>Ga0209281_1000049_pt1 | contig 322274 bp, 298 predicted proteins | sample MedtruBG_FD_187514 | JGI IMG/M metagenome (GOLD analysis project Ga0209281, IMG submission 187514) | Root nodule microbial communities of legume samples collected from California, USA - Medicago truncatula BG (SPAdes) (version 2) | ecosystem: Host-associated > Plants > Roots > Nodule | place... | reverse complement strand
TCAATGGCGACGTCAAAGTGGACACGGTAGAGCACTTGCTCTCGGCCATGGCTGGCCTGGGCATCGATAACGCCTACGTCGAGCTCTCCGCGTCCGAAGTCCCGATCATGGATGGCAGCGCTGGACCTTTCGTATTCCTGATTCAATCGGCAGGCCTGGAAGAACAGGACGCCGCCAAGAAATTCATCCGCATCCTGCGTGAAGTGACAGTGGAAGACGGCGACAAGCGCGCCACTTTCGTCCCTTTCGAAGGGTTCAAGGTGAGCTTCGAGATCGATTTCGATCACCCGGTTTTCCGGGACCGCACCCAAAGTGCAAGCGTGGATTTTTCCAGCACTTCGTTCGTAAAAGAAGTCAGCCGCGCCCGTACTTTCGGTTTCATGAGTGACATCGAGTACCTGCGCAAGCACAACCTCGCACTCGGCGGCAGCGTTGAAAACGCAATCGTGGTCGACGCCGATGGCGTACTGAACGAAGACGGCCTTCGCTATGAAGACGAATTCGTGAAGCACAAGATCCTCGATGCAATTGGCGACCTGTACCTGCTGGGCAATAGCCTGATTGGTGAGTTCAAGGGCTTCAAGTCCGGCCACGCACTGAACAACCAGCTGCTGCGCAAGTTGATTGAGCAGACAGATGCCTGGGAAGTCGTGACGTTCGAAGACGCCAGCACCGCACCAATCTCTTACATGCGCCCGGTTGCGGCGGTGTAAGCAAAAAACCTCTCTAGTTTTTTAAAGGCTGCCTTCGGGTGGCCTTTTTTTATGCCCTGATTTCCATGGTGGCAGTGAAGGCCTCTTCGCGAGCAAGCCCGCTCCCACAGTTGACCGCGTTTCTCTGTGCGGGCTTACCCGCGAAGAGGCCAGTCGATTCAGCATAGAATTCAGCCGGCGCACACCACCCGGTTACGCCCCCCTTCCTTGGCCTGATACAACGCCTTGTCGGCGCTGAACAGCAATTGCTCCAGGTTGATATCACTGGCCACCGTCCAGGTGGCAATACCGATACTCACGCTCATCGGCGGCTCACCAGGGTCTACTAGTGGCAGTTTCTGCACCGCTTCGCGGATGTGTTCGGCGATTTGCTTCGCGCCTTCACTGCCAGTTTCAGCCAGGACTACTGAAAACTCCTCGCCACCATAACGAGCCACCAGATCCGCCGGGCGATGGACATTGGCGCGGATGACCTCGGCCAACGCCCGCAAGGCTTCGTCGCCGGCCTGATGCCCGTGCCGGTCATTGAAGGCCTTGAAGTGATCGGCATCGATCATCAGCAACGACAACGGCTTGCCGCTGCGCTGCGCGCGAAACCATTCATGGCGCAGGGTCTGGTCAAGGGATCGACGGTTGGCCACGCCCGTCAAGGCATCGGTGGCCGCCAGTTGCGCCAATTCCTGCTCGGCATTTTGACGCCGTCGCAGCTCGCGGCAGAGCAGCCAGGTCAGCCACAACAGGCCGATGCACAAAACCCCTGTTGCACCGCTGATCGCGTAGGCCGTGCGGTTCCAGGCAGCGAACACTTCGTCGATGGAAAGGGCCACGATGACGGTCAGCGGCAGATTGCCGACCCGGGTAAAGGTGTACAGGCGCCGTTGATGGTCGACACTCGACACGCTTTCAAAGGTGCCACTGCGCTCGCGCAGCATGCGTGCGACGTTGGGGCGGCTGGAGAGGCTTTTACCGATGGTGTTGGGTTCCCGGTACGGTTTCTGTGCCAGGAGGATCCCGTCGTCGTTGATGATGCCCAGCGTACTGCCGTTGCCGATGTCGAGGCTGCTGAACAGCTGATCGAAGTAGCTCATGCGCATCGACGCCACCGCGACCCCCAGGAATTCACCCGTGGGCGATGAAATGCGCCGGCTGAAACTGATGCGCCATTCGTCGCTGTCATTGCAGTCGCACCGTGGCTTGAACGGCCGGCTGATAAACATGCCGGTGTCGCGATTGAAGGCATGGGCCAGGAAGTAATCGCGATCAGCGAAGTTGCCCGGTTTCGGTTCGATCAATGATGAGTCGGCGAGCACGTCGCCGTGCTTGTCCAGCAGCAGGATGTCACCCTTGTAGCGTGTGGTGGTGGAGCGGTCGAACAACACCAGATGACGGATCTGCGGTGCAACCTGTTTAAGGTCGTCCCGTTGGGCGGCGGCAATCAGGCCCTGCAAGGTCAAGTCATAGAGCTCGACCGTACGCAGGACGTCGGCATCGATCAGTTGCGCAATGGTGGTCGCGCTGCGGGTGGCGGTCTGCTGGGCGTTGGCGTGTTCGCGGATCAGCAGGAAAGTGACGATGCACAGGATCGAGATGACTGTCAGGGTGCTGCCCAGGATCACCATGATTTCGGGTCGCCCGGTCGGGCCTTGAAAATGTGCGGTGCGGCTTGCGGTCATAGGGCTGACGTCTGCTAAAGGGACGCTCTAAGCGTAGTTGCATAAACGTAGCAGCCGAGTGAATCCTTCCTGTTGCTCGAACGATTGACCGTTGACGCGGGCGTCAGTGACTTTCGTTGCAGAAATTGCAATGAAGGCTGAGTCGCCACTATAAAAAAAGCCGCTGACAACAGCGGCTTTGGAGACAACTTTTCAAAGGGAAGAGCCGATGAAAAGTGTCGTTGAAAACGGTAGTGATCGGTGCCGGTCAGCTGTCTTTCTCGACCAGCGGCTCGCCCTGGATGCTGGATGCCTGCGGGGCTTGGGAGTCTTGCGCAGCCTTGGCCGTCATCTCGATCCGATGCTCTTCGAACGTCGCGGCACGTGCGGCGTTATGCGCGACGAAAGTCTGCGATTCTTCCGCCATCGCCAATGGCGACAGGAACAAAGAGGACAAAACGAAAGCGCTGGCAATACCCATACTGTTGGACATCTTTAAAACCTTCTTGCTTGGCAAGTGCTGTTTGGTGCGGGCAAAGATAAGGATATGAGACGAGGGGAAAAAGAGCGGATTCATGAAAGGACTGTTACAGCAAAAGCAAAGATCGCAGGTATGTCAGACCGGGAGATGGATACCGAAGGTATTCATCCCATGATCGCTGCGCACGAACACATCGCCGCCATGCATCAGCGCAATCGCCTTGACGATGGCCAGCCCCAAGCCGTGATTGTGGCCGCTGTTGCTGCGTGAGGCATCGACCCGGTAGAAACGCTCGAACAGGCGAGGCAGGTGTTCACTGGCAATCGGCGAGCCGGGGTTGGCGATGCCGATGCTGACTTGATGCTCCTGGGCTTCGATCCGCACCTGGATCACCTGCCCGGGCGCGGTGTGCTGTACGGCATTATTCAACAAGTTGATCAACGCCCGGCGCAGATGGGCGATCTCGATCCGCACCTGCGCGTCACCACTGACCTCGACCTGAACCTGAGCGTCCTCGAGAATGAAATCCAGATATTCCAGGGTCGTGGCCACCTCATCGGCCAGCGAGGTCGAGGTGAGTTTGGTCGCCTTGCTGCCCTGATCGGCGCTGGCCAGGAACAGCATGTCGTTGATGATCGAACGCAGTCGCTCCAGCTCTTCGAGGTTCGATTGCAGCACTTCGAAGTAATGCTCGGCGGAGCGTCCGCGGGTCAACGCGACCTGGGTCTGGCCGATCAGGTTGGTCAGTGGCGAGCGCAGTTCGTGGGCGACGTCGGCATTGAACGATTCAAGGCGCGAGTAGGCCTGCTCGACCCGTTCCAGGGTCGAGTTGAACGAGCTGACGAATTGATCGAGTTCCGGCGGTAACGGTGACAATCGCAAACGTCCCGAGCGCAACGGCGGAGCCAGGCGCTGGGCTTCCTGGGACAGTTTGATCAGCGGCTTGAGCCCGATCCGCGCCACCCAATAACCCAGTGCCGAGGCCAGCAGCACGCCGACAATCGCCAGGCTGATCAGCGCGACCAGCAGGTGATGCTGGGTATGGAAAAACGTTTCGGTGTCGATGGCGATCATAAAGCGCAGCGGCGGGCGCTGATCCTTGGCCGGGAACTCGCTGACCAGCACTTTCAGCGGATACGGGTGGTCCGGCAGATGCATGTCGCGCGTGCCCAGCGGCCCTTGGGCAAAGGCGCGGATCTGCGGGGTCAGGTTGCCGTATTCGTAGCGTGGATCGCCACTGATGATCCAGAAACTGATGCGCTTGTCTTCTTCGCTCAGCAGGTTGAGCTTGTTGTTGATCTTCACCCAGTGCTCGGGCGTGCCGTAACGGCCGACCGTGGATTCGAGCACGCTGTAGCGTGCGTCCAACTCGGCTTCTGGCAGCAGGCCCAGGCCTTTGTCGACCTGCTGGTACAGCGCCCAGCCGATCAGCAGGAACACTAGCAGCGCCACCAGCGTGAACATCCCGCTCAGGCGCAGGGCAATGCTGTTACTGGACACCACGGCTCTCCAGCACATAACCCATGCCGCGAATGGTGTGCAGCAGTTTCTCTTCGAACGGCCCGTCGAGCTTGGCCCGCAGGCGTTTGATCGCGACTTCGACGACGTTGGCGTCGCTGTCGAAATTGATGTCCCAGACCATCTCGGCAATGGCGGTTTTCGAGAGGATTTCACCCTGGCGCCGGGCCAGCACGCTGAGCAGCGAGAACTCCTTGGCGGTCAGGTCCAGGCGTGTACCGGCGCGGGTGGCCTTGCGGCTGATCAAATCTATCCACAGGTCGGCGATGCTCACCTGCACCGGTTCATGGCCGCCGCTGCGGCGGGTCAGCGCTTGCAGGCGCGCCACCAGTTCCAGGAAGGAAAACGGTTTGCCCAGATAGTCATCGGCGCCTTCGCGCAGGCCCTTGATGCGATCTTCCACACGCTCGCGGGCGGTGAGCATGATCACCGGGGTTTGCTTGCGCGCACGCAGGGCGCGCAACACACCGAAGCCGTCGAGGCCCGGCAGCATCACGTCGAGGACGATCACCGCGTAGTCACTCTCCAGCGCCAGGTGCAGGCCTTCCACGCCATCGCGGGCCAGATCCACAGTGAAACCCTGTTCCGTCAGGCCGCGATGCAGATAGTCCGCGGTTTTTTCTTCGTCTTCGATAATCAGAACGCGCATGACCCGCCTCAGTCTGTGGTCGCCAGCACCGGTTCTGGCGCAGGTTCAGGTCGATGGAATAGCCGCTCAAGCCACAAGTATATGACCGGCGTGGTGAACAGCGTCAGCGCCTGGCTCACCAGCAAGCCGCCGACCACCGCGATCCCCAGGGGCTGGCGCAACTCGGCACCGGTGCCATAGCCGAGCATCAGCGGCAGGGCGCCGAGCAGGGCGGCGAGGGTGGTCATGATGATCGGCCGGAACCGCGTGATGCAGGCCTTGAAGATCGCTTCTTCCGGTGACAAGCCGCCGTTGCGCTGCGCTTCGAGGGCGAAGTCGATCATCAGGATGCCGTTCTTTTTCACGATACCGATCAGCAACACCAGCCCGATCAGCGCCATGATCGAAAAGTCCTGGCCGCAGATCCACAGCATGATCACCGCGCCGAGGCCCGCCGAAGGCAAGGTCGAAATGATCGTCAGCGGGTGCACGAAGCTCTCGTAGAGCACACCGAGAATGATGTACACCGCCAACAGCGCCGCCAGGATCAGCCATGGCTGGCTGGCCAGCGAACTCTGGAACGCCTGGGCCGCGCCTTGGAAATTACCGCTGATGGCGGTCGGCATGCCGATGTCGGCCTTGGCCTGGTTGAGCATGATCACCGCATCGCCCAACGCCACGCCGGGGGCCAGGTTGAACGACAGGTTGGCCGCCGGAAACATCCCGTCATGGGCGATGGACAGCGGGCCGATGGTCGGCGCATCGAACCTGGCCAGGGCCGACAGCGGCACCATTTCCCCGCTCAGGGGCGAGCGCAGGTAGAAGTAGTTGAGGCTTTCGGCCTTGCCGCGCTGTTTGGTGTCCAGTTCCAGAATCACGTTGTACTGATTGATCTGGGTCTGGAATTCATTGACCTGGCGCTGACCGAAGGCATCGTACAGGGCTTCGTCGACGTCGCTGGCGGTGAGGCCGAAACGTGCCGCGGCGCTGCGGTCGATGCTGATGTGGGTGATGCTGCCGCCCAGTTGCAGGTCGTTGGAAATGTCGCGGAACGCCGGGTTGGCGCGCAGTTTTTCCGTCAGGCGCTGGGTCCAGGTGCTGAGGGTCGCACCGTCGTTGCTCTTGAGCACGTATTGGTACTGGGCGCGGCTGGGGCCGGAGCTGAGGTTGATGTCTTGCCCTGCACGCAGGTACAGGACGATGCCCGGGACTTTCATCAGTTGTGGGCGAATCCGGTCGATGAATTCGCTGGCCGAGACGTCGCGATCCCCGCGTTTTTTCAGGGTGATCCAGAAGCGGCCGTTGGCAATGGTCTGGTTGCTGCCCGAGACGCCGACTGAGTGCGAGAAGGTTTCGACAGCGGGGTCGGCGGCAACGATTTCGGCCATCGCCAGGTGTTTTTTCACCATGTCGCCGTAGGAAATATCGGCGGCGGCTTCAGTGGTGCCAAGGACGAAACCGGTGTCCTGGATCGGGAAGAAACCTTTGGGAATGAAGATGTAGCCGGCAACGGCCAGCCCCAGCGACAAAGTGAACACGCCGATCATCATTTTCTGGTGGGCGAGGGCGCGGCGCAGGCCTTTTTCGTACCACGCCAGCAGACGTTCACCAAAGCCCGGTTTGCTATGAGCGTGATGCACCGGTGCCCGCATGAACAGCGCTGCCAGCGTTGGCGCCAATGTCAGCGAAACCACCACCGAAATCAAAATGGTAGAGGTGGCGGTCAGGGCGAACTCCTTGAACAGTCGGCCGACCACACCGCCCATGAACAGCAGCGGAATGAACGCTGCCACCAGCGAGAAACTGATCGACACCACCGTGAAGCCGATCTCGCCAGCGCCCTTGATCGCCGCCTCGCGCATGCCGTCGCCGGCCTCGAGATGTCGGTGGATGTTTTCCACCACCACGATCGCATCGTCCACCACAAAGCCCACGGCGACCACGATCGCCACCAGCGTGAGGTTGTTCAGGCTGAAGCCCATGACGTACATCAGCGCAAAGCTGGCGATCAGCGATACACCGAGCACTGCCGACACGATCAGCGTGGCCGACAGTTGGCGCAGGAACAGCGCCATCACCGCCACCACCAGCATCACGGCGATCATCAAGGTGATTTCCACCTCGCGCAGCGAAGCGCGGATGGTCTGGGTGCGGTCGATCAACACCTTGACCTGCACCGAGGCGGGCAACATCGCCTGCAGTGCCGGCAACGCGGCTTGAATGCGATCCACTGTCTCGACGATGTTGGCGCCTGGCTGGCGGAAGATCACCAGGTTCACACCCGGTTGCGAACCCGCCCACGCCTGAACGTAGGCATCTTCCGAACCGTTGACGACTTTCGCGACATCCTTGAGGTGAACCGGTGCACCATCCTTGTAGGAAACGATCAACTGGCTGTATTCGTCGGGGTGGAACAACTGGTCGTTGGTCGACAGGGTTGAAATGCTCGATTCGCCGTACAGCGCACCCTTGGCCAGATTGAGGCTGGTCTGCTGGATCGCCAGGCGAATGTCCGCGAGGGTCAGGCCGATGGCGGCGAGTTTGTCGGCGGACACCTGGACACGGATCGCCGGACGCTGCTGACCGGTGATGACGACCTGGCCTACACCGTCGACCTGACTGAGCTGACGGGACAACAAGGTTTCCGTCAGGTCGCTGAGCTCAGGGCCAGGCATCAGCGAGGAGTTGACGCTGAGGATCAGCACCGGGCTGTCGGCCGGGTTGACCTTGCGCCAGGTCGGCAGGTTCGGCATGTCCTTGGGCAGTTTGCCCGCGGCGGTGTTGATCGCCGCCTGCACTTCCTGGGCCGCGGTGTCGATGCTCTTGTCGAGGGTGAATTGCAGGGTCAGGTTGGTCGAACCCAGTGCACTGCTTGAGGTCATCTGGGTTACGCCGGGAATGGCACTGAATTGCACTTCAAGGGGCGTGGCCACCGAGGAAGCCATGGTTTCCGGGCTGGCGCCGGGCAGTTGCGCGGCCACCTGGATGGTCGGGAATTCTGCCTCCGGCAACGGCGCTACCGGCAGGCGCGGAAACGCGATGACACCCAGCAGCACCAGGGCGAACGTCAGCAGGACCGTGGCCACCGGGTGGTCGATGCACCAGGCTGAAATCGAACCATGGCCCTTCATTGCGCGGCCTCCGATCGCACCACTTGAGGCGGCTCGGTCAGTACTTGCACAGTAGCGCCGGGCTTGAGCCGCGACTGACCATCGCTGACCAGTACATCACCCGGCTTCACGCCCTTGATGATGTCCTGGCCGCTGCCTTGATAGACCATCTGCACCTGCACGGCTTCGACCTTGTCCCCATTGACCCGGTACACAAAGTGCTGGTCGAGGCCGCGTTGTACGACTGTCGGCGGCACCACCAGCGCATCTTTATCCAGGGCTGTCTGAATCTTTACCGTCACCAGCAGGCCCGGCCAGAGCTTCTGTGCGTCATTGTCGAATTCGGCCTTGGCGCGGATGGTGCCGGTGTTGGCGTTGATCTGGTTGTCGATCAGGGTCAGGTGACCTTCGCCGAGCAGGTTGCCGGTTTCGCCGTCGGTGTCGGCACCGATGTAGGCCTTGACCCGGGCGTGCCGTGGGTCGTTGATCAGACCCTGCAAGGTCGGCAGCATTTGCTGCGGCAGGGAGAATTCCACAGCGATCGGGTCGATCTGGGTCACTGTGAACAGGCCTTGGGTGTCGGTCATGCGCAGGAAGTTGCCTTCGTCGACGGTACGAATGCCGACACGACCGCTGACCGGGGAGCGAATTTGTGTGTAGGAAAGCTGTACCTCGGCGGAGTCAATCGAAGCCTGGTTGCCTTGGGCGGTGGCCTTGAGCTGGTTGACCAGGGCCTGTTGCTGGTCGTAGGTCTGCTTGGACACGCCGTCGTCGACACTCAACAGCTTGTAGCGCTTGAGGTTGACCTGCGCCACTTGCAGTTGCGCCTGGCTTTCGCCCAGTTGTGCCCGGGCCTGGTCGAGGCTGGCGCGGATCGACCGGTCGTCGATGGTGGCCAGCAGGTCACCTTTTTTCACCAGTTGGCCTTCCTTGACCATGATTTTGGTGAGAATGCCGTCGATTTGCGGGCGGACTACGACGCTGTGCAGGGACAACACCGAGCCGATGCCACTGATATAGCGCGGCACGTCTTTTTCGGCAACGGCGACCACGCGCACGGGGATGGCGGTGGGGGTGGCGAGTTTGGCCTTGGCCGGTTTGTTGGCGTACCACAGGCCCAGCGCTGCCAGGACGATCAGAAGGGCGACGAGCAGGGCGGATTTTTTCTGGATTCGCATGCGAGTGGGGCGCCGGGGCTGGGTGGTCGGTAGGTGGGTAAGGTAGTTTCCTTTATAAACCTGTTTGCTGGTCAGGAGGGTGACGGCTAACTGACGGCGCTGTCAGTTTGCGGTTTGGTTAGGTCTTGGCGGCCTTTGGGCCGACCATGTTGTGGGTGACCGTGTACATATCCGTTTCTTCGGTAACGGCCACCTATGGTTTCGCCCTTACGGCGAGTCCCTTTGGCAAACGCCGGAGTGCCGGCCCAGCCCAAAGGAACCAAAGGTCTCGCCCCTTACGTACGGCCCCTCGCTGAGGCTCGGGGTTCCTTCGCTGCGGTATCCATCCGGGGGCATTGCCCTCCGGTCGGCTTCGCTTCGACCTACATGCAATGAGTTCGACTGCGTCGAACGGCGCTGCGCGCCAATCCCCGGATGAACACCTCCGCTCAGCCTCCCGAGGGGGCGGGTGGATCAAGAGCTGCAGGCGAGCTAACGCTCGGCCTGTTGAGTGGTGAAGAGCGTCTGTGTACGCCGATCTGCCTTTGCTCTTCTGTGGGAGCGACGGTGCGGCGATCCGACTTGCTCGCGATGGCGGCCGGCCAGCCGATCTGGTTTTTGCAGATGTCCCCAATCTTTGTGGGAGCTGGCTTGCCTGCGATGGCGGCCTGTCAGCCGAGCTGCCCGTCAAGGATGTACACAACTCAAACTGTGGGAGAGAGCCTGCTCCCACAAGGGATCAATCTTGCTTTGAACCGATGGATCAATTCGCCACCCGAACCCCACCCAGACTCCCGCTCAGTTCATACGCCGCCAATTCCGCCTGATGCGCCGCCAGCAGTTCCGGCAGCGATCCACGCAAATACTCGACCCAGGTCTTGATCTTCGCATCCAGGTACTGGCGCGACGGGTAGATGGCATAAAGGTTAAGTTCCTGGGAGCGGTAGTTGGGCATCACGCGCACCAGCGTGCCGTTGCGCAGGCCTTCTATCGCGGCGTACAGCGGCAGGACGCCAACGCCCATGCCGCTGATGATCGCGGTTTTCATCGCGTCGGCGGAGTTCACCAGGAAGGGTGAACTGTTGATGGTGACCATTTCCTGGCCATCAGGACCGTCGAAGGCCCATTTCTCCAGCGGAATCACCGGGCTGACCAGGCGCAGGCAGGCGTGGTTGAGCAGGTCGCTGGGTTTTTGTGCGCAGCCGTTGGTTTTGACGTAGGCCGGTGAGGCGCAAACGATGCTGTAGGTGATGCCCAGGCGCTGGGAGACGAAACCCGAATCCGGCAGTTCGCTGGCGAGGACGATGGACACGTCGTAGCCCTCGTCGAGCAGGTCCGGCACGCGGTTGGCCATGGTCAGGTCGAAGGTCACGTCCGGGTGGGTCTTGCGGTAGCGGGCGATGGCGTCGATCACGAAGTGCTGGCCGATGCCGGTCATGGTGTGCACTTTCAGTTGCCCGGCCGGGCGCGCGTGGGCGTCGCTGGCCTCGGCTTCGGCTTCTTCGACGTAGGCCAGGATCTGTTCGCAGCGCAACAGGTAGCGCTTGCCGGCTTCGGTCAGGGCAATGCGTCGGGTCGTTCGATTGAGCAGGCGGGTTTGCAGGTGGGCTTCCAGGTTGGAGACCGCGCGCGAGACGTTGGCGGTGGTGGTGTCCAGTTGCGCGGCGGCGGCGGTGAAGCTGCCGGCTTCGGCCACGTAACTGAAGGCGCGCATGTTTTGCAAAGTGTCCATGGGGTGCTCTCTCGTCGAATGACAAATTGTGACACGAAGTTTCTGTTTGTTTACAGGCGACTAAAGATCGACTTGCGGATTATCTCGTTAACGGTAACAAAGATTCACAGGAATCCCAGCTTATCGCCATTCAGGCCGCCCCATAGAATTGCGCAATTCGCAAAACTCCCCACCTCAGGAAATCGCAGCAGTGCCGCGTCGCATCAGCAGAGCGCTTCAGCCGCTCAGTGTTTTGGCTTTAACCCTGGCAATCAGCGGCTGCATCGGAACCGGAGGTATTGCCCCGCAGGGCAAGGCGCTGGAGGCCAATTTACTGGTCACCGACGAAGCGATCCAGAGTGCCGCGCAGGATGCGCACTGGCCCACCACGCAATGGTGGCAAGCCTATGGCGACCCGCAACTGAATCGCTGGATCGATCTCGCCCTGCAAGGCAGCCCGACCCTGGCCATGGCCGCCGCCCGGGTGCGTCAGGCCAAGTCCATGGCCGGCGTGGCCGAAGCGGCCGAGTCGCTGCAGATCAATGGCGAGTCCACCCTCAAGCGTCACAACTGGCCTACCGACCAGTTCTATGGTCCCGGCGAGCTGGCCAACAGCACCACCTGGGACAATAACGCGGCGCTGGGTTTCAGCTATGCCCTCGACCTTTGGGGCCGTGAAAGCAATGCCACCGAGCGCGCCGTGGACATGGCGCACATGAGCGTCGCCGAAGCGCGCCAGGCCCAGCTCGAATTGCAGGACAACATCGTACGGGTCTACATCGAGTTGTCGTTGCATTACGCCCGGCGGGATATCGTCGAAGCGACCTTGAAGCAGCAACAGCAGATCCTTGAGTTGGCGCAAAAACGCCTGGACGGGGGGATCGGCACTCATTTCGAGGTCAGCCAGGCCGAGACGCCGCTGCCGGAAACCCATCGCCAGATCGACGCCCTCGACGAAGAAATCGCCTTGAGCCGCAACCAGCTCGCTTCCCTCGCCGGCAAGGGGCCGGGGGAGGGCGCGCAGTTGCAGCGGCCAACGCTGTCGCTGGGTGCGCCGCTGAAACTGCCATCGTCGCTGCCGGCGCAATTGCTCGGCCAACGGCCGGACGTGGTCGCCAGCCGCTGGCAAGTGGCGGCGCAGGCGCGGGGCATCGATGTCGCCCATGCCGGCTTCTACCCGAACGTCGATCTGGTCGGCAGCCTCGGCTACATGGCCACCGGCGGCGGGGCGCTGGAGTTCCTGACCGGGAAGAAACTCAACTACAGCGTGGGTCCGGCGATTTCCTTGCCGATCTTCGATGGCGGACGCTTGCGCTCGGAGTTGGGCGAAGCCTCGGCGGGTTATGACATCGCCGTGGCCAAGTACAACCAGACCCTGGTCAACGCGTTGAAAAACATCTCCGACCAGTTGATCCGTCGCGAGTCCATGGACAAGCAACAGGCTTTCGCCGCCGAGTCGGTGGCCACTGCGCAGAGGACCTACGACATCGCGATGATCGCCTACCAGCGCGGCCTGACCGATTACCTCAACGTGCTCAATGCCCAGACCCTGCTGTTCAAGCAGCAGCAAGTGCAGCAGCAGGTTCAGGCGGCGCGTTTGAGTGCCCATGCGCAATTGGTGACGGCGCTGGGCGGTGGTCTCGGTGCCGGTTATGACGTACCGAACGCCGAACAGACCCAGGCGCCGAAAACCCCGAGCCTTTTGAAGTGACCAGATTGTTTCAGGCACACCCGCTTTTGTGGCGAGGGAGCTTGCTCCCGCTTGAGTGCGCAGCACTCACAAAATGTTCACGGGGTGCCGGAATTTTGGGGCCGCTACGCAGCCCGGCGCGAGCAAGCTCGCTCGCCACAGGATTGCCCTCATCCCAAGTCTTTTCTAACTGAGCAGCATTTGATGACTCCTTTGCCCGCACCCTTGCGCTGGCTGTACTCCCTGGAATGGCGTCGGGGTTTCTTCGACTGGGCACGCAGCGACGGCGTGACCTGGGTCTACATCTTCAAGGTGCTGTTCGCGGCATTCCTGACGTTGTGGCTGGCCATGCGCCTGGAGTTGCCGCAACCGCGCACGGCGATGATCACCGTGTTCATCGTCATGCAACCGCAAAGCGGCCAGGTGTTCGCCAAGAGTTTCTATCGTTTTCTCGGCACCCTGGCCGGATCGGCAGTGATGGTCGCGCTGATCGCCCTGTTTGCGCAGAACACCGAGCTGTTCCTCGGTTCGCTGGCGATCTGGGTCGGTATCTGCACGGCCGGTGCCGCCCGCTGCCGCAACTTCCGCGCCTACGGTTTCGTACTCGCCGGATACACCGCGGCAATGGTCGGCTTGCCCGCGCTGGCCCACCCGGACGGCGCGTTCATGGCCGCGGTCTGGCGGGTGCTGGAAATCTCGTTGGGCATTCTCTGTTCGACACTGATCAGTGCAGCCATCCTGCCGCAAACCGCCAGCGCCGCCATGCGCAACGCCCTGTATCAGCGCTTCGGCGTGTTTGCCCTGTTCGTCACCGACGGCTTGCGTGGCCGCAGTCAGCGCGAGGCGTTCGAGGCTGGCAATGTGCGCTTCATTGCCGAGGCAGTCGGACTGGAAGGGCTGCGCAGCGTCACCGTGTTCGAAGACCCGCACATGCGTCGGCGCAATGGACGACTCAGCCGCCTGAACAGTGAGTTCATGGGCATCACCACGCGCTTCAATGCCCTGCATCAGTTGCTCGAACGTTTGCGCAGCAACAATACGGATCATGCCGTGGCGGCGATAAAACCGGGCTTGCAAGACCTCGCCGAACTGCTCGACGGCTTCAGTGGCCGTGCCCTGACCAGCGCCGATGCGGCGCGCCTGGTCACGGTGCTGAGTGCCTACAAGGCAGGGTTGCCGGCGCGGGTGCGCAGCCTGCGGGCGATCTTTCAGGAGAGCGAACCGAGCGACGACGAGCTGCTGGACTTCCACACGGCGTACGAACTGCTCTATCGCTTCGTCGACGACCTGCACAGTTATGCGCAGACACACGCCTCCCTGGCCGATCACAGTCACGAACGGGAGCGCTGGGACGAGCCGTTCACCCCGCAAACCAACTGGATGGCAGCGGCAGCATCGGGGATACGCGCAGCGTTTATCCTGGTGGTATTGGGCAGCTATTGGGTGGCAACCGCCTGGCCGAGCGGCGCGACCATGACACTGATTGCTGCCGCGACCGTGGGCCTGTCCGCCGCCACCCCGAACCCGAAACGCATGGCCTTTCAGATGGCGTGCGGGACGTTGCTCGGGGCGTTGATCGGCTTCGTCGAGATGTTTTTCATTTTCCCGTGGATCGACGGATTTCCATTGCTGTGCGTGATGCTCGCACCGGTGATCGTACTCGGCTCGTTCCTGACTTCGCGGCCGCAATACGTCGGCGTCGGCCTGGGCTTGCTGATCTTTTTCAGTACCGGTTCGGTGCCGGACAACCTCACGGTCTATAACCCCTACACCTTCATCAACGACTACATCGCCATGGTGCTGGGCATGCTGGTGTGCGCAGCGGCCGGGGCAATCATTCTGCCGCCCAACAGCCGATGGCTGTGGCGTCGCCTGGAACAGGACCTGCGTGCTCAGGTGGTGTACGCCATCAGCGGCAAGCTCAAGGGGCTGGCGTCGAGTTTCGAAAGCCGTACCCGCGATCTGGTGCACCAGGCCTACGGCTTCGCAGCGGGTCAGCCGCAAGTGCAGCGGGACTTGCTGCGCTGGATGTTCGTGGTGCTGGAAGTCGGCCACGCGATCATCGAGTTGCGCAAGGAGCAGGCGATTCTGCCGGTGCATCCGGCCTATGCCGAATCCCGGCCGTGGCGTCAGGCGATCCGGGTGATGGGGCGTGCGCTGGTGCGGCTGTTCCTGCAACCGAACGGCAGCAACCTGGAGCGCGCGCTGGTCGCCGTCGATCACGCGATCAGCCGTGTGCAGTCCACCGACGAACCCTTCGCCCCGCACTTCGATACCTCGGCGCTGCGCCGGGTGAAGAGCTACCTGCACTTCATCCGTACCTCGCTGCTCGATCCGCAATCACCGCTTGCTACGTTCGCAAACAGTCATTCCCAAGGACTTGCACATGCCTCGTGAAATCGCCTTCCACGGCGTGTACATGCCGACCATGACCCTGATGTTTTTCATCGCGGCGGCGCTTGCCTGGGCGCTGGACCGGTTCCTGTCCGGGTTCGACCTGTACCGTTTTTTCTGGCATCCGGCGTTGCTGCGCCTGAGCCTGTTTACCTGTCTGTTCGGCGCGTTGGCGCTGACTGTCTACCGTTGACTCTCTATCACTGACTCTCTATCTCTGAAGAATGCCCCGATGAAAAAGTTTTTCAGCCTGTTCGCGACCTTGCTGGTGCTGGCCCTCGCGCTGTGGGTCGGCCGCTCCTTGTGGGAGCACTACATGAACACGCCATGGACCCGTGACGGCCGCGTGCGCGCCGATATCATCAACGTCGCCGCCGACGTCACCGGCGAAGTGGTGGACGTGCCGGTGCGCGACAACCAGCTGGTGAAGAAGGGTGATTTGCTGATGCAGATCGACCCCGAGCACTACCGTCTCGCGGTGAAACAGGCACAGAGTCTGGTGGCATCGCGCAAGGCGACCTGGGAGATGCGCAAGGTCAACGCCCATCGTCGTGCCGACATGGACAATCTGGTGATCTCCCGGGAAAACCGCGACGACGCCAGTAACCTCGCCGACTCGGCCCTGGCCGATTACCAGCAGGCCCAGGCGCAACTGGAAGCCGCCGAACTCAACCTCAAGCGTACGCAAGTGCGTGCGGCGGTGGACGGCTACGTCACCAACCTCAATGTGCATCGTGGCGACTACGCGCGCATCGGCGAGGCGAAAATGGCCGTGGTCGACATGAACTCGTTCTGGGTCTACGGCTTCTTCGAAGAAACCAAGCTGCCCCATGTGCGCGTGGGTGATAAGGCCGACATGCAACTGATGAGCGGCGAGTTGCTCAAGGGCCATGTGGAAAGCATTTCACGCGGCATTTACGACCGCGATAATCCGCAGAGCCGAGAGCTGATTGCCGATGTGAACCCGACGTTTAACTGGGTGCGTTTGGCACAGCGGGTGCCGGTGCGGATTCACATCGATGAAGTGCCGGAAGGGGTGCTGTTGGCGGCGGGGATTACTTGTACGGTGGTGGTCAAGCAAGGTGAGGGGGCATAACCGATAGACCGACTTGCTCGCGAAGGGTACAACGCGGTCCGTCAGGAGGGCGTTCACTCTTTGCAAAACGTCTCATGCAGATGCCGCCAGATCACTCGGCCATCAACGTGTTTCTCAAACACCACAGTCGAGCGGCGATCCGAGTGCAGCCCGGTCGCATCGGTCTGTTGCTCGCGGTAACTCACGGTCGCGCCTGCATCGTGCAGGGCGATGCCACGCAATTCGCTGAGTTCAATACGAAAGCCGAGCTTCTTGCCGCCCGCCAGCAGGAACAGTTCGCTCAGCGCTGCAAAATCCAGCACTCGGCCTAAGGGCGAGACCATGGAAAACTGTTGGGAGAAACGCGTCAGCAGTTGTTCGAGTTCAGCCGCGTCGCGTTCCTCGGCCAGCCATTGTTCGATGGCGACGTGCGCCTGGATCACTTCGTCGAAGTATTCGGTGTAGTCGGTCATGTTTGATTCCTTGAGTTCTGTGGAGTCTGTTCTGGCGCCTTCGCGGGCAAGCCCGCTCCCACAGGGGAACGCATTTCAAATGTGGGAGCGGGCTTGCTCGCGAAGGCGTCGACTCGGTCTCAGAGTTGCCCACGCAACCCGAACCGCTTCATCAATCCCGATTCCAGCAACCCCTTCGGCAACAATCCGGCAAGCAACGGCAACGCGCGGCTGCCATTACCCAGGCGGATCAGCCGTGGCGGTTTGGCCTGCTGCACCGCCTTGAGCAATCCGGCCGCAAATTCACTGGCCGGGGTCGGGTTGTCCTGAGAAGCCTTGGCCCGTGCACGAATGCCTTCGCGCAGCGGAAACCACGGCGATTGCTCGCTGATCAACTGCTCGGCTTCGTGTCCGGCATTCTTTGCAAAACTCGAAGCGATGGCGCCGGGCTGAACCTCCATCACCCGCACGCCAAATGGCGCCAGTTCCATGCGTAAGGCATCGCTCAAGGCATGCACAGCGGCTTTCGAGGCGCAGTAAGCACCGGCGAACGGCGTGACCAACACACCGGACACACTGCCGATGTTGACCACCAGCCCTTTGGTTCGGCGCAGCACCGGAAACATCGCGCGAGTCACGCCAACGACGGCGAATACATTGGTTTCGAACTGGCGTTGCATGGCCGGAACACCGCCATCGAGCAGCGGCCCCATGGCGCCATATCCGGCGTTGTTGATCAACACATCGAGGCCACCGCGTTCCTGATTGATGCGATTGCTCAGCTGCTCCAGAGCCACACCGTCATTGACGTCCAGTTGCACCGCGGAAAAACCGGCAGCGCTCAGCATGGCGACATCTTCGGCCTTGCGCGCACTGGCCCAGACTTCATAGCCGGCGACCTTGAACGCATCGGCAAGGGCGCGGCCAATGCCGCTGGAACAACCGGTAATCAACGCAACGGGCATGGCGCATTCCTTGTGCAAAAAATGGAGGAGGGGTCAGTCGGAAAAACTACCCTGCAATCGCTCGGCGCGAAACTCCAGGGTTTCCGGACGGTAGCCAGGACGCAGTGGCGGCAGCGGCAAACAGTCTTCCCAGTTACCACCGGCCTGCAATTCGCCGGGGCCGCGATAGCGCGGGGCGGTGTATTGATTGTCGGCCAGGTTCACCGTATCGCCCGGTGCATAAGCCGCGACCCGCCAGCGCAACTCAGTCAGCGGCACGTCATTGCCGTTGTTCAGGGTCAATTGCAATGGGCGGTCGGCGGGACATTGTTGTGGCGCGTAACTGATGCGCAACTCCAGGCGTTGCAGCTGCTTGAGCTCGTGGTGGTCCATCCAGATGACCCAGGTGGCGACGATACCCAGCCCCGCGGCGGCGGCCATGGATACGGGCAAGGCCTTGGCCGGATAGCGCAGCAACAGGATCAGCCAGGTGATGACCAGTAGAACGCCGATGAACATGACGTGAAATCTCGGGAATAGAGAGGGTCATCCTACCTAAGCGCAGGTGGGGTTGGCGATGGGCGATTAGGGGGTGTGCTGACTGGCCCCATCGCGAGCAGGCCAGCCAAGGCAACACAAATCCAGTGCAAAAAAAAGCCCCCGCCCAGCCTGCTGCGGATAGGGAACGCAACAGGCTGGACGAGGGCTTCTTGTTTTACTGAACGTTACTGCGCGATGGTTTTCACTGACACGCCACGCTCAACCGGCGTCGAGCGCCCGTAGATATCTTCAAACCGCTCGATATCGTCCTCACCCAGGTAGCTGCCGGATTGAACCTCGATGATCTCCAACGGAATCTTCCCCGGGTTACGCAGGCGATGCACCGACGCGATCGGAATGTAGGTCGACTGGTTCTCGGTCAGCAGGAACACGTTCTCGTCACAGGTCACCTCGGCGGTGCCGCTGACCACGATCCAGTGCTCGGCGCGGTGGTGGTGCATCTGCAGCGACAGGCACGCGCCCGGCTTGACCGAGATGTGCTTGACCTGGAAGCGCCCGCCCATGTCCACCGAGTCGTAGGAGCCCCACGGACGATAGACTTCGCAGTGGTTCTGGGTTTCGCTGCGGCCCTGTTCGTTGAGGGTGTTGACCATCTGCTTCACGCCTTGGACCTTGTCCTTGTGGGCGATCATCATGGCGTCCTTGGTTTCGACCACGACGATGTTTTCCAGGCCGATCACCGACACCAGCTTGCCGTTGCCGTGGATCATGCAGTTTTTGCTGTCCTGGATCACCACGTCGCCTTTGGTGACGTTGCCGTTGGCGTCCTTTTTATTGACCTCCCACAGCGACGACCAGCAGCCGACATCGCTCCAGCCCGCGGTCAGCGGCACGACGCAGGCTCGTTGGGTTTTTTCCATCACCGAGTAGTCGATGGAATTGTCCGGGCAGCAGGCGAAGGTGGCTTCGTCGAAGGTGATGGTGTCGGCATCCTGATGGCTGCGCTCCAGGGTCAGCAGGCAGGTGTCGTAGATGTCCGGATCGTGCTTCTTCAGCTCTTCGAGGAAGCGGCTGGCGCGGAACAGGAACATGCCGCTGTTCCAGAAGTAACCGCCGGACTGGACGAACTCGGTAGCGCGCTTTACGTCGGGTTTTTCGACGAAGTGCGAGACACGGCTGACGCCTTCAGGCAGCAGCGAGTCGTTGGTCGACTTGATGTAGCCATAACCGGTTTCCGGCTTGGTGGCCGGCACGCCGAACAGCACCATTTCACCGTTTTCGGCGGCGACAGTGGCCAGGGCCAGGGCGCGTTGCAGGGCTTTCTGGTCTTCCAGCACGTGGTCGGCTGGCAGTACTAGCATCAGCTCGTCGCGACCTTCGCTGACCAGCATCATCGCAGTCAGGGCCACGGCCGGCGCGGTGTTGCGACCGAACGGTTCCATCAGGATGCGTTGGGTTTCCAGTTTGCGCGCCGCTAATTGCTCGTTGACGATGAAGCGGTGGTCCTTGTTGCAGACCACGATTGGCGTGTCCATGCCTTCGAACACCAGGCGTTCCAGGGTTTGCTGGAACAGGGTGTGTTCGCCGGTCAGGGCCAGGAACTGCTTAGGGAATTGTTTACGGGAAAGCGGCCAAAGACGTGAGCCACTACCACCTGACAAGATCACCGGAATCATGTTGTTACTCCTTGAATATCGATTGGTTAGAGCTACTGCGTTCTGTCGTTTCACTCTTGTTTTTGTTCCGTGTCGCAGGGGTTGCGCTGCCTGTGTAGGAGCTGCCGAAGGCTGCGATCTTTTGGCGCATTCAATGACGCCGAGAATCAAAAGATCGCAGCCTGCGGCAGCTCCTACAGAGATCGACGTTACCTCTGCGGAAAGTTCTTTAGCGCGTCGACACCGGGCGTTTTACCCAGACCGGCGACAGGCTGCTGCCGCTGCCGGTGACGTACAGCACCGCGGCTTCACCGCGTTCCAGGGCGACCGGTTTCACGTCGCCGACCTTGGTGGTGCCGTCGTACAAGGCCAGGCTGACCTTGACCGGGTTGATTTCACGTTCGCCGCGACCCTTGGGCGCAACGTTCGGGACTACGTCGGTCTTGCCATCGGCGGTCTTCAGGGTCAGTGCCTTGTCGCTGAGGTTTTGCACGCGTACCAGGGACTTCTGCTTGTTCTTGAACGGCGGCTCTTCGATCAGTTGCGGTGCGCCGCTGGCGTTGTTGACCAGGGTGTAATAGTGGTCGCCGGCCAGTTTCACCGGCAGGCTCTGGCTACCGACCTTGGCGCTGTAGTCGCCGCCCGGCATGAAGCTGAAGTCACTGCTCGACAGTGGCGCGACATCGCTCAGGTTGGTGTTGCCGACGGTGGCGCTGACTTCGGCGTTGCTGGCGTTGTAGATACGCACGAAGGTCGAGCCTTTCGGTGCGGTCGGGCCGTACAGGGCGGCGTCGCCACCGGCGAAAGCCTGTACCGACAGCACGCTGAGGCCGGCAACCAGGGCAAGGCGTTTGGCGAGACGACGAGGAGTTGTAGTGAAAGTCATGGTGTACCTCTCTTTCAGTTTTGCGCCCGGTCGGGCGTCTCGGATTTGTTGTTGATGGCTACGTTTTGTTGGCGGGCGCCGGCTTGTTTAAGCTCTGCGACCCACTGCGGGTCGGCGTCGCCGATTTCGTTGTTCACAGGCAGATATCGTTCAGGGAACTCCCAGATCAGCACCTGTGGCGGGCTGTTCTTGAAGGCGTCGCTCTTGAGGTAGCTGAGCATCGGCAGAATCGGGCCATGGCCGTCTTCGGCGTAATTGACCACATCGCTGTTCAGCGCTTGCTTGAGCGCGCCGACGAAGTTCCAGTTCGGGTTGGCGCTGTAGCTGGTGCCAATCAGGGCCACCGGCACTTCGGTGTTGGCGAACAGCGCGTCGTCACCGGCGGATTGATCTTCAGCCGCGACCGTATTGCGCTTCTGCAATTGCTCCTGTTTAGGCATCAGGTTTTCGAACAGCGGGTCCAGTGGCAGGAACAGACGCAGGTCGCCCTTGTGGGTGACGGTCTCGGCAGGTTCGGTGACGAAGCGCTGCGGCTCGCCGCTCAGCGGGTATTTGTCGGCAATGGTCCTGGCCAGACGGTTGGCGGCGATCTCGGCACCTTGCGGCGTCCAGTGGGTGTCGGTGCGCAGGAACACTTGCTGGCCATCCTGCTTGGCCTGTTGCAGCGGGCCGAGCAGGTCAGGGGCCGGAATCCGGTCGGCGGCCAGGCGCTGGTGGAAGTCCTTGTAGAGGTTGGCGTGGATGCTCGCCGGTTTCACCTCACCGAGGTGTTCCGGGTACAGGCGCACCTTGGCCGGAACCACGGCCATCACCAGTTGCACGCCTTTTTCCTTCAAGGTCTGGCGCACGCCTTCGACCAGCGCGTAGTTGCCTTGCAGGTTCAGCTCTTCGTTGACCACCGGGTGGAATTCTTCATCGCTGTACAACCACTGGTCGCGACCGAGCACCACGCCCGGACGACCTTCGTTGAACAGTTTGAAATCCAGCGCGGCCCAGAGGTTGGTGCCCAGGCGCTTGATCGGGAACTCGTCGTCGTAGTGCGTTTCCACGGCCTTGGTCCAGCGACCGTTGAGCACCGTCGCATCGGAGTTGGTACTGAAGCCGAAGAAGCTGCGCACCGACCACAGACCGAGCACCAGCAGGGTCACCAGGAACAGCGCGATGTAGAAGATGCGTAATGAGCGGGTCATGGTCAGATCCCTCAGAACTGGAAGTAAAGGAACGGCGAGAAGCTTTGCGCCGAGAGTTTGAGAATCGAGGCGATGAACAGCAGCAGCACCAGTGCACGCATCACGTAGCGCGACCAGTCAGCGGTCCAGTAGGCCGGTTGCACCTGGGCTTCGACGCCGACGGTGTAGCCAGGCTGGTGGATGTTCGCCGGGTTATCCCCTGGCACGGCCTTGATCGTTCCCGGTGTCGCAGCGGCCGGGCCGTCGGTGTCGACGTTCACGGCAGGCTTGGTCTTGACCGGAGGCTGATTGGTGTAGAAATCCCGCAGGCCGAAGAACGCCAGGGTCACGTAGGCCACGATCAGGGTTGCCACTTGCAGGCCGGTGAGGCTGGCCTGGTTGAGTTCCGACAGCGACCAGTCGCCGAAGCTGAACATCGCGCCGTACATGCGTCCGGCGACGTGCAGGTTTTCCGCGCGGAAGATCACCCAGCCCATCACCACCAGCAGGAAGGTCAGTGCCCAGCGGATCGGGTTGAAGCTGCGTGGCGAGGTGTTCAGGCCGATGGCTTTCTCGATCGCCAGCCACATGCCGTGCCATGCACCCCAGACGATGTAGGTGATGTTCGCGCCGTGCCACAGACCACCGAGCAGCATGGTCAGGAACAGGTTGCGATAGGTCATCAGCGTGCCTTTGCGGTTACCGCCGAGGGTGATGTACAGATAGTCACGCAGCCAGGTCGACAGGCTGATGTGCCAGCGCCGCCAGAACTCGGTGATCGACTGGCTGACATACGGCTGCTTGAAGTTCTCCATGAAACGGAAACCCATCATCAGGCCAAGGCCGATGGCCATGTCGCTGTAACCGGAGAAGTCGAAATACAGCTGCGCGGTGTACGCCAGCGCGCCGAGCCAGGCATCGCCCGTGGTCGGGTTTTGCAGGGCGAAGCAGTGGTCGGCCACCACCGCCAGGGTGTCGGCGATGAAGACTTTCTTGATGAAACCCTGCATGAACCGCGTGCAGCCCTCGGAGAACTTGTCGAGGGTGTGGGTGCGGTTGTTGAACTGGTCGGCCAGGTCGCGGAAACGCAACACGGGGCCGGCGATCAGGTGCGGGAAGATCGCCACGAACGCCGCGAAGTCGATCAGGTTGCGGGTCGCCGGGGTGTCGCCACGGTAGACGTCGATGATGTAGCTGATGGACTCGAAGACATAGAACGAGATCCCGATCGGCAGCAGCACGTGAGTCAGGATGAAGGGCTCAAGGCCCACTGACGTCATCATTGCGTTGATGCTGTCGACGCCGAAGTTGGCGTACTTGAAGTAGCCGAGGATGCACAGGTCGACGGCCACGCCGAGCAGCAACCAGCGCTGCGCCGGTTTGGTCCTGACCCCGGCGGCACCGACTTTCAGGCCGATCCAGTAGTTCCACAGGGTGACGCCGGCGAACAGCGCGAGGAAGTCCACACGCCACCAGGCGTAGAACACGTAACTGGCAATCAGCAGCAGCAGATTGCGATAGCGTTGCCCGCTCAGATAGTACAAGCCGAGGAAGATCGGCAAGAACAAAAACAGGAACACGTTGGATGAAAAAACCATCCCGGTCTCTCCTTGTTTGAACCAACAGTCAAGGGCCAACGGCCCCCCCAAACCCCCCACGGAAATCCGGGGGGCTAACTCACAAAACCTACTTTCGACACCGACCCTGTAGGAGCTGCCGAAGGCTGCGATTTTTTAAAAACAGGATCAAAAGATCGCAGCCTTCGGCAACTCCTACAGGGGGTTGTGTCTGGTCTAGGAACCCTTGCTGCCCTTTTCATTGGCCGGGTCGTAGACCTTGGTCAGGTCACCGCCGAGGCGGAAGGACTTGAACGGTTGCATCTTGTGCTTCTTCGCCAGCACCTCGGGCGAGCAGGTGTAGAGCGAACAGAACGGTTCGAGCCAGGCAAATTTCGAGTCGACCTTCAGGTCGGTCATGTCCTGTTCCTTGCCGTTCTTTTCCTCGAACTCATCCGGGTCTTTCACCCCGGACAGCACCCGGTCACCCAGGCGTTTGAGTGCGCCATTGTTTTCCTGACGCAAGTCCACACCGTTGACCTGAGCGAAACTGGCGATCATCGCCAGCGGCGGCAGGGCGTAGTTGTGGTAAGCCAGGGCCCGTTGCTGACGCTTGAGTTCGTTGGGCAGGTAGCCGTCGGCGTCGACCTGGTTGGCGCCGACCTTGTATTCCTTCACTGCCCAGTCGAACAGGTCGCGACGGTTGGTGGCGACGGAGGTGGCCATCACCGACCAGGCGGCCCAGTACGAGTGGTTGTTGGTCTGGTCGAGCGGCAGGTTGTCCCAGTCGCTGACCACCTGATCGGCCATCTTGCTGAACCAGGCTTCGATCAACTGCGCTTGCTGTTGATGGGTGGCCAGCGGGCGGGAGTCGGAAAACTTCAGGCGGATGTACGCCGAAGCCATGCTGCCCAGCGCCCATTTGCGCATCGACTTGCCAGTGTGGTTGAAGTCCTTGGACATCAAGGCATCGGCCTGGGCCCAGGTCGTCAGCCAGTTCAGCATGCAGTCAAGCTGTTCCGGGCGACCGTCACGCATGAACTGCATCACGTGCTTGCTGATGCCGCGCTCGATCTTGGTGATGTCGGCGGTGCTTTCGCGGAAGGCTTTTTCCGACTGCTCGTTCAGGGTCGCGCGGGCCTTGTCCGAACCTTCGTACTTGCTGCGAAATTGCAACGATCCGGTGTACGGCGTCGGCACCGCATCGCAGCCTTCGCTCTTGTCGCCCGTCTTGAATTTATCCACAGGCGCCAAATAGCCCTGGGGTGGACGCAGTGGCGCAGCCGCTTGCGTGGCCCCGGCGAACATCGCCAGGCTCAAGAGCGTCGGTGCCAACAGAGTTGAAAATTTCGGATAGCGCATAGCAGACCTCATTGCCCGACCGAAGCAGTACGCTGTTCGGCGCCCGGGAATACGTTGCGTTTGCAGATTTTCGCTTCGACTTTCTGTGGCGCGGCACCCGCTTGTTCCGGGCCCTGGACTTCAACGGCCAGCAGGTTCTGCGAGGCCCAGTCTTCGTCCGTGCGCAACTCGAAGGCGAAACGCCCGTCGGTGTCGGAGGTTTCCGGTTTGTCGATCTTGATGTCCTCGTGGCGACCGTTCATGTACCAGAGGGTGGCTTGCAGGGTTTTCACCGACGTGTCGGCGAAGCGAATGTCGACCTGGTGGCTACCGTTGCGCAGGTCCATGTTCTTGCTGTTGACCATCAACTCGTTTTTGCCCGGCTTGAGCGTGGCGCTGCCGGACATCTGTGCATCCTTGCCTTCGCAACCGTTGTCCAGCAGCGCCATCATCTGGCGGTAGATGGTTTCCTGGTCGAGGCGGTACAGCGGCGAGAATTCCCAGATGAGAATCTTCGGCGGGTTCTTCTGGAACTCGTCGCTGCCCAGATACTGCAGCATCGAACCTTCCAGGCCGCCGCCGGGGAACGCTACGTTGAGGATGTCGGCGCCGATGGCCTCTTCGAGGAAACCGGCGAAGTTGTAGTTCTTGCCGCTGTGGGAGGTACCCACGAGGGTGATTTGCGGATTGCCGGAATCGCCGAACAGATCGCCATCGCCCGCTTCGCCCTTCGGCTCGGTGGTGAACTGATCCATGTACTGGATCGCGTAGCTGGTGCCACAGAGTTGACCGGCCATGTTGTGCAATGTTCCGGTCTTGCCCATGCGACCCGATTTTTTGGTCTCGAATTCGCGCTTGGGAATGTCGGCGAACTCAGGCAATTGCTTGACCTTCTCGGCGACGATTTTCGCCGTGCGCTGGGCGCCGTACGGGGTCCAGTGCTGGTCGCCACGGAAGTAGAAATCGTGGGCGGGCAGGGTGTCGGGCAACGACTCGTTGGTCAGCGGCGACAGGTCCGGAACGACGTAGCCCATCTGCGCGAAACGACCGAGCATGGACTTGTAGTTTCTCAGCGCCTTGTCGAAGTCGAAGCTGGCCTTCTCCGCCGGGTTGAGCTTGTTGCGGTTCACCAGGCCACGGGTCGGCTGGTACACGACAACCAGTTCCACGCCTTTGCTCTTGAACGCATCGTGCAGTTGTTTCATGCGTTTGTAGCCGGCGGGCGTGGTGTCGAATTCGGTGCGCAAGTCTTCTTGCGTACGGAACAGCCAGTCACCTTGGGCCTGCACCAGCGTGGTGAAATTCTGCTGATAACGGGTGGTGTAGTTCTTCGGGTCGTGGGCGGCCGGGCACAGGCTGCAGCACGGTTCGGCAGTGAATTTTGGAGCCTGGACTTCATCGGCACGCGCGCCGCCGCTGGCCGCGAGAATGCCGGCGGTCAGGGCCGAAAGGCTGAGTAGTTTGATCAAGTGTGGGTGCATAAGATTATCCTCAGTCCCGCATTTCGGTCTGGCGTTCGACGGGGTCGATCAGCACGGCTTTCTGCTGGCGCACCAGCAGGTCGAGAATTTCATCCTGGCGCTCGCCAAGAATGCCGGTGAAGCTGATGCCGCTGGATTTGGTCGGTGCGAGCATGGACACGCGATACAACTCGACACTCAGCGGCGAGTCGATGGACAGCGGTCCGCTGCCGTTTGCCGCCAACTCACCGCCGACCACGATCAGCGACACCTGGGCGTCGAACGGGTCGAGCTTGATGTCACGGTCGGTGTTGCTCAGGTCCTTGATGTGCCCGTAGACACCGGTCAGGCCGTTGGCCATGGAGACGTTTTCGTACAGGCGAATGTTCACGCTGTTACGAATGCGGATGCCGTGGCGGCGGTTGCTGACGACTTTGTTGCCCCACAGCAGGTTGTCGGCACTCTCGTAGAGGGTGATGCCGTCGGTGTGGTTCTGGTAGATCTCATTGTGGGCAATCAGGTTGTTGACGCTGTTACGGTCGATCACCAGGCCCGACAGCTTGTTGTCATAGCTGCGGTTGTTGAAGATGAAGCTGTCGTTGACCTCACGGGAAATAATGATCCCGTGCTTCTTCTTGGTCCCGTACACCGTGTTGTCGGCAATGATCAGACCGTGGGAACGGTCGTGCGGATCGATGCCGTAGACGATGTTGTCTTTGTAGGTGTTGCCCTTGACCACGAAGTCGCGGGTCTCATAGCAGTAGAAGCCGTACCACATGTCCGAGAACTCGGAGCCGACGATCCAGCCGGTCGGCTCAGGGCGCTTGAGCACCTTGGCCATGTTCGGCGTGTACTGGGAAATACTCACGCCGTAGGACTTACTGTTGGCATAGCCGAAACTGGCGATCTTGCTGTTGGCGATGTAGGTCTCGGTACCACCCCAGGACAGCAGGAACGGACGGAACTCCTTCGGCGAAGTAAACGTCGCCGGGCCGTTGTCCTTCTCGCGCCAGCCGGTGATTTTGGTGTCGCGCACGAACAGCTGGCCGTCGTTGACCAGGAACGCACCGGCCTCCTGGGACAGGCGCAGTTCCTGGGTCTGCTTGTCGATTTCCAGGATGCCGTGACGACCGACCACGATCGGCAACTTCGCCAGGTACACACCCGGCGAGGTTTCACTGAAGTACTGCTTGGGGACCTTTTTCGCCAGGTCCTTGAGGTTCATGTAGCCATCGTCGACGAAGATCGCCTGGGGGATGCCGTGCTGACGCACCACCCACTCGGCCATCTTGTTGTCGCCACCGATGAAGTCCTTCAGGGCGTCTTCCTGCATCATCCGGCGCAGGCTGATCTTGCCCGGTTTGCTGCGCACGATCTTCGCGGCGATGGCTTCGGCTGTGTAGCCGGAAACGTCCGGCAGTTTCGGCTTGGCCAGTTCCAGCGGCGCGGTCGGTGCGCTGCTGACGGTGTAGGTCTTGGCCTGTTGCAGTTCCTTGGCCGTGGTTACCGGCTTGGCCGGTTCCACATTGGCCGACGCCACATTGGCGAAGCCAGTCGCACTGGCCAGCAGCATCGCGCCGGCCAACAGGCTGATCGAGCCTTTTCGGGCTGGATGATTCATCTGGGAGACTCCCTTCGCGGTTTGCATCAGAAGCGCCAGATCACGTCGATGAACGCACGGTGCATGTACGAATCGACTTCCTTGCCATACGCATCGCCTGGCTTGAACACGCCGCCACGGAAGCGCACCAGGGCCGAAGGCTCATCGATCGCCTGACTCATCGACGCCGGCAACAAGCCTTGCTTGAAGTACTTGGTGACCACCAGATCCATTTCCTGACCGAGGTCTTTCTCGCCATCGTTCAGTGGCAGCGAAGTACTGGAGAGGATCGCGCCGGTCACATCGTCGGTGTTGTTCTCGACGGCGTTGATGCCATTGCTGCCGACCGGCTTATTGCCGTCGACACGCCAGAACTTGTGGTAGATCAGGCTGGCGTCGTATTCGTCGTTGAGCATCCACGAACCGAACAGGGTGGCGCTCTGCATGTTATTCATTTCGCCACGGAAAGCCTCGCCGAAACGGTGCACGCGCGAGCGGGTGCCGGTGTAGTTCGAGCGGTTACTTTCCAGACCGTTCTGTTCGTAGTCGGCGCTGGCGCGGGCATAGGCGGCACCGACTTGCCATTGCGGATCGAGGCGCAAACGCACGCCGACATCGGTGGCCCAGCCGTTGAGGTCTTCACCGCGCTTGGCTTCAGTTGGCGGCGTGCCGTCGGCGTTCAGCGGGTTGACCTTGTCGATGTCGCCGCTCATGCCGGTGATGCTGCCCCAGTAATTGACGGTGTTGGTGTTGCGCCAGTTGTAGGCGTCGCTGTCGGCGGTCAGGCCGAGCCAGCTGATGTCGCCGTTCTGTTTCTTGTCCAGCGAATCGGTCGGTACACCTGGCTCCGGGTAATCGAGCTTGCCGTTGTCATGGGTGTGATGACCGCGAATGCCGACCCAGTTGCCCGGTGTCCACTGGTACGCGGTATCGGCGTAGGCGTGCAGGCGATCCTTGTCTTGTGGCGACAATTCCTTGAGGTCGGTGCGGTACTCGCTGAAGCGTTCGGCGATACCGACGTTGGCGCGCAGCAGGGTCGTGTCGAAGGTCCAGTTCAGGGCTTCGATGTTGGTGTCGCGCCATTGGCCGTCGTCATTGCGCAGGCGCTGGCGACCGAACTTCAGGATCTCGCCGGGGTAGGGCGTGAAGCCGCTGTAGCCGACCCAGAACTCACGCATGGCCAGGTAGTTTTTCTTGGTCTCGCGATCACCGTTGTCGGTGTTCTCGGCGCCATCGGATTGTTGCAGGGTGTCGGTCTCGATGATGTCAGTGGACGTCACCGCCTGACCCATGGCGTAGGCGCTCCACGCGCCGCTTTCGCCGTAGACCCACGGACGCAGGTCGAGGCCGACGCCATTGACGTCGCCGCCGGGAGCGGTGCCGAGGTCGCGGTCATCTTCGGACTGGCCGGTGATTTTCACGTCCAGGCCGAAGTTCTTGGTTTCTTCAGTCATCGCAGCAAGCGTCGGGCAAGACCAGATCAGCGCGAATGTCAGGCCAATACCGGCCTTCATGAATGGATTCAACTTCATTGGGATTCCTCGCCATCTTCTTCTTGCAGGGCATGCATTTCCGGCGTGTTCGGGCTCAGGGCACCGCGCACGGCCTGTTCTTGTTTCAACAGGCGTTGGGCTTCGGCCAACCGGTCGGGCGGCAATTGCGTTTGGATTGTTTGCGCAAGCTCGGTGGCTTGCGGAGTGTTCTGGGCCAGGGCCAGTTGGCTGAAGACGTAGGCGTTCAGCGGATCAGGCTTGGTGCCCTTGCCTTGGGAAAACAGTTGGGCAATGGCGAAGTCGGCGCTGTTCTGGCCGTTGCGCGCAGCGGTCAACAGATGGTCGAGAGCCTTCTGCGGGTAGACCTTGCCCAGGTAGCCACGGCGATAGATCTGGCCGAGGTAGTAATCGGCAGCGACTTCACGGCCGACGGCTTTCTGGAAATGCGCTTCGGCGACCTTGGCGTCGGCCGGCACCAGTTTGCCTTCGAAGTAGAGCTTGCCCAGCAACAGTTCGGCGCGAGGCTGGTCGGCGGCGCGACCGTTTTCCAGATACTTCATCATCTGGTCGACGTCGCCCAGTTCCGGGAAGTCGTAGAGCAATTGCGCGAGGGTGACCCACGATGCCGGGTAGCCCGGTGCGATCGGTTCGAGCAGCGACTGCGCGGTTTTCTCGTCGGTCTTGCCCAGGGAGGCATCGGCGAGCACGCGGGCGACGCTGTCGACGCGCTGCGCCGAAACGGTGCCTTGGGCATGAGCCGCTTGCATCTGCTTGATCAGCTCGGACTGTTGCTCTGGCTTGGCCTGTTTCTGATAGACCGTGGCCAGTTCGACGTAGCAGATATCGCTGATGTTGAGCGAGGCCTTGCAGATTTTTTCCACGTCATCCAGATGCTGGTCGTAGGTACCCTGGGTGCGATAGAGCAGCACTTGCGCCAGACCCGCTTCCGGTTTGTTCTCGGCACGCCATTGGCTGATCTGCTGCTGGGCGTTCACGTTGGGAAAGCTGTGCGGGTATTGCAGGTACAGCATCGCCAACGGGATCAGCGTATTGCCTTCGCCTGCCGCAGCGGCTTTTTTCAACAGGGTTTCGGCTTCGTGTTGTTCCGCTTCGGTGGAACCGGGCTTGGCCACCAGCAGACGACCGAGGCGTGCCTGGGCGCGCGGCGAAACGCTGGCTGCGGCGCGGTAAGTCGCCTCGGCCTGTTTCATCTGCGCCGGGTCACGGCTGTCGACCTGGATATCGGCCAGGCCGACCTGGGCTTCGCTGTAGCCCAGGTCTGCCAGTTGCCGGTAGTTCGCCGCGGCAGTGGTGGTGTCACCGCGCTTTAGCGCTTCGTTGGCCAGGCGTTGGTCGGGCAGGCCGGCGCAACCGGCGAGGCTCACCGCCAATGCAACGGCACACAAAGAGCCCATTTGGGAGCGGGCTTGCTCGCGAAGCAGGCGACTCGGTGCATCAGACAGACCGCGTCGATCCCATCGCGAGCAAGCTCGCTCCCACAGGGTCGGCGGCGTGTTGAGGGTTGGAGTAGTCACAGGCATGTCCTCGACTTAAAGACCGACAGCCATGGCTTTGTCGATCAGCCAGTTCAGGTTCGGGCCACGGTCGCTGTTCACTTCCACCGGGCGGCCGGCGAGGGAGCTGTCCAGGGTTTCGTCCGGCTGGATCAGCACGCGGATGTCCGAAGACAGATCGGCGCTTTTCAGGCTGGTGCTGCTGACGATCTTGCCGGTGCGGCTCTTGTCCTCGCCGGCGATCTGGAAGCGCACCGAAGTACCCGGGCGCACGTCGCCGAACTGGCGATAGGAGAAGCGCGCTTCAACATTGGCTTCGCCGCCCCGCGGGACCAGTTGGAAGATCACGTCGCCCTTGCTGGCGTACTGACCGTTGGCGACCATTTGCTGGGCCACGGTGCAGTCGCAAGGCGAGGTCAGGGTGCCGGTCATCTGCTTGCCGAACAGTTCTTCAACCTTGGCCGGTTGCAGTTGGTCTTCGTCCAGATGGCCCTTGAGCACGTCGAGCATGCTGGTGCTGAAGGTTGCCAGCGGTGCGCCCTTGGCGGCCACGCCGTCGGCTTTCACCAGGCTCTGCACGGTGCCGTCGCGGGGCATGGTGATGTTCACGCCCGGCACGCTGACCAGGCCGGCCTGGGCATGGCTGACGAAGTACATGCCGTACACCGACTTGAAGACAAAGCCGAATGCAGCCACGCCGACAACGAAGATCCCCAGGCTGAAGGTCACGGCTTTCAGGCGGCCGAACGCGGACATGCCGTGGCCGCCGTCCTTCGTCTTGCGTGCCTTGGTGAAGTTGTCGCGCTGCAGGGTCGCCAGCATTTCACCCACGCTGACGATGTCGCCCGCCAGGTGCGAAGTGATCAGGTGGCGCAGGGTCGAGATGTCCCGTGGTTCCAGGTTCTGGAACTGACAGCCGGCGCGTCCGGTCTCGCGGTCGAAGGAGCGGACCTGCAACTCGACGTCCATGGCCAGGCCGAGGTTGTCGATGACGAATTGCAGGCGGGCCTTGTACACGTCACCCACCTTCAGCGGCAACTGACCGGCGTTGAATGCCAGGCCACCGGCGGACAGGTCGATCACCCGGGCTTCGACCGGCGTCCGGTCAGGGCCGAAGAAACGCAACTTGGCCGGGATTTTCACTCGGGCGTGTTGGCGCTGGGCTTCGGATTCGTGCACTACGTTGGCGTTGACGGCGGTATTCATAGGGGGCGTTTTCCTAGTTAATTCAGGCGAGTTCGGTCAGACCATCAACAGCAGCACGGCGACAAAAATGCTGCCGGCAGAGAAGGTCATGGTCCGAGACGACCAGGTGTTGAACCAACGTTGAAAGCTGGCGAGATCACGGGTCAGGGAAGTGGGTTGGCGAGTCCAGGACTGTTGGTCGAGGCGGAAGAACACGTAGATCTTCACCAGCGCGCCGACTATCTGGTTGTAATAGAGAATTGCCGGGTAGGCCGGGCCGATCCGGTGTCCGGAGCACGACAGCAACAAGGTCAGGATGAACCGGGTGATGCCGATCCACAGCAGGTACACCAGGATGAACGCGGTGCCGTACTTGAAGCTGGCGATCAACGCCACGGTCAGGCCCAGCAGCGAGGTCCACATCGACACGCGCTGGTCGAACAGCACCACCGAAGTGAACACGCCAAGGCGTTTGACCCCCAGGCCCAGGGCACGGGAGTTCTGCCGCAGGTTGTTGCCGTACCAGCGGAACATCAGTTTGCGGCTGGCCTTGATGAAGCTCTTTTCCGGCGGGTGTTCAACGGTGTTGATCGCCGCGTCGGGCACGTAGAACGTGTCGTAGCCCAGGCGCATCAGGCTGAACCAGCTCGACTTGTCATCGCCGGTAAGGAACTTGAAGCGGCCCAGGCGCCAGTGTTGCAGCGAGTCGCTTTCCACGTCGGCGATGAAGTCCGGGTTGGTGACCACGGTGGCGCGGAACACCGACATGCGGCCGGTCATGGTCAGCACGCGCTTGGACAAGGCCATCGAGCACATGTTGATGTGGCGCTGGGCGAAACGCAGCTTGTGCCATTCGCTCATGATGTAGCCGCCGCGCACTTCGCAGAATTCGTTGGTGGTCAGGCCACCGACGTTGCCGAACAGCTGGAACCACGGCACGGTCTTGAGCACCACGCCTTCGGCCAGCACGGTGTCACCATCGATGACAGCGACCACGGCGCGATCATCCGGCAGGTGCCGGGAGATGGCGCGGAAGCCGTAGGCCAGGCCATCGCGTTTGCCGGTGCCGGGAATGCGCACGAAGTCGAGCTTGACCCGGGACGGCGGGTTCATCCGGTTCCACAGGCTTTTGACCAGCAGCTCATCGGACATTTCCACGATGGAGCAGACCACGGTGGTCGGCAGGCCGCAGTCGATGGCTTCGCGGATCACCGAGCTGTAGACCTGCGCGGTGGTCAGGGCATCGATGCGGAAACTGGTGACCATCAGGAACACGTGGGACGGGTCAGCCGCTTTGCCCAGCTTGCGCACTTTGCGCCGCAGGTACGGGTAGACGATGTACAGAAAAATCATGCCGCGCACAAAGTGAGTGGCACCCATCGAATAGCGCCAGATACCCACGGCGCCAATCAGGAAAATGAAGTCCTTCGACTCGGAGTCGAACGTGGACACGGGCAACGCCATGGCGAGACCCATCAGTAAACTCAGGTAGAACAGCCAACCGGCGGCCTGGAGTAGGCCGTGCTTTAGCCTGTGCATAATCTGCATCCGTCTCGATCTCGGGCGAGCCTTTGGGGTGGCCCGATGGGGTTAAGGCAGGCCTGTGAAAGCTGGCGGCACCCGCTCTGGATGACGCCAGAATCCCTGTAGGAGCTGGCGAAGCCTGCGATCTTTTGATCTTCAGCAATCACGCCGGCGCCAAAAGATCGCAGCCTGCGGCAGCTCCTACAGATACCGCGTTACCAGCAGATGCCTTCGGCCCGGCTATTGGTGCTGGTGGCCTTGGACATGAAGCCCACCAGGTCGATCACCTGCTTGCCGTGTGGAACGTCCTGCACCAGGGCGCGGAATTTCTCGTCACGGTTGCCGAGGATGATCACGTCGGAGTTGTTGATCACCGCGTCGAAGTCGGAGTTGAGCAAGGACGAGACGTGAGGGATCTTCGACTCGATGTAGTCCTTGTTCGCACCGTGAACGCGGGCGTACTCGACGTTGCTGTCGTAGATGCTCAGGTCGTAGCCCTTGCCGATCAGCATTTCCGCCAGGTCGACCAGCGGGCTTTCGCGCAGGTCGTCGGTGCCGGCCTTGAAGCTCAGACCCAGCAGGGCGACTTTGCGTTTGTCGTGGCTGGAGACGATGTCGAAAGCGTTCTGCACCTGGGATTCGTTGCTGCGCATCAGCGAGTTGAGCAACGGCGCTTCCACGTCCAGGGAACCGGCGCGGTAGGTCAGGGCACGCACGTCTTTTGGCAGGCACGAGCCGCCGAAGGCGAAACCTGGGCGCATGTAGTACTGGGACAGGTTGAGGGTCTTGTCCTGGCAGACCACGTCCATCACTTCGCGACCGTCGACGCCGACCGCCTTGGCGATGTTGCCGATTTCGTTGGCGAAGGTGACCTTGGTGGCGTGCCACACGTTGCAGGTGTACTTGATCATCTCGGCGACCGCGATGTCCTTGCGGATGATCGGTGCGTCGAGCTCTTCGTACAGCGATTGCAGGACGTCGCCGGACGCCTTGTCGAATTCGCCGATGACGGTCATTGGCGGCTGGTCGTAGTCGGCGATGGCGGTGCTTTCGCGCAGGAACTCAGGGTTCACGGCCACGCCGAAATCAACACCGGCCTTCTTGCCGGAGCAGTCTTCGAGAATCGGGATGACCACGTTGGCCACGGTGCCCGGCAGCACGGTGCTGCGCACGACGATGGTGTGGCGGGTGGTCTTGTCGCGCAGGACAAAACCGATTTCGCGGCATACGGCCTCGATGTAGTTCAGTTCCAGGTCGCCGTTCTTCTTGCTTGGCGTGCCCACGCAGATCATCGACAGGTCGGTGTCGCGAATCGCCTCGGCGAAGTTGGTGGTGCCACGCAGACGACCTGTCTGGATGCCTTGGGCCAGAAGTTCACCCAGGCCCGGTTCAACGATCGGCGATTTGCCGGCATTGATCATATCGATCTTGTCTTTGGCCACATCGACGCCAACGACGTCATGGCCCCGTGCAGACAGGCAACCGGCACATACTGCGCCGACGTAACCCAAACCAAAAATGCTGATGCGCATCGCAATTACCTCTCTGTTATCAAGCCTGTATACATCAAGCCATTAGATGGCCGGAGTTAATGGTGTTCAGCGTGTTTTAGTGCACTCGCAAGTGTGCCTTACAGGCACGACAATGCCCTGTGCTGGCATATAAGTTACGAGTGTCTAAATAAGTGCACTCAAAGTGTGCGCAACTAGGCCTTGTTGTTATGATTTGCCCTGTTATGCAGCCGATCCTCCTGTCGGAAGGATGCGGGTGCAACGGCCTTGTACGCTTGATGTCAGGCCGAAAGCCCGTGGATCAAGCGGTTGGGTGCTCGGGTGAGCACGTTTATATGGGGCGCTGTCGTGGCCTTGTAGGGGATAGTCATACCGCGTTATCTCCTGTCCGATTGCTGTTGTCCAAATCAGTGATTAGTCAGCGCAAGTTAGTGTTTCAACTTCGCAACATGAATCGCTTATCTGCGTAAGTTATCTCGTACACGCTCGGCGAGAATCGTTACCGGTGGTATGAGCGGCGCGTTTGGACATAGTTCCAGTCCGCTCATCGCGAAATCTGAAATTTCTTGAAATATTGTGAAAGATGGCACTGCTCTCAAATTGATAGCACTTGCCGTTTCGCCCTTTATATATAGGCGGTTCATTGGCTGGGATATTTTTGTGCCACCACTGTTAAAAAAAGTCAGTGCCACTACGCAAAAAAATGATTGAAGTCGAGTGAAACTAAAGTTAGAAAATCGGGTGGTGTTTTTCTGGCGCCATGAAAATGGCGAAAAGGCGGGGAAGGCTGAAGTGAGTCGAGGGTCGGCGCACGAGCGGGTGTGAAGGTCGTGCGCCGACCGGATGCATCACTCTGGTGCGTGATCGCGCAGAAACACCAGATTGTCCGGCTTGGACTGTTCGGCGCTGTAGCGATAGCCTTGAACGTCGAATTGCTTGAGGGTGGCCGGGTCATTGATGCGTTCTTCGATGACGAAGCGGCTCATCAAGCCGCGGGCCTTTTTCGCGTAGAAGCTGATGATCTTGTACTGGCCGTTCTTCAGGTCCTTGAATTCGGTATTGATGATGCGCGCGTTCAAGGCGTTGCGCTTGACCGCCGAGAAGTACTCGTTGGACGCCAGGTTGAGCAGCACGTCATCGCCCTGATCGACCAGGGCTTCGTTCAGCCATTCGCTGATGCGCGAGCCCCAGAAGGCATACAGATCCTTGCCTCGGGCGTTGGCCAGCCTGGTGCCCATTTCCAGGCGATAGGGTTGCATCAGGTCCAGCGGGCGCAGCAAGCCATAGAGGCCCGAGAGCATGCGCAGGTGTTTTTGGGCGTAGTCGAAATCGGCTTCGCTGAGGGTTTGCGCATTCATGCCGGTGTACACATCGCCCTTGAAGGCCAGCAACGCCTGCTTGGCGTTTTCCGGGGTGAACGCGGGCGTCCAGCTGCCGAAACGCGCGGCGTTGAGCCCGCCGATCTTGTCGGAGACGTGCATCAACTCGCTGATTTGCGCGGGTGTCAGCTCGCGCAATTGCAGGATCAACTCCTGGGAGTGGTCCAGGTACTGCGGCTGGGTGAAGCGCTGGGTCGCCGGCGGTGTTTCATAGTCGAGGGTCTTGGCGGGTGAAATCACCATCAGCATGAAGTCGTCTCCTTTAATCGTGGCGGCGATTCTAGGGGGTTGTTCGTGTTGACTCCAGCTATGAGCGTGATAGGTGATCGGTGGTGTCATGGGACAAGATCGCAGCCTCGCTTCGCTCGACAGCTCCTACGGGACCGGGTTGGCTCAAAAATGGAATCGGATCGCGTAGGAGCTGCCGTAGGCTGCGATCTTTTGATCTTCCCGGGATATAGTGCCGCGCGGGTTTTGTTATGGAGACATCCCATTGCGTATCGCTTTTCTCATCTCGATCTGGCTACTGAGCTTTGGCGCCGTCGCGGCACCGGGTGATGTGGCGACGCTCGATCGCAGCACCTGGCCGGAAAAACTCGGTAATCCGACGCTGTTCGACGTGGCGTCCAGAGCCGAGATCCTCATGTTTTCCAGCGTCCTGTTGGCCAGCGAGGCGCTGGATGAACCCGGCCTGGCCCAGCGCCTGGGCCTGCGCACGATCAATCTGGAGTCGGTCAACAGGGTTCGCCAGCGCATGTGGCAACGGCTGCTGGCCAACTACAACTTCGCCCAGCAGAGCTGCGACCAGGATGCCTCCTTCTGTTTCCTGGTCGAAGACATGCCCACCTTGCGCGAGCAGGCTGCCAGGTTCCAGGTCGGCGCAGACAGCTACTACATCAAGTGGGCCGAGCCGAGCCGCGTGTTCCATACCCAATACCTGGACGAACAGTTGCGCAAGGCCGCTCTGTTCCCGCAAACCAGCAGCGAAGTCGATCGTTTTGGCGACTATGAGCGCAGTGGCGACGGGATGCATGACCGGCTGTTTCTGCTGACCTTCGACAGCGCCGCCAACGCCGCGCCGGATAACACTGCCTGGGTCGCCGAGTACCTGCGCAAGTCGAACCTGAGCGGGACATTCTTCGTCCTCGGCAAGGACATCCAGGCGCGTTTGGCCGACGCTTCGGTGAGCAACCTGCAAGAGACCTACTCGAGCCAATGCATCGGCGTACAAGGCTGGGAGTTCCGTTCCCACAGCCACTGGCAGGACTGGCAGGACTCGGTGCGCCGCAGCGCCGAACTGGTCAAGAGCAAGCTGCCGGAGAACTACGTGCCCCTGTTCCGTCCGCCCGATGGCCAGCGCCGCTCCGATGCTGAAGGCTTCTTCAAGACTCAGGGGCTGCAGGTAGCGCTGTGGGACATCGACGCCCAGGACGGTGCCGGCAAACTCAAGGGCAACCCGAGTGCGCAACGGGTGCTGACCCTGATGCTGCTGTGGCGGCACGGGGTGATCAATTTCAATGTGAAACAGGATGCAGTGAAAACGGCATTGCCGTGGCTGGTCACGCAAACGGCGCCTGTCGGGATCGGCTGGGAGGATTGCCAGGATGCGTTTCGCTGAAAACGACAAAGCCCCGTAAACATTGGGTTTATGGCGATTTTGGAAGGGGATTCGTTGCAGGTGGACTTCCGACTGTAAACGGGTGATGGCAGTCCGCCAAGTGCTATTGGTCAATCTGCAAAATAAACTTCAAAAAAGCGTCAAAGTACTTTTTTCTGTCACACGTTTTGGAGTATTACGAAGACAGACCGCCGAAACCTGCAACACAGGTGGCGTCTTCCAAGACCCCGCATGTATGCAGAACACTTGAGTCCCCGCAGGTGTATTCGGCAGTCACTTCGAGGCGCAGCACCGTCAAGGTATTGCGTCGAATGGCTCCCACAAAGGTGACCGAGTATGGATGATCACGGACGTAGCTCTTCTTCCAACCAGCCAATCCTTTATGTACTCGATACCAACGTATTGATTCACGATCCAAACGCGCTGCTTAACTTCGAAGAACACCACGTCGCGATCCCGATGACCGTGCTTGAAGAGCTGGACAAGCTCAAGAGCGGGCATCACAGCGTAGCCGCCGAATGCCGCCAGGCCATCCGCCTGATTGACAAGACTCTGGGCGATGCCTCACCCGAGGATGTCGAGCAGGGTGTGCCGATCCAGCGTGGCAAAAGCGGACCCAAGGGTTTGCTGTCAATTCTGATGAGCAAGCATGCCGAGCCGAACCTGATTCTGCCCGAGCACCTGAACGACAACAAAATCATCAACCAGCTGATCGACCTGCACGCGCGCGACCCGAAGAAGCCCGTGGTGCTGGTCACCAAAGACATCAACATGCGCCTCAAGGCGCGCGCCTGCGGGATCGCGGCCGAGGACTACAGCACCGACCAACTGGTCGACGACGTGTCCTTGCTGCCCAACGGCTACCACAACATGACCGGCTCTTTCTGGGACCGCGTGAGCAAGGTCGAAACCCGTCAGGACCACGGCCGCACCTGGCATCAGGTGCAATTGATCGACAACCTGCCGGCGGTGCACATCAACGAGTTCATCATTGATGAACAGGGCTTTGTCGGCTGGATCAAGGAGATTGAAGAAGACCGCTTGCTGATCCTCGACCTGCACCAGGAACCGCTGCTGCACCAGGAAGCCTGGGGGCTCAAGCCGCGTGATATCTATCAGAGCCTGGCGTTGTACGCCTTGCTCGATCCGGACATCCACCTGGTCAACCTGTCGGGTGCCGCGGGCTCGGGTAAAACCATCCTGGCGCTGGCCGCTGCGATCGAGCAGACCATGGTCAGCAAACGTTATCGGCGCATTATCGCCACCCGCAGCGTGCAGGGCCTGGACCAGGAAATCGGTTTCCTGCCCGGCACCGAAGCGGAAAAAATGGAGCCGTGGCTGGGCGCCATCACCGACAACCTCGAAGCCTTGCACATGGATGACGAAAGCACCCATGGCAGCGTTGACTACATCCTCAGCAAAGTGCCGTTGCAGTTCAAATCCCTCAACTACATCCGGGGCCGCAGCTTCCAGCAGAGCCTGATCCTGATCGACGAATGCCAGAACCTCACGCCGCACCAGATGAAAACCATCATCACCCGTGCCGGCGCCGGTTCCAAAGTGGTGTGCCTGGGCAACCTGGCGCAGATTGACACCCCTTACCTGTCCGCGACCAGCTCCGGGCTGACCTATCTCACTGAACGCTTCAAGGACTTCCCGAACGGGGTGCACATCACCCTGCAAGGGGTACCACGCTCGATCCTGGCCGAATACGCCGAATCGCATTTGTAACTGTCCACCGGAGCCGGGCGGCCGCGAGGTCGCCCGGTTTTTTTGTACGCCACGTAAAGGCCCGTGCCTCAGGGCAGACCCAATACCGATGAATGTGTTTCTGCAAAGCCTGGGGCCGAAAGCAGTCTTGTTTACAGAGATTGCGAAAAATAGCCCTTGAGGGTTTCCGTCAGAATTGATTGAGCGTTCAATACCTCTTGGCTCGGCTCAGGCTGTGAGCTACTAAACTTTTTTCGCGTCCAGCTGAAAAAGAAGGGGCCATCAATAATACGTTCATTGTGTTCCGCCAAATATAACTGGGTCACGGAGGCATACCTGGGGAAAACATGAAAATGTAGCTCATGATTGAGCTCGGAAATACGCATTATGTATATTTTCTCAGGAGAAAATAGAGTATTTAAAGCTCGCTCCGTAAATGCCAAGCCTTTCATCAGTTCAGCACTTTCAGCCGGATTTAGTTCTGCGAGTCTTGATATGTCCCGCTTAAGAGAAATAATCATGTAGCCAGGGATGTCGCAGTCCCGGCAGTGAGAGATTACGATGTGTTTTCCTGAGTGAATTGTCCGCGCTGGCATGACTGGCCTCCCGTGTGCCACCATGGTTGAAGTGTAGGACCTGCCCCGTTGAGCTGCTGCCGGAGGTCAGTAGAAAAAACCTGATGCGATACCTCAGTGCTGAAATTTTTAAGATCGTTAGCTTTGCTGGTCATTTTTTCTCGAATTAACAAATCGGTCTAATGTGTAGTTGTAGGAAGTTTCATGGCGGGCCATGAGTGCGTACTTACGGAGAATTCTCACGTCGAAATTTGTTATAAAATAATCAGTAACTTATCGGCTGGTGCACCCATTAAAATTGATCAGTGATGTCAGGAAAAGCGAATTTTCAGTAGGCTTTTGTTACATTTCTTTCTGTTGTTTGGTATGACTTTAATTTGTGTTTTTAAAACTTAATAAGGAATCGCATCTGAAGCTGTCCACCGAGTCCGTGTGTATGAAGAACCTGTGGGAGCGAGCTTGCTCGCGATGACGGTGTGTCTGTCGACATCTCGGGTTAATGACAGGCCACTATCGTCGGAACGCCGCCCGGAGCAAGCTCGCTCCCACATTGGTTTGTGGTGTGCCGATAATCAAGCGTGCGAAAAATTGACCCGCAGGTTTACAATCGACGCTCCTGATCAGGAGTAATCCCGTGCTGACTCATCTCGATTCCCAAGGTCGCGCCAACATGGTCGACGTCACTGAAAAAACCGTGACGTTCCGTGAGGCGACCGCTCAAGCGCTGGTGCGCATGCTGCCCGAAACCCTGCAGATGATCGTCAGCGGCGGCCACCCCAAGGGTGATGTGTTTGCCGTGGCGCGCATTGCCGGCATCCAGGCAGCGAAGAAAACCAGCGACCTGATTCCTCTGTGCCACCCGTTGATGCTCACCGGCGTCAAGGTCGAGCTCAGTGCCGAAGGCGATGATTCGGTGCGTATAGTGGCGCGCTGCAAGCTGTCCGGGCAGACCGGCGTTGAAATGGAAGCCCTGACCGCCGCCAGCGTCGCCGCGCTGACGATCTACGACATGTGCAAGGCCGTTGACCGCGGCATGACCATCGAAAGCGTGCGTCTGCTGGAGAAGGTCGGCGGCAAGAGCGGACATTTCCAGGCGGAGCAGTCATGAACGTTACCGTGAAGTTTTTCGCCCGTTATCGTGAAGCGCTGGGGCTGGACTCGGTGAAAGTGGAAGGCAACTTCTCCACAGTCGACGACGTCCGCGCACTGTTGGCCCAACGTGACGGTGCCGAGGTGTTGAGCGAACAGAACCTGATGTGCGCCCGCAACGAAGACCTGTGCCAGCTCGACGAGCCGGTCAGTGAGGGCGATGAAGTGGCGTTCTTTCCGACTGTGACCGGAGGCTGAGCCATGGCGATTCGCGTGCAGTCCACCGCGTTTGACCCGGGGGCCGAAGTCAACGCCATGCACGATGCCAATGTCGGCATGGGTGCGGTGGTGAGTTTTGTCGGCTACGTACGCGACTTCAATGACGGCCTCGATGTGGCCGGGATGTTCCTCGAACACTATCCGGGCATGACTGAAAAGGCCCTCGGAAAGATCGCCATCGAGGCCGAGCAGCGCTGGCCGTTGCTCAAGCTGGAAGTGCTGCACCGCATCGGCGCCCTGGAGCCGGGCGAGCCGATTGTCTTCGTTGGCGCGGCCAGCGCCCATCGTCAGGCGGCATTCGACGCCTGCGCCTTTGTCATGGACTACCTGAAAACCCGTGCGCCGTTCTGGAAGAAAGAAATCACCAGTGACGGGCCGCGTTGGGTCGAGGGGCGTGACAGTGATCATGCGGCGGCGGATCGCTGGAAGCAGTAGTTTCTGCGGCGTTCTCAAGTCAGCCTTCGCAAGCAAGCCCGCTCCCACAATGGATCTGGTTGAACACAAATTTTGTGTACGACACAGAACCCTGTGGGAGCGGGCTTGGTCCGGGCGGCGTTCCGACGAAGGGGCCATCTGGCTCACCCAATACCTTGCAGAACCACCACCCGACCATCGGCCGGAACGGGCTGCATTTGCCTCATTGACGATTTATACATAAAAGTCCAGTATGGAATTATAAGTACAAAAAAGGTTTCCACCCGTTTCAGCTTTTTCTTCTGTCTTGCCAAACCAACAACAACCGCGAGAAAACGAACATGAAGAAGTTCCCCCTCATCACCGGTCTGGCCCTGAGCCTGTTGGCGTGCAGCTCTGTGTTCGCCGCCGAGAAAACCTTGCGCATCGGTATCGAAGCGGCGTATCCACCGTTCGCCTCGAAAACCGACAAAGGTGAAATCGTCGGTTTCGACTATGACATCGGCAATGCCCTGTGCGCGCAGATGAAGGTCAAGTGTGTGTGGGTCGAAGGTGAGTTCGACGGTCTGATTCCTTCCCTGAAGGTGAAGAAAATCGACATGGCGCTGTCGTCCATGACCATCAATGAAGACCGCAAGAAGTCGGTGGACTTCACCCACAAGTACTATTTCACTTCGTCGCGCCTGGTGATGAAGGATGGCGCGGTGGTGGATGACCAGTACGCCAGCCTCAAGGGCAAGACCGTCGGCGTGCAGCGCGCCACCACGACCGACCGTTACGCCACCGAGGTGTTCGAGCCAAAGGGCATCAACGTCAAGCGCTACAGCAACAACGAAGAAATCTACATGGACCTGGCAGCCGGTCGCCTCGATGCGATTTTTGCCGACACCATTCCACTCAATGACTTCCTGTCGATGCCGCGCGGCAAGGGTTACGCCTTTGCCGGGCCGGAGCTGAAAGATCCGAAATATGTGGGCGAGGGTGCCGGGATTGCGGTGCGCAAGGGCAATACCGAACTGGTCAGCGAGCTGAACACGGCCATTGATGGCATTCGTGCCAGTGGTGAGTACCAGAAGATTTCGGACAAGTATTTCAAGTCCGACATCTACGGCGATTGATCAAAAAGATCGCCGCCTGCGGCAGCTCCTACAGGGGAATGCGTTTCACTGTAGGAGCTACCGCAGGCGGCGATCTTTTGATTTTCAGCCCTTCAATTCCTTCAAATGCTTGTACACCGTCGCCCGGCCCATGTTCAGCACATTGGCCACGTAGTTCGAGGCGCTTTTGCCCTTGAACGCGCCTTCGGCGTGCAACGCCAGCACCAGTTCGCGCTTGTGGTCGCGAGTCAGCAGATTCAGGCTCAACTGCCGCTCGCGCAGCCAGGCGTGGAGGAAGGTGTTGATCCGCTCCTGCCAGTCATCGCGAAACAGCGCATCCGGTTGCGGGATCAGCTTGGTCGGCGACAGGAACAGGTCCAGGGCGGCCTTGGCATTTTCGAACAACGAAATATTCAGGTTGATGCACAGCACCGCCTGTGGACGACCTTCACTGTCCCGAAGCACCGTGCTGAGGCTGCGAATCTTCTGACCATCCCAGTTGAGCTTTTCGTACGGCCCGATGTTTCGTTCGCTGACATCGTCGCTGAGCATGTCTTCCAGCGCCGAGTCGTCGCCGATTTCCCGCTTGGACAGGTTGTTGGCGATGTAGTCGACCTTTTGCGTGCGCAAGTCGTGCAGCACCACTTCGGCGTGGGGGAAAAACAACGTGGCGATGGCGTCGGCAATCGCGTGGAAGTTATCCAGGGATGTGTCGTCCAGGGCCGAGTCTTTTTCGGGAGCGTTCATACAGTGGAACTCCAGGCAGCGTCAGCGCCCCATCAAAGGGGCGCTGAAAGTGTGCCGTAATCGTGTGGGCACGTCACCTGAGGATCAGGATCCGCCGAGGCGGGCAGGGGAGAGCATTTCGGCATTCAGCCCGAAATGGCCGAGCGACTCGGGCAACGCGACACCGCGCACCAGTGCCGCGCTGGCCTGGCCCATGGCCGGTGAGGTCTGGATGCCATAACCGCCTTGTGCCGCGACCCAGAACAGCCCCGGTACCTGTGGATCGAAGCCGGACAGCAAGTCGCCGTCGCTGACGAAGCTGCGCAGGCCGGCCCAGGTGCGGGTCGGGCGGCGAATGGTCAGGGTCGTGGCTTCTTCGATCTGGTAGATGCCCATGGCAATGTCCAGCTCTTCGGGCTGCACATCGTGGGGTTCCACCGGGTCGGCGTTGGCCGGTGAACCGAGGAACATCCCGGCATCGGGTTTCATGTAGAAGGATTCGTCGAGGCTGACCAGCATCGGCCAGTGGTGGATGTCCACGCCTTCGGGACCGGCGAAGATGAACGCGGCCCGGCGTTTGGGTTGCAGGCCCAGGGGATTGGCGCCAGCCAGTTGGCCGACCTTGTCGGCCCAGGCGCCGGCGGCGTTGATGATGACCGGTGCGCTGAAGGTCTGGCTGCCGGTCTGGACGTGCCATGTACCCTGGCTGTCGCGGCTCAGGCTGACGACTTCGCTGTCGGTGTGCACTTCGCCCTGGTTGCGGCGGATGCCGCGCAAATAGCCCTGGTGCAGGGCATCGGTGTCGATGTCGCTGGCGGTCGGGTCGTAGATGGCGCCGTGGACCTTTTCCCGGCGCAGGATCGGTACTAACGCGCAGGCCGCGTCGGCGTCGAGCAACTGCATCTCCGGCACCGTGGTTTTTGCGCTCTGGTATTGCCTGTTCAGCTCGTCCGGGTCACCGGTCAAGTCCACGGTCATTTCGCCGCGCGGGGTCAGCAGCGGGTGTTCGCAGAAACCACTGGGCGGGTTGTCGAAAAAGTCCCGGCTGGCCAGGGTCAATGCCCGCACTTGCGGGGTGCCGTAGGCGGCGGTATACAGCGCCGCCGAGCGGCCGGTGGAGTGATAGGCCGGATGGGATTCGCGCTCGAGCACGATCACGCGGCCGTGCTGCGAAAGCCAGAAACCCGTGGAAGCACCGGCAATCCCGCCGCCGATGATGATGAAATCTGCCTGGCTCATGAACGTCTCCTGTTGGGGCGTAAATGCCGGATTTATGGTGATCTCTTGTAGGAGCTGACGAGTGAAACGAGGCTGCGATCTTTTCAAAAGCAAAGTCAAAAGATCGCAGCCTTCGGCAGCTCCTACAGGATGAATTTGGTGTCAGTGCGTGAGGCGATAGATCGCGTTGGCCAGCGCAATGTCTTCCAGGCCCAGGCCGATGGAGCGGAAAAACACATGGCGATCGTAATCAGGGCGCAGGACTTTTCCGCTGAGCAGGTCGGGCAGGTCGCCGACAATCGCGCCCTTGTCCCAGTCGTGCCGTTCGGCGGCGATCAGCATTTCGCCGGCCGAGCCCGGGGTGGTCAGGCGATAGTCGCAGAACACCTGCATGTCGTTGAGGCTTTGCGGCGGCACTTCATGGGCGCGCGGCGCATTGGTGCTGATGGAGGTGATCAACGCCGGTTTGCGCAAGCTCGAAGGATCGATCACCGGACCGGCGGACGAGGTGCAGAGCATGATCACGTCGGCGTCCTGAACGGCAGCTTCGCGACTGTCGACGATGTTCAGGCGTGGCTCGATGTTTTTCAGCAGGCGCACGGTTTCGGCGTCTTCGCTCACGCTCGGCGAGTACAGGCTGATGCTCTGCCAGTCGCGCAGGCCTTTCACGTAATGCAGGTGCGCCTGGGCCACTTTGCCGCTGCCAATAATGGCAAGGCGATTGGCTGTGAGTGGTGCGAGGGCATCGACCGCGACGGCGGTGGTCGCCGCGGTGCGCGCGGTGGTCAGTTCGCCGGCATCGCACAGCAGCAGCGGCTGGCCGGTCTGCATCGACATCAACAACGTCCACGCCGTCACCAGCGGCCCCTGCTCACGGACGATGTACGGCGACGTCTTGATTCCGTATACGCCTTCTCCGGCAAGCACACCCAAGTAGTTAATGAAGTCGCCGGCGCCCTGTGGAAATTCCACCAGTTGCTGCGCCGGTTGTACGGCTTGCCCGGCGGCCAGGTCGCGGAACAGTTTGCGCAGGATCTGTGGCACATCGACCTGCGCCAGTAGCTCGCGAGCCTGGGCTTGGGGGATCACTTGGGGCGTGCTGGACATGGTCGGCTCCGGAGCTGAGAGTAAACTAATTTGTCTATTATGGACTTTTAGATATCTACAGCAAGCTCCTGTTGAAAAAAAGCCGGACGAAAAAAAAGCGCAGTCCGTTTCCGGCTGCGCTTGTCTTTTCAGCGTCCCTTAATGCGGGCGCTTGCGTTCAACGGCCCGCAACAGATGCGTCGGTGGCGTTTCACAGCTGATCTTGCGCCCCAGCTTTTCCTCGATGGACGGTAGCTGGTAGGAGTCGTCTTCACCGGCAAAGCTGATGGACACACCGTCGGCACCGGCGCGTCCGGTACGACCGATGCGGTGCACGTAGTCGTCCGGCACTTCCGGCAGGGTGAAGTTGATCACGTGGCTGATGCCGTCGATGTGGATGCCGCGACCGGCCACGTCGGTGGCGACCAGTACGCGAATCTTGCCTTCGCGGAAGCCTTCGAGGGTCTTGATGCGCTTGTGCTGCGGCACGTCGCCGGACAGTTGCGCGGCGTTGATACCGTCACGCACCAGGCGTTCTTCGATGCGTCGTACTTCATCCTTGCGGTTGGCGAAGACGATCACCCGCTCCCAACCGTTGTCGTTGACCAGGTTGTAGAGCAGTTTGTATTTGTCGGCACCGGCCACCGCGTAGATGTGCTGCTCGACGTTTTCGTTGGCCACGTTCTGCGACTCGATCTCGACGATCGACGGGTCGGTGGTCCATTGCTTGGCCAGGTTCATCACGTCTTCGGTGAAGGTCGCGGAGAACAGCAGCGTCTGACGCTCGGACTTCGGCGGCGTCTGGCGAATGATCTGGCGCACTTGCGGGATGAAGCCCATGTCGAGCATGCGGTCGGCTTCGTCCAGCACCATCACTTCGACCATGTCCAGGTGCACGTCGCCGCGCTGGTTGAAGTCCAGCAGGCGGCCCGGCGTGGCCACGAGGATGTCGCAGTGGCGGGCCTCGAGGTGCTTGAGCTGTTTGTCGAAGTCCATGCCACCGACGAACGTCATGACGTTGAGGCCGGTGTACTTGGTCAGGTCGGCGGCGTCCTTGGCGATCTGCACTACCAGTTCGCGGGTCGGTGCGATGATCAGTGCCCGTGGCTCACCCATGTAGCGCTCTTTCGGCGGCGGGGTTTGCAGCAACTGGGTGATGATCGAGACCAGGAACGCAGCGGTCTTGCCGGTACCGGTCTGGGCGCGGCCGATGGCGTCTTTGCCCGCGAGGGTGAAGCCCAGTACCTGTGCCTGGATCGGCGTGCAATACGGGAAGCCCAGGTCCTGGATGGCGTGCATCAGTTCCGGGGCGAGTTTGAAATCGTGGAAGCGGGTCTTGCCTTCCTGGGGCTCGACGACGAAGTCTTCGAGTTTCCATGGGATGACCGGTGCCTTTGGCTTGGGTTCGCGGCGCGGTCTGGCGGGTTTTGGCGTTTCGCTGAGCGGCTGTTCCGGGGCTGTTATCGCCGCAGGCAGGTCAGCCATTGCGGTCTTCGGCTCATGCTTGGGTGCCGCCGTGGCGGTGGCTCGTTCAGACTGATTACCGTCGGTGCGGTGGCCGGGAGCGTGAGACGCAGGGCTGGGAACTGGCGCGAGTTGCTCAGTCTCGCTTTTACCGAACATTTTCTTGAGTGCTTTGAGCACGGTCATCTCATCAATTGATTAAGGAATGTACGCCGGGCAGTGTAATGCAAGAATCGGGCGCGGCGTAGTGGGATGGATCAAAGGGTGTTTTTAAACACAAATGCTTAACGCAAGCGCTCGGCGAGCCAGACGCCGATGTCGCGAATTTCTTCGGGTAACACTTCGTGACCCATTGGGTATTCCTGCCATGTCACGGTGACACCACGCAGCTTCAAATGCTCGTAGGCGCTACGCCCCATCGAGTTTTGCACCACATCGTCGTACTGGCCGTGCATCGACAGCACCGGAATCCGCTGCTGGCTGGCGGACAGTTGCAGTTCGTCGCTGAAGGTCGGTGCATAAGTAGAAAGGGCAACGACGCCACCCAACGGGCCCTGCCATTTCAGAAATGCGGTGTGTAAAACCACGGCGCCGCCCTGGGAAAAACCTGCCAGGAAGATCCGCGAGGCGTCTATTCCGCTGGCTCGCTGCACTTCTATCAATTCAATGACACGGTTCGCCGACTCTTTCAGCTGCTCGCGGTTGATCGCGCGCGCCGGGCTCATGGCCAGGATGTCGTACCAACTCGGCATCTCGTAGCCGCCGTTGATAGTGACAGGGCGATGCGGTGCCTGCGGGAGAACGAAGCGGGTACTCAGCAAGGTTTCCTGCAGCGCTTCGGCCACCGGCAGGAAGTCGTAGCGATCGGCGCCCAGGCCGTGCAGCCATATAACGCAGGCGTCTGCGGGCTTTACGGGCTGAAGAATCAAGGGCTCGGTCATATCTGCTCCAATGTTGTGCGTGCGCGTACATATAAGTGCGTGATCAAAGTGCGCGTCAGGTTGATCCGTTAATAAAGTGTCGCAAGCGTACAAGTTTTGCTATTGACCTGCAGCTGAACCGCTTCGGCGAGCGGTGTGGTACGGGCTTTGCTATGGGGAAACGGTGCAACCCATCTCGCGCCCGGCGGTAACACTATCAGTGTACTGCCGACTGTGGGATAGCAATGAATCCGGTGATGGATGTTCGCCAATGGCCGCTACGGGGCTTCGCGAACGTGAAAGGGCTACAGCCCGTTCGGCCGACTGGTGAGAGTGAGTTTTCCATGACGTGGATTTTCTCCTACTAGACTCATAGCTAACGTCTTACGTCGGTTGACCCCAAAACAAGCCAACACGGGTCGACTACGCCTCAAAAGGGTGCGACAGGACTCACGCTCCGACACAACAAGAGCAAAACTGGAGGTTTGAATGAAGATGTTGAAATCCACCCTGGCTATCGTGACTGCAGCCGCAGTACTCGGTGTCAGCGGGTTTGCCCAGGCGGGCGCAACCCTGGATGCAGTGATGAAGAAAGGTTTCGTGCAGTGTGGCGTCAGCGATGGCTTGCCAGGCTTCTCGGTTCCGGATTCCACCGGCAAGATCGTCGGTATCGATGCTGACTACTGCCGTGCAGTAGCGGCGGCTGTCTTCGGCGACGCGACCAAGGTCAAGTTCAGCCAGTTGAACGCCAAGGAGCGCTTCACCGCGTTGCAGTCCGGCGAAATCGACATTCTGTCGCGCAACACCACCATGACCAGCTCCCGCGACGCGGGCATGGGCCTGAAATTCCCGGGCTTCATTACCTACTACGACGGCATCGGCTTCCTGGTAAACAACAAGCTGGGCGTCAAGAGCGCCAAGGAACTGGACGGTGCAACCATCTGCATCCAGGCTGGTACCACCACCGAACTGAACGTTTCCGACTACTTCCGCGGCAACGGCCTGAAATACACCCCGATCACCTTCGACACCTCCGACGAAAGCGCCAAGTCGCTGGAATCCGGTCGTTGCGACGTACTGACCTCCGACAAATCCCAGCTGTTCGCCCAGCGCAGCAAGCTGGCTTCGCCGAAAGACTACGTGGTTCTGCCGGAAACCATTTCCAAGGAACCTCTGGGCCCGGTCGTGCGTAATGGCGACGACGAGTGGCTGGCGATCGTGCGCTGGACTGGCTACGCCATGCTCAACGCTGAAGAAGCCGGCATCACTTCGAAGAACGTCGAAGCCGAAGCCAAGGGCACCAAGAACCCTGACGTTGCCCGTCTGCTGGGTACCGACGGTGAATACGGCAAAGACCTGAAAGTGAAGAAAGACTGGGTCGTGCAGATCGTCAAGCAAGTCGGCAACTACGGCGAAGTGTTCGAGAAAAACCTCGGCAAGAGTACTCCGCTGGAAATCGACCGCGGGCTGAACGCTCTGTGGAACGCTGGCGGCATTCAATACGCACCACCAGTGCGCTGATGGTTCTATCACCCGGTGGGCCAACCACCGGGTGATGTTCTGTTCCATTATTTGCGGGGCACTTCATGCAAAATTCAATCGGCGCGCCAAAGCAGAGGCTCAGCCTCAGCGATCCACGCGTGCGTGCTTGGGTATTCCAGATCATCACGATTATCGCGGTGGTCTCGCTGGGCTGGTTTCTGTTCGATAACACGCAAACCAACCTGCAACACCGGGGCATTACCTCCGGGTTCGACTTTCTGGAGCGCAGTGCCGGTTTCGGCATCGCTCAACACCTGATCGACTACACCGAAGCGGACACATACGCCCGGGTGTTTGTCATCGGCCTGCTCAACACCTTGCTGGTGACCTTCATCGGTGTGATCCTGGCGACGATCCTGGGTTTCATCGTGGGTGTGGCGCGACTGTCGAAGAACTGGATCATCGCCAAGGTGGCGACGGTGTACGTGGAAGTTTTCCGCAACATTCCGCCGCTGCTGCAGATCCTGTTCTGGTACTTCGCGGTGTTCCTGACCATGCCGGGGCCGCGCAACAGTCATAACTTCGGCGACACCTTCTTTGTCAGCAGCCGCGGCCTGAACATGCCGGCGGCGTTGATGGCGGATGGTTTCTGGCCGTTTGTGATCAGCGTTGTAGTCGCCATCGTCGCCATCGTGCTGATGAGCCGCTGGGCGACCAAGCGCTTCGAAGCCACCGGGGTGCCGTTCCACAAGTTCTGGGTCGGTCTGGCGATGTTCCTGGTCATTCCTGCGCTGTGCGCGCTGATTTTCGGCGCACCGGTGCACTGGGAAATGCCGAAACTGCAAGGCTTCAACTTCGTCGGTGGCTGGGTGTTGATCCCGGAACTGCTGGCGCTGACCCTGGCCCTGACGGTGTACACCGCAGCGTTCATCGCCGAGATCGTGCGTTCGGGCATCAAGTCGGTCAGCCATGGCCAGACCGAAGCGGCGCATTCCCTCGGCCTGCGCAACGGTCCGACCCTGCGCAAGGTGATCATTCCGCAGGCCCTGCGCGTGATCATCCCGCCGCTGACCAGCCAATACCTGAACCTGGCGAAGAACTCCTCGCTGGCGGCCGGTATCGGATATCCGGAAATGGTCTCGCTGTTTGCCGGGACCGTGCTCAACCAGACCGGCCAGGCGATCGAGGTGATTGCCATCACCATGAGCGTGTACCTGGCGATCAGTATCAGCATTTCCCTGCTGATGAACTGGTACAACAAGCGCATTGCGCTGATCGAGCGGTAAGGAAAAGCGCATGAGTACTCATACTTTCAAACCTGACATGCCGCCACCGAACCGCAGCATCGGTGCGGTGGCGTGGATGCGCGAGAACATGTTCTCCAGCTGGCTCAACACCCTGCTGACCCTGTTCGCGTTCTACCTCATCTACCTGGTGGTACCGCCGATCCTGCAGTGGGCGATCCTTGACGCCAACTGGGTCGGCACCAGCCAGGCCGACTGCACCAAGGAGGGCGCCTGCTGGGTGTTCATCCAGCAGCGTTTCGGCCAGTTCATGTACGGCTACTACCCGCCGGTACTGCGTTGGCGCGTGGACCTGACGGTGTGGCTGGCGATTGTCGGCGTGGCGCCGTTGTTCATCTCGCGCTTTCACCATAAGGCGGTGTACGGGCTGAGCTTCCTGGTGCTGTACCCGATCATTGCCTGGTGCCTGCTGCATGGCGGCGTATTGGGACTGGACGCCGTGGCGACCAGCCAGTGGGGCGGCCTGATGCTGACCCTGGTGATCGCCACCGTCGGCATCGCCGGTGCGTTGCCACTGGGCATCGTCCTGGCGCTGGGCCGTCGTTCGAACATGCCGGCGATTCGCGTGGTCTGCGTGACCTTCATCGAATTCTGGCGCGGCGTGCCGTTGATCACGGTGCTGTTCATGTCCTCGGTGATGCTGCCGTTGTTCCTGCCTGAAGGCATGAACTTCGACAAGCTGCTGCGGGCGCTGATCGGCGTGATCCTGTTCCAGTCGGCCTACGTGGCCGAGGTGGTGCGCGGTGGCCTGCAAGCGATTCCAAAAGGTCAGTACGAAGCGGCGGCGGCGATGGGCCTGGGTTACTGGCGCAGCATGGGCCTGGTGATTCTGCCGCAAGCCCTGAAGCTGGTGATCCCCGGCATCGTCAACACCTTCATTGCGCTGTTCAAGGACACGAGTCTGGTGATCATCATCGGCCTGTTCGACCTGCTCAATAGCGTCAAGCAAGCCGCCGCCGACCCGAAATGGCTGGGCATGGCCACCGAAGGCTATGTGTTCGCCGCCCTGGTGTTCTGGATTTTCTGTTTTGGTATGTCGCGCTATTCCATGCATCTGGAACGCAAGCTCGACACTGGCCACAAGCGCTAAGTCGCTACCTAATTTAGGAAGTTTTGTGATGAGCGAAGCAATCAAACAGCCTGTGAGCCCTGAAGGCATTATTCAGATGCAGGGCGTGAACAAGTGGTACGGTCAGTTTCACGTACTCAAGGACATCAACCTCAACGTCAAGCAGGGCGAGCGTATCGTCCTGTGCGGCCCGTCAGGTTCCGGCAAATCCACCACCATCCGCTGCCTCAACCGTCTGGAAGAGCATCAGCAGGGCCGCATCGTGGTTGATGGCGTGGAGCTGACCAACGACCTCAAGCAGATCGAAGCGATCCGTCGTGAAGTCGGCATGGTGTTCCAGCACTTCAACCTGTTCCCGCACCTGACCATCCTGCAGAACTGCACCCTGGCGCCGATGTGGGTGCGCAAGATGCCCAAGCGCAAGGCCGAGGAAATCGCCATGCACTACCTGGAACGCGTACGCATTCCGGAGCAGGCGCACAAGTACCCGGGGCAGCTGTCTGGCGGTCAGCAACAGCGTGTGGCGATTGCCCGTGCGCTGTGCATGAAGCCGAAGATCATGCTGTTCGACGAACCGACCTCGGCACTCGACCCGGAGATGGTGAAAGAGGTACTGGACACCATGATCGGCCTGGCCGAAGACGGCATGACCATGCTCTGCGTGACCCACGAAATGGGCTTCGCCCGCACCGTGGCCAACCGCGTGATCTTCATGGACAAGGGCGAAATCGTCGAACAGGCTGCGCCGAACGACTTCTTCGATAACCCGCAGAATGAACGCACCAAGCTGTTCCTGAGCCAGATCCTGCATTGATCGGTCAGTGACTGTCTCAATGAGCCCCGCCGATTGTTCGGTGGGGCTTTTTTTATGAGTGCGGGTCAGTCTGCGGTTTTGCCGCGTTCCAGTGCCAGCTGCACTGCCCGCAGGGCATTGAGGCGACCATGACCGTAGTAATGACTGTGGCCGTTTTGATCGTATTGACCAAGGGGGCCGTCGTCGGCGTGGCTGATTTTGTTGCAGCAATCGGCGAGCAGCTGCCGAACCTGTTCGCGGTCCAGTGCCGGGTTGACCCCCAGTACCAGTGCTGCCACGCCTGCGGCTCCAGGGCAGGCGCTGGAAGTGCCGCTGAACAGTTCGGTGTAGGCCGCATTGATCGGGTCGGCAAACCGGCCGCTCAGATCCGTGGTTCGAATGCCTCGGGTCTGCGGGACTGAAGTGGCGGGTTTGAACTTTGGATCGGGGTGTTGCTGGTCCCCGCTGGGGAAGCAACACCACAATGCTTTGCCGTAGTCACTGTAGGCGCTGCGACGATTTTGATCATTGCAGGCACCCACGGCAATGACCATGGGATGGCTGGCATAGCCATCGTTGTCCACGCTCTCGTTGCCGTTGCCGGCACCAAAAAAAATGACGCAGCCTTTGCCCTGGCGGCCTTTGGTCGCGGCGTACTCTATGGCCAGGCGGGTGCTCGCGGCCAGCGCAAACTCCTGAGTGTGCCTGGCGTCGGTAGGGTCAGCCCAATGTCCTTCCGATGGCCCCCAACTGCAGGAAATGACATCGGCCCCTTGGTCCGCAGCCCAGAAAAACGCGTCTGCTTCGGCTCGGGCGCCTAGTGGCTTGGTCAGTTTCAACGGCATGAGACTGGCTCGAGGTGCCACGCCGCTGGCGCCGGCTTCACCATTGGCGCATGCAACACCGGCGACTGCTGTACCGTGGCGCTCAAGGGGGGTTTTAGGCCGTGGGCCTTGAGGGGCGTTCAGGCGGTCAAAGTTTTTTGCTCCGATGATTTTGCCGGTTCCGGCGAACTCGGGGTGATCGATATCAAAGGCATCGTCGATGATCGCGATCACGATGCCTTCACCCTGGGTCAAGGCATGGGCTGCCTCGACATTGGCGCTGGCATCGACCTGAACTTGATAGGTGACGGTGGTTTTTTTCAGGTGCCATTGGTTGTCATGGATCGTCCGGCGTTGGCCCGGACGCAGTATTTCCGGGTGGCAGTAGTCGACGTCCTGACGTTCGAGCAATTGAAGTGTGAATGAGCAGACTTCAGTGCCGCGACAATGTGCGTGATATACGAAAAAGGCATTGGCCGCGTAGGGAACCTGCTGTTTGATGGTCAGACCCAATTCATCGAGGATAACCAGGCACTCTGTCGCAGTGAGTCGATCGACGAATTTCAGGAAAATGTTTTCGGTGTAGAAAACAGGTTCCCGGGTATGAGGATCGACCAGAGCGCTGCCGGCGAAACGTACGTCTGGCAACTCGCGCAGCAACGCCTTGCATTGGCGAACATCGGCATTGTCCGGCAGTTTGAATAGCTGAACGTCGGCGTCCTCGATGTGTAGTACCAACTCACTGTCGGCCAATGCCTGTCGAGCTTTTTCGCAGTGTAACGTTTCGTCAAGCCTGCTCCCGGCCTGGCTGCGTACAACGAGCAGTTGCCGATCCTTTTCCAGTAAAAAACGTCGGCTGTGCTTCTTGCCGAAAATGACTTCTTCCATCGGTTGTTCCCATTCCCTTCAGACATTCGAGCGAAAGTGCCCGCATTAAAAGTCCGAAAGTCTGATGGCCTGTCTCAATTTCGGATGTCAGCTCTTTCATGTGGCCTGGGTGGGAAATCACTTTCAGGCGTCAGGAATTTCACCTTCTGTCTTAAGGAGTCTTCAGGTAACAGGGTGATACGCGAAGGAGGGTGCCTTGCCTGATTGGGCGAAGCTGACTATCATGTCAGAAAATTCATCCTATGATTGGATGAGAGGGCGAATTCCATGTCAGAAATCTCTCCATTGGTGAAACGATCCCTGGTCGATCAGGCCTTGGATCAGTTGCGCCTGCGTATCAACCAGGGCACCTGGGTCGTGGGCCAGCGCTTGCCCACCGAGCCTGAGTTGTCCGCTGAGCTGGGCATCAGCCGCAACACCGTGCGCGAAGCCATGCGCGTGTTGGCATTTTCCGGGTTGATCGAAGTCCGTCAGGGTGACGGCAGTTACCTGCGGGCGGTGGTCGATCCGCTCGATACCTTGAAGGCGCTGTCCCGTTGTTCCCTTGAACAGGCACGGGAAACCCGGCACATCCTCGAAGTCGAGGCCATTGGCCTGGCAGCGATGCGCCGTACCGACGAAGATCTGGTGGCATTGCACGAGGCCCTGGGTGTCAGCGGTAGCCACTATCACGGCGATCTCGACACCTACATCGCCTGCGACCTGGTGTTCCACCGCCGTCTGGTGGACGCCGCGCACAACCCGACCCTCAGCGAGTTGTATCGCTATTTCTCCAGTATCGTCGGCGCCCAATTGCGCCAGACCCTGAGCATCGTCCCGCGCCGTCAGGAAGTGTTCGACCTGCACATCGCCTTGCTCGATGCCGTCGAACAACGCGACCCGGAACGGGCCAAGGCCCTGTCGAGGCAGTTGATCAATGAACCTTGAAACCGAGAAGTCCATGCACCGCAGTGAGTTATCCACAGCCCCCAAACGTTCGGCCGAGCTGGAAGAACTGCTGATCGATGCCGAGGCCGATGACGAACAGGTCCAGCACACCCACCCGGTTCTGCGTCGGCCCTGGCTGTTGCTGCTGGGCCTGATACTGGTGGCGCTGAACCTGCGCCCGGCGCTGTCGAGCATGGCGCCGATGCTCAGCGAGGTGTCGAAGTCCCTCGGTCTGACAGCTTCTCAGGCTGGATTGCTGACCACGTTGCCGGTGCTTTGCCTGGGCCTGTTTGCGCCGTTGGCACCTGTGCTGGCGCGGCGATTTGGTGCGGAGCGAGTGGTGCTGGGTATTCTCCTGGCCCTGGCGGGCGGGATCATCCTGCGCAGTTCGTTCGGTGAAATCGGCCTGTTTGCCGGCAGTGTGCTGGCCGGTGCCAGCATCGGCGTGATCGGCGTGTTGCTGCCGGGCATCGTCAAGCGCGATTTCCCGAAGCAGGCCGGGACCATGACCGGTGTCTACACCATGGCCCTGTGTCTGGGGGCGGCAATGGCGGCGGGTGCGACCGTGCCGTTGAGTGAACACTTTGACAAGAGCTGGGCGATGGGCCTCGGCTTCTGGGTCATTCCGGCATTGGCGGCCGCGCTGTTCTGGTTGCCGCAAGTCGGCCAGAAACACGGCGCACATAACGTGGCCTACCGGGTTCGGGGATTACTGCGCGATCCGCTGGCCTGGCAGGTGACCCTGTACATGGGCTTGCAATCGTCCCTGGCCTACATCGTGTTCGGCTGGTTGCCGTCGATCCTGATCGGCCGTGGCCTGACCCCGACCCAGGCCGGACTGGTGCTCTCGGGTTCGGTGATCGTTCAACTGATCAGCTCCCTCGCCGCGCCATGGCTGGCGACACGGGGCAAGGATCAGCGCCTGGCGATTGTGATCGTGATGGCCCTGACCCTCGGCGGACTGTTCGGTTGCCTGTACGCTCCGATTGAAGGTCTGTGGGGCTGGGCGATTGTGCTGGGGTTGGGGCAGGGCGCTACGTTCAGCCTGGCATTGACCCTTATCGTGTTGCGCTCGCGGGACTCCCATGTCGCGGCGAACCTGTCGAGCATGGCCCAGGGCTTCGGTTACACCCTGGCGTCCATGGGGCCGTTCGCGGTCGGCATCGTGCATGACTGGACCGGCGGCTGGACGGCCGTGGGCTGGATCTTCGGTGTCATCGGCCTTGGTGCGATTCTCGCCGGCCTGGGGGCCGGGCGTGCGTTGTATGTGCAGGTCGAAAGCGAAAAGGTCTGATCCCCGCACACTGTCGGTATTCGTCTTGCGAATGCCGATAGTGTTCGACCCGTTTGCAGACTATCGTGCAGGCAATCGTTCGATACCCATTGCACAACAGGGAGTCTGCCCATGAGTGAAGTCCATAGCGCCTTGATCACCCGCTTCTACCAGGCCTTCCAGCGTCTCGATGGCGAAGCCATGGCTGCCTGCTACACCGATGACGTGGTGTTCAGTGACCCGGCGTTCGGCGAGCTTCATGGTCGTGATGCCGGCGATATGTGGTGCATGCTCACCACCCGCGCCAAGGATTTCTCCCTGACCTTCGATCATGTCCGTGCCGATGATCGTACCGGTAGCGCCCATTGGGTCGCGACCTATCTGTTCAGCCAGACCGGCAATACCGTGGTCAATGACATCCAGGCACGCTTTGTCTTTCGCGATGGCAAGATCTGCGAGCATCACGACAGTTTCGACCTGTGGACATGGTCGCGTCAGGCCCTGGGTTTCAAAGGCCTGCTGCTGGGCTGGACGCCACTTGTTCGCAACGCCGTTCGATCACAGGCCCTGAAGGGGTTGAAGGCATTCCAGGCCAGTCGCTGATAAGATCGCGGCTTGTTTCCTTTCAAGCCCTGATCGTTACGTGACCACCCTTAGCGAAAGCCCTGTCGACGCCGACACCCCCGCGAGCAAATCCTGGTTCGTCTATCTCGTTCGCGCTGCCAACGGTTCGCTCTATTGTGGGATCAGCGATGATCCCGTGCGTCGCTTTGCCAAGCATCAAAGCGGCAAGGGCGCGCGATTCTTTCTTTCCAGCCCGGCCATGGCCCTGGTCTACACCGAACGCTGTCGCGACAAAAGCGATGCGTTGCGTCAGGAGCGGCTGATCAAAAAACTCAAGAAGAGCGCCAAGGAATGCCTGGTGGCGAACGCCGCCCCTGGCTTATCACTCTGACTGATCAGTTCCCATCAGGCAGATCTGTAGGCTGCCAGGTGATTGCGCGCTAAGCTGCGGACTCCTGATTCTTGCGGCGGAGCCGAGCATGTCCGAGTTGATTCTGCATCATTACCCGACGTCCCCCTTTGCCGAGAAGGCCCGCCTGCTGCTGGGCTTCAAGGGCTTGTCCTGGCGCTCGGTGAAGATCTCGCCAGTGATGCCCAAGCCGGATCTCACGGCATTGACCGGTGGCTACCGCAAGACACCAGTGCTGCAGGTCGGTGCCGATATCTATTGCGACACGGCATTGATTGCCCGGCGACTTGATCAGGAAAAGGCCTTGCCGGCGTTGTTCCCGGAAGGTCAGGAAATGATCACCGCGTCGTTTGCCGCCTGGGTTGATTCGGTGGTGTTCCAGCATGCGGTCAGCCTGGTGTTCCAGCCGGAATCGATTGCCGTGCGTTTCGGCAATTTACCGCAGGAAGCGATCAAGGCGTTTTTGGCCGACCGTGCCGGTTTGTTCAGTGGTGGCAGCGCTACAAAATTGTCTACCGAACAGGCGAAGCATCAGTGGCCAACGATCATGTCGCGCCTGGAGCAACAGTTGCAGCGCGAGGAGGGTGACTACCTGTTTGGCGAGCCGTCGATTGCCGACTTTGCCCTGGCTCATTGCCTCTGGTTTCTCAAGGCCACGCCGGTGACGGCTCCGTTGGTCGAAGCTTATCCGGCAGTCAATGCATGGCATGCGCGGGTATTGGGCTTCGGTCATGGTGCATCCAGCGAGATGAGTTCCGAAGAGGCTCTGGCAGTGGCGCGCACGTCCACGCCAGCGGCTTTGCCAGATCAGCAGTTTGTCGATCCCAATGGATTCACGGTGGGGCAGCAGGTAGTGATCGCAGCCACGGACTACGGCGTTGATCCGGTGGCGGGGGAGTTGTTGTTTGCCGGCCGCGAGGAGCTGATTGTACGGCGAGAGGACGAGCGTGGCGGTGTGGTGCATGTGCACTTCCCGCGGTTTGGCTTCCGGATCGAAGCCTGCTGAAACCGACATACAGCTGTGGTGAGGGAGCTTGCTCCCGTCGGGTCGCGAAGCGGCCCCTTGAAGAGGGACTGCTGCGCAGTCCAGCGGGAGCAAGCTCCCTCGCCACAGCTGTCGTGCAAATCTGCTGGGGTTACTTCAACGCCGCCAGAATCGCATCCGGGTCATACCCGCGAATCAGCGTCCCGTTCACATCGATGATCGGAATGCCGCCACCGCCCAGTGCCTGATAGTCCGCGCGCGCGACTGTATCCTTCTCGATATCGAACTCCTTGTACGCAATGCCTTTCTGATCGAGGAAGCGCCGGGTCAGCTTGCAGTAGCCACACCACTCGGTGGCGTAGAGCACGACGTTGGCCTTGGCCTGAGTCTGCGCCGGCACCACTTGCGATGGATTGAACACCCGCTCGATCTTGCCCCAGTTCTGATAGGCCACGACCACCAGCAGGATCAGCAGGAATTTCTTCAGTACGCCGCCGAGCATCAGTTGCGACGCTTCAGCTGATCGGTGAGTGAAGTGGGCAGGCCCTTGATGATCAGCGTGCCGGCTTCTTCGTCGTACTCGATCTTCGAGCCCAGCAGGTGCGCTTCGAAACTGATCGACAGGCCTTCGGCGCGGCCGGTGAATCGGCGGAACTGGTTCAGGGTGCGCTTATCGGCCGGGATTTCCGGCGAGAGGCCGTAATCCTTGTTGCGGATGTGATCGTAGAAGGCCTTCGGGCGTTCTTCGTCGATCAGTCCGGACAATTCTTCCAGACCCATTGGCTCACCGAGCTTGGCCTGGCTGCTGGCGTAATCCACCAGGGTCTTGGTCTTCTCGCGGGCGTCGTCTTCCGGCAGGTCTTCGCTTTCAACGAAATCACTGAAGGCCTTGAGCAGGGTACGGGTTTCACCCGGACCGTCGACGCCTTCCTGGCAACCAATGAAATCGCGGAAGTACTCCGAAACCTTTTTCCCGTTCTTGCCTTTGATGAACGAAATGTATTGCTTGGATTGTTTGTTGTTCTGCCACTCGGAAACGTTGATCCGCGCCGCCAGGTGCAACTGGCCAAGGTCCAGGTGACGGGACGGCGTGACGTCCAGTTCGTCGGTCACGGCCACGCCTTCGCTGTGGTGCAGCAGGGCGATGGCCAGGTAGTCGGTCATGCCTTGCTGATAGTGGGCGAACAGCACGTGGCCGCCGACCGACAGGTTCGATTCTTCCATCAGCTTTTGCAGATGTTCGACCGCCACGCGGCTGAACGCAGTGAAATCCTGGCTGCCCTCGAGGTACTCCTTCAGCCAGCCGCTGAACGGGAACGCACCGGATTCCGGATGGAACAGGCCCCAGGCTTTACCCTGTTTGGCGTTATAGCTTTCGTTGAGGTCGGCGAGCATGTTCTCGATGGCCGCGGACTCAGCCAGTTCAGAGTCACGGGCGTGGAGAACTGCAGGTGTGCCGTCGGGTTTTTTGTCGATCAGGTGGACGATGCAATGACGGATCGGCATGGGCTTCTCGGCTGAGTGAAGAGAGGAGGGCGTGCTCCCCCGAAAAAGCGCTCAGTGTACCGCAACCACTGGTTTTGGCGCGGTGTGAAGGGCAATTGACGGGTGACCGACGGCGCTTATGCAGTTTTTTCCTGTTTTAGCGCAATAAAGCTGACCAAATGGGTAGCTAGAGGCGGATATTTCCACGTCTGTGTGCTAGCTTTGCCCGGTCTTGCGCGAAGTCACTGCGTTAAGCGTGCAGTCAGCATTTGTCAGGTCGAACCAAACCCTGATTTCGGTATCTATAACCCCGATCCCGAGGTTATTTGGCCGAGGGTGCCAGATCCAAAAGATCGGGCTCGATGGCTGACATTGCACTGTGCAATCCATATGAATTTGATAGGGAAGGAACACTAAATGGCTCTTACTAAAGACCAACTGATCGCCGACATCGCTGAAGCTATCGACGCGCCGAAAACCACCGCGCGTAACGCTCTGGACCAACTGGGCCAAATCGTTGCCGATCAGCTGGAAAACGGCGGCGAAATCACTCTGCCAGGTATCGGCAAACTGAAAGTGACTGAGCGCCCTGCCCGTACTGGCCGTAACCCTTCGACTGGCGCTGCCATCGAAATCGCTGCCAAGAAAGTGATCAAGCTGGTTGTGGCCAAAGGCCTGACCGACGCTGTTAACAAGTAAGACTTGTTAAGAAAAAACCGTGCACCGGAGCGATCCGGGCACGGTTTTTTTGTGGGCGCGATAAAGCGCTCACTACGCTTGAGCGTTGCTCCATCGTGCCTGGCGCCAGGCCTGTTGCTGCGCTTTGGTCTGGAAGGTCCAGGCGACGAAGCGGCTCTGCTTCTGCCCCTGGGACATTTCCACTACCTGGCTTTCCAGGGCGCCGGCCTTTTTCAGGGCGGTCTGGATCGCCGGCAGGTTGGACGCCTTTGACACCAATGTACTGAACCACAACACCTGCTGGGCTACCTGCACGCTTTCGCTGACCAGTTGGGTCACGAAGCGTACTTCTCCGCCTTCGCACCACAACTCGGCCGACTGGCCGCCAAAGTTCAACACCGGCAGCTTGCGTTTCGGATCGGCTTTGCCCAGGGCGCGCCATTTGCGCGTGCTGCCCCGCGTGGCCTCGTCCAGCGAGGCGTGGAATGGCGGGTTGCACATGGTCAGGTCGAAGCGCTCCGTGCTCTCCAGCAGGCCTGTGAGGATCTGCTTGGGATTGCTCTGCTGGCGTACCTGAATGGCTTTGTTCAGGCCATTGGATTGAACGATGGCCTTTGCCGCGGCGATGGCGGTCGCATCGATATCGGAACCGAGGAACTGCCAGCGATAGTCGCTGTAACCGATCAGCGGATACACGCAGTTTGCGCCCATGCCGATATCCAGCACCTTCACGGCGGCGCCACGGGGGATCACACCGTCATTGCCACTGGCCAGCAGGTCGGCGAGGAAGTGCACGTAGTCGGCACGGCCTGGCACCGGTGGGCACAGGTAGTCGGCCGGAATGTCCCAGTGAGCGATGCCATAGAACGACTTGAGCAGCGCCCGGTTGAACACCCGCACGGCTTCCGGGCTGGCGAAGTCGATGCTTTCCTTGCCGTACGGATTGATGATCACGAACTTCTTCAGTTCCGGCGCGCTTTTGATCAGCGTCGGAAAGTCGTAGCGACCCTGATGGCGATTGCGCGGATGCAGACTGGCCTTTTCCTTCGGGGCGACGGCCGTGGCCGGGGTCTTCGGGGCAGGCTTTTTGCGCGCAGGCTTGGGGGAGCGGGGGGCGGTCATGGCGGTGGTCGATTCGGGTATGGCTAAAAGTGGCGGGCATTGTCCCACATTGATGGCGAATGCGCCGAACCCGTAGGAGCTGCCGCAGGCTGCGATCTTTTGATCCTGTTTTTTAAGCAAAGTCAAAAGATCGCAGCCTGCGGCAGCTCCTACAGGGGATTTGTTGTGTTTTTGGATAAAAAAGGGAGACCACTTGGGTCTCCCTTCTTCATTGCGACTTGCCGTTACAAACTGGCAATCCGCGCATGTTGCTCGGCCAGCTTGCCCAGGGCCTGTTCGGCCTCGGCCAGTTTGGCGCGTTCTTTCTCGATGACTTCGGCTGGTGCCTTGTCAACGAAACCGGCGTTGGACAGCTTGCCGCCGACTCGTTGCACTTCACCTTGCAGACGCTGGATTTCCTTGTCCAGGCGCGCCAGTTCCGCACCTTTGTCGATCAGGCCGGCCATTGGCACCAGCACTTCCATTTCGCCGACCAGCGCGGTGGCGGACAGCGGTGCTTCTTCGCCAGCAGCCAGCACGGTGATCGATTCGAGGCGCGCCAGCTTCTTCAGCAGGGCTTCGTTCTCGGTCAGGCGACGCTGGTCTTCGGCGCTGACGTTCTTCAGGAACAGCGGCAGCGGCTTGCCTGGGCCGATGTTCATTTCGCCACGGATGTTGCGGGTGCCGAGCATCAGGCCTTTGAGCCATTCGATGTCGTCTTCGGCGGCTTGATCGATGCGGGTTTCATTGGCCACTGGCCAAGGTTGCAGCATGATCGTCTTGCCATCGATGCCAGCCAGCGGCGCGATGCGCTGCCAGATTTCTTCGGTGATGAACGGCATGAACGGGTGCGCCAGGCGCAACGCCACTTCCAGTACGCGAACCAGGGTGCGACGGGTGCCACGCTGACGTTCGACGGGGGCGTTTTCGTCCCACAGCACAGGCTTGGACAGTTCCAGGTACCAGTCGCAATACTGGTTCCAGATGAACTCGTACAAGGCTTGTGCGGCCAGGTCGAAACGGAACTGGTCGAGTTGACGGGTCACTTCGGCTTCGGTGCGTTGCAGCTGCGAAATGATCCAGCGGTCAGCCAGGGACAGTTCATAGGCTTCGCCGTTCTGGCCGCAGTCTTCGCCCTTGTCCAGCACGTAGCGCGCCGCGTTCCAGATCTTGTTGCAGAAGTTGCGATAGCCTTCGACGCGGCCCATGTCGAACTTGATGTCGCGACCGGTGGACGCCAGCGAGCAGAAGGTGAAGCGCAGGGCGTCGGTGCCGTAGCTGGCGATGCCTTCGGCGAACTCGTCGCGGGTCTGCTTCTCGATCTTCTTCGCCAGTTTCGGCTGCATCATGCCGGAGGTGCGTTTCTGCACCAGGGCTTCGAGCTCGATGCCGTCGATGATGTCCAGCGGATCCAGGACGTTGCCCTTGGACTTGGACATCTTCTGGCCCTGGCCGTCACGCACAAGGCCGTGCACGTACACGGTCTTGAACGGAACCTGCGGCGTGCCGTCTTCGTTTTTCACCAAATGCATGGTGAGCATGATCATCCGGGCAACCCAGAAGAAAATGATGTCGAAGCCAGTCACCAGGACGTCGGTGGAGTGGAATTTTTTCAGGAACTCGGTTTTTTCCGGCCAGCCGAGGGTGGAGAACGTCCACAGGCCCGAGCTGAACCAGGTGTCGAGAACGTCGTTGTCCTGTTGCAGCGCAACGTCCGGGCCGAGGTTGTGCCTGGCCCGCACTTCGGCTTCGTCGCGACCGACGTAGACCTTGCCCGACTCGTCGTACCAGGCCGGAATCCGGTGGCCCCACCACAGCTGACGGCTGATGCACCAGTCCTGGATGTCGCGCATCCACGAGAAGTACATGTTTTCGTACTGTTTCGGCACGAACTGGATACGGCCGTCTTCAACGGCGGCAATCGCAGGCTCGGCCAAAGGCTTGGTGGACACGTACCACTGGTCGGTCAGCCAAGGCTCGATGACGGTGCCGGAGCGGTCGCCTTTCGGTACTTTCAGGGCGTGATCGTCAACGCTGACCAGCAGGCCGGCAGCGTCGAACGCGGCCACGATCTGCTTGCGCGCTTCGAAGCGGTCGAGACCGGCGTATTCGGCCGGGATCTTGCCGTCGATGGTTTCGTTCAGCGTGCCGTCGAGGTTGAACACCTGGCACGCTGGAAGAACGGCGGCGTTCTTGTCGAAGATGTTCAGCAGCGGCAGGTTGTGACGCTTGCCGACTTCGTAGTCGTTGAAGTCGTGGGCCGGGGTGATTTTCACGCAACCGGTGCCGAATTCAGGGTCGCAGTAATCGTCGGCGATGATCGGGATGCGGCGGCCAACCAGTGGCAGCTCGACAAATTTACCGATCAGGGCTTTGTAGCGTTCATCGTTCGGGTTAACGGCCACGGCGGAGTCGCCGAGCATGGTTTCCGGGCGAGTGGTCGCGACGATCAGGAAATCGTTGCCTTCAGCGGTCTTGGCGCCGTCAGCCAGTGGGTATTTCAGGTTCCACAGGAAACCTTTCTCGTCGTGGTTCTCCACTTCGAGGTCGGAAATCGCCGTGTGCAGCTTGGTGTCCCAGTTGACCAGGCGCTTGCCGCGGTAGATCAGGCCGTCTTCGTGCAGGCGTACGAAAGCTTCTTTAACGGCTTCCGAGAGGCCGTCGTCCATGGTGAAGCGCTCGCGGCTCCAATCTACGGACGAACCGAGGCGACGGATCTGACGGCTGATGTTGCCACCGGACTCATCCTTCCACTCCCAGACTTTCTCGAGGAATTTCTCGCGGCCCAGGTCGTGGCGGCTCTGGCCCTTGGCTTCGAGCTGACGCTCTACCAGCATCTGCGTGGCGATACCGGCGTGGTCGGTACCCGGCTGCCACAGGGTGTTGCGACCCTGCATGCGGCGGAAACGGATCAGGGCGTCCATGATCGCGTTGTTGAAGCCGTGACCCATGTGCAGGCTGCCGGTGACGTTCGGCGGCGGGATCATGATGGTGTAGGACTCGCCCGCGCCTTGCGGGGCGAAGTAATTCTCTGACTCCCAGGTGTTGTACCAGGAAGTTTCAATGGCGTGCGGCTGGTAGGTCTTATCCATGCGCGGCGGGACCCTATTGGCATTTATTCAGGAAAAGCCGGGAAGTATAGCGGGGATGAGCCAATGCGCGTAGAGCGAGGTGACAATGGGTGGGGGAAAGTTGTGGTTTTTCGGGCGGGGTGTCTGCAATGACGCCATCGCGCGCAAGCCACGCTCCCACAGTGTCGGTGTCGATCACAAAAATGTAGTACGACAGTAACCCTGTGGGAGCGTGGCTTGCCCGCGATGGCGGTCTATCAGTCGATGCGATTCAAATCGTTATGCCGCGTTTCCTTCAGGCACAGCACTGCAATCAAACTCAGCACCGCCGCCCCGGACACGTAACCGCCGACGTAACTCAACCCGCCCATCGCCACCAGTTTCTGGGCGAAGAACGGTGCCGCGGACGCGCCGACGATACCGCCCAGGTTGTAGGCCGCCGAGGCGCCGGTGTAGCGCACGTGGGTGGGGAACAGCTCCGGCAGCAGCGCACCCATCGGTGCAAACGTCACGCCCATCAGAAACAGTTCGATGCACAGGAACAGCGCCACACCCCAGGTCGAGCCTTGGGTCAGCAACGGCTCCATGAGGAAGCCGGACAGGATCGCCAGCACTCCGCCGATGATCAGCACCGGTTTGCGCCCGTAACGGTCGCTGGCCCAGGCCGACAGCGGGGTGGAGGCAGCCATGAACAGCACCGCGAAGCACAGCAGGCCGAGGAAGGTTTCGCGGCTGTAGCCGAGCGTTGCCACGCCGTAACTCAGGGAAAACACGGTGGAGATGTAAAACAGCGCATAGCACACCACCATCGCGCCGGCACCCAGCAATACGGGCATCCAGTATTGGCCGAACAGCTCGAACAGCGGGATCTTCACTCGTTCCTGGCGCGCCACGGCGTTGGCGAATACCGGGGTCTCATGCAGTTTGAGGCGCACATACAGGCCGACCATCACCAGTGCGGCGCTGAGCAGGAAGGGAATACGCCAGCCCCATGAGCGGAACTGTTCATCGTCCAGCACCACGGCCAAGGTCAGGAACAGGCCGTTGGCCGCCAGAAAGCCGATGGATGGACCCAGTTGCGGGAACATGCCGAACCACGCGCGCTTGCCTTTCGGCGCATTCTCCGTGGCCAGCAATGCCGCGCCACCCCATTCACCGCCCAACCCAAGGCCTTGGCCGAAGCGCAGGACGCAAAGCAGGATCGGTGCCCAGGCGCCAATGCTGTCGTATCCCGGCAGCACGCCGATCAACGTGGTGCACACGCCCATCAGCAGCAGCGAGGCGACCAGGGTCGACTTGCGGCCGATACGGTCGCCGAAGTGGCCGAACAGGGCAGAACCCAAGGGGCGCGCAAGGAAGGCGATGCCGAACGTGAGAAACGCCGAAAGCATCTGGGCGGTGCCGGATGTCTGCGGAAAGAACACCGGGCCGATCACCAGCGCGGCGGCGGTGGCATAGACGTAGAAGTCGTAGAACTCGATGGCGGTACCGATGAAGCTCGCGGTGGCCACGCGGGTGGCGGAGTTCGTCGGTTGTGCAGGTGTGGAGGCGCTGTAAGTCGTGCTGGTCGTCATGCGGTTATCCCTGACTGTCATGTGCTCCAGTGGAGCGAATTATTATGGTCGAGAACCCAGGGATGTGGGTGGAGGCACGGTCGCTGTTCAAGGTAGGAACAGTCGGCGGTCTGTTGCGGGCTTTGCTGATGGACGGGCCGGAAGCTGCGAAGTGCGGGGTAAGCACGGGGGCCGGCGAGGCTTGGGTAAGCGCTTCGATTATAGAAAGGTGGCTAACGATCGAACAAGTGGCTTGAGTGGCCACGAAAGATTTGCCTGGCAGTTAGATAACAACCGGCATCGAGCTGGTCTGCCAGATCAGCACCCGCGTGACCCGGTTGTCTTCGGTCTCGAGAATTTCCAGGCGATACCGGCCGATCTTCAGGCACACCGCGCTTTCGGGAATGGTTTCCAGGGCCTCGGTAACCAGGCCATTCAGGGTTTTCGGGCCATCGCTGGGCAGGTGCCAGCCGAGGCTCTTGTTCAGTTCGCGAATGGACGCGGCACCGTCGATCACCAGGCGTCCGTCGGCTTGCGGATGAATGTGCGGATTGTCCAGGCTCTGCTGGCTTTCGAACTCGCCGACGATTTCTTCGAGAATGTCTTCCAGGGTGACGATGCCCAGCACTTCGCCGTATTCGTCGACCACCATGCCCAGGCGCCGCTGCTGCTTGTGGAAGTTGAGCAGTTGCAGCTGCAACGGGGTGCTTTCCGGCACGAAGTACGGTTCGTGGCTGGCCGCCAGCAACGCTTCCCTGGTCAGGCTGGCATCGGGCAGCAAGTGAAGGATGTGCCGGGTGTTGAGGACGGCTTCGACCTGGTTGATATCACTGTGGAACACCGGCAGGCGAGTACGCCTGTTGTGGCGCAACTGTTCGATGATTTCTTCGATGGAGTCATCGAGATTGATGCCGTCCACGTCACTGCGCGGTACCAGGATGTCATTGACAGTGATGTTGTCCAGCGCGTGGATGCCTGGCAGCGGGTGAGGGCGGCTGACGGTTTCGGAGGGCGCATGCCGTTCCGTCAGCGTTTCGTCCTCACTCTGTTGCACCACTTTGGCTTTACGGGCGAATGGCCGCGTCAGCAAATGGCTGATGCTATTGAGCAGCCATGCCGCGGGATAGATGATTTTCAGCGGTAGCCGCAGCAGGTTGTTGCCCTGGGCCAGGATCGCATCCGGATAGCGAGCGGCCAGGGCGCGTGGCAAGTAGTCGGAAAACACCAGCAACATGGTGCCCGCCCCGAGGCAGGCGACCCACGGACCGTTCTCCGCCCAAGTGAAAATGGCCAGCAAGGTGCTGATGACCACCACGAGTGCGCGGCACAGGGTGTTGCAAAAAATCAGGCTGGCCAGGGGGAAGTTGAGTTTCGCCACCGGTTTGTCGCTGGAGCGCGTTGCGGTGCGCTGGGCCAGCAAATGCTGATGCGCCGCTTCGATGGCGGTAAACAGCCCCGACCATAAAACCAGCAGGGTCACTACCGCGAGCATCGGCCCTATGGGCAAGTCGTCCATTAATGCCGCCCGTCAGATATGCAGGATGTATTCACGAACCAGCTTGCTGCCGAAATACGCCAGCATCAGCAGGCAAAAACCGGCCAGGGTCCAGCGAATGGCTTTGTGCCCGCGCCAGCCGAGGCGATTGCGTCCCCACAGCAGTACGCTGAAAACGATCCAGGCCAGGCAGGCCAGCAGGGTTTTGTGCACCAGATGCTGGGCGAACAGATTCTCGACGAACAACCATCCGGAAATCAGCGACAGCGACAACAGCGTCCAGCCGGCCCAGAGGAAGCCGAACAGCAGGCTTTCCATGGTTTGCAGCGGCGGGAAGTTCTTGATCAGCCCGGAGGGGTGCTTGTGCTTGAGCTGGTGGTCCTGGATCAGCAGCAGCAAGGACTGGAACACCGCGATGGTGAACATGCCGTAGGCCAGGATCGAAAGCAGGATATGGGCGAGGATGCCCGGCTCCTCATCGATGACCTGTACCGTGCCGGCAGGGGCAAAATGCGCCAGCATCACGGTCAGGGCTCCAAGCGGGAACAGCAGGACCAGCAGGTTCTCCACCGGAATCCGCGAACAGGCCAGCAGGGTCAGTGCGATGACCGCCACGGCAATCAGGCTGGCGGCACTGAAGAAGTCCAGGGCCAGGCCGGTCGGGGTCAGCAGGTGGGCGAGCAGGCTGACGCTGTGGGCCAATACGGCGAGCATGCCGAGCATGACCAGCAGGCGTTTGTTGACCTTGGCGCCGGACGCCAGGCGAGTGCCCTGGTAAATGGTCGCAGCGGCATACAAGCAGGCGGCGGCGAGGGTAGTTAGCAAGCTGGGTGACAAGGGGAGCATAAATCCTGTTAGGCAAGCCCGAAAGTCGCTGAGTTTGGCATAGAACCCCCGCCGCACGAAAGACCGCGCAACCCGACAGCGAGGTGTCCGCCGGCCACAGTCTTCGCTATAATCCGCGACCTGCCCACGCCGCAGGCTCGCCGAGCACACGTTTAGTCCGGTCCGGGCCGCCATTATCCCGGTCTACACAGGGCCTGAAAGGATCGCGCAATGTTTGAAAACTTAACCGACCGTCTCTCGCAGACGCTGCGCCATGTCACCGGCAAGGCCAAGCTGACCGAAGACAACATCAAAGACACCCTGCGTGAAGTGCGCATGGCGTTGCTCGAAGCCGACGTCGCCCTGCCGGTGGTCAAGGACTTCGTCAATTCGGTCAAGGAACGTGCCGTTGGTACCGAGGTGTCGCGCAGCCTGACGCCGGGCCAGGCCTTCGTGAAGATCGTCCAGGCCGAACTCGAAAGCCTGATGGGCGCGGCCAACGAAGATTTGAACCTGAGCGCCGTTCCGCCCGCCGTCATCCTCATGGCCGGTTTGCAGGGCGCGGGTAAGACCACCACCGCCGGCAAGCTCGCGCGCTTCCTTAAAGAGCGCAAGAAGAAGTCGGTCATGGTTGTGTCCGCGGACGTTTATCGTCCAGCGGCGATCAAGCAGCTGGAAATGCTCGCCGGCGAAGTCGGCGTTACCTTCTTCCCGTCCGACCTGAGCCAGAAGCCGGTCGAGATCGCGCAAGCGGCTATTAAAGAAGCGAAACTCAAATTCATCGACGTGGTCATCGTCGATACCGCCGGTCGCCTGCACATCGATGAAGAGATGATGGGCGAGATCAAGGCCCTGCACGCCGCGATCAACCCGGTCGAAACCCTGTTCGTGGTCGATGCCATGACCGGCCAGGACGCCGCCAACACGGCCAAGGCCTTCGGCGATGCATTGCCGCTGACCGGTGTGATCCTGACCAAGGTCGACGGCGACGCCCGTGGCGGTGCCGCCCTGTCGGTGCGCGCCATCACCGGCAAGCCGATCAAGTTCATCGGTATGGGCGAGAAGAGCGAAGCGCTCGATCCGTTCCACCCTGAGCGTATCGCCTCGCGCATCCTCGGCATGGGCGACGTGCTCAGCCTCATCGAGCAGGCGGAAGCGACCCTCGACAAGGACAAGGCCGACAAGCTTGCAAAGAAATTAAAGAAGGGCAAAGGCTTCGACCTCGAAGACTTCCGCGATCAGCTGCAACAGATGAAGAACATGGGCGGCCTCGGCGGGCTCATGGACAAGCTGCCGAACATGGGTGGCGTGAACCTGGCGCAAATGGGCAATGCCCAGGGCGCGGCAGAGAAGCAATTCAAACAGATGGAAGCCATCATCAACTCCATGACCCCGGCCGAGCGCCGCGACCCTGAGATGATCAGCGGTTCGCGCAAGCGCCGGATCGCCATGGGTTCCGGCACCCAGGTGCAGGACATCGGCCGCTTGATCAAGCAGCACAAGCAGATGCAGAAGATGATGAAGAAGTTCTCTGCAAAAGGCGGAATGGCCAAGATGATGCGCGGCATGGGCGGAATGTTGCCCGGCGGCGGCATGCCAAAGATGTAAAGAATCCGCGCCGGTCATCGCACCGGCGCAGACCCGCAAGGAAGCGGGATCTCCAGCAAACCCGCACTTGGCGGGAGCTGACCGGCCGTTTTCAACGACGGCTCTATAGCAAATCTGCATGGCGGCCGATAGACCGCCGGAAAAAGTCATTTGCAAAAGTCCGGATATTCCTTAGAATATGCGGCCTTTCGGGCACCTATGCCCGCTGTGCCTTTAGATTTGCAGCACCGACTACAGGAACGATGTTCACATGCTAACAATCCGTCTTGCCCTTGGCGGCTCCAAAAAGCGCCCGTTTTACCACTTGACCGTAACCGACAGCCGCAACCCGCGCGACGGTTCGCACAAGGAACAGGTTGGCTACTTCAACCCTGTTGCCCGTGGTCAGGAAGTTCGTCTGTCCGTGAACCAAGAGCGCGTAGCCTACTGGCTGAGCGTTGGTGCACAACCTTCTGAGCGCGTTGCTCAGTTGTTGAAGGAATCTGCTAAGGCTGCGGCCTGAGCAATATGAACGCGACGCCAGCCATTGCTGATGATTTGATCGTTATCGGCAAGATTTATTCTGTTCACGGCGTTCGCGGCGAAGTAAAGGTGTACTCCTTTACTGATCCGATCAAAAACCTGCTGGAATACAAGACCTGGACGCTCAAGCGTGACGGTAATGTAAAGCAGGTAGAGCTGGTCAGCGGACGCGGGAACGACAAGTTCCTGGTCGCAAAGCTCAAGGGTCTTGATGATCGCGAAGAAGCTCGTCTTCTGGCCGGTTATGAGATCTGCGTGCCGCGCAACCTGTTCCCTGAACTCACCGACGGCGAGTACTACTGGTACCAGCTGGAAGGTCTCAAGGTCATCGACACCCTCGGACAACTGTTCGGGAAAATCGATCACCTGCTGGAGACCGGCTCGAACGATGTCATGGTGGTCAAGCCTTGCGCTGGCAGCCTGGATGATCGCGAACGCCTGTTGCCCTATACGGAGCAATGCGTGTTGGCCGTCGACCTGGCAGCGGGCGAGATGAAGGTGGATTGGGACGCGGATTTCTAAGCGTGGCTAACTTGCGCGTAGAAGTGATCAGTCTGTTTCCCGAGATGTTTTCCGCCATCAGCGAGTACGGCATCACCAGTCGGGCGGTGAAACAGGGGCTCTTGCAGCTCACCTGTTGGAATCCGCGAGACTACACGACGGATCGACATCACACTGTGGACGATCGCCCGTTTGGCGGTGGTCCGGGCATGGTGATGAAGATCAAGCCCCTGGAAGATGCTCTGGTTCAGGCCAAGGCAGCAGCCGGGGAGGCGGCGAAGGTAATTTACCTGTCCCCCCAAGGCCGTCAACTGACTCAGTCGGCGGTACGCGAGTTGGCGAATCTGGATGCATTGATCCTGATTGCCGGCCGCTATGAAGGCATTGACGAGCGTTTTATTGATGCTCATGTCGATGAAGAGTGGTCGATTGGCGACTATGTACTGTCTGGCGGCGAGCTGCCGGCGATGGTCCTGATCGATGCGGTTACACGACTGCTGCCTGGAGCTTTAGGGCATGCGGACTCCGCCGAGGAAGATTCCTTTACGGATGGTTTGCTGGATTGCCCGCACTACACCCGACCGGAGGTGTATGCGGATCAGCGTGTTCCCGACGTATTGCTAAGTGGCAATCACGCGCACATCCGGCGTTGGCGTTTACAGCAGTCCCTTGGTCGGACCTTTGAACGACGCGCCGATCTTCTGGAAAGCCGCTCGCTTTCTGGAGAAGAGAAGAAGCTGCTCGAGGAATACATCCGCGAGCGGGACGATAGTTAACAACGTATCGATGGTAGATCCGACGATTTACCTTAGGAGCACAGCATGACTAACAAAATCATCCTTGCACTCGAAGCAGAGCAGATGACCAAAGAGATCCCTACCTTTGCCCCGGGCGACACCATTGTCGTTCAGGTGAAAGTGAAGGAAGGCGACCGTTCGCGTCTGCAAGCGTTCGAAGGTGTTGTTATCGCCAAGCGTAACCGCGGCGTAAACAGTGCATTCACCGTTCGTAAAATCTCCAACGGTGTTGGCGTAGAGCGTACTTTCCAGACCTACTCCCCGCAAATCGACAGCATGGCTGTCAAGCGTCGCGGTGACGTACGTAAAGCCAAGCTGTACTACCTGCGTGACCTGTCGGGTAAAGCAGCTCGCATCAAGGAAAAACTGGCTTAAGTCCAGCTTCCGATGCAAAAAAAAGCAGCCTGCGGGCTGCTTTTTTGTTGCCTGCGATTTGGTGCCCGTTTGAAAGGATCGCAGCTTTCGGCAGCTCCTACGATATTCACCCTGTAGGAGCTGCCGAAGGCTGCGATCTTTTTGGCCCTAGTGGTTTTCGGGCTGGATCAATGCCAGTAGCGTCCACCCTGCCGTGGGCTTCAATACACTGTCCGGTGTTACCACGTGCACCCAACCGCTGTCGTCGCGCACGAACAGCAGGGTGGCACGCTCACCATGCAGCGCGCGGTAATTGTCCCAACTGAACCCGTCCGTCAGCGTTGTGCTGTACAACTCGGCGCCCTGGCTCAACTGACTGGCGAGCTTGGCGTAGGTCAGCGTTTCGCTGCCCAGTTGATTGCCGCGATGTTCCAGGCTGGTACGGTGTTTGTCGGTGCGGCGGCTTTCCTGGCCGCTGGCCAGGCCGAACATGCGCTGATGGCCCAGTTCATGACGAAAGCGCATCAGCGCCAGGGTGTTCATTTCGCCGGAGGGGGACAACGCCAGCAAATGCCCGAGGCCGACCAGGTCCAGGTGCGCATCGGCATGTTGCGAGGCCGGGTTGCCAAAATAGGTAGGCAAGCCTTCCATTCGCGCTGAGCGAATGTTTTCCCAGCTCGAATCCGTCAGCAGTACACGACTGCCCATTTGTTGCAGGGCCTTGCCCAGCGTGCGCGCAGGTCCGTTGGCGCCGATGATCAGGAAGCCGCTCGGTGCCGGTTCCGCCACCTTCAGCAGGCGAGCCAGCGGTCGTGCCGTCGCGCTTTGCAACACCACCGTGCCGATGATCACCGCAAAGGTGAGCGGCACCAGCAGCAATGCTCCCTGGTGACCGGCCTCATGCAGGCGAATGGCGAAGATCGCCGACACTGCCGCTGCCACGATGCCCCTTGGGGCAATCCACGCCAGCAACGCTCGCTCGCGCCAACCCAGGCTGGAGCCCGCCGTGCTCAGTAGCACATTCAATGGTCGGGCGATGAACTGAATGACCAGCAGCAAAATCAGCACCAGAGGCCCGAGGCCGATCATGGCGTTCAGGTCCAGCCGGGCCGCCAGCAGAATGAACAGGCCGGAGATCAGCAGTACGCTGAGGTTCTCCTTGAAGTGCAGGATGTGCCGCACGTCCACGCCTTTCATGTTGGCCAGCCACATGCCCATCAAGGTCACGGCCAGCAACCCGGATTCGTTGGTGACTTCATTGGAGCCAATGAAAATACCCAGGACTGCCGCGAGCGCTGCCAGGTTGTGCAGGTATTCCGGCAGCCACTGGCGGCGAATCAGTGTACCGAGCAACCAGCCACCCAAAACACCGCACAGGCTGCCGCACAAAATCACGCCGCCGAAGGTCAGCAGGCTTTCCTCGAGACCGTTACCTTTGGAGCTGGCGATGATGAAGCTATAGACGACCACCGCCAGCAGGGCACCGATGGGGTCGATGGCAATGCCTTCCCAGCGCAGGATGTTGGCAATCGACGCTTTCGGGCGCACGACGCGCAGCATCGGTACGATCACGGTCGGCCCGGTCACCAGGGTCAGGCTGCCGAACAGGATGGCCAGCATCCAGTCGAAATCCAGCAGCCAGTGAGTGGCGACAGCAATGACCACCCAGGTAGAGAGGGCGCCAATGGTGACCAGCCGATGGACAACGCTGCCGATTTCGCGCCATTCGGACAGATGCAGGGTCAGGCTGCCCTCGAACAGGATCAGCGCCACGGCCAGGGACACCAGCGGCATCAACAGTGGGCCGAACATTTCCTGCGGGTCGAGCAAGTGCAGCACGGGGCCGGCCAGGATGCCGGTCAACAGCAGAAAAAGAATCGCCGGCAGTTTCAAGCGCCAGGCCAGCCATTGGCAAAGCAGCGCCGCCGCGCCTATCCCGCCAAATGCCAATAAAATCTGCTGCTCGCTCATTGCTGCTCCCTGTTCCTTGAAATGGCGGCCTATGAAAGACTAGCGGCCGTTTCCATGTCCAATTTTAATTTTGCGCGCGGCCTCAAGGTTGCGTGATTCGAGTGCCCATGCCTGCCATCGATCACCCGCTGATAGACCAATTCCTCGATGCCCTGTGGCTGGAGAAAGGCCTTTCCGATAACACCCGCGATGCCTATCGCAGTGACCTGGCGCTGTTCAACGGCTGGCTGCAGGACAAAGGGCTGGAGCTGGTCAATGCCGGGCGCGAGTTGATACTCGACCACCTGGCCTGGCGTCTGGAGCAAAACTACAAGCCTCGTTCCACTGCGCGCTTTCTCTCGGGGGTGCGTGGCTTTTATCGTTACCTGCTGCGGGAAAAGATGATCTCGGTCGATCCGACATTGCGCGTTGATATGCCGCAACTCGGCAGGCCGCTGCCAAAGTCCTTGTCCGAGGCGGATGTGGAAGCCTTGCTGAAGGCGCCCGATTTGAGCGAGGCCATCGGCCAGCGCGACCGGGCCATGCTTGAAGTGCTGTATGCCTGTGGTTTGCGGGTGACCGAGCTGATCAGCCTCACCCTGGAGCAAGTCAATTTGCGTCAAGGCGTGTTGCGAGTGATGGGCAAGGGCAGCAAGGAACGGCTGGTGCCGATGGGCGAGGAGGCGATTGTCTGGGTCGAGCGCTATATGCGTGATGCCCGCAGCGAACTGCTTGGCGGGCGTCCCAGCGATGTGTTGTTCCCGAGCCAGCGGGGCGAGCAGATGACCCGCCAGACCTTCTGGCACCGGATCAAGCACCAGGCCAAGGTGGCGGGGATCGGCAAGTCGCTGTCGCCACACACCTTGCGCCATGCCTTCGCCACGCACCTGCTCAACCACGGCGCAGACCTGCGGGTGGTGCAGATGCTGCTGGGGCACAGCGATTTATCGACGACGCAGATCTACACCCATGTTGCCAGAGCGCGTTTGCAGGATCTGCATGCCAGGCATCACCCCCGGGGTTGACCGAAAAACCTGTCGGATTGTGCAGCCACAAATGTCTTGCATCAGGTGCATTCGGCCCTGCGGACCTTATGTGATAGGCTGGGCCGGTTTGCACGATGGGCGGTTATGACCCGGTGTTTCGGCACGGGCGTTCTGATCGTCCCATATGTTCGCCTTCAGGAGTTCTCATGCGTCTGACCCAGATTTTCGCCGCCGCAGCCATTGCGTTGGTCAGCACCTTTGCCGTCGCCGATGACGCGGCCGACAAAGCCATTCGTAAAAGCCTGGAAAACCTCCAGCTCGAAGTGCCGGTAGAGACCATCACCGCCAGCCCGTTGCCAGGCCTGTACGAAGTCAAGCTCAAGGGCAGCCGTGTGCTGTACGCCAGCGCCGACGGCCAGTACGTGGTCCAGGGCTACCTGTTCGATCTCAAGGACGGCAAGCCGGTCAACCTGACCGAGAAGACCGAGCGCCTGGGCATCTCCAAACTGATCAACAACATTCCGGTTGCCGAAACCGTTGTCTACCCGGCCATTGGCGAAACCAAGTCGCACATCACCGTATTCACCGACACTACCTGCCCGTACTGCCACAAGCTGCACGCCGAAGTGCCTGAGCTGAACAAGCGCGGCATCGAAGTGCGTTACGTCGCGTTCCCGCGCCAGGGCCTGGGCTCGCCGGGTGACGAGCAACTGCAAGCGGTGTGGTGCTCGAAAGACAAGAAAGCGGCCATGGACAAAATGGTCGACGGAAAGGAAATCAAGGCCGCCAAGTGCGATAACCCGGTTTCCAAACAGTTCGCACTCGGCCAGTCGATCGGCGTGAATGGCACACCGGCCATCGTTTTGGCCGACGGTCAGGTCATTCCGGGCTACCAGCCTGCGCCACAAGTCGCCAAACTGGCGCTGGGCGCGAAGTAAATTCGCATCGTCACGGCGAGCCTTGACGATCATGGTCCGGCAGCGACATTCGCCGGGCCATCAATAGAGAGCCGCGAGCATGCGGTTGTTTTCACGGCCGGCCTCGAGTCGGCCGTTTTATGGGGAGTTCACAGTGAAACCGGTCAAAGTAGGCATCTGTGGGTTAGGAACCGTCGGTGGCGGTACCTTCAACGTACTTCAGCGCAACGCCGAGGAAATTGCTCGTCGTGCCGGGCGTGGGATCGAAGTGGCACAAATTGCCATGCGCACGCCAAAGCCTCAGTTCCAAACGACCGGTATTGCGATTACCAACGATGTCTTCGAAGTGGCCACGAACCCTGAGATCGACATCGTTATAGAGCTGATGGGCGGCTACACCGTTGCCCGCGAGCTGGTACTCAAGGCCATCGAGAATGGCAAGCATGTGGTCACCGCGAACAAGGCGCTTATCGCCGTTCACGGTAATGAAATTTTCGCCAAGGCCCGCGAGAAGGGTGTGATCGTTGCGTTCGAAGCGGCGGTGGCCGGTGGCATCCCGGTGATCAAGGCGATCCGCGAAGGCCTGTCCGCCAACCGCATCAACTGGGTGGCCGGCATCATCAACGGCACGGGCAACTTCATCCTCACGGAAATGCGCGAGAAGGGTCGCACCTTCGAAGACGTATTGGCCGAAGCCCAGGCCCTGGGTTACGCCGAAGCCGATCCGACCTTCGACGTCGAGGGTATCGACGCGGCTCACAAGTTGACGATCCTGGCTTCGATTGCGTTCGGTATTCCGCTGCAATTCGACAAGGCCTACACCGAAGGCATCACCAAGCTGACCACCGCCGACGTGAACTACGCCGAAGCGCTGGGTTACCGCATCAAGCACCTGGGCGTGGCGCGCAGCACCGCGGCCGGTATCGAACTGCGCGTGCACCCGACGCTGATCCCGGCCGATCGCCTGATCGCCAACGTCAACGGCGTGATGAACGCGGTGATGGTCAACGGCGATGCTGCCGGTTCGACCCTGTTCTACGGCGCTGGCGCCGGCATGGAGCCGACTGCTTCGTCGGTGATCGCCGACCTGGTGGACGTGGTCCGCGCCATGACCTCCGACCCGGAGAACCGCGTGCCGCACCTGGCGTTCCAGCCGGACTCGCTGTCGGCTCACCCGATCCTGCCGATCGAAGCCTGCGAAAGCGCCTACTACCTGCGTATCCAGGCCAAGGACCATCCGGGCGTATTGGCTCAGGTCGCGAGCATCCTCTCGGAGCGCGGCATCAACATCGAGTCGATCATGCAGAAGGAAGCCGAGGAGCACGACGGCCTGGTGCCGATGATCCTGCTGACCCACCGCGTGCTGGAACAGCACATCAACGATGCCATCGCTGCTTTGGAAGCCTTGGCGGGTGTGGTCGGTCCGGTTGTACGGATCCGTGTCGAGCACCTGAACTAAGCCGATATCGTTGACCGGGCTCGCTTGCGGGCCCGGCACTACGAACACTGTCCATTGGAGTCAGTCATGCGTTACATCAGTACCCGCGGCCAGGCACCGGCCCTGAATTTCGAAGACGTCCTGCTGGCAGGCCTTGCCACCGACGGCGGTCTGTACGTCCCGGAAAACCTGCCACGTTTCACCCAGGAAGAAATCGCCTCCTGGGCCGGCCTGCCATATCACGAGCTGGCTTTTCGCGTCATGCGCCCGTTCGTCACCGGCAGCATTCCGGACGCCGATTTCAAAAAGATTCTTGAAGAAACCTACGGCGTGTTCGCCCACAGCGCTGTTGCGCCGCTGCGTCAGCTGAACGGCAACGAATGGGTGCTGGAGCTGTTCCACGGCCCGACCCTGGCGTTCAAGGACTTCGCCCTGCAACTGCTGGGTCGCCTGCTCGACTACGTGCTGGAAAAACGCGGCGAGCGCGTGGTGATCGTCGGTGCAACCTCCGGTGACACCGGTTCGGCCGCCATCGAAGGCTGCAAGCACTGCGAAAACGTCGACATCTTCATCCTGCACCCGCACAACCGGGTGTCCGAAGTGCAGCGTCGGCAGATGACCACCATCTTCGGTGAGAACATCCACAACATCGCCATCGAAGGTAACTTCGATGATTGCCAGGAAATGGTCAAGGCGAGCTTCGCCGACCAGGGCTTCCTCAAGGGCACTCGCCTGGTCGCGGTGAACTCGATCAACTGGGCGCGGATCATGGCCCAGATCGTTTACTACTTCCACGCAGCGCTGCAACTGGGCGGCCCGGCGCGTTCGGTGTCGTTCTCGGTGCCGACCGGCAACTTCGGCGACATCTTCGCCGGTTACCTGGCGCGCAACATGGGCCTGCCGATCAACCAGTTGATCGTCGCCACCAACCGCAATGACATCCTGCACCGCTTCATGAGCGGCAACCAGTACGTCAAGGAAACCCTGCACGCCACGCTGTCGCCGTCCATGGATATCATGGTGTCGTCGAACTTCGAACGCCTGCTGTTCGACCTGCACGGTCGCAACGGCGCGGCCATCGCCGGGCTGATGGATTCGTTCAAGCAGGGCGGCGGTTTCAGCGTCGAGCAAGAGCGCTGGACCGAAGCCCGCAAGTTGTTCGACTCGCTGGCCGTGGATGACGCGCAAACCTGCGAAACCATCGCCGAAGTCTACGAGCAGACTGGCGAAGTGCTGGATCCGCACACTGCCATTGGCGTGAAAGCTGCCCGGGAATGCCGTCGCAGCCTGGACATTCCAATGGTGATCCTGGGCACCGCCCACCCGGTCAAATTCCCGGACGCGGTGGAAAAAGCCGGTGTAGGAAAAGCTCTTGAACTGCCAGTACATCTTTCTGATTTGTTTGAGCGAGACGAACGTTGCACCGTATTGCCAAATGACCTGAAGGCCGTGCAGGCCTTTGTCAGCAAGCATGGCAACCGTGGCAAGCCCCTGTAACCGGTCAGCGCTGTTACATTTTGAAGCCCGTCTCCTGACGGGCTTTTTCATTTCTGCATGCACACTTGTCGTGTTATCGCCGCGAAGGGATAGGCGAATGGATCACCAAGGACGTGGGAATGCTGTTTACAAGTGTGTTCAAGCCAGTCGCGCGCTGGCTGATTTTATTCGGCATGCTGGGAATCGCCGAATGGGGCGGGGCGAACCCTGCGTCGATTCAGGAGCGTGGAAAGCCTGTCGCACGCTCAATGGTCGTGCTGGATGACCAGGAGTTGCAGTGGATGGCCAGCCATCCACGGGTCGTGGTCACGGCACTGGAATACCCGTTGTACCTGTTCAAGGATGAACAAGGCCAATGGACGGGCTTGAACAGTGACCTGCTCAAGCGCATCAGTGAGATGACGGGGTTGCAGTTCGTTTACCAGGAGTCTTTCTCCACCGACCAGATGCTGGCCCATCTGGAAAACGGCGCTGCGGATTTGAGTACGACGCTGGCGATGAATGACGAACGCAATGCGTTTCTCGATTTCAGCCATGCATTCGGCGGTGCAGGATGGGTCTTTGTCGGGCGGGCCGGGGCACCGCCGGTGCAAACGCTGGAGGATATGGCGAAGCGGGTACTGGTGCTGCCGACCCGGCATGCACTGGAAGCGGTGATCCGTCGCGATTATCCAGCCATCGAATTGCGTTCGGTTAAAACCCACGCCGAAGCCCGTGCATGGGTTGAAAGCGATGAAGCCTACGTCACCATCGAAAACGAAATCGGCGCCCGGCTTTTTCCGTCGGGGCGGTTGCAGGTCGGGGCTGTGGTACCGGGTAAATGGGATGCGGATTATCTGACGTTGCGCAAAGGCCAGCCGCAGCTGTTGAGTATCCTCAATAAGGCGCTTGAGGCGTTTTCTGAACAGGAGTTGCGCGGCCTTCGCCTGAAGTGGTTCGGCGGCGCTACCGTGCCACAGGCGCCTGACCTCTGGCAGCGGATTGACCAGTGGGTTTGCTGGGGCGTGTTGGTGGTCGGCCTGTTCGGTCTGTTGTCCCTGCTCTGGAACCGACGGTTGGCGGTGGTGGTCAGGCAACGGGTCGAGGCCCAAAGCAATCTGCGCGATCAACTCGCTTTCCAGCATGCCCTGATGGATGCCATGCCTGACCCGATGTTTGTCCGTGATCTGCAAGGGTGCTTGATCATGTGCAACAAAAGTTATGAGGACGCCTTGTCGACGCGTTTTGACCGGATGCAGGGGCGGCAGTTGATTGAGGTCGACGCCATGCCCAGGCAAACCGCGGAACTGCTGCATGCCGAGTACATGGCGCAATTGAGTTCACGCAGGACGCGCTTTTTCGAGCGTCAATTGATGTTCAAGGACGGAGTCAGGGATATCTACCAGTGGACGGTGCCGTTTTACACGGCCGATGGCCAGCTACGGGGATTGCTGGGGGGATGGGCCGACATCGCCCGGCGCACCCGACAGGCGTGATGATGGCGTTTTTTCTCTGTCATGTTCGCCGTGCATGCTCACTTGACTGGGTTGCAGGTTCGCCTGCGGTCAGTATCCAGAACTTTCTTCTCGGGCCAGCGGTCATTTGTTGTAGGCATGCCCCAGGCACGTTGTTTTCGGACTATTGAGTGGTGATCGGGATGGAAAGTATCAGTCTGTTGCTCGGTGAGGCGCTGAGCCCGTATCAGGTTACGTTGACCCCGTCAGGCATTCGTGGCGAATGCCGGGTGACCCTGAAGAATGCTATGGGCGCCACCGTTGTCGAGCGCGAGTTCAATCAGGCCCAGTTGAATGACAAACGCTTGCTGACGGATGTGGTCGACGGTTTGCATCGCGACGTGCTGATTGCTGAAGGACGTCTTGAGCCTTGTGTCATTGCGGCATTGCGTAATGCGGCGCAGGACAAGCTGCTGGCCAGTCGCAACTGAAAGGTTATTTGCGGGAACCTTCCCGCGCCCAGGTCAGTCAGACTTTGTAACAGCAGGATCAAGCATTGTGCTCCGGTGCTTGTAGCTTGCTGCTACTGGTCTCCAAACAGACCACGTTTAACCCCGAGTCGTCTCCCCACTTCTCGGGGTTTCTTTTGCCCGGGATTTGTCAGGGGGATGCCAGGTCGTCGAAAAACGCCTTGGTATCTTTCAGGTAATCGTTGCGACTCTCCGGATCCAGCCAGGCGGCGTAGGCCTCGTCAAGGCGTTCACGGGGAAGGGCGCGCAGCACCTGGTTGATCTCGACAATGGCCTGCCGGCCCTTTGGCGTGTCGGTGCAACCGATGTAACCGGACAGGTATTTGCCCGCGCCACGGATCGGATAGAACTGCAATTCATCCTCGGCAATGCCTTGCAGAGAGGCCTGGTAGCGAATTTCCGGGCGATAACCCAACAGCAGGCGCAAGCGTCCCAGGCGCTGCATTTGCAGCAGGCTGCCCAAGGCGTCGTTACCGTAATGAGCGGTCAGCGCGTCGGCCGGCGCTTGCTTGAGCAGTGCGTCGAGGTATTCGCCGTAATTGCGCTCGGCAATGATCCCCAGTTTTTCGCTGCCGCTGGCGAGCAGTGCTGCCAGGTCCACTTCGCCGTCCTTGATAAAAGGGGCCAGCGCTTTCTGGTCGACGCGCCGCACGGCCAGGCCATTACTCATGGCACGGAAGACCGGGATGGAAAAGGCGATCCACTGTTCCCGTTCCTTGCTCCAGTTCAGCGCCGCATCGCAGACGAGGGACGGCTCGTGGAGCATTTGCAATCCGCGTGCGCGATTGACCCTCATCACGCTGTGCTGGTATTGCGGCATGCTGGCAATCAACAGTGGAAGCAGTTGATCGATTACGCCCTGGCCTTTTTTCGGCCCGTCGAAGATCGTCAGTGGCGGCAGGTCGCGCTTGAGCCAGATCAGGGTTTCCCTGGTTTGCGCCAGGGCTGAGGGGACCGGTTCAAGGAGCAGAAGCGAAATCGCCAGCACGCACAGCAGCCACCCGCCGCGTGACGGGCAGGGTCCAATGTCCCATGCAGGCAGGCGCCTCAGTTCAGATGGCTCCGTCTTTGCGCAATTGTGCGATCTGCGTCGCGTCATAGCCAAGTTCCTGGAGTACCTGTGCGTTGTGCTCACCCAGTTGTGGCCCGACCCATTCACATTCCCCGGGTGTCTCTGAGAGTTTCGGCACAATGCCCGGCATCTTGAAGTCTTTGCCGTCCGGCAGCTTGGCTTGCAGGAACATTTCCCGTGCCAGGTACTGAGGGTCATTGAACATGTCTTCGGCGCTGAAGATCCGGCTGGCCGGCACTTCGGCCTGATTGAGCTGCGCCAGCACCGTGTCGAGCGGCAGCGAATTGACCCAGCGATCGATGACGCCATAAATCTCGTCGCGTCGGGCATCGCGGCCATCGTTGCTGGCAAGCTGGGTGTCGTTGGCCAGGTCTTCGCGGCCAATGATCAGCATGAAGCGTTTGAAAATCGCGTCGCCATTGGCGCCTATCTGCACGTGCTTGCCATCGGCACTGGTGTGGATCGAGGACGGAGTGATGCCGGGCATGATATTGCCCGTGCGTTCGCGGATGAAGCCGAACACGTCGAACTCCGGGACCATGCTTTCCATCATCGCGAAGATGGCTTCGTACAGCGCCACGTCCACCACTTGCCCCTGGCCGCCGTTGACTTCGCGATGACGCAGGGCCATCAACGCGCCGATCACGCCCCAGAGCGCGGCAATCGAGTCGCCGATGGAAATGCCGGTGCGCACCGGTGGGCGGTCTTCGAAGCCGGTGATGTAGCGCAGCCCCCCCATGGATTCACCGACAGCGCCAAAGCCGGGCTGATCCTTCATCGGGCCGGTCTGGCCGAAACCCGACAGCCGCACCATGACCAGCTTCGGGTTCAGGGCGTGCAGGACGTCCCAGCCCAGGCCGAGTTTTTCCAGGACGCCGGGGCGAAAGTTTTCGATCAGGATGTCTGCCTCACCCAGCAGCTGTTTCAGGATCGCCTGACCATCGGGATGCTTGAGATTGAGGGTCAGGGACTTTTTGTTGCGAGCCTGGACGAACCACCACAACGAAGTACCTTCATACAACTTGCGCCATTTGCGCAATGGATCACCGCCGTCCGGGGATTCGATCTTGATCACGTCGGCACCGAATTCAGCGCAAATGCGCGAGGCAAACGGGCCGGCAATCAATGTGCCCAATTCGATGACTTTCAGACCGGAAAGCGGTTTGGCGGTGAACGGCATGCTGGATCCTGTGGGGCAAAGGTTGGGCGAATAGAGCGTTTTAGCATAGCCGACTGTCCGACGCTCCAGCTTGATGGTGTTCAATTCGTGGATTGCCCGTTGCATCGGTTAGACTTGCCGCCTTTCCTCGTATCAAGAAGCCCGTTCATGGCCCAGCCGTCCACGACCTACAAGTTTGAACTGAACCTCACCGACCTCGACCGCAGCGTCTATGAGAGCGTGAAGCAGACCATCGCCCGTCACCCTTCGGAAACCGAAGAGCGCATGACCGTGCGCCTGCTGGCCTACGCCCTCTGGTACAACGAGCAGCTGTCTTTTGGCCGTGGTCTGTCAGAAGTGGATGAACCGGCCTTGTGGGAAAAAAGCCTGGATGACCGCGTCCTGCACTGGATCGAAGTCGGCCAGCCGGATGCCGAGCGCCTGACCTGGTGCTCGCGCCGCACTGAGCGTACCAGCCTGCTGGCCTATGGCAGCCTGCGTGTGTGGGAGGGCAAAGTGGTGCCGGCGGTGAAAAACCTGAAGAACGTCAACATCGCTGCCGTGCCTCAGGAAGTCCTGGAAACCCTGGCCAAAGACATGCCCCGCGTCATCAAGTGGGACGTGATGATCAGCGAAGGAACGATTTTCGTCACCGACGACCGTGGTCAGCACGAAGTCCAGCTGCAGTGGCTGGCCGGTGAGCGCGGCTGATTTTTCGCTGCTGCACCGCGTCACCCGGTCTTATCCTACGTATTGAAGAGAAGCATCTTTCACCCCATGCGCATCGAACCTCGCCAGCTGCCCGACACCCTGCCATTCCTCGGTGATATTCCGCCGCTGTTGACCCGCCTGTACGCGGCTCGGGGCGTGCTGTCCGAGGCGGAACTGGACAAGAGCCTGGCGCGGTTGATTCCGTTCCAGCAACTCAAGGGCATCGATGCGGCGGTGGATTTGCTGGTCACGGCACTTGAGCAGCGTCAGCGCATCCTGATCGTCGGCGACTTCGATGCCGACGGCGCGACGGCCAGTACCGTGGGCACGCTGGGCCTGCGTTTGCTGGGTGCGGCACATGTCGATTACCTGGTGCCCAACCGATTCGACTACGGCTACGGCCTGACGCCGGAAATCGTCGCGGTGGCGCTCGAGCGTCAGCCGCATTTACTGATTACCGTCGACAACGGCATCTCCAGCGTCGAAGGCGTGGCAGCGGCGAAAAAGGCCGGGCTCAAGGTGCTCGTCACCGATCACCACTTGCCCGGTGACGAACTGCCGCTGGCCGATGCCATCGTCAATCCGAACCAGCCCGGTTGCGAGTTTCCGAGCAAGGCGCTGGCCGGCGTCGGAGTGATTTTCTACGTGCTGATGGCCCTGCGCGCGCGGCTGCGCGAGCTGGGCTGGTACACAAGCACGCCGCAGCCGAATATCGGCGAACTGCTCGACCTGGTGGCTCTGGGCAGCGTGGCCGATGTGGTGCCGCTGGATGCCAACAACCGGATTCTGGTGCATCAGGGCCTGGAACGGATTCGCGCCGGACGTGCCCGGCCGGGGATCAAGGCGATCCTGGAAGTGGCCAAGCGCGATCATGCGCGCATCACCTCCACTGACCTGGGTTTCATTGTCGGGCCACGCCTGAACGCTGCAGGGCGCCTTGACGATATGAGCCTGGGCATCGAGTGCCTGCTGACCGAAGACGCCGGTCTGGCCCGTGAGATGGCGGCGCAACTGGACGGCATGAACCAGGATCGCAAATCCATCGAACAAGGCATGCAGCGCGAAGCGCTGGCACAGCTCAAGGATCTGCCGGTGGAGTCGATGCCGTTCGGCTTGTGCCTGTTCGATCCCGAGTGGCACCAGGGGGTCATCGGTATCCTCGCGTCACGGATGAAAGAGCGCTATTTCCGCCCGACCATCGCCTTTGCCGATGCCGGGGATGGTTTGCTCAAGGGCTCGGGGCGTTCGGTCCAGGGCTTTCACATCCGCGACGCCTTGAGCGTGGTGGCGGCGCAGCATCCGAATCTGATCACCAAATACGGTGGGCACGCGATGGCGGCCGGCCTGACGCTGCCGGAAGCGAATTTCCCCTTGTTCGCCGAAGCCTTCGACGCTGAAGTGCGCCGGCAACTGCGCGAAGAAGACCTGACGGGCCGTCTGTTGTCGGACGGCACCCTGGCGGTGGAAGAGTTCCACCTGGAACTGGCACGTGCCCTGCGGCATGCCGGCCCTTGGGGTCAGCACTTCCCGGAGCCGTTGTTTCATGGGGTATTCCAGTTGGTCGAGCAGCGTGTCGTTGGCGAGCGGCACCTTAAAGTCGTGCTCAAAAGTGAGTGTGGTTCGGTGAAACTCGACGGCATTGCCTTCGGGATCGACCGCGACATCTGGCCGAATCCGACCATCAAGTGGGTGGAACTGGCCTACAAGCTCGACCTCAACGAGTTTCGTGGCAACGAGACGGTTCAATTGATGATTGCCCACATCGAACCGCGATAGTGCGTTAAAGATCAAAAGATCGCAGCCTTCGGCAGCTCCTACAAAGGCATGACGTACACCTGTAGGAGCTGCCGAAGGCTGCGATCTTTTCTTGAACCCTCCACTGATCTCCGATGTCGACTAGGCTCTAAGCACTGCTTGATTTTGGCCTTGTGACGTCTTGTCGAATTTTTTGCCCGCGGGGGCGGGTGTTGTACCTTTTTCCTGTCACTCGTCGACTATTCAAACAGAACCTGGAGCCTGCCCACTGATTCGAGAGGTGCCCCATGAGTCTGCTGCTTGAACCCTTTACCCTTCGCCAATTGACCCTGCCCAACCGCATCGCGGTATCGCCGATGTGCCAGTACTCCAGTGCCGATGGCCTGGCCAATGACTGGCACCTTGTCCACCTCGGCAGCCGCGCTGTCGGCGGGGCCGGGCTGGTGTTTACCGAAGCCACGGCGGTCACCGCCGACGGGCGTATCACGGCCGAGGACCTCGGTCTTTGGAATGACGAACAGATCGAACCCCTGCAACGTATCACCCGCTTTATCACCGCCCAGGGCGCCGTTGCCGGCATTCAGCTGGCTCATGCCGGGCGTAAGGCAAGCACCTACCGGCCGTGGCTCGGCAAGCATGGCAGCGTCAAGCCCGATGAAGGCGGCTGGGTGCCGGTCGGCCCTTCACCGATTGCATTCGATCCACAGCACACCCAACCCAGGCAACTCGATGACGGCGAGATCGCCAAGGTCATCCAGGCCTTTGTCGATGCGGCAAAGCGCTCACTGACGGCCGGTTTCAAGGTGGTCGAAGTGCATGCGGCCCATGGCTACCTGCTGCATCAGTTCCTGTCGCCGTTGAGCAATCAGCGTCGCGATCAATATGGCGGTTCGTTCGAAAATCGCATTCGGCTGGTGCTGCAAGTCACCGAAGCGGTGCGTGCGGTGTGGCCTGAAGAGTTGCCGGTGTTTGTCCGGGTATCGGCCACCGACTGGGTGGAAGACGGCTGGAACCCCGATGAAACCGTGGGGCTGGCACGACGCCTCAAGGCCCTGGGGGTCGACCTGATCGACGTCTCGTCGGGCGGGACGGCGGTGAATGCGGAGATTCCCACAGGGCCGGGTTACCAGACCCGCTTCGCCGAGCGGGTGCGCAAGGAGTCGGGCATGGCCACCGGTACGGTCGGCATGATCACCGAGCCGGCCCAGGCCGAGCACATCCTGCGCACCTGTCAGGCGGACATCATCTTCCTCGCTCGTGAGTTGTTGCGCGATCCGTACTGGGCGCTGCACGCGGATGACGATCTGGGCGGGCACAAGGCTGTATGGCCGGCGCAGTATCAGCGGGCGACTCACCGTGAGCAGCCGATTCATGAATCGGATTTGCGCGACTGAAATCCATCGATACGAAAAAGCCCCTGAGTCGCGAGATTCAGGGGCTTTTGTTTATGCCGGTGACCGATCAGGCCGCTTCGATCTTGCTGCGGTTCTGTTCGACCTGGCTCAGGTAGCCCTTGAGCTTTTCCTGTTCGGCCGTCGTCGTGAACAAGCCGAGCTTGCTGCGACGCCAGAGGATGTCGTGGGCGCTGGTGGCCCATTCTTCGCTGCACAGATAGTCGACTTCGCGGGTGTAGAGACCGCCGCCGATGTGCTCTCCCATATCGCCGAGGTCCTGTACGCCTTCGAGCATGCGCCAGGTACGGCTGCCGTAGGTGGTGGCCCAGCGGCGCGCGATCTCGCTCGGTACCCAGTCGAATTTGTCGCGGATACGCGAGCTCAAGGCTTGCGGGGTGGTCATGTCTTCACCGCCCGGCAGCGTGGCGCTGGCGGTCCAGCTTGGCTTGATGTGCTTGAAGTAGGGTGCCAGTTGCGCCAGTGCCGACTCGGCCAGTTTGCGATAGGTGGTGAGCTTGCCGCCGAACACCGACAGCAACGGAGCCTCTTCGCCAGTGCCAGACAGCGCCAGGGTGTAATCGCGGGTCACGGCCGACGGGTTGTCGGACTCGTCGTTGCACAGCGGACGCACACCTGAATAGCTGTGCAGAATGTCGTCGCGGCTAATTTGCTTTTTGAAATGGGCGTTGACCACGTTCAACAGGTAATCGGTTTCGCCGTCGGTAATTGCCACTTTCGCCGGATCGCCGGTGTATTCGCGGTCGGTGGTGCCGATCAGGGTGAAGTGATTCAGGTACGGAATGGTGAACACGATGCGCTGATCTTCGTTTTGCAGGATGTGCGCGTGTTCGCCTTCGTACAGTTTCGGCACGATCAGGTGGCTGCCCTGGATCAGGCGGATGCCGTATGGCGACTCCATCTTCAAGTCATCACGAATGAACCTGGCGACCCATGGCCCGGCCGCGTTCACCAGTGCCTTGGCGCGGATCGAAAACAGGCTGCCGTCGGCGCGTTCCAGGTGCAGGTGCCACAGACCCTTGGTGCGGCGTGCGCTGACGCAGCGGGTCTGGGTATGAACGTGGGCGCCTTTTTCCCTGGCGGCCATGGCGTTCAACACCACCAGGCGCGCGTCATCGACCCAGCAATCTGAGTATTCGAAGCCCTTGGTGATCTCGCTTTTGAGCGCGCTGTCGGGGCCGAACTTCAGGCTTTTCGAACCTTGCAGTTGCTCGCGCTTGCCCAGGTTGTCATAGAGGAACAGACCGGCACGAATCATCCAGGCAGGGCGCAGGTGCGGGCGGTGCGGCAACACGAAACGCATTTGCTTGACGATGTGCGGAGCCTTCGCCAACAGCACTTCACGTTCGGCCAGGGCTTCGCGCACCAGGCGGAATTCGTAATGTTCGAGGTAGCGCAGGCCGCCGTGGATCAGCTTGCTGCTGGCCGACGAGGTATGGCTGGCCAGGTCATCCTTTTCACAAAGGAACACCGAAAGACCGCGACCGGCGGCATCCGCTGCGATCCCCACGCCATTGATCCCGCCACCGATGACGGCGATATCGTAGACCTCGGCGAGAGGGGGCGTAGGCAAGGTGGAAGTGGGCATCGGCACGGCCTCGGAATTCTTTGATGTTCTGTATTTGAATTCGAACATTAATGTTCATTTTCGAAAATACTAGCCCATAAAGACGCGCACAGCCAGTCAGCTTCGATTGAAAATACTCATCGAAGGGCGGTTAAAGGAAAATTTACGAACATAAAAGCAAAAGATCGCCCGAGCGCGGGGCGATCTTTTAAGACTGGGAAGGGGTTAAACGACTTCCAGCCGAACCTTGTGCTGGTTCAACAACTGCGCCAGCGCCGGGGAAGGCTGCTGATCGGTGACCAGGCAATCGACCAGGCTGATCGGCCCCAAGCGAATCATGGCGTTGCGCCCGAACTTGCTGGAGTCGGCCGCGAGGATCACTTGCCGGGCATTGGCGATGATCGCCTGGGATACCCGCACTTCCTGATAGTCGAAGTCCAGCAGGCTGCCGTCTTCATCGATGCCGCTGATGCCGACCAGGGCGAAGTCGACCTTGAACTGATTGATGAAGTCGACACTGGCCTGACCCACCACGCCACCATCGCGCCGCACGTTGCCGCCGGTCAGCAGGACATCGAAATCGTCCTTGGCGCTGAGCATGGAGGCGACGTGCAGGTTGTTGGTGATGATCTTCAGGTGGCTGTGGTTGAGCAGTGCCCGGGCAATGGATTCGGTGGTCGTGCCGATATTGATGAACAACGAGGCATGGTCGGGAATCTGCGCGGCAATGGCTTCGCCGATACGCTGTTTTTCATCGCGCATCTGATCGGCGCGCATGGCGTAGGCGGTGTTTTCAACGCTGGAGTCGTAAGCCGCGCCGCCGTGGTAGCGACGCAACAAATTGGCTTCCGCGAGCTGATTGATGTCGCGGCGAATGGTCTGCGGGGTTACTACGAACAGGGTGGCCATTTCCTCGATGCTGACATAGCCGCGTTCGCGGACCAGTTCGAGGATTTGCTGCTGACGGGGAGGCAGATTCATGGGGCGTCCTTTGGGCTGCCGTGCAAAATTTGCCCATGATGCCGCAGGAATCCCCTCCCTACCAGTTACATACAGATACGGGGGCTGGAGTTAGCTTATTCAGCCTCGTCTTCAGCCGCCCAATTGCGAGTACGGCTGACCGCTTTTTTCCACCCAGCGTAGAGTTTTTCCTTCGCCGCTTCATCCAGCGTCGGCTCGAACTGGCGCTCGATCACGGCCTTGCCGCGCAACTCTTCCAGGCTGCCCCAGAAGCCACAGGCCAGGCCTGCCAGGTAAGCCGCGCCCAGTGCCGTGGTTTCGCGCATTTGCGGACGCTCGACCTGCGTGCCGAGGATGTCGGCCTGGAACTGCATGAGGAAGTTGTTGGCCACAGCGCCGCCATCCACGCGCAGGGCCTTGAGGCGTTCGCCGGAGTCCTGCTGCATGGCGTCGAGCACGTCGCGGGTCTGGTAGGCAATCGACTCCAGCGCGGCACGAATGATGTGATCCACGCGTACGCCGCGGGTCAGGCCGAACAGTGCGCCACGGGCGTACGGGTCCCAATAGGGAGCGCCAAGACCGGTAAAGGCCGGCACCAGGTACACGCCGTTGCTGTCCTTGACCTTGTTGGCGAAGTATTCGGTGTCGTGGGCGTCGTTGATGATTTTCAGTTCGTCACGCAGCCACTGCACGGTAGACCCGCCGTTGAACACTGCGCCTTCCAGCGCGTAAGCGACTTCGCCACGTGGGCCGCAAGCGATGGTGGTGAGCATGCCGTGTCGGGATTTCACCGCTTTGTCGCCGGTGTTCATCAACAGGAAGCAGCCAGTGCCGTAGGTGTTTTTCGCCTGGCCTGGCTCGACGCACATCTGGCCGAACAGGGCGGCTTGCTGGTCGCCAGCGATGCCGCCGATGGCGATTCCGCTTTTGGTGCGGCCATAAATTTCCGAGGACGATTTAACTTCCGGAAGCATTTCGCGCGGAATATCCAGCACTTCCAGCATCTTCGCGTCCCACTCCAGGGTGTGGATGTTGAAGAGCATGGTGCGCGAAGCGTTGGTGTAGTCGGTGACATGCACCTTGCCGCCGGTAAATTTCCAGATCAGCCAGCTGTCGACCGTGCCGAACAGCAGCTCACCGTTGCGCGCGCGTTCGCGGCTGCCTTCGACGTTGTCGAGGATCCACTTGAGCTTGGTGCCGGAGAAATATGGGTCGGTGACCAGGCCGGTGGTGTCGCTGATGTATTGCTCGTGGCCATCGCGCTTGAGTTGCTGGCAGATCTCGGTGCTGCGGCGGCACTGCCAGACGATCGCGTTGTAGATCGGGCGGCCGGTGTTCTTGTCCCAGACCACGGTGGTTTCGCGCTGGTTGGTGATGCCGATGGCTGCCACCTGGTCGTGGTGCAGGCCGGCTTGCGCCAGGGCCTCGACCATCACGGCGCTTTGGGTGGCGAAGATTTCCATCGGATCGTGTTCGACCCAACCGGCTTGCGGGTAATGCTGCGCGAACTCCCGTTGGGCGGTGCAGACCACGTTCGCGTCGCGATCGAAAATGATTGCGCGGGAGCTGGTCGTACCCTGATCGAGGGCAATGATGTAGTTCTTATTCTGTGTGTCGGTCATGTCGATTGCCTTGGACGAAATAAGGGAGTGAGGTCTGGCGCGCGATCAAAGGGCAGTGGCACGCGCCAACGGTATCAAGAAGTTCTGGGTTTGCCGTCAATGGCAGCTGTTGCATCCTTTGTAGCAGGTACGGCGCTGGGCAGATGGCGGGCAATCAACCCGCGATAGGCGGCGGCACCGAGGCAGGCACCGACAATCGGTGCAAAAACAGGAATCAGGAAATACGGGATATCGCGTCCGCCGGTGAAGGAAATTTCACCCCAGCCAGCGAAGAAAGTCATCAGTTTCGGACCGAAGTCCCGCGCAGGGTTCATGGCAAAACCGGTCAGCGGTCCCATCGAACTGCCGATCACTGCAATCAGCAGGCCGATCAGCAGCGGTGCCAACGGGCCTTTGGGCAGGCCATTATTGTCATCGGTCAGGGACATGATCACGCCCATCAGGATGGCCGTGATGATCACCTCGACCAGAAATGCCTGGGCGGTGGTCAGCACAGGATTCGGAAAGGTGGAGAACACGGAGGCCAACTCAAGGCTGGCTTGAGTGCCGCGTACCATATGGTGTGTTTGTTCGAATTCGAAAAATAGATTGCTGTAGAGGGTGTAGACCAACAACGCTCCACAGAAGGCGCCCGCCACCTGGGCGAGTACGTAGAAAGGCAATTTACGTTTTTCGAAGTCCGCGAAAATGCTCAGGGCAATGCTGACGGCGGGGTTCAGATGAGCACCGGAAACTCCGGCGGTAAGGTAGATCGCCATGCTGACGCCGACGCCCCAGATAATGCTGATTTCCCACAAGCCAAAACTGGCACCCGCGACCTTGAGCGCGGCAACACAACCTGTACCAAAAAAAATCAGCAGCGCCGTACCCAGGAACTCGGCCATGCATTGGCTCGAGAGCGACGGTTGTTGTAAAGCAATTGTCATTGAAACCTCTTTTTTTTTTGTTGTCTGGCGCTTTTTTCCATCATGGTCGGAGCGCGTTTTTCGCCGAGGCAGGATCCCCATCCTGGTCGCGGTTTACTGCTGGGTGCAGCGGTAGGACGTTTCGTGCAGTTTCATAAACGAAAAAATATAGACAAGAAACGCTGCTGTCAAAGGTCGAAAGTGAACCGTCGGTCACAAAAAAACTATTCGCTGTATGAATGAACGGGTTGTTGAGGAATGGGATGGCCAGGCAATGGCGTTATGGATACGCCGCCGTAGAGCCTTTTAATGATCAATGTCCTAGAATCGGGCGCAGTATTTTTCTACTGTCGCCCAGTCTGGAGCTGTCATGACCCCCGCATTGGATTTGTTGAAAAAGGTTCGGGCCGAACATCGCGTACACAGTTACGAACATGACCCGAAGGCCGCCTCCTACGGATTGGAAGCGGCGGAAAAACTCGGGCTCGATCCGGCTCAGGTGTTCAAGACCTTGCTGGCGGCCAGTGAAAAGGGCGAGTTGCTGGTGGCCGTGGTGCCGGTTGTCGGCAGCCTGGACTTGAAAGGACTGGCCCACGCCGCGGGCGTGAAAAAGGTCGAAATGGCCGACCCTGCAGCGGCGCAGCGCTCCACTGGATATCTGTTGGGCGGGATCAGTCCGCTGGGGCAGAAAAAGCGTTTGCGTACCTTCATTGATAATTCGGCCCAGCCCTTCGCCAGCATTTTTGTCAGTGCGGGTCGACGTGGGCTGGAAGTCGAGCTGGCACCAGCAGTGCTGGCCGAACACACCCAGGCGAAGTTTGCCGATATCGGCCGTGCGTGAGCCTCTAAGCGGGTGCAGCTCTGTATGGTGAAAATCAGCCTGCTCTGTCACTGGTGCCAGTTGGGCCAGCGCGGCATGCTCGACGGTCTGACAAAGGGAGAAGGTTATGCAGCTTGAGTTTCATCAGGTCGACGCGTTCAGCAATCAGTCATTCAGCGGCAATCCGGCAATGGTCTATCGGCTCGATACCTGGCTCGCCGATGAGCTGATGCAAAAGATTGCCGCTGAGCACAACCTCGCCGAGACGGCGTTTGTCGTGCGTGAAGGGCAGGGCTGGCACATCCGTTGGTTTACGCCGACCACCGAGGTGCCATTGTGCGGTCACGCGACGCTGGCTAGCGCCCATGTGCTGTTCGAGATCTATAAAGAGCCCGTCGAGCGACTGGACTTCACCTGCAAGTCCGGCCCGTTGAGCGTGACCCGTGAAGGTGGGCGCCTGTGGCTGGATTTCCCGGCGATCACTGCGTCGCCGGTGAACGTAATCCCGGACATCGAGCGTGCACTGGGCGTGAAAGCTGTCGAGGTGCTGGCTTCGAATGAGCTATTCGTGGTGCTGGAGTCCGAGCAAGCCGTGCTCGACTGCAAGCCGGACATGGTGGCCCTGGCGAAACTGCCATGGCTGGGCGCCATCGTGACGGCGCGGGGCGAGCAGCACGATTTCGTGTCCCGTTATTTCGCGCCGGCAATCGGCATCAACGAAGATCCGGTCACCGGATCGACCCATTGCCTTCTGATTCCGTACTGGTCAAAGCGTTTGGGTAAATCGAGCCTGACGGCTTTTCAGCGTTCGGCGCGGGGTGGGGCGTTGTTCTGCCAACTGGAAGGCGATCGGGTGAAGATCGGCGGGCATGCGACGCTCGTAGCAAGCGGAACGCTGATGCTGGGTTAACGCAAATCCAGTGTGGGAGCGGGCTTGCTCGCGAATGCGGACTGTCAGTCAACATCATCATTGGCTGACACACCGCCTTCGCGAGCAAGCCCGCTCCCACAATTGTTTCGTGTGTATCAGTTGGCGGTGCTGTAGCGGCGGACACCGGATTCAGCCACCGGAATCTGCGCCGCCGTGCTGCCGGAAGCCTGGAACAGCACCAGGTGTTCAGCCGCGACACGAATACCCACTTGCGCTCCAACCTGACGATCGACATGGCTCGGGAAGATCGATTCCAGCTGTGCGCCAGTCGGCAGTTGCAATCGATACAGGGTCGATGCACCCAGGAACGTCTTGCCGGAAATTCGCGCCTTCAGTGCGCTGTCCGGCGCATAGACGATATCGTCCGGGCGCAGCAGCACGTCCACGGCGCCGCCTACCGGCCAGGTGTAGGCCCGATTGCCGCGCAACTCACCCAGCTCGGTTTGCACCGACTCGGGGCTGCTCAACTGACCGCGAATGAAATAGCCCTGGCCGATGAAACTCGCGACAAAGGGTGTCAGGGGTTCGTGATACAGGTTGTAGGGCGTATCCCACTGTTCCAGGCGACCTTCCTTGAACACGCCAACGTGGTCGCTGACCGCGAAGGCTTCTTCCTGGTCGTGAGTCACCAGAATCGCGCTGGTGCCACGGGCCTTGAGGATGTCGCGTACTTCATGGCTGAGCTTGCGGCGCAATTCGCCATCAAGGTTGGAGAACGGTTCGTCGAGCAGCAGCAGTTGCGGTTCTGGCGCCAGGGCGCGGGCCAGGGCGACACGTTGCTGCTGACCACCGGAAAGCTCGTGGGGGAAACGCTTGCCGAGGTTCTTCAGGTTGACCAGTTCCAGCAGTTCTTCGGTCACGCGATCCTTTTGCGGATGCTTGCGAATGCCGAAGGCGATGTTGTCGGCCACGCTCAAATGCGGAAACAGCGCGTAGTCCTGGAACACCATGCCGATACGACGTTTCTCCGGCGCGAGGGTGAAACCGGCGCTGGAGATGGTCTCGCCAGCCAACTGGATTTCGCCTTCGTGAACGGGTTCGAAACCGGCAATCGCCCGCAGGGTGGTGGTCTTGCCGCAGCCCGAAGAGCCCAGCAGGCAACCGATGTCGCCTGCGTTCAGGTGCAGGTTGAGGTTCTGCACCACGCGCTGGTCTTGATAGCCGCAGGCGAGGTTGCGCAGGTTAAGCAGTAATGGCTGGCTCATGCGTGATGGTACGAAGGCGGAACGAGGAATTCGAGCAAGGCCTTTTGCGCATGTAGACGGTTTTCGGCTTGATCCCAGGCCACGGAGCGCGGGTCGTCGAGCAGGTCGACACTGATTTCCTCGCCACGGTGCGCCGGCAGGCAGTGCATGAACAGCACGTCCTCAGCGGCCAGATCGAGCAGGGCGCGGTTGACCTGATACGGTGCGAACAGTTGCAGGCGCTTGGCGGTTTCCTCTTCCTGGCCCATGGAGGTCCAGACGTCGGTGCTCACAAGATGCGCACCACGCACGGCTTCCTTCGGATCGCGAACGATGGTGACCCGATCGCCGGCCTTGGCCAGGAACACCGGGTTGGGCTCGTAGCCTTCCGGACAGGCAACGCGCAACTGGAAGTCGAACTGGATCGCCGCTTCTATATAGCTGTTGCACATGTTGTTGCCGTCGCCGATCCAGGCCACGGTCTTGCCCTGGATGGAGCCGCGGTGTTCGAGGAAGGTCTGCATGTCTGCCAGCAACTGGCACGGGTGCAGGTCATCGGACAGGCCATTGATCAGCGGGACGCGCGAATTGGCGGCGAATTCGGTCAGGGTGCTGTGGGAAAACGTACGGATCATCACCGCATCAAGCATGCTCGACATGACAATGGCGGCGTCGCCGATCGGCTCGCCACGGCCCAGTTGGGTGTCACGGGGCGACAGAAAGATCGCCTGGCCACCGAGCTGGATCATGCCGGCTTCGAAGGAGATCCGGGTACGGGTCGAGGATTTCTCGAAAATCATCCCGAGCACGCGGTTTTTCAGAGGCTCGAACAGTACGCCGCGGTTACGCAGGTCCTTGAGCTCAACGCCTCGACGGATCACGCTGACCAGCTCTTCGGGCGTGCAATCCATCAGGGAGAGAAAGTGCCTTGCGCTCATCATTGACTACCTTTTGCTACAAACCGCAGATGCTCAAAGCCTTGTTTAACGGAACAACGGGCGAGACCTGCGGCGTAAGCCGCACGGGGCGACGAAATAGGGGAAGGCGCGATCTTATAATTAAATGTCGCGTCTTACCAATAGGGCTACAGTTTTTAGGGAGTTTCAGAGGTGCTACGGGTTTACCGAGGTAGCGCTTTTGAAGCCTGTTTCCTGATAGCAGCGGTTCATTTGTACACCGGCCCCTCGGGGCTTGGCAATCAGGCTGGGCGGCAATGGTGCGCTGACAGTCGGTTTCTGACCTATCATTCATCAGCGCCGGGCTCGACGAGCACTGGCGCCTGATCGGCGAGCTGACCGGAGTGCATGGCCCTCACGGGCCGATTCAAACCCTTCAGGAAATCCAGTTGCAAGCGCCGCCCAGGCTGCCTTCGAACTGAACCCGGACGGCCATCGGCTGGCCTGATAACCCTCGATTCACAAGATGAACGTCGCTGGCGTGGCGGCGGCTCTGGCGCCATAGTTTTGTTTCCGCGGCCAACGTTGCCCGCCCAAAACAAGACAGAGACTGGCCATGACCAAGACTCTCCATCACCGTGCTTGCCATTTGTGCGAAGCCATCTGTGGCCTGACCATCGAAACCACCGAGGTCGAAGGCGGTAACGTCCAGATCACTTCGATCAAGGGCGACCCCCAGGATACGTTCAGCCGTGGGCACATCTGCCCCAAGGCCGTGGCGTTGCAAGACATACAGAGCGATCCGGATCGCCTGCGTCAACCGATGCGGCGAGTGGGTAATGAATGGCAGCCCATCGAGTGGGAAGCGGCATTCAATCTGGTCGCCGATCGTCTCGCCGCCATTCAGGAGCATCACGGGCAAAACGCCGTGGCGGTCTATCAGGGCAACCCGAGCGTGCACAATTACGGGCTGATGACCCACAGCAATTACTTCCTTGGCCCGCTGAAAACCCGCAACCGGTTTTCCGCCACCTCGGTCGATCAATTGCCCCATCACCTGACCAGTCATTTGATGTACGGCCACGGTTTGCTGTTGCCGATCCCGGACATCGATCACACCGATTTCATGCTGATACTGGGCGGCAACCCGCTGGCTTCGAATGGCAGCATCATGACCGTGCCGGATGTGGAAAAACGCTTGAAGGCGATACAGGCCCGTGGCGGCAAAGTGGTGGTAGTCGATCCGCGTCGTAGTGAGACGGCGGCGATTGCCGACCAGCACTTGTTCGTGCGCCCGGGGGGGGATGCCGCGCTGTTGTTCGGCCTGCTCAATACCTTGTTCGCTGAAGGTCTGACCCGCGACAGCCATCTGCCGGTGGACGGCCTTGAGGACGTGCGGGAGGCCGTCGCGCCGTTCACCGCCGAGGCCATGAGCCCGTTGTGCGCCGTGCCGGCCGAACAGATCCGCCAGTTGGCGCGGGACTTTGCCGCGGCGCCCAGTGCTGTCTGCTATGGCCGCATGGGCGTTTCGACCCAAGCCTTCGGTACGCTGTGTCACTGGGTGGTGCAGTTGATCAACCTGGTCACCGGCAATCTCGACCGCGTGGGTGGTGCCCTGTGTACGGAGCCAGCAGTGGACCTGGTGGCGACGACTTCGGGCGGGCATTTCAATCTGTGGCAGAGCCGGGTCTCCGGGCGTCCGGAGTACGCCGGAGAACTACCTGTCTCGGCGCTGGCCGAGGAGATGCTCACCGAAGGGGAAGGGCAAGTCCGCGCGTTGATCACCGTGGCAGGCAATCCGGTACTGTCCACACCCAATGGCCGAAAGCTTGAGCAGGCGCTGGACGGGCTGGAGTTCATGGTCAGTATCGACCTGTACATCAATGAAACCACGCGTTACGCCGACCTGATCCTGCCGTCCACATCGGCGCTGGAAAACGATCATTACGACACCACGTTCAACCTGTTCGCGGTGCGCAACGTCAGCCGTTTCAACCGCGCCATCCTCGCCAAGCCCGAAGGTGCCTTGCACGACTGGGAGATTTTCGTCGGCCTGGCCAAGGCATTTGCCGCCAGGACCGGCAAAGAATTGAAGCCCACCATTGCCCCGGCGCAAATGATCGATCGTGGCCTGCGCATGGGAATGTACGGTGACAACTCAGAGCACAAGCTGTCTCTGGCGACCTTGTTCGATCATCCCCATGGCGTCGATCTGGGCGCGCTCAAGCCTAACCTGACGCCCCGCCTGAAGACTTCCAATCAACGCATCCAGGCCGCACCGGCCGCGATTCTCGCTGACCTTGCGCGCTTCGCGGCCTTACAGGCGCCGGCTGCCGACGAGTTGTTGATGATTGGCCGCCGGCATGTACGCAGCAACAACTCATGGATGCATAACTATCATCGGTTGGTGAAAGGCAAGCCACGTCACCAGTTGCTGATGCATCCGGACGACCTGGCCAGTCGCGGGCTCAGCGACGGACAGCGTGTTCGGGTCAGCTCGCGGGTGGGCGTGATCGAAGTCGAAGTGCTTGGCAGTCTGGACATGATGAAAGGTGTGGTCAGCCTGCCTCACGGCTGGGGACACGCGCGGCCGGGCGTGCAAATGACGATTGCCAGCAGCCAGCCGGGATCGAGCGCCAACGATCTGACCGACGACTGCCAGCTTGACGAGTTGTCGGGAAATGCTGCACTCAATGGTGTGCCGGTGACCGTGGCGGCGGCTTGAATCAGTCAGACGGAGAGACCGAGCAGGGCGCTCGGCTTTCCGTTACAATGCGCCACCGTGCCGACCCATGAGTCGGAAAGTTCAGTCGAGGTGCTCCATGGATATCATCGAAACGATTAAAGAGCAGATTGCCAACAACACCATTCTGCTTTACATGAAAGGCTCGCCGAATGCCCCGCAGTGCGGCTTCTCCGCGAAAGCCGCGCAGGCCGTGATGGCATGTGGCGAAAAGTTTGCGTACGTGGACATCCTGCAGAACCCGGAAATCCGCGCCAACCTGCCTAAATACGCCAACTGGCCAACCTTCCCGCAACTGTGGGTCGGCGGTGAGCTGGTCGGCGGCAGCGACATCATGACTGAAATGGCTGCTGATGGTTCGCTGCAGAGCCTGATCAAGGACGCCGCCGCCAAGGCTGCTGCTCCAAAGACCGAAGCCTGATTCCCTTGGCTCCCCTGTAGGAGCTGCCGCAGGCTGCGATCTTTTGATCTCCAGCAATAAAAAGCCCCGCTACTCGAAAGAGTGCGGGGCTTTTTATCAAGTTCGAAAAGTTACTGCATAGTTGCCGCTGTAATCGCCAGGATCGCAGCCTGCGGCAACTCCTACTCTTCGCCCATCTGCGATTGCAGGTAGTTCTCAAGACCCACTTTATCGATCAGGCCCAATTGGGTTTCCAGCCAGTCGATATGTTCTTCTTCGGACTCGAGGATATCTTCAAGCAGCTCACGGCTACCAAAGTCGCCAACTTTTTCGCAATGAGCGATAGCCGCTTTGAGATCGGCATGGCCGGTTTTCTCGATACGCAGGTCGCACTCCAGCATTTCCTTGGTGTGCTCGCCGATGTGCAGCTTGCCCAGGTCCTGGACGTTCGGCAGGCCTTCAAGGAACAGGATGCGCTTGATCAGCTTGTCCGCGTGCTTCATCTCGTCGATGGATTCGTGGTACTCGTGCTTGCCGAGCTTGTTCAGGCCCCAATCTTCATACATGCGCGCATGCAGGAAGTATTGATTGATCGCGACCAGCTCATTGGCAAGGATCTTGTTGAGATGCTGGATGACTGTAACGTCGCCTTTCATGATGGGGTCCTGCCCTGTATTAGCTGTCAATAGAGCTGAGTTTGAGCCGGGTATTTAATAGTGTCAAACCTAAGTTATTGAAACTTAAATGAAAATTAATCGGAATAAGAATGTTTGTGTTCCGCGTCTAGGGCATAACTAGTTGATTTTGAGGCATAAAAAAACCGGACATATGTCCGGTTCTTTGAAATTCGATATTCAAGCGGCTGTAAATTCTGCTGGAAAAGGAATCGCAGCCTGGGCCGTTTGCAGCTTGGTCAGGGTCTCGCGGACCACTTCCTTGGCGAGGCAGGCACATTTGCCGCACTGGCTGGCAACGCCGGTGGCCACACGGACTTCCTTGTAGCTGCAGCATCCTTCATAGATCGCATCGCGGATTTGACCGTCGGTGACACCAGTGCAGAGGCAAACATACATAGGGAAGGACCGTCGCTGATTGTGACTCAATTGCGATGGATCTTAATGTTAACGAGAATGATTGTCAAAGTGGTTTCAGGGCACTTTTCGTCATAAAAGGGTATGGCTGACGAACGGTCTACCTGGCAAATCGGTGAAACAAAACCGTCGGCGATTTCATCGTACGGGGAAAAACAGCTAAGCCAGCTCAAACACGCGGTGTATGATGGCCGGTCTTTTGCGACCGGGGATCGTGTCACAGGGCTGTCGCCTCAGGGTGGCAGGCTGATGCGAAACCTGTTTCTCACGTTATTACACCAGGAGATATCCAATGAGCGTACTCGTAGGCAAACAAGCCCCTGACTTCACCGTACCGGCCGTACTCGGCAATGGCGAGATCGTTGACAGCTTCACCCTGTCCTCGGCGATCAAAGGCAAATACGGCCTGGTGTTCTTCTACCCACTGGACTTCACCTTCGTTTGCCCGTCCGAGCTGATCGCTCTGGACAACCGCATGTCTGACTTCAAGGCCCGCAACGTTGAAGTGATCGCTGTTTCGATCGACTCGCACTTCACCCACAACGCATGGCGCAACACTCCAGTGAACAATGGCGGTATCGGCCAGGTTCGCTACACCATGGCTGCCGACATCAAGCAGGACATCATGAAGGCCTACGACGTTCAGTCCGCTGACGGCGTGGCTTTCCGTGGCGCGTTCCTGATCGACGACAAGGGTGTTGTCCGTTCGCAGATCATCAACGACCTGCCGCTGGGCCGTAACATGGAAGAGCTGATCCGTCTGGTCGACGCTCTGCAATTCCACGAAGCGAACGGCGAAGTCTGCCCTGCCAACTGGAAAAAAGGCGACAAAGGCATGAACGCTTCGCCAGAAGGCGTTGCCGCTTACCTGACCGAGCACGCTGCCGCTCTGTAAGGCGCACGCTCCAGCTATAAAAAGCAGGTACAAAAAAACCGGCCATCGAGGCCGGTTTTTTTATGGGCGGGATAACACCGGGACCGACTCAGTCGTCGAAATCTTCCCAGCCACCCATCTGTTTCCAGCGATTGACGATGCCGCAGAACAGCTCTGCCGTCTTCTCGGTGTCATAGCGAGCCGAGTGAGCCTCGCGACCGTCGAAGTCGATGTCTGCTGCCTGGCAAGCCTTGGCCAGCACGGTCTGGCCGTAAGCGAGGCCGGCGAGCGTTGCGGTATCGAAACTGGAGAACGGATGGAATGGATTGCGCTTCATGTCCAGCCGCGCAACCGCCGCATTGAGGAAGCCCAGGTCGAAGCTGCTGTTATGCCCGACCAGGATCGCCCGTTTGCAGCCATTGGCCTTGAGGGCCTTGCGCACGCCGCGGAAGATATCGTTCAGGGCAGACTCTTCACTCACGGCCATGCGCAGCGGGTGATCAAGCTTGATCCCGGTGAACTCCAGGGCCGCCGCTTCGATGTTCGCGCCTTCGAACGGCTCGACACGGAAGAAGTAGGTGTGATCGGGGTAAACAAAACCCTTTTCATCCATGGCGATGGTGGTCGCGGCGATCTCCAGCAGGGCGTCGGTGGCCGAATTGAAGCCACCGGTTTCTACGTCGACGACTACCGGCAGGTAACCACGGAACCTGGCCGCCATTGGATGACGCGGGCCGCCTCCGCCGCCATTGCCTTCCAGTTCGTCGTCGAAATGGTCTTCACTCACGCGTGTTCCTCCAGCAGGCGCCAGCGCAGTTTTTCACCGGCGCGCAGCGGGATAACGGTCAGCTCGCCAAATGGCAGGCTGGTCGGGGCGGTCCACTCTTCGCGGACCAGGGTGATGCGATCGGTGTTGGCCGGCAGGCCATAGAACCGAGGGCCATTGAGGCTGGCAAAGGCCTCGAGCTTGTCCAGCGCATTGCGCTGTTCGAAGGCTTCGGCATACATCTCGATGGCCGCATAGGCGGTGTAGCAACCGGCGCAACCGCAGGCCGCTTCCTTGGCGTGCTGGGCGTGGGGGGCCGAGTCGGTGCCGAGGAAGAACTTCTCGCTGCCGCTGGTGGCCGCGTCGAGCAGGGCTTCCTGGTGGGTATTGCGCTTGAGGATCGGCAGGCAATAGAAGTGCGGCCGGATCCCACCCACCAGCATGTGGTTGCGGTTGTACAACAGGTGATGCGCGGTAATGGTCGCGCCCACGTTGGCCGAAGCCGAGTTGACGAACTGCACGGCATCGGCGGTGGTGATGTGTTCGAAGACCACTTTGAGGGCCGGGAAACGCTCGACCACGCGACGCATGTGCTCGTCGATGAAGATTTTTTCGCGGTCGAACACGTCGACATCGCCCCGGGTGACCTCACCGTGGATCAACAGCGGCATCCCGACTTCGGCCATGGCCTCGAGTGCAGGGAAGATCTTGTCGATGCTGGTGACGCCAGAATCCGAGTTGGTGGTCGCGCCGGCCGGGTACAACTTGGCGGCGTGAATGAATCCGCTGGCCTTGGCCTCGCGAATTTCTTCGGGCTGGGTGCGGTCGGTCAGGTACAGGACCATCAGTGGCTCGAACAGGCTGCCGGCCGGGCGGGCAGCGAGAATCCGCTGGCGATAGCCGTCGGCTTCGGCCGCATTGCGCACCGGTGGAACCAGGTTGGGCATGATGATGGCGCGGCCAAAGGTGCGCGCGACATCCGCGACGGTATTGGTCAACACGGCACCATCGCGAAGATGAATATGCCAGTCGTCGGGACGCAGCAGGGTCAGGCGGTCGGACATGAGGGGATTCCAGGCGGGTCAAACTCAAGGGAATGCTACCGGAAAAGACTCTTGCAGGCACTCGCTATCAAGTTTTGCAGGAAGCTTCCGATATCCAACAGGTATGCCGTAAACATGTGTGTGTCGGTCTTTTTGTTGTAGAAACCAGTGGAGCCTCCCGTGCGCCAGCGTTATTTAGCCTTGCTCAGTGTGTTTGCCAGCCTTCCGGCGATGGCGCTCACTTTCCAGACACGTCTGGAGAACATTGAGTGGACGGTCGAAGGCGACAAGTTCGAATGCCGCCTGACTCAGCCGGTTACCGACTTCGGCTCTGGCGAGTTCGTGCGTCGTGCCGGCGAGCAGGCGACGTTTCGTCTGAAAGCCTACAACCCGATGATCGGCGGTGGTTCGGCGACCTTGCTGGCCGCTGCCGCGCCGTGGCAGCCGGGTCGTGACGATATCAACCTGGGCACGGTGAGAATCGGCAGTGGCAACGTATTGTTCAACAGCTCACAGGTTCAGGCCGGGCGTCTGATCAGTGGCCTGATGGACGGTCGCAGCCCGGTGGTTCGACATTCTTCGGGGGATGGGCGGGTGTCGGAAGTACGCTTGTTACCGGTCAGGTTCACCCAAGCGTTTGCCGACTACCAGGGTTGTGTGGCGAAACTGTTGCCACAGAATTTCGAACAGGTGAAGCAATCCGAAATCGGCTTCCCCGGCGGCGGAATCGAACTCGACAGCACCGCAAAAGCCAAACTGCAGGTGATGCTGGAGTACATGAAGGCCGATCCGACGGTCAATCACATTGAACTCGACGGGCACTCCGACAACAGCGGCAACCGCCTGACCAACCGCGACCTGTCGCGGCGCCGAGCCCTGGCAGTGATGGAGTTCTTCAAGGCCAACGGCATCCAGGAGTCGCAAATCACCCTGCGTTTCCATGGCGAGCGTTATCCGGTGGCGCCTAACACCAACAACATCAACCGTGCGAAGAACCGTCGAGTAGCGGTACGCCTGGAGCGCGGAGCACCCGTGGAACAAGTCGCCCCGCAAGCGACGAAAGCGGCCACATCGGCAACTTCCTGACTCTTTGGTCATCGTCGCCCTCTCGACATAATCTGTCGCTTCGTCGTCATAAGCTGTCGCGCCACTGTAAATTATTCTGCATGAGCGGTAGACTTCCCGGCTTTCCGTAGAACCCCGTGGAGTGATGGCATGGCGGACGTAAACAAGGTCGTTCTGGCGTATTCCGGCGGCCTGGACACTTCGGTGATCCTCAAGTGGCTGCAGGATACTTATAACTGTGAAGTGGTGACCTTCACCGCTGACCTGGGGCAGGGCGAAGAGGTCGAACCTGCACGCGCCAAGGCTCAGGCCATGGGCGTCAAAGAGATCTACATCGACGACTTGCGCGAAGAGTTCGTGCGCGATTTCGTTTTCCCGATGTTCCGCGCCAACACCGTTTACGAAGGCGAGTACCTGCTGGGTACTTCCATCGCTCGTCCGCTGATCGCCAAGCGCCTGATCGAAATCGCCAACGAAACCGGTGCAGACGCCATTTCCCATGGCGCCACCGGCAAGGGTAACGACCAGGTTCGTTTCGAACTCGGTGCGTACGCCTTGAAGCCAGGTGTGAAAGTGATCGCTCCGTGGCGCGAATGGGACCTGCTGTCCCGTGAAAAGCTGATGGACTATGCCGATAAGCACGCGATCCCGATCGAGCGCCACGGCAAGAAGAAGTCCCCTTACTCCATGGATGCCAACCTGCTGCACATCTCCTATGAGGGCGGCGTGCTGGAAGACACCTGGACCGAGCACGAAGAAGACATGTGGCGTTGGACCGTTTCTCCGGAAAACGCTCCAGACAAGCCGCAGTACCTGGAACTGACCTACCGCAACGGCGACATCGTCGCGCTGGACGGCGTCGAAATGACTCCGGCCACCGTGCTGGCGACCCTGAACCGTATCGGTGGTGAGCACGGTATCGGCCGTCTCGACATCGTCGAGAACCGCTACGTGGGCATGAAGTCCCGTGGTTGCTACGAAACCCCTGGCGGTACCATCATGCTGCGTGCCCACCGTGCGATCGAATCGATCACCCTGGACCGCGAAGTGGCTCACCTCAAAGACGAGCTGATGCCCAAGTACGCCAGCCTGATCTACACCGGCTACTGGTGGAGCCCTGAGCGTCTGATGCTGCAACAGATGATCGATGCGTCCCAGGTCAACGTGAACGGCGTTGTGCGCCTGAAGCTGTACAAGGGTAATGTGATCGTCACTGGCCGCAAGTCCGACGACTCGCTGTTCGACGCTAATATCGCGACCTTCGAAGAAGATGGCGGCGCGTACAACCAGGCGGATGCAGCGGGCTTCATCAAGCTCAACGCCCTGCGCATGCGCATTGCGGCGAACAAAGGCCGGAAGCTGTTCTGAGACCTTTGAAATCGTGATGGTTACCTGGCCTCGTCCTCGACGAGGTCAGGTACCTGAAAACGGGGTGTGACGCCAGTTACTGCGTTGTCGGGTGTTTTCGTATCCGATGATGATTTCCTGTTTTTCTCCTGCTCAATGGCCTGACCTGTACTAAACGTTGTTGTTCGCCGGTTGCTCGGCCTGATCAATGACCGACAGCCTGTGCGAGTCTGGATTGTAGGCCACATAAAAGGCGTCACTGCGCTTGCTGGCCTGCCTTGAATGTTCATGCGCACCGGCTTTCAGTAATTTCTCCGAAACGGCACAAGTGACAAACACAATCACATACGCCGCCTTTTCCCGTGGCCTCTGGATTTTTTCCAGCAGCGCTCCAAACTCGACCTCTCTGTTCATCCAGCGTACATCGACGATGTACAGGTCTTTTACCTGTTCCGGCAGCTGAAGGTGATGCTGGACGGATACGGTGGTTTGCAGACCGATCCCGGTTGGCGGGTCCTGTGCGCCACAGGGCGTTCGGGTTGACTGGCAGTCATTTGTTGACGTCTCCAGTGCGGGGTTTTCAGATGGCTTTGCGGAGGCTTTCTTTTCCGAACGCCCAACATCATCCATGACCTTCATGAAGTGCTTGCCCTTTTCAAAATCGGAAGGCGCATAAAGTGATTTATAGTTGAAGTTGAGTGTCGCGAAAAAAAGTAAAATTAAATAGAACGGAAAGCTGATCAGGAACCAGACGTAGAGTTCTCTTTCCTCCTGATCAAGGAAGGGTAGAGAGACGGCTGCCGAAGTTTCAGATAGCGCTGCGAATATCGCGATAATTGTCATTGGGTTGGTGACTCGTTTGTTTATCATGTTTTGTACTCATGTCGGATTGTCTGTTCTCGAGTGGTTTATGAGGTTGGTTTGATGTAGTGGTTATTGTAATGTTTTTTAGTGTCTGCTGTTTTTTGGTGGGTTATTATTTGTTTGCTGTATTGCTCTTAGGGTTCTTGAGTTTTTGGCATGTTTTAATGATTGCTCAAAAAATATTATTTGCTGTAAGAGTAAATGGATGCTGGGTGTGTGATATTTCCGGTGTGAGTGTTGAATACGTAAATATCAGTTACGTTTTGACGGAGAGGTAGAGGCTAGTGTTTTTCAGGGCGCGGCCGATCAAGCTGGTACTCGGAAAATTTTGGTCGTAAATCGACAGGGGTGGCTGCTGGAAAGTGCGACACACTGACGCTGATACAGTTTTCAATTCATTCCGTTCGAGGGATTTTTGTAGGAGAAATCCGTGTTGTTTGTAGGGTATGTCTCTTGGTGTGGGTGGCCGGGAGGGGCGACATGCCATGGGTGAAACGACTAGGCTATTGTGCGGGCTCTAAAAATTCGAACAGCGAAAATTGGACTTGCCCATGAATAAAGTGCTGATCGTGGATGATCACCCCGTCATTCGTCTTGCGGTACGTATGCTAATGGAGCGTCATGGCTACGAAGTTATTGCAGAAACCGATAATGGTGTGGACGCACTGCAACTAGCCCGTGAACTTATGCCGGACATTGTCATTCTGGATATCGGGATTCCGAAGCTGGACGGATTGGAAGTCATCGCGCGTTTGTCTTCGGCCTCAATGCCGATGAAAGTGCTGATCTTGACTTCCCAGGCACCGGGACATTTTTCGATGCGTTGCATGCAGTCCGGTGCAGCCGGTTACGTCTGCAAGCAACAAGATCTCACGGAGTTGCTCAGTGCAATAAAGGCCGTGTTGTCAGGTTACAGTTACTTTCCTAATCAAGCCTTGCATACCGTGCGTTGCAGTTTGGGGAATGCCAGTGAGGCCGATATGGTTGATCGGTTGTCGGGGCGGGAAATGATGGTCCTGCAACAGTTGGCCCGAGGAAAGACCAATAAAGAGATTGCCGATGGAATGTTTCTCAGCAATAAAACAGTCAGTACTTACAAGACCCGCCTGTTGCTCAAGCTCAATGCGCGGTCTCTGGTCGATCTGATCGAGCTGGCACAACGCAATGGTCTGGTGTGATGACATAATTGCGCGACAAGGGGCGCCTACCGGGGTATGGCACTTAGAAAAAAAGCCTCCGTTTCGGGAGGCTTTCAGGTGTCATAAATCAAAATCGTAATCGGCCAATTGCTTTTGCAGTCGGCGCTCCTCCAGCAGGTTGTCGATGGTGCGGCGTTTACTCAGATTAGTTTTCGCCACTTCAACCACCGGCTCGGCGTCATCGGTTTCGGCGGTGGTGAAATCGTCTTCTACGTCCAATTGCTCTTTGCCAGTACTCATTTAGTTGCTCCAGGCTAAGAAGGCCTTTGGCGCTCCTTATATCGACAATCTCCCGGCGGGTAAAAAAGATTTTTTCAATCGACAATTCAATAAACCTAATAGCGCCTCAATCGTCGGAGGTTTTGTGCTTGTATTCGCACAAGTCCTCGATCCGGCAGCTTCCGCATCGGGGCTTGCGGGCCAGGCAGACATAGCGGCCGTGAAGAATCAGCCAGTGATGGGAGTCGAGCAGGTACTCCCTGGGCACGAATTTCATCAGTTTTTTCTCGACTTCCACCACATTCTTGCCGGGAGCAATACCCGTCCGGTTGCTGACCCTGAAAATATGCGTGTCGACGGCCATGGTCAGCTGACGGAATGCCGTATTGAGTACCACATTGGCGGTCTTGCGGCCGACGCCGGGCAGTGCCTCCAGCTCTTCGCGGGTTTGTGGCACTTCACCGGCGTGACGCTCGACCAGCAAGCGGCAGGTTTCGATCACGTTTTTCGCTTTGCTGTTGTACAGCCCGATGGTCTTGATGTACTCCGAGAGCCCTTCGACACCCAGGGCATGGATCGCTGCCGGGGTATTGGCGACCGGGAACAGCCTGGCCGTGGCCTTGTTGACGCCCACATCGGTCGACTGCGCCGAGAGAATCACGGCGATCAGCAATTCGAAGGGTGAGGAATAGGCCAGCTCGGTCTTTGGTTCCGGGTTGTCCTCGTGCAGTCTGCGGAAGATTTCCAGACGTTTTGCGGCATTCATGGGTAGTACGTTTCCTCGAAGGCAATCAGTGTGTGGGCGTGGGGCGCCAGGCCTGCCAGGCGGCGATCAGCAGCCCGAGCAGGATGAACCCGCCAGGGACCAGGGTGGCCAGGCGCAGGCCACCGTCAGCCATCAGTACCCAGCCTTGCCAGTCAGTTTGTGTTGCGCCGGACAGCCACGATAGAGGGTTTCCAAGTGCTCCGTTGCCGATGAGTTCGCGCAGCAGGCCCAACGCGATCATCAACGTGGCAAACAGGCCATTGAGTCGCAGGCGTTGGCGCCAACCGTTCTGAAAGAACCCGGTGTGTTCCAGTACGACGCATTGCAAGGCGATCAGGGCGCCATAAAACCCCAGATGCTGCTGCCATTGCAGCGACCAGACTTGTGCCATGAGTTCCGCGCAACTGGTGAGCGTGGCCGCCAACAGGATGCTGGCCAGCAAGCAGGTCGCCGGGACCAGTCGGGATCGCAGGACGCCCATGGCCAGGCTGAACAACTCGGTCACCACCATGAACATCAGGCATAGGCCAAGTGCGGCCATCAGCGAGTGGGTGGCGCCGATCAGCAGTGTCAGCATCAAGGCGTTACGCAGAGTCGAGGAGCTATCCATGGGCAGGGATTCCGAGTAGTTGTTGCCGGTGTTCATCGAAGTAGCGCAAGGCATCGTGGATAGCATTGATCACCGCTCTTGAGGTGATGGTCGCGCCTGCGATCTGATCGAACTGCCCTTGATCCTTTTTCAGCGCCCAGCCGCTGTCACCGGGTTCTGTTCGAGACTTGCCGGAAAAAACCCGGAGCCAGGCATTGGGCCAGTCGGCGATCTTTGCCCCCAGCCCTGGTGTTTCCAACTGTTTGAGGGTTTTGACACCCAGCAACCTGCCGTTGGCGTCGACAGCGATCAACAGGTCGATGGCACCGGCGTAGCCAGGGGTTTGACTGCGCAGCAACACCGCGACGGGTTGATCGCCCCGGGTTGCCAGATAACCACCGAGCAAGGTGCTGTTGGTCAGTGGGGTTGCTTCAATCGTTATGGGGTGTTCGAGTGGTTGATTGTCGTAGCTGTCCGGCGCGATCAGGTCCAGCAGATGACCGCTGTCGATCAGGCGCTGTTCGGCTTTAATGCGCTGCGCGCTGCCGAGTTGCACGAAGTAGGTCATGCCGAGGCCCAATGCGGCCAAAAGCACCACAAGTGCGATGCTTGATGTCCGGTTCATGGCGCCTCCGGCTGTTGCCTGGCTGCTACGAACCGCTCCAGCGCCGGCACGCACAGGTTCATCAACAGCACCGCGAAGGCGATGCCGTCCGGATAACCACCCCAGGTACGAATCAGATAAGTCAGGAGCCCGACGCCGACGCCGAACAGCAATTTCGCGCCAGGGCTTCTTGGGCCGGACACCGGTTCGGTGATGATAAAGAACGCCCCCAGCATGGTCGCGCCACTCAGCAGGTGAAACAATGGCGAGCCATGGGAGTCGGAGCCCGAACCGTTCCAGCACAGCAGGCTGATGATGAACAGGCTGGCCAGCATGCCAACCGGTGCATGCCAACTGATCACCTTTCGTTGCAGGAGAAACATTCCACCCGCCACAAAGGCCAGGTTCACCCATTCCACCCCCCGGCCGCCAAAGTGGCCGAATGCCGGGTTGCCGGCAAACAGTTCATCAATGGTCAGGCTTTTGTTGATCCGCAGACTGTCCAGTGCGGTGGCCTGCACCCACGCATCCGGCATTTGGCCGATGCCGAACACGTGCTGCAAGCCGCTTGGTAGATCCATGCCATGGGGCGATGGCCAAAGGGTCATTGGGTAGGGAAAGGTCACCAGAACCAGAGCCAAACCGAGCATCGCCGGGTTGAAGGGATTCGAACCGACGCCGCCATACAAGTGCTTGCCGAATACCATCGCAAAAGCGGCGGCACTGAGGGTCAGCCACCATGGGCAGTAAGGTGGCAGCGCCAGAGCCAACAGTGCGGCACTGACCAGCGCGCTACAGTCACTCAAGGTTGGCCCCGGCGGTCGCTGGCGCAAATGCATGACAGCGGCCTCGACGGCCAACGCGGCAGCGGCCGCCAGAACCAGATTGATCAACACGCCCCAGCCATACAGCCAGAACGCCGCCAGCATTCCCGGCAGCGTGGCCAACAGCACCAGTTTCATCGCCTGTTGCAGGCGATCATCCACCACGTCAAGGGCTGGCATGGGCGTCCACCAGGCGTTCGGCTTCACCGAGTGCGCGCTCCAGGGCTTCGATTTGCTCCGCCGGTGCCTCGTTGGCCTGAGCCTTCTTGAGTTCGGCGCGGCGCATGGCCAACTGGATCTTGGCCCGTTTCAGATCGGCATCACTTGACGACACAGCTGCGACCGTCGGTGCAGGGGCCAATGGGGCGACACTTTCCAGGTGCGCGAGGTTTTTCTCGGCGGCTTCGAACTGCTGTTGCAGGGCAATCAACTGTGATTGCTGTTCGAAGGTTGGCGGGTGCCCAAAGGCCTTCAGCGATTTGTGCAACTGCGCCCGACTCATCGCAACATCGATCCTGGCCTTTTTCAGTTCGCCATCGGCATTGGCGGTTTTCTGTGCGCGGACGCGCTCGAGGGCCGCCTGCACCGGGTCGGCTTTCGTCTCGGCAGGTTGCACGGCTCGCTGCCTTGCCTGGCGCTCGGCGACTTTCTGTTGTTCCTCACGCAGCAGGCGAGCATTGCGTTGTTCGAAGCGGCGCCGTGCGTGGTCGCGCTTGATAGTGCGGGCCTGCCGCGCTTGTGGTGTGAGGGCCAGGCCCCCGACAACGGGCAGTACCGTGTTCGGCAGCAACGGGCGCATTTCGATGCAGTCCACCGGGCACGGTGCCACGCAGAGGTCACAACCGGTGCACTCATCGATGATTACCGTGTGCATCAGTTTGGCCGCGCCGACGATGGCATCGACCGGGCAGGCTTGAATGCACTTGGTGCAACCAATGCACTCGGCCTCGCGGATATAGGCGATCTGCGCCGGGGCCGAGCCACGGCTGACATCCAGCTCCAGCACCGGCACCTTCAGCAAATCGGCCAGGGCCGCGATGGTTTCGTTGCCGCCGGGCGGGCACTTGTTGATCGGCTCGCCATTGGCGATGCCTTCGGCGTACGGTTTGCACCCGGGGTGGCCGCACTTGCCGCACTGGGTTTGCGGCAAGAGAGCGTCGATGATTTGAATCAGACTCATGTTTTGATCAGTCCACTGAATCCGAGAAAAGCCACTGCGATCAGGCCGGCACCGATCAGGTCGATCGGCAAGCCGCGAAAGGGCAGGGGAACATCGTTGTCGGCCGTGCGTTCACGCAAATCAGTGAACAGGCTTAACACCAGCCAGAAGCCCAGCCCTGCACCGAGGCTCAAGGCTGTGGCGTGAAAGAAACCCTTGTCTTGCTGAGCGTTGAGCAAGGCCACGCCGAGCACGCCGGCATTGCCCAGCAGTAACGGCCAGAGGCCTTCGAACGGCAATGTCGAAAACACCCGGGCCAACAACTTCAGCAACGGGCTGATCAGCAGCACGCTCAATGGCAGAAACACAAACAGACGCAGCGACGTCAATTGCAGTGGCACCAGCAGCCATTGAAAGAACGCATAGCCGAGCATGCCCACGACCAGCATCAGGCAGGTCGTCGCAATGCCCAGGGCATGGACCTGACGGCGCTGGCCGGCCAGCAGCGGATCGACGGCCAACGGCCAGTGCAACACGATGTTGTTGATCAGGGCGGCGCTGATAAGCGTAAGCAGTGTTTCGGTCATGATCGTCCATATCCGATGCTGGATAACTCTGTAGGAGCTGCCGCAGGCTGCGATCTTTTGACTTTGCTCTTAAAGAAGCCAAGATCGCAGCCTGCGGCAGCTCCTACAAAATGAAGCCAGACCTGGGAGACAGTATGGGCCAGACATGAAAATCCCACAGCCGCGCCAGGCACGACTGTGGGATCGATTTGCCGCAGACCTTACTTGATGCGCTGGCCCGGCTTGGCGCCGCTGTCAGGGCTGAGCAGGTAGATCTCTTCACCGCCAGGGCCGGCCGCCATCACCATGCCTTCGGAGATACCGAACTTCATTTTCCGTGGCTTGAGGTTGGCAATCATCATGGTCAGTCGACCATCGAGCTTGGACGGGTCCGGATAAGCACTCTTGATCCCGGAGAACACGTTGCGTTGCTCGTCACCGATGTCCAGGGTCAGGCGCAGCAGCTTGTCGGCGCCTTCCACGTGTTCGGCCTTGACGATCAGGGCGACACGCAGGTCGACGGCGGCAAAGGTGTCGAATTCGATTTCCGGCGACAGCGGATCCTTGGCCAACTCGCCGTTGCCGGCAGGCGCGGCTTCGCCGGTGTCGGTCTGGCTGGCAGTCAGGTCTTCTTTCGAGGCGTCGGTCATGGCTTGCACCTTGACCGGGTCGATACGGGTCATCAACGGCTTGAACTCGTTCAGTTGGTGATTGCCGAGCAAGGTCGCGTGGTCGTTCCAGGTCAGCGGCGCGACGTTGAGGAACGCCTCGGCATCAGCGGCCAGCAGCGGCAGCACTGGCTTGAGGAAGATCACCAGTTGACGGAACAGGTTGACGCCGGTGGCGCAGATGGCCTGGACTTCATCCTGCTTGCCTTCCTGTTTGTTCAGCGACCACGGCGCCTTGTCGGCGATCCAGGCGTTGGCGCGGTCGGCCAGGCCCATGATCTCGCGCATGGCGCGGGCGAAGTCGCGGGCTTCATAGGCGTCGGCGATGCCTGGCGCGGCGGCCAGGAAGGCTTCGGTCAGCTCGGGCGCGGCGTTGGTGTCGACCATCACGCCGGCATTGCCCTTGTTGATGAAGCCGGCACAACGGCTGGCGATGTTGACGACCTTGCCCACCAGGTCGGAGTTGACCTTCTGCACGAAGTCTTCGAGGTTCAGGTCCAGGTCGTCGACGCCACGGCCCAGCTTGGCCGCATAGTAATAACGCAGATATTCCGGCGACAGGTGGTCCAGGTAGGTCCGGGCCTTGATGAAAGTGCCGCGGGACTTGGACATCTTCTGGCCGTTGACGGTCAGGTAGCCGTGCACGTTGATCCCGGTTGGCTTGCGGTAGCCCGCGCCTTCGAGCATGGCTGGCCAGAACAGGGCGTGGAAGTTGACGATGTCCTTGCCGATGAAGTGGTACAGCTCGGCGGTGGAGTCCTTGCCCCAGAACGCGTCGAAGTCCAGCTCTGGCGTGCGGTTGCACAGGTTCTTGAAGCTGGCCATGTAACCGATCGGCGCATCCAGCCACACGTAGAAGTATTTGCCCGGCTCGTCGGGGATTTCAAAACCGAAGTACGGCGCATCGCGGGAGATGTCCCACTGTTGCAGGCCGGCATCCAGCCATTCGGCGATCTTGTTGGCCACGGCGTCCTGCAGGGTGCCGCTGCGGGTCCAGGTTTGCAGCATTTGCTGGAAGTCTGGCAGCTTGAAGAAGAAGTGCTGGGAATCCTTGAGCACCGGGGTGGCGCCGGAGATCGCCGACTTCGGATCCTTCAGGTCGGTGGGTGCGTAGGTCGCGCCGCATTTTTCGCAGTTGTCGCCGTACTGGTCTTCGGTGCCGCATTTCGGGCAGGTGCCCTTGATGAAGCGGTCGGCCAGGAACATTTTCTTTTCCGGGTCGAAGTACTGGGTGATCGAACGCGTGGCGATATGCCCGGCGTCACGCAGCTTCAGGTAGATCTGGCTCGACAGCTCACGGTTTTCTTCGGCGTGAGTGGAGTGGAAGTTGTCGAAGTCCACCAGGAAATCGGCAAAGTCGGCGCTGTGTTCAGCCTGGACGTTGGCGATCAGCTGTTCCGGGGTGATGCCTTCCTTTTCCGCGCGCAGCATGATCGCCGATCCGTGGGCGTCGTCAGCACAGACATAAATGCATTGATTGCCGCGGTGCTTCTGGAAGCGCACCCACATATCGGTCTGGATGTATTCCAGCATATGGCCAAGGTGGATCGAACCATTGGCATAGGGCAGGGCGCTGGTGACGAGGATCTTGCGTGGCTCGGACATGGGGCTCGGCTACTTGATGAAACGGAGGTCGGCCACTATAAAGCGCCGGCGCATATTTTTCACCCTGTGAGCCTGTTTCATTGGATGAGTAACAGGTGAAGGTTCAACATCCCGCCGAACGCTTAGAACAGGTACGATACCCGTCATCTTTCCAGTCCTGTTTTCGGAGTTGCCCATGAGCGCCGTCAATCGCGCAGCGGTGGAAGCCGTCCTTCGCCAATACACCGACCCTTACCTGAACCAGGACCCGGTCAGCGCCGGGTGCGTGCGCAACATCGAGATCCAGGGCGAGCGCGTCAGCGTTCAGCTTGAACTGGGTTATGCCGCCGGGCTGTTCAAGAGTGGCTGGGCGCAGATGCTGGAAATGGCCATTCAGGGTCTGGATGGCGTGGCCAGTGCCAAGGTTGAAATCACCAGTGTGATCGCTGCGCACAAGGCTCAGGCGCAGATTCCGGGCCTGGCGAACGTAAAAAACGTGGTGGCCGTGGCGTCCGGCAAGGGCGGCGTGGGTAAATCCACCACGGCGGCCAACCTGGCCCTGGCCCTGGCCCGCGAAGGCGCCAAGGTCGGGATTCTCGATGCAGACATCTACGGCCCGAGCCAGGGCATCATGTTCGGCATCCCCGAGCGCACCCGCCCTGAAGTGAAGGACCAGAAGTGGTTCGTGCCGCTCAAGTCCCATGGCGTCGAAGTGATGTCCATGGCCTTCCTCACCGATGACAACACGCCGATGGTCTGGCGCGGGCCGATGGTCTCCGGCGCCTTGCTGCAACTGGTGACCCAGACCGCGTGGGGGGACCTGGATTACCTGGTCATCGACATGCCGCCTGGCACCGGTGACATCCAGCTGACCCTGGCGCAGAAAGTGCCGGTGGCCGGCGCGGTCATCGTGACCACCCCGCAGGACCTGGCATTGCTGGACGCGCGCAAGGGTGTGGAAATGTTCCGCAAGGTCAACATTCCGGTGCTGGGCGTGGTGGAGAACATGGCCGTGCACATCTGCTCCAACTGCGGACATGCCGAGCATCTGTTCGGTGAGGGCGGAGGTGTGAAACTGGCCAACCAATATGGCGTCGAGTTGCTGGCTTCGCTGCCGCTGTCGATGGTCATCCGCGAGCAGGCCGATAGCGGCAAGCCAACGGTGATCGCCGAGCCTGACAGCCAGATTGCGATGGTTTACCAGGAACTGGCCCGCCATGTGGGGGCGCGGATCGTGTTGCAGGAGGCTTTGACGCCGGCGATGCCGAATATCAGCATCAGCGACGATTGATTCCGGTCGCCTGTTGAAAGATCGCAGCCTGCGGCAGCTCCTACAGGGTGAACATCAATCCCATGTAGGAGCTGCCGCAGGCTGCGATCTTTTGATCTTGCTTTAGATCCGCAACCCGCCATCCATCTCCAGGATCCGACCGGTGTAATAGTCGTTCTCGAAGATGTAGGCCGCCGAATGGGCGATTTCTTCAGGCTTGCCCATGCGTTTGAGCGGGATCCCGGCAGTCATCTTCTCCAGCGCTTCAGGCTTCATGCCCAGGGTCATTTCGGTTTCGATGAAGCCCGGTGCAATGCCGGCGACGCGAATTCCGTAGCGTGCCAGTTCCTTGGCCCAGGTCACGGTTGCCGCAGCGACACCGGCCTTGGCGGCGGAGTAGTTGGTCTGACCGACGTTGCCGGCGCGGGAAATCGACGAGATATTGATGATCGCGCCGCTGTTGTTCAGCTCGACCATTTTCGCCGCGACTTCACGGGTGCACAGAAACACGCCGGTCAGGTTGACGTCGATGACGGCCTGCCACTGGGCCAGGCTCATCTTGGTCATTTCGCCATCCTTGACCTTGAGCAACAGGCCGTCGCGCAGGATCCCGGCGTTGTTGATCAAGCCATGGATCGCGCCAAAGTCTTCAGCGACCCGGGCAACCATGTGGGTCACTTGCTCTTCGTTGGCCACGTTGCACAGGTAGGCGCGGGCCTCGACACCCTGGGCCTTGCAGGCCGCGACCGCGTCGTCGAGTTTTTCCTGGTTCAGGTCCACCAGCGCGAGTTTCGCGCCCTGGCCTGCGAAATACTCGGCCATGGAGCGGCCTAAACCCTGGCAACCGCCAGTGATAATGATTACTTTGTCAGTGAGTTGCATTCGCATGCCCCGGTAGCAGGTCTGAGTGTTTTCCTTGTAGAGAGCCTCTCGATCTGCGCCTGACGTGGCCCGGCTGCACATGAGAACTGCCCCGATGGCGTGCTGGGACTTTCACCAGCAGCTCGTCCGTTTTTCTGACGGATTCTATTTAAGGAGTCATAAATTGAGCGTTGAAGCGGCTAAGCATGCACGAGAATTGCTCCTCAAGGAATACCGTGGGGTGCTCTCGACGCACTCCAAATCGATGCCCGGTTTTCCGTTTGGCTCCGTGGTTCCTTACTGCCTGGACGAGCAGGGCCGGCCGCTGATCCTGATCAGCCGTATCGCCCAGCACACGCATAACCTGCAAAAAGATCGGAAATGCTCGCTCTTTGTCGGCGAGCGTGGCGCCGAAGATGTCCAGGCCGTTGGTCGACTGACTTACCTGGCCGAGGCGCATCAGCTCGAAGACGAAGCCGCCATCGAGGCCGCTTCCGAGCGTTACTACCGCTACTTCCCGGAGTCGCAGGGTTATCACAAGGCCCACGATTTCGATTTCTGGGTGCTCGAGCCTGTACGCCACCGATACATCGGCGGTTTTGGCGCGATTCATTGGGTCAACGAGCTGACCCTGGCCAACCCGTTCGCCGGCAAGGCCGAAATGAGCATGGTCGAGCACATGAACGCCGATCACGCCAAGGCCATCGCCCATTACGTCGATCTGGCCGGGCTGCCGAAGAACGTGCCGGCGCAAATGGTCGGTATCGATACCGAAGGCATGCACCTGCGTATCGGTCAAAGTCTGTACTGGTTGCCGTTTCAAGCGCCTTGTAATACCCCGACACAAGTTCGCGAAGCCTTGGTTTCTCTGGCCCACGCCGATCATTGGCCGAAAAATGAAGTGGCCGACGCTTGAATTCACGAAACGGCGACGTCATCTAAGGTGAACTGGCAAGGCATTCTTGCGTTGAGGAACCATTTGATGCGCCCTTTTTTGTTGCTCTTTCTGCTGTTCCCGGTGTTGGAGCTGTTCGTATTCGTCAAGGTGGCAGGGTCCATCGGGTTTTTCCCGGCCCTGCTGCTGATCATTCTCGGCTCGATGTTCGGCGTGTTTGTGCTGCGTATAGCTGGCCTGGCCACGGCACTGCGTGCCCGTGAAAGCCTGAGCCGCGGCGAACTGCCGGCCCAGACCATGCTCGAAGGCCTGATGCTGGCATTGGCCGGTGGCCTGCTGATTCTTCCGGGTTTCATCAGCGATGTGATCGGCCTGTTCATGCTGTTGCCGTTCAGCCGTCGCCTGCTGGCCAATAAAATGCGCCAGCGCGCCGAAGAGCAGGCGCTGCGTCAGCGAGCGTTCGCCGACGATCTCCAGGCCCGTGGCGGCCCGGTGCCTCGCGAACCGCTGGGCCGTGAGCCCAACGTGATCGAAGGCGAGTTCGAACACCGCGATACCAAGTAATACGCACATCGACACGGCACCTGCGGGTGCCGTGTCCGTTTGCGGGGCAGCGAACAGAAAATTTTTCGAACTCCGCCCTTGTAATAAGCTTATGCGCCCTTATGTAACGGTCACCGCAAGGTTTCTGGCGATCACGCCAGACAGACTTCCGCGGTTCGCTTGACGAACCGCACCCGGCGCCGCCGGACTTTGTTAAACCCGCCGGGACTACACCGGCCGATGAAAACCACAATTAGGAGAGATCGACAATGAAGCTTCGTCCTCTGCATGACCGCGTCGTCATCCGTCGCAGCGAAGAAGAAAAGAAAACCGCTGGCGGTATCGTCCTGCCAGGTTCGGCTGCTGAAAAAGCCAACAGCGGCGAAATCCTCGCTGTAGGCCCAGGCAAAGCACTGGAAAGCGGTGAAGTGCGTGCACTGTCCGTGAAAGTGGGCGACAAGGTTGTGTTCGGTCCTTACTCCGGCAGCAACACTGTGAAAATCGACGGCGAAGACCTGCTGGTAATGAGCGAGAACGAAATCCTCGCTGTTATCGAAGGCTGATTACCCGCTCATTTTCCCGCTACTTCAAAGTATTTAAGGAATATCGATCATGGCTGCTAAAGAAGTTCTGTTTGGCGATTCCGCCCGCAAGAAAATGCTCAAAGGCGTTAACGTCCTGGCTGACGCGGTAAAAGCGACCCTGGGCCCGAAAGGCCGTAACGTGATCATCGAGAAGAGCTTCGGCGCTCCGACCATCACCAAGGACGGCGTTTCCGTCGCCAAAGAAATCGAACTCGAAGACCGTTTCGAAAACATGGGCGCGCAGCTGGTCAAAGACGTTGCCTCCCGTGCGAACGATGACGCTGGTGACGGTACTACCACCGCTACCGTTCTGGCTCAGTCGATCGTCAACGAAGGCCTGAAAGCCGTCGCTGCCGGCATGAACCCGATGGATCTGAAGCGCGGCATCGACAAGGCGACCATCGCCATCGTCAAAGAGCTGAAAAACCTGTCCAAGCCATGCGCTGACACCAAGGCAATCGCTCAGGTTGGCACCATCTCGGCCAACTCCGACAACTCCATCGGCGACATCATTGCCGAAGCCATGGAAAAAGTCGGTAAAGAAGGCGTGATCACCGTTGAAGAAGGCACTGGCCTGGAAAACGAACTGTCGGTTGTAGAAGGCATGCAGTTCGACCGTGGCTACCTGTCCCCGTACTTCGTCAACAAGCCGGAAACCATGGTTGCCGAGCTGGACAACCCGCTGGTTCTGCTGGTCGACAAAAAAATCTCGAACATCCGCGAAATGCTGCCAGTGCTGGAAGCCGTTGCCAAAGCCGGTCGTCCACTGCTGATCGTTTCCGAAGACGTTGAAGGCGAAGCCCTGGCGACTCTGGTCGTGAACAACATGCGTGGCATCGTTAAAGTCGCAGCCGTCAAGGCTCCAGGCTTCGGCGACCGCCGCAAGGCCATGCTGCAGGACATCGCCGTTCTGACCGGCGGTACCGTTATCTCCGAAGAGATCGGCCTGAGCCTGGAAGCAGCCACCCTGGAAAACCTGGGCAGCGCCAAGCGCGTGACCATCTCCAAGGAAAACACCATCATCGTTGACGGTGCTGGTGTAGCGGGCGACATCGAGTCCCGCATTGCTCAGATCCGTGCCCAGGTTGCCGAAACCTCCTCGGACTACGACCGTGAAAAACTGCAAGAGCGTCTGGCCAAGCTGTCCGGCGGCGTTGCAGTGATCAAGGTTGGCGCTGGTTCCGAAGTCGAAATGAAAGAGAAGAAAGCCCGCGTTGAAGACGCCCTGCACGCTACCCGTGCAGCCGTTGAAGAAGGCGTGGTACCTGGCGGTGGCGTTGCGCTGATCCGCGCTCTGCAAACCCTGAACGATCTGAAAGGCGACAACGCTGATCAGGACGTAGGTATCGCTGTTCTGCGCCGTGCCGTTGAAGCACCGCTGCGTCAGATCGCTGCCAACAGCGGTGACGAGCCAAGCGTTGTGGTCAACGAAGTCAAGAACGGCAAAGGTAACTTCGGTTACAACGCTGCGACTGGCGAATACGGCGACATGATCGAAATGGGCATCCTGGACCCAACCAAGGTTACCCGTTCGGCTCTGCAAGCTGCATCGTCGATCGGCGGTCTGATCCTGACCACCGAAGCTGCTGTTGCTGATGCACCGAAGAAAGACGGCGGTGCTGGTGGCGGTATGCCAGACATGGGTGGTATGGGCGGCATGGGCGGCATGATGTAAGCCAGCCTTACCCCTGTACGAAAAAACCCCGCCTGCGAAAGCCGGCGGGGTTTTTTATTGCCCGGATTTCAATGTTCACATCGATCCCACAAGGAACTGCATAAATCCTGTGGGAGCGTGGCTTGCCCGCGATGACGTCAGATCAGGCGCCGACAGGTTCTGCGGTGGTCCCGCGTTCAGCCTTCAACGCCGGTCGGTACAGAACGTAGTAATACGACCCCAAACAGATCAGCCAGCAGAACACCGCCGTCCACACGTTGTGCGAGAAGAAGTGTGCGCCCTGCATCATTCGCCCGATGGAGAACACCGAGCCGAGGGCGAAGGCGAAGACAAACGCTGCGCGAGCCATGCGCGGGCGACGGTCACGCAGTACGAAAAACAGGGCAAACAGGGTGAAGCCTGTGGCCGCATGGCCGCCGGGCCAGCAACGCCCCGGTTTTTCGGTGTGCGGGCGAGGGCTCAACAGTTCGCTGTAGGTCTCGTGACCGCCGAATTGCTCGAGGCTCCATGGGCATTGCACCGCGGTCACCGCTTTCATGGGCGTGACAAACGAAGTCGCCAGGCCCAGGGACAGCACCAGGCAACCCAGTTCCCGCTTGAACGGTTTGAGCCTGGCCATGAAGAACGACGCGATGTAGCCGAAGATGGCAAACACCGAGAAGGCGATGACCAGTTGCTTGGCGCGATCGTGGAGGATGTCCTCGAGAAAGTAACTGTGGCGGCCAATGAATTGCCCGGCTACCGGGTCGTAAAACAGTTTGGCCAGGTCCATGTCCAGACTGGTCAATTCGAGCAATACCAGAATGATCGCTGCTACGGCGGGGACTCCAAGGCACACCCGGAAATTGAGCGGACGAGGGGTAGGGCGGGCAAGGGTCGAAACCATGCTAGTTCCTTGATCAGTGAAATGTTCTCAAATGCGCAGCCGCGCGGAGTTTGAACCCGATTCTGTCGCCAGTGTGTGAATCGCGGGTGAAAAACTTGTTAAGGCTGTAGTCGGTCAATTTCCACGCTTTTGCGCTTCACTCAGTCCTAGCCGTGAGCTGAACTTCGCCTTAAGCTGCGCGGGCCACGACGGCCGTTACTGTGGACGGAGAGATACCCATGCGAATTCTATTGGTTGAAGACAACCGCGATATCCTGGCCAACCTGGCCGATTACCTGGGGCTCAAAGGCTATACCGTGGATTGCGCTCAGGATGGTCTGTCGGGCCTGCATCTGGCGGCCACCGAGCACTACGATTTGATCGTACTCGATATCATGCTGCCCGGCATCGATGGCTACACCCTGTGCAAGCGCCTGCGCGAGGATGCCCGCCGCGAAACACCGGTGATCATGCTCACTGCCCGCGATCAGCTGGATGACCGTCTGCAAGGCTTCAAGTCGGGTGCCGATGACTACCTGATCAAACCGTTCGCCCTGTCGGAACTGGCAGCGCGTATCGAGGCGGTCATGCGCCGAACCCAGGGCGGCGGGCGGCGGACCTTGCAGGTCGGCGACCTGAGCTACGACCTCGACACCCTGGAAGTCACTCGCGAAGGCCGGTTGCTGAAACTCAACCCGGTCGGGCTGAAATTGCTGGCCGTGTTGATGCAGAAAAGCCCTCATGTGTTGCGTCGTGAAATTCTTGAAGAAGCGCTCTGGGGCGACGACTGCCCGGACAGCGACAGCCTGCGCAGTCATGTCCACCAACTGCGCCAGGTGATCGACAAGCCGTTCGCCAAGCCATTGCTGCAAACCGTGCACGGTGTGGGGTATCGCCTGGCCGAGGGCCGTGATGGAGTTTAAGCAGAGCCTTGCCCAACGCATCATCATTGCCTTTGCGCTGATGAGCGCACTGGTGGCGGGCGCCTTTGCCATGGGCATCGTGGCGACCGTACACCTGGTGGAAGAAAAACTGATTTCGGCCGGCCTGGGTGGCGATTTACAGCGCCTGCTGCTGATGGACAATGTCACGGACTGGAGTCATCGTCCCGAACCGGACCAATTGTTCTACTTCAGCAACGGGCCAGGCGATTTCAGGTTGCCCAAGGATTTGCGGCACCTGGAGCCGGGTTTCCACGAAGTGTTCCGTGAAAACCTGTCGTACCACGCCATGGTCGAAATCGTCGACGGCCGACGTTACGTGCTGTTGCAGGACCAGAGCGACTTCGAAGAGCGTGAACGGGTGCTGTTTGCCGTGGTGCTGGTGGGATTCGTGCTAAGCCTGGCACTGGCGGTGTTTCTTGGCTGGGTGCTGGCGCGCAAGGTCATGGCGCCGGTGGTGCGGCTGGCCCGCCAGGTACGCCATCGCGATCAACTGCTGGGGTTGGCTCCTCCCTTGGCTCCGGATTATGCCGCCGACGAAGTGGGCGAACTGGCCGTGGCGTTCGATGCCACCCTCGGGCGCTTGCGTCAGGCCCTGACCCGCGAGCGGCTGTTCACCAGCGACGTCAGCCACGAATTGCGTACGCCCCTGATGATCCTGGCCAGTTCCTGCGAGTTGTTGCTGGAAAACCCGGGGCTCGATCAGCGCGGTCGCGCCCAGGTCGAGCGCATTGCCCGGGCCTGTGAAGAAATGCGTGAGCTGGTGCAAACCTTCCTGATGCTCGCCCGTGCCCAGCGCGAAGACGCCAGCATGTCGCCGCAGCAGTCCCTGGGCCAGGTAGCCGAGGGCCTGGTCGGTCTGTGGCGCGAGCCCATTGAAAGCAAAGGGTTGAAGCTGATCTTCGAACCGGGCAACCCCGAGGCCAATGGCTACAATGCGACGCTCCTGCACGCGGTGATGGGTAACTTGCTGCGCAACGCCTTGCACTATACCGAGCGGGGCTTCATTCGCCTGAGCCTGACGGGCACCGGATTTCTGGTCGAAGACAGCGGTGTGGGCATTCCCGAGGAAAAACGCGAGGCGATGTTCGAACCCTTCGTTCGGGGCACTGAAAAACGCGGGGAAGGCTTGGGCCTGGGGCTTTCACTGGTGCAGCGGATCTGTGAAAACCAGGGTTGGAACGTCAGCCTGACAACCATGGAGCCCAGTGGCTGCCGTTTTCAGGTGGAGCTGTCCCGAACTTGATCTGTTAAGTCAGACGTCCAGCAAACCCTGTCATTTCCGTAAAACCCTGTAATACTTCAGGGTTTCCCATAACGATATTTTCACAAATGGATGACCAGTCACTGACACTACAAAATCTAAGGTAGCTGCTATCAGAAGTTCAGGAGACCTGATGATGGACGGCCCGATCAAGCTCGATTTCTCGGAAAAGTACGACGATCAACACGCGCAACGCTATTTGCGCAAACACCAGGAAGGTCTCGGCCGTCGATTGTCCCACTGGCGTGACGAACAACTGGCGCGCAAGGCGCTGGCCCTGGTTGGCGAGCCTGGTCTGGTCCTTGATTTGCCTTGTGGTGCAGGGCGGTTCTGGCCCTTGTTGGCGGAAAAATCCAACCGTGTGATCATCGGCGCCGATAACTCGCAGTCCATGCTCAAGATCGCAACCCAGGCGCAACCTGCCGATGTGGTGAAACGGGTACAACCCTTGCACACATCCGCATTCGACATCGCCTTGCCGGACAACGCCGTCGACAGCATCTTTTGCATGCGCTTGCTCCACCACATCGGTGAAGCCGGGCATCGCATGGCTATTTTGCGTGAATTCGAGCGGGTTTCCCGTGACAGCGTGATCCTTTCGCTGTGGGTCGATGGCAACTTCAAGGCCTGGAAACGCAAGCGTTCGGAGAAAACCCGTGGGCAGGAAGGTTACCAAAACCGGTTTGTGTTACCGGCCGCTACCGTAGAGAAGGAATTTGAGCAGGCGGGTTTCCGGATCCAGGAACAACTGGACTTTTTGCCGCTCTATGCCATGTGGCGAGTTTACGTATTACGCAAGAGGTAACAGGATGGCAGTGCAGTGTGCAGCAGAAACGGAAGTCGTTCCCCAGGACCGCTTCGATCATTTCTGGAATCAGCGCGGTGAATGGGTAGAAGAACCCAATGTCCGTCGCGGCGGGGAAAGCGGTGTTCAACGCCTGATGGGCAGTGATGGTCAACTGCTCTACGTCAAGCGCCAGACCGGGCATATCCATCGTAGCTTGCAGCACCCTTTCGGGCGGCCTACGGTACTGCGCGAGCATGCTGCGCTCATCGGTGTGACCGAGCTTGGCGTACGGGTTCCGGAAATCGTTTTCTGTGGCGCACAGCGCGATCCCGTACACAAATGGCGTGCCTTGCTGGTCACCAAGTCGCTGGACGGCTTCGTGGAAATTGATCGCTGGTACGCCGGTGGCGGTCGCGAGCGTCATGGTGAAGTTATAAACGAACGAGTGCTCAAGGACCTGGCTGAAAACCTGGCCCGCATGCACAAGGGCCGCTGGCAGCATGGTTGCCTTTACGACAAGCACGTATTCGTTCGTGTGACCGGTGAGGACGAGATGGCCAGGGTCGAAGTTGCCCTGATTGATCTGGAGAAGTGCCGCAAGCGTTTAACGGCCTATCGCGCAGCAGTCCATGACATCAAGCAATTGCGTCGCCATTCGTCGTTCAGCGACGCAGACTGGAAAAAGCTCATCTACTTTTATGAGACGGCGTTTGGCAGCGCTATCAAGGGTTTATAGCGATGAAACTCGAAATTGCACGAGGTTTGTTTCTGGTAGGAGCCTTGGCAGTTGCATCGATCGCGATGGCAACCTGGGAGCAACCACGCCCCCAGGTTCTCAGCTCGATAAGCGCAGAAGAACATTGTCCGTTGCCACGGGTTGCCAAGGCATCCGTGGCCACTCGACCCGATCATGACTTGTTGCTGTTCATGTTCGGACTCTCTCAGGGATTGAGGCCGCAGAGTTGAACCGATTGAAGCCAAAATGAAAGGCCTCGCTGATGCGAGGCCTTTTTTTTATTGCCCTGATTTTCAATACAACAGGAATCAATGTGGGAGCGAGCCTGCAGATACATCTGTTTCAGCGCTTATCGGGTTTGGCCACCAAGGTGTAGACGCAGGGCAACACAAACAGTGTGAACAACGTGCCGATCGACATGCCCGTCGCGATGACCGTGCCGATGTCGAACCGGCTGACCGCGCCAGCACCGCTCGCGATGATCAATGGCACCATGCCGAACACCATCGCCGCGGTGGTCATCAGGACCGGACGCAACCGGATGGCTGCCGCTTCCTCTACCGCTTCGCGCGCTGTCAGGCCCTTGTCCTTGCGTAGCTGGTTGGCGAACTCGACGATCAGGATGCCGTGCTTGCTGATCAGCCCGATCAAGGTCACCAGCCCTACCTGGGTATAGATATTCATGCTCGACCAACCCAGGAACAGCGGAATCAATGCGCCGCAGATAGACAGTGGCACGGTGACCAGGATCACCAGCGGGTCGCGGAAACTTTCGAACTGGGCCGCCAGCACCAGGAAAATGATCGCCAGTGCCAGGGCAAAGGTAACCCACAGGGCGCTGCCCTCCTGTACGTACTGCCTCGATGCGCCAGCGTAGTCGAAGGCAAAGCCGGCGGGTGCCTCTTCCCGGGCGATCTGGCGCACCAGGTCGATGGCTTCCCCCATGCTCACCAGCGGTACGCCGGACAGGATGGCCGAGTTGAGTTGCTGGAACTGGTTCAGCTGTCTCGGTCGAGCGCGGTCGCTGACGGTGATCAGGGTCGACAACGCCAACAGTTCACCCTTGGTGTTCTTCACGTAGTAATTGTTCAGCCAGTCCGGATTGTCACGGAACGGCCGCTCGACCTGGGCAATGACCTTGTAGCTGCGACCCTCAATGGTGAATCGGTTGATCTCGCCTTCGCCGAGCAGGGTCGCCAGGGTTCCCCCCAGATCCTGCATGGAAACCCCCATCTGCGCAGCCTTGGCGCGGTCGATATCCACCACCACTTCCGGTTTGTCGAAGGCCAGGTCAACGTGGACAAACGCAAACTTGCCGGACTCCTTCGCGCGTTTTTTTACCCGGTCGACCACTTGCAGCAGCAATTCGTAATCGTTGGAGGAGTTGATGACGAACTGGAACGGCAAGCCTTCGCCGGTGCCCGGCAGTGACGGCAGGTTGAAGCCGAAAATCTGCAGCCCCGGGATCTTTTCCAGTTTGGCCTGCACCTCGGGCAGGATCGCCATTTGCGTGCGACTGCGATCGTCCCATGGCTTGAGCAGGAAACCGCCGATGCCCGATTGCACGCCGCTGAAACCGTTGATCTGGAACGACGAGTAGTACTCGGGAAACGCCTTGAAAATCGAGACGAACTCGTCGGTGTAGGTGTTCAGGTAGTCGAGGTTGGTCGGCTGCGGGGCGTTGGCAATCATGAAAATGATGCCCTGGTCCTCATCCGGTGCCAGTTCCGATTTGGTGAATTTGAGAAGGACCGGAATCAGGCACAACACGATTACGGCAAACACCAGCACCACAGGCCGGGTGTTGAGGGTGCCGTGAAGCAGGCTCTGGTAGCGGCGCTTGAGGCTTTCGAAAATCATGTCCAGGCGATGGGCCAGGCCGCTGGGGTTCTCGTCGTGGCGCAGCAGAAACGCACACATCATCGGCGACAGGGTCAGGGCGACGATACCGGAAATCACCACCGCGCCGGCCAGGGTCAGGGCGAACTCCTTGAACAGCGCCCCGGTCAGACCGGTCAGGAAACCGATCGGTGCATACACCGCCGCCAGGGTGATGGTCATCGAAACCACCGGCATGGCGATCTCCCGGGCGCCTTCAACGGCAGCCTCGAGCGGTGTCTTGCCTTCCTCGATGTGACGGTGAATGTTTTCCACCACCACGATGGCGTCATCCACCACCAAACCGATGGCCAATACCATCGCCAGCAGGGTGAGCAGGTTGATCGAGTACCCCATCATCTGCATGAAGAACATCACGCCGATCATCGACAGCGGGATGGTCACCACCGGGATCACCACCGAGCGCAGGGCGCCAAGGAACAGGAACACCACGACGATCACGATCAGTACCGCTTCGAACAGGGTCTTCACCACTTCGTCGATCGAGGCCTGGATGAACAGGGTGGCGTCGTAGGCGATTTCACCTTTCAGGTTCGGCGGTAGCTGGGCCTCCAGGTCCGGCATGATCTTGCGCACTTCCTTGATCACTTCCAGAGGGTTAGCGCCGGGCGTCGCCTTGATGCCGATGTACACCGAAGGGGTGCCACCGAACGAGCTGATGGAGTCGTAGTTTTCCGCACCCATTTCCACGCGCGCCACATCCCGCAGCAGCACACGGCTGTCGCCATCGACCTTGAGTGGAATCATCCCGAAGGCTTCGGCGGACTTGAGTTCGGTATTGGCATTGATGCTGGTGACCACGTATTCGCCCTTCACCTCGCCGGCGGCCGAGAGGAAGTTGTACTGGCGCACCGCGTTGGTCACATCGCTGGCACTGAGGCCGAAACCCGCCAGCTTCATCGGGTCCAGCCACAGGCGCATGGCAAACACCTGGTTACCGAGGATCTCGGCTTCGGCCATGCCGGGCAAGGTCGCCAGCTTGGGCTGGATCACCCGTGACAGGTAATCGGTAATCTGCGGGTTGCTCAACTCCTTGCTGAAGTAGCTGATGTACATCAGCACTGACGCATCGGCAGACTCTTTACTCAGTACCGGGTCTTCAGCGTCCTGGGGCAGCTGGTTCTTGACCTCGTTGGCCTTGGCCAGCAGTTCGGTAAACAGACGGTCGCTGTTGGCGCCGACGCGCGCGTAGATCGAGATCACCGAGAAGTTCTGGCGACTGACCGAGGTCATGTAGTCGATGCCCTCGGCGCTGGCCAGGCTTTGCTGCATCGGTTGGGTGATGTAGCCCTGGATGGTCTCGGCGTTGGCCCCGGGGTAGGCGGTGGTCACCGTGATCAGGGCGTTTTCCATCTGCGGGTATTGGCGTAGCGGCAGCTTGCTCCAGGCCTGGAAGCCCAGCAGCACGATCAACAGGCTGACCACGGTAGCGAGTACCGGACGGCGGATGAACGGGTCGGTAAAAGCCATGGGAATTCCTTGATCAGTCCGCGCGTCGCGGGCTGTTCTGCCCGGTGAGGGTCTTGTCGTCGCTGATGGCAACGCGTGAGCCGTTATCCAGCTTGAGCTGGCCGGCGGTCACTACTTTCTCGCCGCTCTGCACGCCTTTGGTGATCATCACTTGCCCATCACGGCGTTCGCCGGTCTCGACAAAACGCCGTTCGGCGATCAGCACCGGTTGGCCCTTGTCGTCCTTAACCAGGCTGCCATCCTCAGCCTTCTTGGGCACGGCCACATACACGGAGTTGCCGTAGAGCGTGTAAGTAATTGCGCTTTCTGGCACCACGATGCGCGGCTGCGGGTCGGGCAGGAGTACCTGGAGGTTGGCGAACATGCCTGGCATCAACTTGCCGTCAGGGTTGGCCAGAGTGGCGCGGACCTGCACGTTACGGGTGCTGTTCTCGACTTTAGGGTTGATTGCACTGATGGTGCCGGGGTACTCCAGGGTCGGATACGCCGCGACAATGACCTGCACCGGCTGGCCGAGCGCAATCTTCGGCACCGACTGCTCGGGCACGAAAAAGTCGACATACAGGCTACTGAGGTCTTGCAGGGTGGCGATCATGGTGCCGCTGGCCACATAGTCGCCGACGTCCACCTGACGAATGCCGATGGTGCCGCTGAACGGCGCGATGATGCGTTTTTTCTCGAGCGCCGCCTTGAGCTGATTAACCGTGGCCCTGCTCTTTTTCAGGACCGCCGAGAGTCGGTCGAACTCGCCTTTGGAAATCGCCTGGCTGCCCACCAGCTGGCTGCCACGGTTGTAGTCCAGCTGGGCCAGCCCGAGGTCGGCCAAGGCGGTTTCGAGCAGGGCGCTTTCCACGGCGCTGTCGAGCCGGACGATGGGTTGACCGGCCTTGACCTTCTGCCCTGACTCGAACTGGACATCGATAACGGTGCCATCGGTCTCCAGGCTCAGGTCCACGCCCTGCAATGCCTTGAGCGTGCCGACGGTAGGCAGTCGGGCTTGCCATGGGCGCTCGGCGGCGGTGGCCACGGCAACGCTGATAGCCGGTCTGGGTGCAGAGAAGCCTTGAACCATCGTGTAGATCGAGAAGGCTTTGTACGCAGCCAGGACCAGCACAATCAGTAGAACAACACCCAACATGATCAGCATGCGGCGACGCAGCATATTCCAGTTCCTTGGAGAAAATCAGGCGAGACAGTGGGGCACATTACCGGGAGTGTAGAGGGTAATCCAACTGCCGTTTTTACAGGTTGCGAGGTATTAGAGGGGTGAAAGCCTGAAAAGATTCGTCGCCTCGGGTCGCGCCTGCGGGGTGAACGTCATCCCGATACAGGCGCGGCCCAAGGCGGCGATTTTTTCAATGATTCAGGCCATCAGGTGCAGATGGTTGTCCCAGAGCCCTGTGGGCAGCTCCAGTGGTTTTGCGACGAGGTTTGTCTGGCGGCAGTCGTAGTAGCGGCAGCGCCCCTGGCCCGAGGTCACGACAAAACCATCGGCCACGGCGCCGACCCCGGCGCAATCGGGCAGTGGCGCGTCCAGGCGTACTTCAGCACTGTCCAGGTCCCAGATGAAAAAGCGGTTGCCCCGCGGGGCGGTCAACGCCACCAGGCGCAAGTCGCTGTGTACCGCGACGCTGGCGGTGTAGTGCCCCATGGCCTGCAACTGGTGCTCGGGCACCGGGAACGCGATGAAAGGCTGGCCGGGACGCTTGATCGCCAGCAATTCCGACGACTCGTGGGCCGCGCCCATGAACTGCTGGCTGGCGACGATGGTGCCGTCGCTGGCGACGGCCAGATGGCGCACGCTGTTCATCTGCTGGGCGAGGGTTTCCTTGCTCAGCAGGGCGCCGTCGCGGTGCATCAGGACCAGGCTCGGTTCCATGGCGTTGAGGTTCATCTCCACCCGGCTTTCGGCCTCGGTGCGAATCCCGCCGTTGGCCACCACCAGGGTTTCGCCATCGGGCATCCACGACACCTGGTGCGGACCGAGGCCGTGGGTGGAAATCTCACCGCTGTGCACCAGCCGCTCGCCTTCGAACTTATACACGCCGAGCAGGCCGCGACCCGGATCGGTGGTGTCGTTTTCGGTGGCGTACAGCCAGTCGCCGCTGTGGTGAATGACCGCGTGCCCGTAGAAGTGCCGGTTCGGCTGTGACACCACGGTTTGCAGGAGCGCGCCGTCGCGCAGGTCGACCAGGTAGCTCTCGGTGCCTGGACGGCGAGCGACGAACAGTGCAATCGGCAATGTCGGGTGGTTGATGATGTCGTGGCAACGCTGGCCGACCCGGGTGGCAAACACCAGGGTGCCATCGAGCCGATAACCGACGGCGTAATGCTGGCCGTCGGTATCGTCCCGTGCCGAAAGCAACAGCGGACTCTTGTCCTTTTGCTTGAACAGCTTCCAGCCGCCCAGCGTCACTGCTCCGAGCAGCAAACTACCTAATGTCAGAACCTGGCGTCGCAGCATGGAACCGGCCCTCATCAGTCACCGTCGTTGGCGTTGAAGCCCAGCTGGATGCCCAATGCCTTGGCCAGATCGGCCTCGTGCAGGCGATGGACGACGTTGAGGCTGTCATACAGCTCGTTGAGTTGTTGGCGGCCGGCCTCGTCATTGAGCATGTCGGTCAGCGAGCGCTGGTTGCCGGCAAACAGTTTCAGCGAGGCGGCATAGGCTGCGTCGATCTTGTCGGCCAACGGTTTCTGCTCGCTCGGCAACAGGCCGCGCAGGCCTTTGTTGTCCACACCCTCCCAGACCGTTTTGGCCGCCGCGAGGCTGGCTTCGAGACTGGTCAGGGATGCCTGGCTGCGCCATGCGTCGGCCTGGAACGGTTGCGGCACACCCTTGCTCTGGCGGCCCATCGGCGTGCCGAGCTTTTTCTTCAGGGTGTCGATGGCGGTGACTTGCACGCGCAGCAGATCGGCGATCGCTTCGTGGGAGTCCGCGTAACGCTGGTTCGGGAATTTGCTCATTTGCGCGAGCATGCCGTCGGTGTTGTTCCAGGATTGCAGAATCTCCTCGGCCAATTGCTTCTGGCGTTCGCCGATGGCGATCAGCAGCGGGCAGTATTTGCTCTTCTGCTCGGCGTTGGCCACGTCAGGCTTGCTGTCGAACAGAATGTATTCGTAGGCCGAGAGCCCCTGTACCACAACGCTGGACTTGGCCAGGGCGGCGGCATCGATTTGCGGCTGGGCGGTGATCAGTTGCTCGACCTGACGGCCGACCAGGTTTTTCTTGTCTGGCCAGAACTGCACCTGCCACGAACGGTTGCTTTCGGCCAATGGCCCGATCAGCAGCGGTTGCAACTCGGCCCAGGCTTTTTGCGCATGCAGGAAATCGGCACGGGCGGTTTCCAGGGTTTCCTTGCCTTCGCAGTAGGCGAGGGCGCTGACCGCCAATTGACGGTCGGCTTCAACCCAGCGTGTGTAGGTCGGCAGGATCACCGACTTGGCGATGGCCGCCGACGTGACCGCTTGCGGGTCTTGTGGCGAGCAGGCGCCCAGGGCGAGGGCGGCAAGGCTGGTGAACAACAGTTTGGGACGGAACATGTCGGGCTCCCGCGGGTGGAATGCGTGTTAAAGGGAATTCAGGAATGCCAGCAACGCAGCGCGTTGCTCGGCATTGAAAGACAAAACCTGTTGCTGCGCCGCTGTTGCCTCGCCGCCATGCCAGAGCACGGCTTCGAGCAGGTTGCGGGCGCGGCCGTCGTGCAGGAACTGGGTGTGGCCGCTGACCGTCTGTGTCAGGCCGATGCCCCACAACGGCGGGGTACGCCATTGGCGGCCGCTGGCCTGGAACTCGGTACGGTTGTCGGCCAGGCCGTCGCCCAAGTCATGCAACAGCAGATCGCTGTACGGGCGAATCACTTGATTGGCCAGTTCAGGTTCGGCGGCGTTGGCGGCGGTGGTGTATTTCGGTGTGTGACAGGACTGGCAACCGGCCTGATAGAACAAAGTCTTGCCGGCCAGCACTTCTGGCGCGTTGACGTCGCGGCGCGCCGGTACGGCGAGGTTTCGGCTGTAGAACAGCACCAGGCGCAGGATGTTGTCGCTGACTTCCGGCTCGCCATTGGGGCCGTTGCCATTGGGGGCCTGTTTGCAGGCTGTTTGCGCGTCCGTGCAGTCATCAATGGGTCTGAGGCTGGTCGTGAGCCCCATATCACCGGAAAACGCGTGGACATTCTGCTGATTGAGGTTCGGTTGTCCGGCTTTCCAGCCAAATCTCCCCAGGACGGTCTTCTGCTGGGCATCATCCCAGACCCGGTTCGGTTGTCCGCTGATGCCTTTGTTCGCCTTGGCCTGTGCCTCGGCGTTGGCCAGGATTGCCTCGTCGGGGATCGCTTCGAGCAGGCCCAGGCCAATCATCGGCGGTGCCACGCGGGCCGAGAAGCGGGTGTCGGGGTGCATCGGGCCGTAGCCCAGTTGGGTGATGTTCAGGCTCGGTTTGCGCAACTCGACTTCAGTGCCGTCCTTGAAGCGAACCGGCACGGCGGTGTAATCGACCCGCACTTTGCCTTCGGGGGCCACGCCGGGGACGGACATGTCCTGGAACTGGCCGCCGTAGACGGGCTCCGGCACCACGCCGAGCTGTTCGATGACCCTGGCATACGCCGGGGCGTCGGGAATCGACAGCCGTACCAGCATCGACACGGCGTTCACATCGTCGGGAGTCGGCGGATGGCCGCGGCCGTCCTTGATGTGGCAGCCCTGGCAGGCATTGGTGTTGAACAGTGGACCGAGGCCATCGCGAGCGGTCGTCGTCGACGGGGCGATTACCCAGGGGCTGCGGAAGAAGCTGTTGCCGACACTGAAGTCCACGCGCCGAGACGGCGGCAGATTCGCCGAAGGCATGGAAAACGCGTTCTGATCGGTCTTGCGCACCGTTGCATTGCCGCCGGAGCGGGCTTCACCGGGTTCGGCCTGGGTGAATTTCGGGGCGTCATCGCAGGCACTCAGGCCCAGGGCCAGAAACAGTGCGGACAAGCGAAGAGGCAGCGAGGGCATCAGACATCCTGCAAGACGAGCAAAACAAGGGCGCAAAGTCTAACAGGGGATGGGAATTTGAATAAGAGGAATTATCGTTTGCTTGATGTGGGACAGGTAATTTGGCTTACCCACAATGGACGGTGTAGGGCAGGTATGAAAAAGGCGACCCGAAGGTCGCCTTATTCACTCAGCCAGCATTGATCAGAATTCGTGATCAGCGTTGTCCGGGTTCAGGTCGTTGATGCCCAGTTTGCCAGCGGCGGCTTCGATCGAACCGGTCTGCTTGACCAGGGACGCGATGGCGTCACGGACGATCTGGTTGCCCGCGGTGTTGCCGGCAGCGATCAACTGGTCGTAGTGCTCACCCTTGTTGGCGTGGTCGACCATGACCTGAAGCTTGGCTTCGGTGGCGGCCAGGTCGTCTTTGAGCGCGGTGTCGGCAGCCGGATCGGCCTTGGCCACCAGGGACGACAGGCTGGCGCCGGTCATTTTGGTGCCGTCGACGCGAGTGTATTCACCCAGGTACACGTTACGAATGCCCTTGGCATCGTAGAAGTGCGAGTTGTGGGTGTTGTCGCTGAAGCAATCCTGTTCGTCTTCCGGGGAGTTGGCTTCCAGGGAAACCTTCATGCGCTCGCCCGCCAGTTCACCCAGGGACAGGCTGCCCATGCCGAACAGCATTTTACGCAGGCCGGTTTCAGCCGGTTCCGCTTCCAGGGTGGCGCGGTAGTTGTCGGCCACGTTCGGCTTCCAGTTACCGACCATTTCTTCCAGGTCGCTGACCAGCAACTGAGTCACGGACTTCAGGTAGGCACGACGACGATCGTTGTGACCGCCGGTAGCGCCTTTGCCTTCCAGGTAGTCCGAAGCCGGACGGTTGCCGGCGCCAGGGCCGGTGCCGTTCAGGTCCTGGCCCCAGAGCAGGAATTCGATGGCGTGGTAGCCGGTGGCGACGTTGGCCTCGGAACCGCCCAGCTCGTTCAGGCTGGCGAGTTTTGCCGGGGTGATGTCTTTGACATCGACCTTGTCTTCGCCGATCTGCACTTCAGTGTTGGCGATGATGTTGGCAGTGGCACCCGGGTTGCCCAGAGCGTGTTCGTAGGATTTGTCGACGTAGTCGATCAGGCCTTCGTCCAGCGGCCAGGCGTTCAGTTGACCTTCCCAGTCGTCAACGATGGTGTTGCCGAAGCGGAACACTTCGCTCTGCAGGTAAGGCACGCGAGCGGCAACCCAGGCAGCCTTGGCGGCTTTCAGGGTGTCGGCGTTCGGCTTGGCGAGGAAAGCGTCTACGGCGGTTTGCAGGGTCTTCGCGGTGGATTCGGCATCGCTGTAAACGGCGAAAACGATGTCGGCGTAATGGGCGACAACGGCCTTGGCGGCAGCTTCGTCGACTTTACCGGCAGCAGCAGGCGCAGCGGCTGGAGCAGCCGGGGCAGCCGCAGTGCTGGCAGCTGGCGCGGCAGCTTTTTCTTGGTCTTTACCTTCGCCGCAACCGGCGAGGGAAATAGCGATGGCCAACAGACTGGCGGTAGCCAGAGGCATACGAATCATGGCGAACATCCTGCTTCGATAGGGGTGGAGTCGTGCTATGCACACGCAAAACTGCGACATAATGCAAATCTTTCGCATTATCTGTAAAGGGTTGTACCTGTAAATATTTCTTATTCAGCGGGTGGTTTGCTGCAAATCAAAGGATCGCCCGAGCGAGCGAGGGTCGCCGTGCGGTTTTTGACGATTCAGAGGATGGCCGCATTACTGCGTTGGGCCTGCTTGAGGTAAACGCCCAGTTCCCGTGCCGGCAAAGGCTTGCTGTAGTGATAGCCCTGACCTTCGTGGCAGCCTTCGGAAATGATATAGGCCTCTTGCTCGGCGGTTTCCACGCCTTCGGCAATCACCTGCATGCCCAGGCTCTTGCCCAACTGGATGATGGCGCGAACGATGGTCGCATCGTCGTCGTCATCGAGCAGGTCCTGGACGAAGCTCTTGTCGATCTTGATCTTGTCCAGAGGCAGGCTCTTGAGATAGCTCAAGGACGAATAGCCGGTTCCGAAGTCGTCGATGGCGATCAGCGCGCCGGAGCGGCGCAGGCTGAGCAAGTGCTGGGCCGCGGTGCTGATGTCTTCCATCAGGCCGGTTTCGGTGACTTCCAGTTCCAGGCTGCGCGGTGGCAGGCGGTACATCTGCAGCAGGTTGTTGACCACCCGTGGCAGTTCGGCGTGGTGCAATTGAACCGTAGACAGGTTCACCGCCATGCGCAGGTCGGAGAAGCCCTGGTCATGCCACTCTCGCAGTTGTTTGCAGGCCTGGTCCAGCACCCATTCGCCGATGGCAATGATGGTGCCGTTCTGTTCGGCCAGTGGGATGAACAGATCCGGCGGCACCAGACCGTGCTCGGGATGTTGCCAGCGAATCAGGGCTTCGACGCCCACCACGCGGTTGTCGCGGTAGCTGATCTGCGGCTGGTAGACGAGGTAGAACTGATTGCGGATCAACGCATCGCGCAGGTCTTTTTCCAGCTCGCGGCGACGACGCATTTCGGTGTCGACGCTGGCGATATAGAACTGATAGCGGTTGCGCGAACGGGTCTTGGCCAGCGTCATGGTCTGCTCGGCCTTTTGCAGCAGTTTCTCGGTGCTGTCACCGTCCTCGGGGAACAGGGTGATGCCGATGGTGGCGCGCAGGCGGATTTCCTGATGGTCGAGGGCAAACGCCGCTTCCAGGTCATCGAGAATGCTTTGCGCCAGCTCGGCGGCTTCGTAGGGCTGCTCGATGTCGGCCTGGACCAGGGCGAACTGGTCGCCACCGAGGCGGGCGAGGGCGCCCAGGCGACCACTATGACCGCGCAGGCGATCGGCCAGGGCCAGCAGCAATTGGTCGCCTGTCTGGTAGCTGAATTGCTCGTTGATGCCCTTGAAGTCATCGAGGCCGACACACAACACGGCGACCCGGCGTTGCAATTTGCCGGCGTCGACGAGGATCTTGTCCAGTTGCTGCTGCAATTGCTGACGGTTCGGCAGCCCCGTCAGGAAATCGTACTGGGACATGCGCACCAGGCTGTTTTCCGCTTCGTGGCGCAGATGGGTATTGCGTTCGATGGACTCGAGCAACTGGTTGGCGGTGTTGATCCAGATGCCCAGTTCGTTGTTCTCGTGCCCCTTGAGCTGCGGAATCTTGTGTTCGCTGGGACGATCCGGATTGATTTCCGTGAGGTGCTCGATGATCCGCGACAGCGGCTTGGTCAGCAGCCAGTGGTAGACCAGGTACAACACCAACCCCATGGCGAGTGCGCGCAGGACGCCGGAGATGAATATGATCACCGAGCTGACAATGAACCCTTGGCCGTAGTTGGCGGTATCGAGGGTGATGCTCAGGTCGCCGTAATACTCGCTGTAGGGCCCGCGGCCGACCAGTTGGGTGGTGAAGGTGCGTTCCTTGCCAAGAATCAGGTCGGTGAGCCAGCGACTGTTGGAGTGCTGCAATTCGCGGGTTTTTTGCGCGAGCATGGCTTCGTTGGGATGACCGATGGAGGCCTTGCGCACGGCTTCGTCCTGAAACAGGCCTTCGATCACCTGCATGCCCATTTCCCGGTCCAGGCTGTAGACGGCCTGGGTCGAGGGATCGCGAAACATGTCGAGGATCCGTTCGGCATCGCTGGCGACGGCCTGGCGTGTTTTATAGGCATCGAACACAATTTGCGCGCAGCTCAAGACCACGCCGACGATCAATGCCGACAGGAGCACGACCCGGAGCAACTTCACCGACAAGCTGTTCTTGAGTTCCAGCTTCAAAGGGTTATTCCTTGTTCCGTGCGGGTAGCATCAAGTTGCCATGAGTATTGGCAATCCCGTGATGGCAGTCAAAGGGACAATCATCCTTGGGGGATTTTGCCTGCAGCTTGGCCGATTTGCAGTTGTACTGGCGAGTTAGCCTATTAGCACTGTGTCGGTTGTCGAGTCCTTCAACTTGAGGGGCGGGGGGAGATATTTTCCTTTTGTTGATGTTAGTCGTCCGCGGCGGGGGAGCAAGGGCCGGAAGACTTGTTTCATCGTCGGAAAACGCCATGGATTCTGTAGGTTGTTTTGGAGTTTTAACGGAGCGGGGGCATATCCATTTCTTCGGTAACGGCGGCTTATGGTTTCGCCCTTACGGCGAGTCCCTTTTGGCAAACGCCCCAAAAGGAACCAAAAGGTCTCGCCCCTTACGTACGGCCCCTCGCTGAGGCTCGGGGTTCCTTCGCTCCGGCATTCATCCGGGGGCATCGCCCTCCGGTTGGCTTCGCTGGCACCTACATGCGATGTGTTCGACTGCGTCGAACGGCGCTGCGCGCCAATCCCCGGATAAACACCTCCGCTCAGCCTGCCGATGGGGGCGGGTGGATCAAGAGCTGCAGGCGAGCTAACGCTCGGCCTGTTGAGTGGTGAAAAGCGTGGTGTACGCCGACCTGCCTTTGCTTTTCTGTGGGAGCGAGCTTGCTCGCGATGGCGGCCTGACAGCCGACCTGGTTTTTGCAGATGTCCCCCGATCCCTGTGGGAGCTGGCTTGCCTGCGATGGCGGCCTGCCAGCCGACCAATTTCTTGCAGATGTCCCCGATCCTTGTGGGAGCTGGCTTGCCTGCGATGGCGGCCTGACAGCCGACCAATTTCTTGCAGATGTCCCCGATCCCTGTGGGAGCTGGCTTGCCTGCGATGGTGGCCTGACAGCCGACCAATCTCCCACGCCTCTAAGCTGATCGTTCCCACGCTTCCCGCGTGGGAACGCTGCCAGTGACGCTCCGCGTTACGTTTTTGCGGGTTAACGCGGTGTAGGAAAGCGCCAGAAGTTTCCCACGCAGTTTTCAGGTTGCCCGTCGGAAGCGGGCTGAATAGCCTTTGGCTGTCGCTGAAAACTCAGCGATCGGGTGTGAGAACCCGGCTACTTATGGTCATCCAGAACCTGTGCACGCATAATCGCCGCCAGCTAGTCCGCTGTCTGTAAATGCGTCATGGCGGCTGTGTGCGGGCAGACTTAGGTCTGGCCCGGGTGTCCATACCGGTTTCTCACCTCGCACATAGCTGCCACCTCTTCACCGCGTGAGAAACGGCAAGTGGTGGCCCCAGCGCTAGAGGAATGGTTTTATGGACAAATTAATCCCCGATCCCCCCTACAACACCACCAAACCCTACACCCCCAACACCATGTTCATGATCGTCCCGGACATGGATACCGAATCCCTGCTGGCCCACGCTTGTGAGTCATTGGCTTCGGCCAACGTCATGGCGAGTGATTTCGCCACCTTCCTGACCGGCCCTCAGCGCAACACGGCGTTGGCCATTGCGCAGATCATCATGCTGGCGGAACTGGCGGTGAATCGTGCGTTGGATAACGTCGATTCGCAGGGATAGGTATTCAGTCAGGTTGACCGCGTCATCGTTCATCGCGAGCCTGCTCGCGAAGGGGCCCTGCCGAACGCTGAAAATCCCGGGCAATAAAAAACCCGGCTAAAAAGCCGGGTTTTTTGACTGGCGTCGAGCTTAAGCGGTGAAGGTTTTGCCTTCGAACTGCTCGGCCACGAACTTCCAGTTGACCAGGTTCCAGAACGCTTCGACGTACTTCGGACGCAGGTTGCGGTAGTCGATGTAGTAAGCGTGTTCCCAGACGTCGCAGGTCAGCAGCGGGGTGTCGCCGTTGGTCAGCGGGTTGCCGGCGCCGATGGTGCTGGCCAGGGCCAGGGAACCGTCAGCCTTCTTCACCAGCCAGCCCCAACCGGAACCGAAGGTGCCGATGGAAGTCTTGCTGAACTCTTCCTTGAACTTGTCGAACGAACCGAAGGCCGCGTTGATGGCTTCAGCCAGAGCGCCGGTTGGTTGACCGCCAGCGTTTGGCGCCAGGCAGTTCCAGTAGAAAGTGTGGTTCCAGACCTGAGCGGCGTTGTTGAAGATACCGCCCGAGGAAGTCTTGACGATTTCTTCCAGGGTCTTGCCTTCGAACTCGGTGCCTGGCACCAGGTTGTTCAGGTTCACGACGTAGGTGTTGTGGTGCTTGTCGTGGTGGAACTCCAGGGTTTCCTTGGAGATGTGCGGCTGCAGGGCATCGTGTGCGTACGGCAGTGGCGGCAATTCGAAAGCCATGATGATTCTCCTAGTCAGGTCAGTTGCGGTGAGCGCAAGGCCGATCACGGGCGGCCAGACAAGCGCCGGGGAGTTTGTACTCTTTGCGGCGCAGGGAGTCGGATCATAGCACCGGGGGGGCGGCATAACCACGCAACAACTGTGTGGAATAGAGGTTCCGCCGATCAGATGGCCGCGATCAGTTGCAGCGCTACGGCAAACATCATCACCGCCACCAACAGATCGAGAATTCGCCAGGTGCTGGGCCGGGCGAGCCACGGTGCCAGCCATGCCGCGCCGAGGGCCAGGGTGAAAAACCACAATAGCGAGGCACTGGCCGCGCCTACGACATAAGCGCCGGGCTCGGTTTGTTGGGCGCCCAGGGAGCCGATCAGCAAAACGGTATCCAGATAGACGTGCGGGTTGAGCAAGGTCACCGCCAGCGCGCTGAGCATCACCGCCCGCAGCGAGCGTACGGTCTGGCCTTCGCCCTGCTCAAGGCTCTGCTTCGAGAAGGCCCGGCGCAGCGCCTGGCTGCCATACCACAACAGGAATGCTGCACCGCCCCAGCGGGCGATGGCCAACAGCGTCGGGTTCTGCGCCAGTACGGTCGCCAGGCCGAATACCCCGGCGGCCACCAACAGGGCGTCGCAGGCCACGCAGAGCGCCGCCACCGGCAGGTGATGTTCACGTCGCAGGCTTTGCGCCAGGACAAACGCATTCTGGGTGCCGATCGCCATGATCAGGCCGAAGGCCACGAGCAGCCCGTTCACATAACTTTGCCACATGATTTTTTACTCCGCGTTGGCTGCCAGATCCCGCAGCACTTGCAGGGCGCGGTCGGCGTCGGCATGGCCGACAAACAAATGGTCGTGGTAGTAGCCGGCAATCACGTTGCAACTGATTCCGGCCTTGCCCAGTGCCGTGGCGAACGCGGCGGTCAGGCCGACCGCTTCGAGGGCCGAATGTACGTTCAAGGTGATCCAGGCTGCGATGTAGTCGAAGCTGAATCCGGCTTTTACGGCGTGGGAACGTTCGAGAATCACGGTCAGGCCTTCCTGTTCACGGAAGCTGCCGACAATCTCCAGATCCCTGGGCAACTTGCCGTCTCGCAGGGTGCAGAACACGTATTCGCCGGCGTTGAGTTGCGGGCTCATGCTGCGCAGCAGCGTTGCCAATGATGTTTCGCCAGCCATATGGGTGATCCTTGCTCAAGAGTTCTTGCTGGTCATTGTCCTTGTGAAAGCTGTATAAGAAAAACCAATCTTGCTGATCGCTCATTAGGAAAACTGATGTTCGACTATAAATTGCTTTCTGCCTTGGCCGCTGTGGTCGAACAGGCCGGTTTTGAGCGGGCGGCCCAGGTGCTGGGATTGTCGCAATCGGCGATTTCCCAGCGCATCAAGCTGCTGGAGGCGCGGGTTGGCCAACCGGTGCTGGTGCGGGCCACACCGCCAACGCCGACGGAAATCGGCCGGCGGTTGCTCAACCATGTGCAGCAGGTGCGTTTGCTTGAACGGGATCTGCAAAGCCTGGTGCCGGCGCTGGATGAAGAGGGCCTGCCGGAACGCCTGCGGATCGCCCTGAACGCCGACAGCCTGGCCACTTGGTGGGCGCAGGCGGTGGGCGAGTTTTGCGCCGAGCAACATCTGTTGATGGATCTGGTGGTCGAAGACCAGACCGTCGGCCTCAAGCGCATGCGTGCCGGTGAAGTGGCAGCCTGCGTCTGCGCCAGTGAGCGTCCGGTGGCAGGTGCGCGCAGCGTGTTGCTGGGGGCCATGCGTTACCGTGCGCTGGCCAGCCCCGCCTTCATTGCCCGGCATTTTCCGCAGGGGGTACGCGCCGATCAGTTGGCCCGAACCCCGGCGCTGGTATTTGGCCCGGACGATTTCCTGCAGCATCGCTACCTTGCGTCCCTCGGTGTCGAGGGTGGATTCGAACACCATTTGTGCCCGTCCTCCGAAGGTTTCATTCGTCTGACGGAAGCCGGGCTGGGCTGGGGGCTGGTTCCGGAACTGCAGGTGCGCGAGCAACTTGAAAGGGGGGTATTGCAGGAGCTGCTGCCAGATAAGCCGATCGATGTGCCGCTGTACTGGCATCATTGGCGTAATGGCGGCCAGTTGCTGGGGCTGCTCACCGATCAATTGGTCAGCGCATCGAAGCAATGGCTGGTGCCGTTGGACTGACGCGCAGCGTCAAGACCTCACGTAATACGCAAAACGAAATATTCGGAGCAATTCATGAAGATTCTGGTTACCGGCGCAAGCGGCTTCATCGGCGGGCGCTTTGCGCGTTTTGCCCTGGAGCAGGGCCTGGACGTGCGGGTCAACGGTCGCCGGGCCGAGAGCGTGGAGCATCTGGTACGCCGGGGAGCGGAGTTCATCCCGGGTGACTTGAGCGACCCGGAACTGGCGCGCGAGCTGTGTTCGGACGTCGAGGCCGTGGTGCATTGCGCCGGCGCTGTTGGATTGTGGGGCCGTTATCAGGACTTCCATCAGGGCAACGTCCAGGTCACCGAGAACGTGGTCGAAGCTTGCCTGAAGCAGCGAGTTCGGCGGCTGGTGCATTTGTCGTCGCCGTCGATCTACTTCGATGGTCGCGATCACCTGGGCCTGACCGAAGAACAGGTGCCCAAGCGCTTCAAACACCCTTACGCCGCCACCAAGTACCTGGCCGAGCAAAAAGTCTTCGGTGCCCAGGAGTTCGGTCTCGAAACCCTGGCCCTGCGCCCGCGTTTCGTCACGGGGGCCGGCGACATGAGCATCTTCCCGCGCCTGTTGAACATGCAGCGCAAGGGACGCCTGGCAATCATCGGCAACGGTCTGAACAAAGTTGACTTCACCAGCGTGCAAAACCTCAACGAGGCGTTGCTCAGCAGTTTGCTGGCTAGTGGTTCTGCGCTGGGCAAGGCCTACAACATCAGCAACGGCACGCCGATCCCCCTGTGGGACGTGGTCAATTACGTCATGCGCAACATGGAAGTCCCACAGGTCACCCGTTACCGTTCCTACGGCCTGGCCTACAGCGTGGCGGCGCTCAACGAGGGTGTGTGCAAGTTGTGGCCGGGGCGTCCCGAACCGACGCTGTCGCGTCTGGGCATGCAGGTCATGAACAAAAATTTCACCCTGGACATCAGCCGCGCCCGGCATTATCTGGATTACGATCCCAAGGTCAGCCTCTGGACGGCGCTCGATGAATTCTGTGGCTGGTGGAAGGCCCAGGCTGTTCGCTGACCCTCGAACCATGACCCCTGACTGAACCGGATTCGGGCTTGGGGGTCAATGGTTGCGGCTGTGGGGTTTATACTGTGCGGCATAAAGCCATTATGTGATTCACTAAGGTTGATTCAATGTCTATGCGAAACGATGCCAACGACGACTTCGATGATGTACCGAGCCTGCGTGCAGACGTTCTCGATGACGACTTTGCGCCGACCGCCCGCACGGTCGTGCACTCGCGCACGGCGCCAGTGGTGAAGGTCAAGGCGGCGAGTACCGGTGCCTTGTGGGCGTTGGTCGGGGCGTTGTTCTTTGCGTTCGCGGGCCTGGCCTGGTGGAGCTTTCAGCAGATCTCCCTGATGGAGCAGCAACTGGTGGCGACCCAGGAAAGCTTCGCGCGAATCAGTGAGGAAGCGGCGGGGCGCCTGCAGGATATTTCCGGAAAGGTTGTCGCCAGCCAGACCAGCGTCAACACTGACAGCGAGGCTTTGAAGCTGCAAATCCGCCAGTTGGAAAGCAAGCTCCAGGACCAGAGCGCCCAGCAGCAAGGTGTTGCCGGCCAGGCCTCGGACCTGGACAAGCGACTGGCACAAATGACCGCGCAAACCACCGAACTGGACAAACGCCTGGCGCAATTGACTGCCCAGGACACCGAACATCAGACGGCTAATACGCAGTTACAGGCCCAGGTCAAAGCCTTGAGCACTGAACTGGCCGCCCTGAAAAGTGCCCCGTCGGATTCGGAAAAATTCGATGCACAGCTCAAAAGCCTGGGCGCCGATATTGCCGCACTGAAGAAACAAGGCAACCCGAGCGCGGCCATCGAGCGTCTCGAACAAGACATGATCGTGGTCAAGAGCGTGCAGGACAACCGTCCGGCGGTCACACAGGGTTCGACCAACACGGCCGAGTTCGATGCCTTCCGCAGCCAGGTCACCCGCAACATCAATACCCTTCAGGCGCAGATCCAGAACCTTCAGCAGCAACTGCGCGCCCGGCAGTAATCGACTGCTTCAGGAGGTTCCTGATATCCATGCATCCCCCATTGCCGTCTACGCTCTTGAAACACCACCAGGAACGAGGGATGCGCAATGGGGTTTCTGCATAGGTTCACCTTGCTGTGCGGCATGTTTTTGTTGTGCCTGGGCCAGGCGCAAGCCGCCGGGACGGAAAAGGACGACAGCAAGGCGGCCATAGCCCTGCTGGAAAAAGCCCTGGCCTACTACCACCAGAATGGCGACAAGGCCCTTGCGGCGTTCAGCCGCCAGGGTGAGTTTGTCGACAAGGACCGTTATGTCTTCGTGCTCGACACCAAGGGTGTGATGCTTGCCAGTGGCGGGCCGTCGTCGGCGCTGATTGGCCGGGACGTGTCGGAAGTGCTCGGGCCGGACTTGCAGAAAACCTTCAAGGACGCCCTGAAAGTGCCGGAAGGCAATGGCATTCAGCAGGCGGAATATCGCTGGCAGAACTGGAATGATGGCAAGGTCGAGCGCAAGCATGTCTACTACCAGCGCATTGGCCAGCGGATTCTGGCGGTCGGTTATTACCTGCCCAGGGCCTCCGCCGAACAGGCCATGGCCTTGCTGAACAAAGCGGCAACCGATCTGACCAGGGACGAAAAGGGCACCCTGACGGCGATCAACTCCCTCAAGGGCGGCTACCTGCAGGATGACCTGTACGTATTTGTTGTCGACCTGGACACCCAGCGTTACGTGGCCCACGGCACCAACCTGCGGCTGATCAATACCGACTTCAGCAAGATCGCAGACCCGGAAGGCAAACCGGTGGGCGAGCCGATTCTGGCGTTGATGGCCCAGCAGGATGATGGCGAATACGAATACCGCTGGAAAAACCCGGTGACCGGCAAGGTCGAGAACAAACATGCCTACCTGAAAAAGGTTGGGCATTTTCTGGTGGCTGTCGGGTATTACAGCCCTTGAATGGTAGTGACTGTTAAACCGTCTTCGCGAGCAAGCCCGCTCCCACAGTTGACTGCGTACTTATGAAGAGCTCGGTCTAATGTGGGAGCGGGCTTGCTCGCGAATACAAGCGACTCGGTCTGCCTACCGAACCTTATCCTCCCGCCCGCGCAACAACATGTTCGGCATGGCAATCGCCGCCGCCAGCCCCAGCAGTGAAACGGCCGCACTGACCGTCAACAAGTGCCGGAACGTCAGCAACAACTCGGCACGCAAGGCGTTCTGCGCATCACCTGGCGCGGCATTCAAACCGTCCAGCAACACATTCCCCGAATGACCTTCGGCAATCAGCGACGAGCCGGCCAGGTGCGCGAAACTCGAGTCCTGCAACAACGCCAACAGCAGCGCCGACATCAATGCCACACCCACGGCACCACCCAGCGAACGGAACAGATTGGTGGTGCTGGTGGCGACGCCGATGTCCCGTTGGTCCACCGAGTTCTGCGTGCCAACCAATGACGTCGGGAACTGCATGCCGGAGGCAATGCCGCAGAGCAGCATGAACAGGCTGCTCACGACGAATGCCTGGGGCGGGCTGAACGCCATGCCGATAATCGAGACAGGCATCAGCGCCGCGCCGGCAAGGATCATCGGTTTGTAGCGCCCGGTCACCGAGGTGCGGCGGCCGGCGAAATACGCGCCGATCGGCAAGCCCATGGCCAGCGGCAGCAGGTGCAGGGCGGCGCTGTCGGCACCGGCGCCGGTGACGCTCTGGAAGCGCAGCGGCATCAATACGATCAGTGAGATGGCCTGGAAGCTGGTGAAGAAAATCGTGCACCAGCACAGGATCGCGTTGCGGTTGGCGAACAGATGCATGGGCAGCAACGGCTCCCGTGCCCGTCGCTCGTGGACGACGAACAGCCCCAGCACCAGCACCGCACAGGCCAGCAGCGCCAATACTTCGGCACTGCGCCACGAGTGGCCCTGGCCGACCTGGGTGATGCCCAGCAACAATGCGGTCAGCCCGATGATCATCAGCACAGTGCCCAGGTAATCGATGATCGGTTTGCGTTGCGGAATCGGCAGGCCCACCAGCGTGCGATGGGCCACCAGCCAGGCACCCAGGCCCAGCGGCAGGTTGATCAGGAACACCCAGCGCCAGGACAGGTATTCGGTCATATAGCCGCCAAGCACCGGGCCGGCCACGCTGGCCACGGCATACATGCTGCTGAAATAGCCCTGGTAACGACCGCGCTCCCGTGGTGGCACGATGTCACCGATGATCGCCTGGCTCACCGAGATCATTCCGCCGGCCCCGATGCCCTGGAGGATCCGGGCCAGCACCAGTTGCTCCATGCTCTGGGCCATGCCGCAGAACACCGATGCCAGGGTGAATAGGCCCATGCCGAACAGCATCAGTTTGCGCCGCCCGTACAGGTCGCCCAGTTTGCCGTAGATCGGCACCGCCACGGTCATGGCCACCATGTAGCCGGAAATCACCCAGGCCAGCAGGCTGACGTCCTTGAATTGCGCGGAAATGGCCGGCATCGAAACGGCGACGATGGTCTGGTCCAGCGCGCCGAGGAAGATCGCCAGCATCAGGGCGATCAGCACGCTGCGGATAGCGGGTTTGGGCGTTTCAGGCTGGTGGAGATTAGTCACGGGAAAACCTGCGGGCAGTGATTGACCCGCAAGTAGCTAGGCGAGCGGGGATGCTCGCCAGTGTAAGTCGGTAGGAAGCTATTCGATAGCCTCGTAAGGAAGCCCGACGTAGTTTTCTGCAATGGTTTTTCGACCCGCTTCAGAGCCGACAAAATACTCCAGCTCCGACTCGGCAATGCGTTGGCTAAAGGCATCGTGATCGTCGAAACGGTGCAGCATCGAGGTCATCCACCAGGAAAACCGTTCGGCCTTCCACACCCGGCGCAGGCAGATTTCCGAGTACTTCTCCAGCAGATCGAGGCGATCTTCGCGGTATACCTTGACCAGGATGTTGAACAGCGTACTGACGTCACTGGCCGCCAGGTTCAGGCCCTTGGCGCCAGTGGGCGGGACGATGTGCGCGGCGTCTCCGACCAGGAACATGCGCCCGTATTGCATGGGTTCGACGACGAAGCTGCGCAGTGGCGCGATGCTTTTTTCGATGGACGGGCCCGTTACCAGTTTGTCCGCCAACTGTTGTGGCAGTCGCGACTTGAGTTCGTCCCAGAAGCGTTGATCCGACCAGTTGTCGACATGATCGCTGGTGGGCACTTGCAGGTAATAACGGGTGCGTGTCGGCGAGCGCATGCTGCACAGCGCGAAACCGCGCTCATGGCGGGCGTAGACCAGCTCTTCGTGGACTGGCGGGGTGTCGGCCAGGATCCCGAGCCAGCCGAACGGATAGATCCGTTCGAAGACTTTCAGGCTGTCGGCGGGAATCGATTGCCGTGCCACTCCATGGAAGCCGTCGCAACCGGCGATGTAGTCGCAATCGAGGCGATACCGTTCGCCGTCCTTCTCAAAAGTGACAAACGCTTCGTCGGTTTTCATGCCGTGGGGAACGACGTTGTCGGCTTGATAAATCGTCTGCGCGCCAGCCTCCCGACGAGCGGCCATCAGGTCGCGGGTGACTTCGGTCTGGCCATAGATCATCACGCTCTTGCCCCCCGTCAGGGCGTGCAGATCGATGTGGACCTGGCGTCCGCCGAGGGCCAGTTCGAAGCCGCCATGGACCAGTCCCTCGGCGTCCATGCGCTGACTCACGCCGGCCTGACGCAACAGCTCTACCATGCCTTGTTCAAGCACGCCGGCGCGGATTCGGCCGAGCACGTAGTCCGGGGTCTGGCGTTCGAGAACGAGGGTGTCGATGCCGGCGTTGTGCAGCAATTGGCCGAGCAACAGGCCAGAAGGGCCGGCGCCGATGATGGCGACTTGGGTTTTCAGCGTTTTCATTGTTTTTATGACTCGCAAGCTTCACGCGACCAGGGCCGGTGAATGATTTTTATGGATCGAGTGCTTGCATTTTTCCCTTGCGGGTCTGTCAATTGAAGGTGAAAACTGAGCCGATAGCTGTACATTCTGCCAATCGGTGCGATTATCGCCCGCCATCTACTCCGAGGCCTGGATTGAAGTGATGAACAAGCCTGACCTGCCTTCGATTCCGGTGTTCAAGCTCTACGGTGAAAGCCTGGATTGGCCGACCCCGGACTTGCTGCACTGTGAAACCATTTCCAAACGCAGTCGCGAACATCATTGGGAAATCAAACCTCACCGCCACGCTGATTTGTGCCAGTTGCTCTTCGTGTTCAAAGGTCAGGCAGAGCTTGAAATCGAAGGCAAGCGAACGCAACTGGTGGAACCGGCAATCCAGATCCTGCCACCGCTGTCAGTGCACGGCTTTCGCTTTTCCGAGGATGTGGAAGGGTTTGTCGTGACCCTGGCCGCGCCGCTGATCGCCCACCTGCAGATACAGTTGGGGCAATCGGTCAATGCCCTGGCCCAGTCCGAAAGCTACCCGGCAGGCAAGGACGCCGAGTACCTCAACAGCCTGTTCAGCGCCTTGCAGAACGAATACACCAGCCATCAACCGGCGCGGGAAATGCTCATGCATTCGCTGGTCAGTGTGATCGTGGTGTGGGTCAGCCGCCAGGTGATCCAGCGCCGTACCGCCATGGCGCGACCGCAGCGGGCCCGGGAATACCTCAACGGCTTTATTCAGCTGGTGGAAGAGACCTATCGCCAGCACGTCAAGGTCGAGGACCTGGCCCATCGGCTGGGGATTTCCGTATCCCACCTCAACGGCACCTGTCGTGAGCTGGCGGGGCAACCGGCGTTGCAGATCATGCACGAACGTCAATTGCTGGAGGCCAAGCGTTTGCTGACCTACACCAGCATGACCATTTATGAAATGTCCGACGTGTTGGGGTTTTCCGATCCGACCAACTTCACGCGCCTGTTCCGGCGTCGTGTGGGGATTTCGCCCAAGGCGTTCCGCGACCGCCTGAAGGCCGATCAGGACAACGAAGCCTGACCCCTTCGTTATCGGAGGGCGTTGAGGGTGGCGTTGTGGGGGATGCAGCGTTCGAAGTTGCAACTCGCCGCTTCACGGGGCAGGTTGCGCAGTTGCTCGACGCGCCAGGCCGCAGCGCCATACAGCCCGAGAGTGACCGCGCAGGTGATGAAAATCGCGAGGTATCTTCTTGTTTTGATGTTCATGGCGTTGACCTCTGAACGAATACCTTTCGGTATTACTTTGAGCATAGGTCAGCGCCGGTGAGTTACCAGCAAACCGGGTTTGGCATTTGACGCGGTATTCAGAACATTGATGCCCCCTTGTGGGAGCGGGCTTGCTCGCGAAAGCGGTATTTCACGCGCAAAATCTACGTCGGATGTACCGACCACTTCGCGAGCAAGCCCGCTCCCACATTTTCGATCCGGTCACAGGCCGATATCCCACTCCGGTTCTTCCGGAAATCTAAGCACCAGAAAATCCAGCAAGCTGCGCAACGCCGTCGGCATGTGCTTGCGCGAGGCATACACCGCATACACGTTCATTTGCCGGGGTTCCGCCGCCGGCAGCAGGCGAATCAATTCGCCGCTGTGGATGTGCACGCCGGCCTGGTAGGTGGGCAGCATCGCCACCCCGGCGCCGGCGATCGTTGCGCGCAGCAGCGTGCTGGCCTCGTTGGCGCTGATGTTGCCCTGCACCGGTACAGAAACCTGCTCGCCGTCCTGCTCGAAATGCCACAGGCTTTTGCCGAAGTAGGAGTGGGTCAGGCAGTTGTGCAGGCTCAGGTCCTCGACCCGTTGCGGCACCGGGTGCTCACGCAGGTAAGCGGGGGACGCGCAGATCACCGAGCGGCAAACCGTCAGGCGGCGGGCGATCAGGTTCGGGTCCAGGTCGTTGCTGGTGCGGATCGCCAGATCGATGCGCTCATCCACCAGGTTCACGGTGCGGTCGAGCATCTGCATGTCGATGCTGACGCCGGGGTAGCGCCGGACATACGCAGCCATGGCATCGGCCAGTTGTGCCTGGCCGAAGGAGGTGCTGACGCTGATCCGCAGCAGGCCGCGCGGTGCGTCATTCGGTTCGCTGACGGCGGCTTGCATGTCGGAGGACAAATCGAGCATCTGCCGACAGCGGGGCAGGATCTCGGTGCCGGCAGCGGTCAGGCTCAACTTGCGTGTGGTGCGATGCATCAGGCGCGCGCCGACCCAGTCTTCCAGTTCCGCCAGATACCGCGACACCACCGGCCGTGACAGCTCCAGATGATCGGCGGCGGCCGACTGGCTGCCGAGGTCGACCACCGTGACGAACACGCGCATTGCTTGAAGACGATCCATGATTTGCCCGCTTTCAGAAACAAACTATGTTCAAGCATCGCATTTTTTGTACTGAGTCAGGCAACTAAGCTCTGTTCCATCGCCAAGCAAGGCATTCGGACAACGGAGCAACAGATGATCGGTTTCACCACTTTAAAGCGCATTTTGCTGGCAGGCGTCGCCCTCGGTTTCGCCGCCCATGCAGCCGCCTCGACCTTGACGCTGGATGTCTACAACCCCGGTGATAAAGCGATCTTCCCGGTGACCTCGGTGCTGGTCAGTGGCGAGAAAGAAGCGATCCTGGTGGATGCGCAATTCGGCAAATCCCAGGCCGAGCAGGTGGTGGAAAAAATCCGCGCCAGCGGCAAGCAGCTGACCACCATCTACATCAGCCACGGTGACCCGGATTACTACTTCGGCCTCGATACCCTGACGGCTGCGTTCCCCAAGGCGAAGGTCCTCGCCTCGCAGCCGACCGTCGACCACATCAAGCGAACCGTCGACGGCAAACTGGCGTTCTGGGGCCCGAAAATGGGTGCGGACGTGCCGGCCAAAACCATCGTGCCGGACGTGCTCAAGGGTGACAGCCTGATCCTTGAAGGGCAGAAGTTGCAGGTGCTTGGTCTTGAGGGCCCGCAGCCGGATCGCAGCTTTGTGTGGATTCCGTCGCTCAAGGCCGTGGTCGGTGGTGTCGTGGTGGCGCAAAACATCCACGTGTGGATGGCGGACACGCAAACGCCACAGTCCCATGCCGATTGGTTGGCTACGCTGCACTCCATTGAAACCCTGAAACCGCAGACCGTGGTGCCGGGTCATTACCTTGGCGAGAGCGATCGCTCCCTGGCCGCCGTGCAGTTCACCGCCGCATACATCAAGGCCTTCGACGAGGAAACCGCCAAGGCCAAGGATTCCGCCGCGCTGATCGCGGCGATGAAAAAGCGCTTCCCGACCCTGGAAGATGAAAGCTCCCTGGAGCTGAGCGCCAAGGTCGCCAAGGGCGAGATGAAGTGGTAACCCGCCTCAACTGAAATCCTAGAAGCTCAACCCACTGGAGAACGTCATGAGCAAAATCGCAATCATCGGTGCCACCGGTCGTGCCGGTAGCCAACTGCTGGAAGAAGCCCTGCGCCGCGGTCACAGCGTTACCGCCATTGCCCGCGATACATCGAAAATCGACCCGCGTGACGGTGTGGCCGGCAAGGCCGTCGATGCCCTTGATGCCGCTGCGTTGCAAGCTGCGATTGCGGGCCATGACGTGGTTATCAGCGCGGCGCATTTCGCCACGCTACCTGCCGGCGCAGTCGTTGGTCCGGTGAAAAAAGCCGGGGTTAAACGTCTGCTGGTGGTGGGCGGGGCGGGTTCACTGCTATTGCCCGATGGCACTCGAGTGATCGATAGCGAAGGTTTCCCAGAGGCCTACAAGGCAGAGGCCGGCGCGGGTGCCGAATTCCTCGCCAGCTTGCGTGAAGAACGGGATCTGGACTGGACCTTCCTGTCGCCATCGGCCGAATTTGTCGAGGGCGAGCGCACGGGTACATTCCGCCTGGGTCAGGATGACTTGCTGGTGAGCAGCGAAGGGCGCAGCTGGATTACCTTTGCCGACTACGCGATTGCAATGCTCGACGAAGTGGAAGCGCCGAAGCATTCGCGGCAGCGGTTTACAGTCGGGTACTAACACCGCAATCCATGTAGGAGCTGCCGCAGGCTGCGATCTTTTGATCTTGAAAATCAAAGTCAAAGGATCGCAGCCTGCGGCAGCTCCTACAGATACCGTGGTTCAACGCGACTGCGCCTGCTCCACCAACCAGCCCATCAATTCACGCAACTTCGGCGAAGGCCCGGGTTTTTCGGGGAATACCAGGTAATACGCCAGTCCTGTCGTCACCTTCAAGTCGAATGGCATGACCAGCCGCCCGGCGTTCAGGTCATCGCCGATCAGCGACCAGTCGCCAATCGCCACCCCCGTTCCCTGGGACGCCATCGACATCGCCAGGTCCAGTGTTTCGAAATGCTGGCCCTTGCCGACATTGGTCAAATGCACATTCGCCGCTTTCAACCAGGCCTTCCAGTCCCGCTCGTCTCGGGTCGGGTGCAGCAGCAGGTGCTGTTGCAGATCGGCCGGGCTCTGCAGGGGCATGGGGCCTTCGAGCATCGGTCTGGAACACACCGGCGTGAGTTGTTCGTCGAAGAGTTTTTGCGACATCAATGAATCGTCCGGCGGTGCGCCGTACATCACCGCTGCATCGAATTGCTCGCGATGAAAATCCACCCCATGCTTGACCGTGGTGGTCAGTTCCACCGGCACGTCCGGGCGTTCCCTTTGCCATTGCAACAGACGTGGCAGCAACCAGCGCATGACGCAGGTCGGTGCCTTGAGCTGCAGGGTTTCGCGCTTCTCGCCGATCTGCTCAACGGCCTCGTCGATCAAACCGAAAATCTGCTGCACCCGTGGCAGCCATTCCCGTCCCTCGGCTGTCAGGGCAAGGCCTCGGGCCAGGCGGATGAACAGCTCATAACCCAGATGATCTTCCAGCCCGGCGATCTGCCGACTCACCGCGCCCTGGGTGATATGCAGCTGTTCGGCGGCCCGGGTGAAATTGCAGCACTGCGCGGTAATCAGAAAAGTGTGCAGCGCCGGCAGGGGAGGCAGTCGTTTCATTGGGATCCAAGGTATGACGTGAGGACATGGCTAGTATGACTTTTTATCCATTGTTGCGGCTACCTGTCGCCCGTTCCAATGAGGCCATTCCCGGGCCTGCGAATCCATCATAAACACAGCGCACGCCCGGCGTCTCAAACGAACAAAAAGGGCAAAGACATGGCGACGTGCGGCGAAGTATTGGTCAAGTTACTCGAAAACTACGGGGTCGAGCAGGTGTTCGGCATTCCGGGGGTGCATACCGTGGAGCTGTATCGCGGGCTGGCCCGTTCGAGCATCAACCACGTCACGCCGCGTCATGAGCAGGGCGCCGGCTTCATGGCCGACGGCTACGCCCGCACCAGCGGCAAACCGGGTGTGTGCTTCATCATCACCGGCCCTGGCATGACCAACATCACCACCGCCATGGGCCAGGCCTATGCCGATTCGATCCCGATGCTGGTGATCTCCAGCGTGCAATCGCGCAGCCAGTTGGGCGGCGGTCGCGGCAAGCTGCATGAGTTGCCGAACCAGGGCGCACTGTGTGCCGGTGTCGCGGCGTTCTCCCACACCCTGATGTCGGCGTCGGAATTGCCGGGTGTGTTGGCCCGCGCCTTCGCGCTGTTCCAGGCGGGACGTCCGCGTCCGGTGCACATTGAAATTCCGCTGGATGTCCTGGTTGAAGAAGCCGACGACTTGCTCGCCAGCCTGCCGGTCAATATCGACCGCGCTGGCGCTTCGCCGAGCGCCGTGTCGCGCATGACTGAATTGCTGGCCGGTGCCAAGCGTCCGCTGATCCTCGCCGGTGGCGGCGCCATCGACGCGGCCGTCGAGTTGACTGAGCTGGCAGAATTGCTGGACGCGCCAGTCGCCTTGACCATCAATGCCAAGGGCATGCTCGCCTCCGGCCACCCGCTGCTGATCGGCTCGACCCAGAGCCTGGTCGCCACCCGTGCACTGGTTGCCGAGGCCGACGTGGTACTGGCCATCGGCACCGAACTGGCCGAAACCGACTACGACGTGACCTTCGCCGGTGGCTTCGAAATTCCTGGCAAGTTGCTGCGCGTCGATATCGACCCGGACCAGACCGTGCGCAACTACCCGCCGCACGTGGCACTGGTGGCCGACTCGCGCAACGCCGCCCAGGCTTTGCTCAGCGCCCTGTCGCACAAATCCCTGGCCGAGCGCCGCAACGATTGGGGCCAGGTACGTGCCGCCCGTCTGCGTGAAGACCTGGCCGCGACCTGGGATGCACCGACCCTCGCCCAGACCCGCTTCCTCGAAACCGTTCTGCAGGAATTGCCGGACGCGGTGTTCGTCGGCGATTCGACCCAACCGGTATACACCGGCAACCTGACGTTCAACCCGGCGCGTCCGCGTCGCTGGTTCAACTCGTCCACCGGCTACGGCACCCTCGGCTACGCCCTGCCGGCAGCGATTGGCGCCTGGCTGGGTGGCAGCGTCGAAGGTGGTGCGCGGCCTCCGGTGGTGTGCCTGATCGGCGACGGTGGCCTGCAGTTCACCCTGCCGGAACTGGCCAGCGCCGTTGAAGCGCGCACCCCGGTGATCGTGCTGCTGTGGAATAACCAGGGCTACGAAGAGATCAAGAAGTACATGGTCAACCGTGCCATCGAGCCGGTGGGCGTGGACATCTACACCCCGGACTTCATCGGTGTGGCCAAGGCATTGGGTTGCGCCGCCGAAGCGGTCAGCAGCGTCGAGCAACTGCGTGGCGCATTGCGTGTGGCTACCGATCGCCAGGGCCCGACCCTGATTGAAATCGACCAGACCCAGTGGATGCAGGCGGTGTCGAAATGACTTTCCCTACGACCCTGGATGGCCTGTACATCAACGGCCAATGGTCGGCCGGCAACGAACACCTGCGGGTGATCAACCCGGCGACCGAAGCCCTGTTGACCACCGTCAATGGCGGCGATGAGCGCGCCGTTGACCACGCGGTGAGCGCGGCGACCCAGGCGTTCGCCGACTGGTCGAAAACCACGGGCGCCGAGCGCGGCGCGATCCTGCGCAAAATCGCCGTGGGGGTGCAGGCCAATCGTGAAAAGCTGATGCACTTGCAGTCGAGCAACAACGGCAAGCCGCAGTTCGAAGCCGCGATTGATGTCGATGACGTGATCGCCACTTTCGAGTATTACGCCGGTCTCGCCGAAGGGCTGGATGCCAAACAAGACAGCGCGATAGAACTGCCGACCGACGACTTCAGCGCACGTTTGCGCCGCGAGCCGTGCGGTGTGGTCGGCCTGATCGTGCCGTGGAATTTCCCGATGGTCACCACCGCGTGGAAACTCGCCCCGGCCCTGGCCGCCGGTTGCTGCGTGGTGCTCAAGCCTTCGGAAGTGACGCCGCTGCCGGAGCTGGAACTGGCAGCGATCATCGCGCAAGCCGGGTTGCCGGCAGGCGTGTTCAACCTGGTGTGCGGCACTGGTCTTGCGGTTGGCGCGCCCCTGTCGGCTGACTCGCGCATCGCGAAAATTTCCTTCACCGGCAGCAATGCGGTCGGCGTGCAGGTCATGCAGCGGGCGGCGGAAACCGTCAAGGGCGTGAGCCTGGAACTGGGCGGAAAATCCTCGCTGCTGGTACTGGCCGATGCCGATCTCGACCTGGCGGTGGAAGTGGCCTGTGGCGGTGGTTTCTTCAACGCCGGGCAGATGTGCTCCGCCACCAGCCGCGTGCTGGTCGCCGATGAACTGGCCGATGAATTCCTGAGCCGAGTGAAGACCCGTGCCGAAGCCATTCGCGTGGCCGACCCGTTCGACCCGGACGTGGAAATGGGCGCGCTGGTCAATCAGGCGCAATACCAGCGCGTGCTCGGTCACATCGATCGCGGTTTGAGTGCCGGCGCCAAGCTGGTTTGCGGTGGCAATCGCCCGGCAGACCTGCCGCGCGGATATTTTTTGCAGCCGACGGTGTTTACCGACGTGCCCCAGGGCAGTGCGCTGTGGAATGAAGAGATTTTTGGTCCGGTGATCTGCGTACGCCGTTTCGCCTCTGAAGCCGAGGCGATTGCCCTGGCCAACGACAGCCAGTTTGGCCTGGTCGCCAGTGTGGTGACACGCAATGCACAGACCGCTGACCGTGTCGCCAACGCTTTGCAGGCGGGGCTTGTGTGGATCAATGCGCCGCAGGTGATCTTCCCGCAGACCGCCTGGGGTGGCTACAAGCAGAGCAGCATCGGCCGTGAATTGGGGCCGTGGGGCTTGCAGGCTTTCCAGGAAATCAAACACGTGATCCGGGCCGTCTGAAGGCACGAAAAAGGTGAGTGCATGCCTCGCGTTGAGGCATGCGCTGGCGTCATGGCTTCAATGAGTTTTTATCGATAGTCAGGTGTTTTACACGACCTCAGGATGAACTCGCTGGCTCAGCCAAGCCCCCGAAAATACGAGGGCTAACGCTGGTCCGGTCGCGCGGATGCAACAGTTTCGACCTGCCTTATACCTACAAAAACAAAGGGAGTCCGTAATGGGCGAGCATGATCTGAACAGACGTCAATTTATCAAGACCGTAGGCGTAGCCTCGGTTGCAGCGGCAGCCATGAGCATGCCGTTCATCAAGGCCAATGCCAGCGACACACGTTTTGCCGGCAAGACCCTGCGTTTGCTGACCTGGTCCGATGACACCGGCCTGGCTGCGCTACGCAACATCGCCGCGACGTTCGAAGACAAGTACGGCTGCAAGGTCATCGCCGACCGCACCGGCAGTACCTCGGAAATGGTCGCCAAGCTCAAGGCCGGCGGTGATCGTCCGCAGTACGACATCATCACCCTGGCAGGCGTCGGCGCCGAAGGTCTGGCCGCCGCCAACCTGCTGGAAAAGCCCGACCTCAACCGCATTCCAAATCTTGTCGATGTACCGGAGAAATACCGCACCGGCGCCAATGGCCACGGTATCGGTTACCTGCTGTGGTGCAACAGCCTGGTCTACAGCACCCGCACCCAGAAAGAAGCCCCGACCAGCTACGCCTCCCTGTGGGATGCCGACGCGGCGCCAAACATCTTCCTGCCGCCGCCGAACTGGACCGAGGCCATGGACCTGATCATCATCGCCGCCAAACTGGCCGGTGGTGACGAACACAACATCGAGCCTGGCTTCAAGAAACTCGCCGAGCTGAAAGATCGTGTGGTGACCCTGGGCGAAAACCCGAACCAGATCGCCGAACTGTTCCGCACCGGTTCCCTGGACATGGGTGGCCTGTACGCACCGGCCTTCTTCCCGAAACAGATCCGCGACCCGAACTACGGCCTGGGCGCCACGTTCGGCATGAAGGAAGGTTTCTACACCGACCTGATGCTGTCGGTGATGCCGAAGAACCGTCCGGGCGATACCGACATGGCCTACGCCTTCATCAACCACTCCCTGGACCCGCTGGTGCAGGGCAAGATGGCTGAAGACATCTACAACGGCCCGGTCAACGCCAAGGCGATCATCTCCGCCGAAGCACGCAAGAGCCCGTACATCCTCACGCCGGAGCAGATTGCCGAGAAAGCGATCATGCACGACAACGCCTTCCTGGCGACTGTGCATGACCAATGGATTCGTCGTTACACGGAAATCTTTTCTTCCTGATCCGTAGGAGCTGCCGAAGGCTGCGATCTTTAGATCCTGCTCTTCGGTAGCTCTGAAAAAGATCAAAAGATCGCAGCCTGCGGCAGCTCCTACAGGGGGGCCGTACAGGCTGATATTTCTGATCTTCCATTGACGAGACCCTTTGCTATGGAACACCAACCTTTGACCCATTCGGTCAGCGCCGCTGAAGCGCGCCCGAGTCGGGGTGTTTCGCCGACCGCGCGCGCCTGGCTTTTCCTCTCGCCGTCGATGCTGTTTCTCGGCGTGCTGATCGCCGCGAGCCTGCTGGTACTGCGCATGAGCGTGGGCACCAAGGGCGCGGAATGGTCCGGGTTCAGCCTGGCCAGTTACGCCCAGTTGCTGGAACCCTATTACCTCAAGTCGCTGATGCTGACCCTGCGCCTGGCGCTGATCAGCGCGGTGATCGCAGTGATCCTGGCGATCCCGGTGGCCTACACCATGTCGCGCCTGACCTCACCGTTCGTGCGGCGGATCTTCCTGGCGGCGGTGTTGCTGCCCTTGCTGGTCAACCTGTTGCTGCAAAGCTACGGCTGGCTGGTGATCCTCGGCCCTGGCGGCATGCTCAACCAGGCACTGATGGGCCTGGGCCTGATCAAGCGCCCGATCATGCTGTTGTACAACCAGAACGGCGTGTTGATGGGCCTGGTGCAAACCGCCTTCCCGCTGGCCGTGTTGCCGATTGCCAGCGCCATGCGCGGCGTCGCCCGCAGTTACGAAGAAGCTGCCGCCACCCTTGGCGCCAGTCGCTTCCAAGTGTTCCGCCAAGTGGTGTTGCCGATGAGCCTGCCGGGGATCATTACCGGCGCGACCCTGGTGTTCGCCTACAACGCCAGCAGTTTCGTGGTGCCCTTGCTGCTCGGCGGCCGGCGCGTGCCGATGCTGGCGGTGATGGTGCATGACCAGATCGCCCCGCTGATGAACTGGCCCGCCGCATCCGCTGCCGGTGTGGTGCTGATCGTCACCACCCTCGCGATCATGACCCTGTCCGAATACATCACTGGCCGCCGTCGCCGCATGCTGGAGGCTTCGCAATGAGTACCCTGATCAAGAAGCGCCAGTTGTTGCCCGGTGATACCGGCAAGTTTGCCGGCATCCTCTCGGGCTTCATCCTGCTGTTGGCGGTGTTGCCGATTCTGACCATGATCGTGATGTCGTTCAGCGGTGCGTCGAACCTCGATTTCCCGCCGAGCAGCTACAGCCTGCAATGGTACAAGGCCGCCTGGCACACCTTCGTGTCGCCGGACGCCAGTGACGTCCTGAGCCTCGGCCAGGCCATGTCCACCAGCCTGCTGGTGTCGTGCCTGACCATGGTTTTCGCCACGATCATCGCGGTGCCGGCGGCCTACGCGCTGACCCGTTGCGAGTTCCGTGGCAAGGCCGTGGCGCTGCAACTGATGTCGTTGCCGCTGGTGTTCCCGATGGTGGTGTTGGGCCTGGCGTTGCTGCTGGTGTTCGACAGCCTGCCGTTCCACATGACCACCTCGCGCCTGGTGATTGCCCACGTGATCCTCGCGTTGCCGTTCGTGGTGAAGAACTGCACGGCGGCGATGCTTTCCATCGGCAGCGAAGTCGAAGAGGCCGCGCAAATGCTCGGCGCTTCACCGCTGCGGGCGATTGTCGATGTGGTGGTGCCGTTGATGAAGTCGGGGATCCTGGCGGGCATGCTGCTGGCGTTCATCGTCTCGTTCAACGAATTCACCGTGACCTACTTCCTCTACACCATCGACGTCATGACCGTGCCGATCTGGATGTACAGCCGCACCGTGTCTTCGCTCGACCCAACCGTATTTTCGTTTGCCGTGCTGATCGTGCTGATCGACTTCGTCCTGATCTGGGCGCTGGAGAAGCTGGTTGGTGAAGGTGGCGTTTCGTTCTGATTTCTTGAGGTGATTCACATGTCTGGTCTGATTCTGGAAAACGTCGAGAAACATTACGGCTCGGCCTGCGCGGTAACGGATGTGAACCTGCATTTGCCCGAGGGCAAACTGGTGTGTTTCCTCGGCCCTTCGGGTTGTGGCAAAACCACCTTGCTGCGCATGATCGCCGGCCTTGAAACCCTGACCGGCGGCGAGATCCGCCTGGATGGCGAAGACATCGGCAACACCCCGGCGCACCTGCGCAACTTCGGCATGGTGTTCCAGTCCCTGGCGCTGTTCCCGCACATGACAGTCGGGGAGAACATCGCCTATCCGCTGAAACTGCGTGGAGTCAGCAAGGCTGACCAACAGGCGCGGGTGGTGGAATTGCTGGAACTGATCCAGCTGCAGCAGATGATCAATCGCCCGGTGGCCAAGCTGTCCGGCGGCCAACGCCAGCGCGTGGCGATTGCCCGGGCGATTGCCTCACACCCGAAAATCCTCCTGCTCGACGAACCGCTGTCAGCGCTGGACGCCAAGCTGCGCGAGTCGATGCAGGTGGAAATCCGTCAACTGCAACAACGCCTGAACATCACCACCATCATGGTGACCCACGACCAGCGTGAAGCCATGACCATGGCCGATATCGTGGTCGTATTGGGTGAACACAAGGTGCAGCAGGTGGGTACGCCGATCGAGATCTACCGGCACCCGGCCAACGAGTTCGTCGCGGACTTCATCGGCTCGGGCAACATCTTCCCGGCCACGGCGCTGGGTAATGGCAAAGTGAGTTTGCCGGGCGGCGATGCGCTGCAAGTACCGATCTGCAGCAGCATCGTGGTCGGTGAAAAGGTGAAGATGTTGATTCGCCCGGAAGACCTGCAACTGTCAGCGCCACAGGCGACGGCGGGCAACCGCCTGCTGGGCAAGGTGACGTTCGTGCGCGATATCGGCGCGACCATCGAGACCACGGTGGAGTGTTCTGGCGTGTCGTTTACCGCTCTGAGTACGCCTTGCCAGGGGTTTGGTTTGAGCGTTGGTCACCCGGTGTCGGTGACCTTGCCGGTGGAGGCTTGCCGGGTACTTGGCGCCTGATCAGGATTTGATGTTGGCCTTGCTGGCCTCTTCGCGGGCAAGCCCGCTCCCACAGGGTATGTGGCGTTCACAAAACCTGTGGGAGCGGGCTTGCCCGCGAAGGCGTCAGTAGCCGCATCACTGGATCCGGATCAAACCGTCAACCGCAACCGCGCCAGATCCCTTAACGGCGGAGCCCCGAACAACCGGCTGTACTCCCGGCTGAACTGCGAAGGGCTTTCATACCCGACCCGATACCCTGCCGCCGAAGCCTCCAGTCCTTCGGCCAGCATCAGCCGCCGTGCTTCCTGCAGGCGCAGCTGCTTCTGATACTGCAACGGGCTCATCGCCGTCATCGCCTTGAAACGATGATGCAGCGTCGACACGCTCAGGTTCACTTCCTTGGCCAGATCATCAATGCGTAACGGCTGTTCGAAATTGCCGTTGAGCCATTTGATCGCCTGGCTGATGCGATGGCTCTGACTGTTGGCGATGGCGATTTCGTACAGCCTATGTCCCTGTTTGCTGCGTAACAGTCGATAGAGGATCTCCCGGCGAATCAGCGGCGCCAGCATGGCGATGTCTTTCGGCGTGTCCAGTAACCGTGCCAGACGCAGCACCGCATCAAGCATCGCGGTGTCGAGTTTTTCGACATACAGCCCGCGTCCGGCCGGCCGGGTGGGCACGCCGAGGGGACCGGCGTCGGCGATCAGTGCGGTGATTTCCGTCGGGTCGATGTCCAGGCGCAGGGCCAGGATCGGTTCCTCAGGCGAGACATCCACCACCCGCCCACTGAGCGGCATCGAGACCGAGACCACCAGGTAGTTCAATGGGTCGTAGTTGAAGTACTCGTTGGCCAACTGAACTTCCTTGCGCCCCTGGGCCATGATGCACAGCGCCGGTTGCGCCAGAACCGGGGCGAACTCGTGGGACTGGCTGTGGCGGGACATGAACAGCGAGCCGATGGCTGTGGCATAACTGCCATCTTCGGCGGTGTTGCGGCGGATGATGGCCGCCAGTTCCGCGCGCTGCTTTTCCATGTCGGTGTCCAGCGGGGCTTGAAAGTGATCGAGCGACGACATGCGAGGCATCCTCGGCAAGGCATGGAGGGAGTGGTGCAGAGCATATGTTTGTGCAAGCGGCAGCGGTAGACACATCCTGCCGGATGCTTGCCTGATTCTGCCTGGGGTTGGTTTCGTACCCAAGCACGGCCAACGCACAGGCGCGCTTGAACTAACGCCGATAACCCCGTAGGAGCTGCCGAAGGCTGCGATCTTTTGATTTTGAAAGTGAAAGTCAAAAGATCGCAGCCTTCGGCAGCTCCTACACAAAGCTCGTATGGCAGAACCGTGACAGTGTTTTACAGCTTGTTACAGGCTTGTCATGCAGTTTCGCAGGATTGTGCAACGCACCGGCAGGAATCGACTAACGAGAAAGGCGTCGCGACCCTTAACCTTTGATCCTGTCGCAGCCCGTCCCCTGGCTGCCACGCGACTCCCCGGGAGGGTTGAACATGTCCACGCAAATCCCCGTCAGTCATATGGCCTTCGTTCGAGCGCGCGCCGGGCGTTCGGCGGAACTCGGTGTGCGCCTCAGCGCCCTGATCGAACCGTCCCGTGCAGCGCCAGGCTGCCTGAGCTTTTCCTTGCAGCATTCGCAATGCGATCCGCAGTTGTGGCTGGTGTCCGGTTTCTGGAGCAATCAACAGGCTATGACCGCGTACTTCAACACGCCGGCGATGGAGATTTTTGCCGAGTTGGTGCAGGAGTTGGTGGTCAACAGCCTGGACTTCCACACCTTCAAGGATGTCTCGGCGGCGCAGGCTCTGGGACAGTCCGAAGTGGCGGTACCCAAACTGGCCGGTTGAGGGTTTAATGACGGCATTCTCAATCAGCCAGGATGCGCGACATGGCACGTAAAGCCTTTGATCACTTCGAAGCTGTTTCCGCTGTAGTACCGGGCGAGGGTGGTTACCACGCCGCTATCGCCGTCAAAGCGCTGGGTGGTGCCGGCGCCCCGCGTTTTCACAAAGTGCTGGAAGGGCAGATCTTCAAGACCGCCCATGACGCCGACCTGGCAGCGGCCAAAGAGCTGACCCACCTCAAGGACGTCAAAGAAGACGCCGACCTGCTCTGGTGATCACTTCACCGCCCCCGGGCGGTACATCTTGAACAACGCCTCAGGCCCCAGCTGGAAATAATCCGCCGGCCCGCCGCCGCGCAGAATCGGTTCTGCCGCGGCGGTGTCGTATACCCCATCCTTCAGCAGCCATTTGGCGATATGCACGGCGACCACTTCGCCGAGGATCAGCCAGCTCGGCACCACGTTGCCGTCCGCCCGTTGCAACTGGATGATCTGCGTGACCTTGCACTCGAAGGACACCGGGCTCTCTGCCACCCGCGGCACCTGAATGACCTTCGAGGCAGCGGTCGTCAGCCCGGCCAGTTCGAATTCGTTGACCTCAGGCCCGACCATGGCGCAGCTCTGGTTCATCTGCTCGGCCAGCGGCCGGGTGGCCAGGTTCCAGGCGAACTCGCCGGTCTGTTCGATGTTGTTCAGGCTGTCTTTGCGCCCGACGCTGGAAAAACCAATGATCGGCGGGATGTAGTTGAAGGCGTTGAAGAAGCTGTAGGGCGCCAGGTTCAAGCGGCCCTCGGCGTCCTGTGAAGAGATCCAGCCGATGGGGCGCGGGCCGACGATGGCGTTGAACGGATCGTGGGGCAGGCCGTGGCCGTTGGCGGGTTCGTAGAAGTGGATGTCGTCGGGCATGGGATTTCCAGGGCTTTCGGGAGACGTTCATGGTGCAAGCATGCGCCACGGATTTCCAGTCGGATTCGGTACTTGAGTTGATGAGATCCAATGTGGGAGCGGGCTTGCTCGCGAAAGCGGTGTGCCAGTCACATTGATATTGGATATGCCGCCGTCTTCGCGAGCAAGCCCGCTCCCACATTTAACCGGGTTGTTCCAGAAGGAACGCGGTCGAATGTGGGAGCGGGCTTGCTCGCGAAGAGGCCAGTACTGCCAGCTTCGATCTATCTGTCAGTCAGTGACGATCCGCGAATGCTTGCGGGTGTCTTTCATGGTGACGTACACCAACAACGACACGGCAATGCACGCGGTAACGTACCAGTAGTAACCCGTCTCCATGCCGATGCTCTTGAACCACAGCGCGATGTATTCAGCGGTGCCGCCGAAAATCGAGACGGTCAGTGCGTACGGCAGGCCGACGCCCAGGGCGCGGATTTCGGTCGGGAACAGTTCGGCTTTCACCACCGCGTTGATCGAGGTGTAGCCGCTGACGATGATCAGCGCCGCCATGATCAGGAAGAACGCGCCCCACCAGGTCGTGATGGTGTGCAGGGTGGTCAGGATCGGTACGGTGAACAGCGTGCCCAGAATGCCGAAGGCAATCAGGATCGGCCGGCGACCGATTTTATCCGACAGCCCGCCGATGATCGGTTGCAGGCACATGAACAGGAACAGCGTGGCGGCGGAAATGGTGGTGGAGTCGGAAATGCTCATGCCGACGGTGTTCACCAGGTATTTCTGCATGTAGGTGGTGTAGGTGTAGAACGCCAGCGTACCGCCCATGGTCAGGCCAACCACGGTCATCAGTTCCTTCGGGTGACGCATCAAGGTGCGCATCGCGCTTTCCTTGGCTTTTTCTTTCTTGGTGAAGGACTCGGTCTCTTCCATGCCGCGACGCAGGTACAGCGCAACCACGGCACACAGCGCGCCGATGGCGAACGGGATGCGCCAGCCCCAGGCGTAGAGCTCCTCGGTGGTCAGGAAGTTCTGCAGGACAATCAGCACCGCCAAAGCGATGAGCTGGCCGGAGATCAGGGTCACGTACTGGAAGCTGGAGTAGAAGCCACGACGCTCCTTGGTTGCCATCTCGCTGAGGTAAGTGGCGGAGGTGCCGTATTCGCCACCCACCGACAGGCCTTGCAGCAAGCGCGCGAACACCAGCAGGATCGGTGCGCCGATGCCGATGACTTCATAACTCGGGCTCAGGGCGATCAGCAGCGAGCCGAAGCACATCAGGTACACCGAGGCCATCAGGGCCTTTTTGCGCCCGACCTTGTCGGCATACAGACCCATCAGCCAGCCACCGATCGGACGCATCAGGAAGCCCACGGCGAAGATCGCGGCGGTGTTGAGCAGTTGTGCGGTGGTGTCGCCTTTGGGGAAGAAGGTCTTGGCGAAGTACAGGGAGAAGGCGGCGTAGACGTACCAGTCGTACCACTCGACCATGTTGCCGACAGAACCGCTGAAAATCGATTTGATGCGACTGGCGGTGGTTCTTTCTTTAGCCGGCGTGGCAGCCGACCCAAGGGGCAGGGCGTTGGAGTTATCCATTGAAGGATCCTTCATTTAATTGTTTTTGTGGAGCGCGAATAAACGCAGCCTGCCAGGGCTATAGCAGGAGCTGTGCCAACGGGGAGAGGGCCGGTTTAGAGGGGGCAGGATGTTTGGCTGAGCGGAAATCCGCCTATGAGGATGTTTGCGTGAGCGGAAATCCGCTGAAAAGATCGCAGCCTTCGGCAGCTCCTACAGGGACATCGCGTTCATCGGTAGGAGCTGCCGAAGGCTGCGATCTTTTGATTTTGAGGGCTACTCGCTTAAAAACATCTCCCGGGTCAGACCATGCCGCTGCATCTTTTCATTGAAGGTCCGGCGCGGCAGTTGCAGTTCTTCGAGCACCGCTTTCACATCGCCCTTGTGCCGGGTCAATGCCGCACGCAGGCATTGCGCTTCGAACGCTTCCTGTTGCGCCGCCAGTGACTGGCCGGGCTCGATGCCCAAGGGCTCCGGCTCACCGAGCCCCAATACCTGACGCTCGGCGACGTTCGCCAGTTCGCGCACGTTGCCCGGCCAGTCGTGGCTCAGCAAGTGACTCAACTGGGCACCGCTCAACGGTGGAAACTTGCGTCCCAGGCGTTCGGCGGCGTTTTGTGCAAAGGATTCAAACAGCAGGGGTATGTCTTCACGGCGTTCGCGCAAGGGCGGCAGACGTAGTTCCGCGACGTTCAAACGATAGGCCAGGTCTTCGCGGAAACGTCCGGCCCGCGCTTCGTCGAGCAGGTCCGGCTTGGTCGCGGCAATGATGCGCAAATCCACGCGGATGCTCTGGTTCGAGCCCAGCCGTTCAAGCTTCTGCTCCTGCAACACCCGCAGCAGTTTCACCTGCTGGGCCAGGGGCATGCTTTCGATTTCATCGAGAAACAGCGTGCCGCCGTCGGCGTACTCGAGCTTGCCGATGCGCTTGCCGGACGCACCGGTAAACGCGCCGCTCTCGTGACCGAACAGCTCGGCCTCGAACAATTGCTCGGGAATGGCCGCGCAGTTGAGCGCGACAAAGGGCTTGTCGGCCCGCGGCCCGAAGTCGTGCAGGCAACGCGCGACCAGTTCCTTGCCGCTACCGGTTTCGCCGCGAATCAGCACGTTGACCGGCAATGCTGCCAGGTCCAGAACTTGCCGTCGCAGGGTCTGCAAGCCCCGGGACACGCCAAGCAGCGTGGCATCCAGTTTGGCGCGGTTGTCCGCCTGCTCGTGCAGCGCGCGGTTCTCCAGCACCAGCCGGCGCTTGTCGAGGGCGCGGCGCAGGCTGCCGAGCAGGGTTTGCGGGCTGAAAGGTTTTTCGAGGAAATCGTAGGCACCGTCGCGCATGGCCTCGACGGCCATCGGTACATCGCCGTGGCCGGTCAGCAGGATCACCGGCAAATCGGCATCCCGGCGTTGCACCTCGGCCAACAGTTCCAGGCCGGTCATGCCGGGCATGCGCACGTCGCTGAGAATCACCCCGGCAAAATGCCTGGGCAACTGCGCCAGGCACTCGTCGGCGCGGCTGAACAACTGCACCTCGAACCCCGACAGGCTCAACCATTGCTCGACGGCACTGCGAATGCTGCTTTCGTCGTCGACCACGATCACTGAGTTCAGCATGGTTCATGCACCTCCAGGTCGATGGGCAAAGTCATGGTAAACACGGCGCCTTTGTCATGATTGTCGGCAGTCAGGCGCCCGCCGGATTCATGAACGATGGCAAAGGACACGGCCAACCCGATCCCCAGGCCATCGCCCACCGGCTTGGTGGTGAAGAACGGATCGAAGACCTTGGGCAGGTTCTCTTCGGCGATACCGCCACCGTTGTCGATCACGCTCAGGCGCCACAATTGTTCGTCGGCTTCGAGGCGGATTTCCAGGCGTTTGCAGGGTTTATCCTGCATCGCATCGAGGGCATTGCGCAGCAGGTTGATCAGCACCTGTTCCAGGCGAATCGCATCGCCACGCACCCAGGCCGGGCGGGTCAGGTGCAGCACGGTGCTGACCTGTTCGTCGCGCAACCGGGTGTCGAGCAGTTGCAGCGACTGATCCACCACCGCCGCCAGGTCCAGGCGTTCGCGCAAACCGCCGGGGCTTTTGCGGGCGAAGGTTTTCAGATGGCCGGTGAGGGCCGCCATGCGGGTGAGCATTTCATCCACTGGCTTGAGCGCCTTGTAGGCGTCATCGACTCGACCGTGGTCGAGCAACAGGCGCAAGGTCGCCAGCTGCATGCGCTGGGCAGTTAGCGGTTGATTGATCTCGTGAGCCAGCGCCGCCGACATCTGGCCAAGCGCGGCGAGTTTGGCCGATTGCACCAGGCCTTCCTGAGCGGTGCGCAGGTCGCGGGTACGCTCTTCTACAAGCTGCTCGAGTTCTTCGCGACTGCGTTGACGCAGTTTGGCCAGGCGCCAGCGTTGATTGAGAAACAGCAGCAGGAACACCAGGGTCAGCCATAGCCCTGCCGCGGCGAGGGCTGCGTTGCGGCTGTCTTCGAAGGCGACTTGCGGACGCCGCAGCAGGTGCAGCGTCCAGCCTTCGGTGCTTAGCGGCAGGGATTCCCACAGGTAATCGGCCTTGCCGTCCGGGCCATCGACCCGAGCCAGGTCGCTGTTGTCATCGAAGCGCCGCAACGATTGAAACTCAAGCGGCGTCAGCGGCTGCTTGTCGTACTGGCGGGTGGTCTTGAGTTCGGCGTGGTCGCTGTCGCTCAGCGGCTTGAGCAGGCGATAGCGCCAGCCCGGCTGGTTGGCGATGAAGATGATTCCACGTGCGTCGCTGACCAGCAAGGTGTCGCTGCCCTGACGCCACTCGCGTTCCAGTTCGGGGAACTCCAGTTTCACCACCATGGCACCGAGGAACTGACCGTCGTCATCGCTGACCGCGCTGGAGAGGAAGTAGCCGGGAATCCCGCTGGTCACCCCCACGGCATAAAAGCGCCCCGTGCCCTGGGTGCGGGTCTGGTTGAAATAGGGACGGAAACCGTAGTTGTGGCCGACATAACTGCTGGGCAAACGCCAATTGCTCGCGGCTACGGCCAGACCGGTGCGATCGAGCAGTTCCAGGGTCGAGGATTCGGCGGCGCCGTTGATCTTTTCCAGTTTGCGGTTCAGCGCATCCTGTTGCTCGGGGCTCACCGGGCCTTTGAGGGCGTCGCGCAATTGCGGGTCCAGCGCCAGCACCGAAGGCAGGGCGCGGTAACGTTCGATCAGGGTATGCAGGGACGTGGCATACAGCGCCAGTTGCTGATTGGCGCGAGCCGCGTCCTCGACCATTGACTGGCGCACGGTGTGGCGCATCGCCAGGGTGGCGGCGATGGCGGCACCGGCGATGATCAATAAGGTGTAGAGCGCCAGGCGCAGGGGGCGGGAGGTCGTCAACATGCAGTGAACAACAGGCCAAAATGGGGGAAGGCACCATAGCATGCGAAGGGCGGTCTGCTCTCGCCGGAGTACAGATATCCGGCCGAAAAAAAACCGGTCTGTCGTTGCCGACAAACCGGTTTTTTCAGCGGAGCTGAGTGCCGTTTATTGCACTTCCACCGCCAGGCTTTCACTGATCTTTTTCTGCCAAATGGCAGGACCGGTGATGTGTACCGACTCGCCCTTGCTGTCGACCGCAACGGTCACAGGCATGTCTTTGACGTCGAACTCGTAGATCGCTTCCATGCCCAGTTCGGCGAAAGCGACCACGCGGGATTTCTTGATCGCTTGCGCCACCAGGTAAGCCGCGCCACCTACAGCCATCAGATAAACGGCTTTGTGGTCCTTGATCGCTTCGATCGCGGTAGGGCCGCGCTCGGATTTGCCGATCATGCCCAGCAGGCCTGTCTGCTCGAGGATCTGACGGGTGAACTTGTCCATCCGCGTGGCGGTAGTCGGGCCCGCCGGGCCAACCACTTCTTCGCGCACCGGATCAACCGGGCCGACGTAATAGATGAAGCGACCTTTCAGATCGACCGGCAGGGTTTCGCCCTTGTTCAGCATCTCGACCATGCGCTTGTGCGCCGCGTCGCGACCGGTGAGCATCTTGCCGTTGAGCAGGACGGTTTCGCCCGGCTTCCAGCTCTGCACGTCTTCCGGGGTCAGGGTGTCGAGGTTGACGCGACGGGCCGACGGACCGGCTTCCCAGACGATTTCCGGGTAGGCGTCCAAAGGTGGCGCTTCCTGGGCAACCGGGCCGGAACCGTCGAGCACGAAGTGCGTGTGACGGGTGGCGGCGCAGTTCGGGATCATGCACACCGGCAGCGAAGCGGCGTGGGTCGGGTAGTCCATGATCTTCACGTCAAGCACGGTGGTCAGGCCACCGAGGCCCTGGGCGCCGATGCCCAGTTGGTTGACCTTTTCGAACAGCTCCAGGCGCATTTCTTCAATGCGGTTCTGCGGGCCACGGGCTTTGAGCTCGTGAATGTCGATGGATTCCATCAACACTTCCTTGGCCATCACTGCGGCTTTCTCGGCGGTGCCGCCGATGCCGATGCCGAGCATGCCCGGTGGGCACCAGCCGGCGCCCATTTCCGGGACGGTTTTCAGCACCCAGTCGACGATCGAGTCGGACGGGTTGAGCATGGCCATCTTCGACTTGTTCTCGGAACCGCCGCCCTTGGCCGCCACGTCCACTTCCACGGTGTTACCCGGAACGATGGAGTAGTGGATGACTGCCGGGGTATTGTCCTTGGTGTTCTTGCGAGCGCCTGCCGGGTCGGCGAGGATCGAAGCGCGCAGGACGTTTTCCGGCAGGTTGTAGGCGCGACGTACGCCCTCGTTGATCATGTCGTCCAGGCTCATGGTGGCGCCATCCCAACGCACGTCCATGCCCACGCGGACAAATACGGTCACGATGCCGGTGTCCTGGCAGATCGGACGATGGCCGGTGGCGCACATGCGCGAGTTGATCAGGATCTGTGCCATCGAGTCGCGGGCCGCTGGCGATTCTTCGCGCAGGTAGGCCTCGTGCATCGCCTGGATGAAATCCACGGGGTGGTAGTAGGAAATGAACTGCAGGGCGTCGGCAACGCTCTGAATCAGGTCGTCTTGCTTGATCACGGTCATGAGTCGCGCTCCTCTAAAAGACGGGAACATTCAATAAGGTGCTTGCAGCTTGGGTGCATCGGTCGGTTGCAAGCACCTTTCAAGGCACGCCGGGCAAGCTGGCGCGACGCTAAAAAGGCGCGGCAGTATACCGCGCCTCGCGGACAGGCACACCCGCCGGCAGTCAATCGTTGGTCGCATAGATGCAGCTGCAAGCGGCAAGTTTGAAGCTGCAAGTCAAAGCGCATGATATTTGTGGCGAGGGAGCTTGCTCCCGCTCGGCTGCGAAGCAGATCGTAAATCTGCCGGCACATTACTCCTGAAAGAATGCGGGGGCCGTTTCGCAGCCCGGCGGGAGCAAGCTCCCTCGCCACAGAGTCTTCCGATGCTCGGAAAGTCGATCCCGAAAATTGAATGGTCATTTATCGGTCACGCAACTAAAGTGACATGCGGTCTGTAGAGTAGGACGCTCTGTCAGTCTCCTTTCATCTGGTGAGTCAACGATTGACCCATAACGCCATCCAGCGCCTGTTGCTCAAACGTTTCGCCCTCGCGGCCGGCACCTATGCCCTGGCATTGCTGTTGCTGTGGCTGGCATTCTTTACCGGTCACTACGATGCACCGCTTTCCAGTGTCGCCATCGGCAGCGCACTGGTGGTGATCAACCAGGCCATCCTGTTCGCGGTGTTCTACAGCGGCTGCAATCTGCGCTTCGCCGACCCCAGCCTGACCGAGGTGCAAGTGTTGCTGGGGCTGGGCTGGCAAACCTGGCTGATTGCCCATCTGGACGAAGCCCGGGGTGCGTTCCTGGTGTTTTACGTGCTGATCCTGCTGTTCGGCCTGTTCCATCTGTCACGCCGGTCTTTAGTACGATGCGCGCTGCTGGTGTTTTTCAGTTTCTGTGCAATCACGCTGTGGGAGGGTTACCACTTACAGCTGCCCGACCCGGCCATGGCGTTGTTGCAGGTCTGTGTGCTGTTCATCGTGCTGGTGTGGCTGGTGCTGTATGCCCGCTATGTCCAGGCTTCGCGACAGCGAATGCGCCAGCGGCGTTTTGCCTTGCAGGCGCACCAGGACACGTTGCGCGGGATGATGCGCCAGCTCGAAGACCTGGTGGCCACTGATGAACTCACGGGTCTGTTCAATCGCCGGCATTTCCTGCGCCTGGCTTCCCGCGAATTGAACGCCATGGACCCGGGTGTCATGCATGGCCTGGCGCTGATCGACCTCGACCATTTCAAACGCATCAACGATCTGCACGGCCATGCCGCCGGCGATCAGGTGCTGCAAGCCTTTGCCGGGGTTGCCAGCGCGTGCCTGCGCGACGGCGATGTTCTGGCCCGCTACGGTGGTGAAGAGTTCGTGGTGCTGCTGCCCGATTGCGATGCCGACAGTCTGACTTCGTGCTGCGAACGGCTGCGCATCGCGTTCACCGATGTCGAGCTGATGGGTCTGAATGTACGCAGCCTCAGCCTGTCCGCCGGCATGACCCTGCTGGAACTGGGTGACGACCTTGATGACGCTCTGCAACGGGCCGATCAGGCGCTTTATCGCGCCAAGCGTGATGGCCGCAACCGGTGCGCGGCAGCGTGGGAGAACGTCGATGCCTGAGCTGCGGGTTGGCGAGCGCCAATGGTCGGTGGCGGCGGGCAGCAATCTGCTCGACGCGCTGAACCAGAACGACGTACCAGTGCCTTACAGTTGCCGCGCCGGCAGTTGCCATGCGTGCCTGGTGCAGTGTGTGCGGGGGCTGCCGAGCGACAGCCGCCCCGATGCCCTGAGTGCCCGGCAGCGTGAACAGGGCTGGCGACTGGCGTGCCAGTGCCAGGTGGTCGAGGACTTGCAGGTGCACGCCTTCGATCCGCAAACCGATGGTCATCCGGCCGAAGTCGCGGCGATCGATTGGCTGAGTACCACGGTGCTGCGCTTGCGGGTAATCCCCCAGCGACCATTGCGCTACAGCGCCGGTCAACACCTGGTGTTGTGGGCGGGCAGTGTGGCGCGGCCGTATTCTCTGGCCAGCCTGCCGCAGGAAGATCGTTTTCTGGAGTTTCATCTCGATTGCCGCAAACCCGGGGAATTCAGCGATGCCGCCAGGCAATTGCGCATCGGCGATCCGATCCGTCTCGGTGAACTGCGCGGCGGTGCCTTGCATTACGACCCTGACTGGCACACCAGGCCGTTGTGGTTGATGGCGGCCGGCACCGGGCTGGGGCCATTGTTTGGTGTCTTGCGCGAAGCGCTGCGTCAGAATCACCAGGGCACTATCCGCGTCATCCACCTGGCCCATGATGCCGATGAACACTACCTGGCCAAACCCCTGCAAGCCATGGCCGCCAGCCGTCCGAACCTGAGTGTCGAACTGTGGACCCCGGCCGAGTTGCCTGCGGCTTTGGCGCAACTGCGCCTTGTTTCCCGGCAAACCCTGGCCTTACTCTGCGGAGCCCCCGACAGTGTCGACGCCTTTGCCCGGCGCCTGTACCTGGCGGGATTGCCGCGCAATCAACTGCTGGCCGATGTGTTCCTGCCCCGTGGTTGAGCGCTGACTTTTCAGACGCGAGACCTGCCATGACCGATGCCATCCAAGTTGAACGCGAACGCGGCCTGTTGACCCTGCGCCTGAATCGCCCGGACAAGAAAAACGCCCTGACCCGCGCCATGTACAGTCACTTGGCCGAGGCGTTGCAACAGGCTGACAGCGACCCCGGGATCAACGCCGTGCTGATCACCGGCTCTGCCGAATGCTTCACCGCCGGCAACGATATCGCCGATTTCATCCAGCAACCGCCGAATGGACTCGACAGCCCGGTATTCCGGTTCATGCACAATCTGCTCGAATGCCGCAAACCGGTGATCGCCGCCGTGGCCGGAGCGGCGGTGGGCATTGGCACGACGATGTTGCTGCATTGTGATCTGGTCTACGTGAGCCGTGACGCACGCCTGCGCATGCCGTTCGTCAACCTTGGCCTATGCCCGGAGTTCGGCTCCAGCCTGATCCTGCCGCGTCTGCTTGGGCAGGCCAAGGCGGCGGAGTTGTTGCTGCTGGGTGAAAGTTTCAGTGGTGAACAGGCGGCTGCGTGGGGCATTGCCTGCGAGGCGCTGGGCAGTGGCGAAGAGACCCTGGCCAAGGCGCGGGAGATGGCCCTGCGCTTCGAGTCGCTGCCGCCGGAAGCGGTGCGCATCAGCAAGCAATTGATGAAGGCGCCGGACCGGGAGCTGTTGCGCAAGGTGATTGAGGAGGAGGGGGCGCTGTTTACCCAGCGGCTGCGGTCGCCGGAGGCGTTGGCGGCGTTGTCGGGATTTTTTAGCAGGTAGCTTGAAGGCAACGGGCCGGGTTGCCTTATGACGCCAGCGTAACTTCAGGCGCCGTTCAGCAGCCGAGTGACGATGACAGTTTTGCCATAGAAACCGTAATAATCATTACCTATGACCAATATCTTTCCGTCGGATTGCAGACTCATCCCCTGAGCAAGGGCTCGAATACCTGGCTTGTGAACCACCCAGCCCTTGCCATTCCCAAACGTCGTGTCGCGGCGACCATTGGCGAGGTATCGAGCGGTGACAAAATTTAGAGTCTGATCCTTGATGTATCTTCCTGAAGCAATGATTTTTCCGTCTTTATCGCCTATACCAAAAAACATCACACTCGCGAAGTCGTCAAAGTTTTCGTAAATGGGCGCGCCTTGGTGAAAGCTCCGGTCAATTAAACCGGTGGACGTATAAACTGCAATTAAACCTTTGCGATCAGGAAAGCCAAAACCGGTGCTAATCGTTCGCTCATCAGATAGCACTGTCAGGGAAGTGAACTGAAAACTTGGTCCTTCCAATAGTTTGTATCCAACTTCTGAAAAGGTTCTGTCAAAGCTACCATCGATATTAAGTCTGGCCAGTACCGCGGCGGAGCCTGCCCATCCACACACAGTGATTTTTCCATTCTGTACAACAATGTCGTTGAATGAGCTACGGACACCGTACACTTCAGAAAGAGACGCGTATCCGGTGTTGTTAAATGACAGGTCAACAATTCCGTCATAATCAAAACACATCACGACGCCCGCTACCATTTGCAGATCAGGATCAATCCTTGTCGAAATTATGTAAATTTTGCCATCCGATGCATGCACCGCACGACCTGAAGCAGCACTGCCGAATTGCAGGATGTCCGCTTCTGTTTGCTGATCGTGCTCGACCTTGAAAGGAGAATGGATGAGCAAAATTCCATCGGTGCCGAATTTTTTGTCCAGCTCTCCCTTATCGTTCAATCGGATCAGCGCTTGCGCCACTGTGGGCGTACCCACTCCCATGGTGTAGCTCCCCACCGATATCAGGATTTTGTCTTCTCCTTCATGGGTTATGTAGAACAATTGAATAGGCGTTGTGCCCAATGATTCGATATCCGGTACCTTGATTCTTATGTGAGCAGTACCTGCGATGCCGAACTCGGCATCGAGTGTGCCATCGCTTAAAACTCGAGTCAGACTGAGATGCTCAGGTAAAGCATCTTCAGGCGCCCAGCTGGATCCACCGATATAGATTTTGCCGTTTGCAGCTTCCGAAACCAATCGGCCGGTGGTCGTCATGTAGTCGCTGTATGTCAGAAGCAGCTGGCCATCTTGTAGCGGCCCAAAACTTGGGTCCAAAGCACCAGGGGAGTGAACGGGGCGGGTATTCATTTCTTCCATTCCTTAATCAGTTGATTTCAGCGAGTTGGTGAAGCGCCTGCAGAGTGAAGTCTGGGCGTCATCATGCTTTGCCAAGGTTCAGCTGTATTAAGTAAGGAGTGGAGTGAGCTGTCTACTGTCAAACTTGACAGGTATTTATCTGTTTTTTCTTGTTTTTATATGTAAAAAAGCCCCGCCATTCACATGGCGGGGCCTTGGTTTTTCGAACAACCGGTCACTCAGACCATCGGGTCGCCAACGTGCAGGATCTTCATGCCGTTGGTGCCGCCGGTGGTGTGGTAGCTGTCGCCTTTGGTCAGGATGACCCAGTCGCCTTTCTGTACTACGCCGCGCTTGACCAGCTCGTCGATAGCCTTCTGGCTGACTTCGTTCGGCGCCAGCGAAGCCGGGTCGAACGGGATGGTGTACACGCCACGGAACATTGCCGCGCGAGCCTGGGCTTCGCGGTGGGGGGTGAACGCGTAGATCGGCACCGAGGAGCGGATGCGCGACATGATCAGCGGGGTGTAGCCACTTTCGGTCAGGGCGATGATCGCCTTCACGCCCGGGAAGTGGTTGGCGGTGTACATGGTCGCCAGGGCAATGCTCTCGTCGCAGCGCTCGAACTCTTTGCCGATGCGGTGGCTGGAGGTCTTGCTGGTCGGGTGCTTTTCGGCGCCGACGCAGATACGCGCCATGGCCTGAACGGCTTCCAGCGGGTACAGGCCAGCAGCACTTTCAGCCGAGAGCATCACGGCGTCGGTGTAGTCGAGCACGGCGTTGGCTACGTCGGACACTTCGGCGCGGGTCGGCATCGGGTTCTGGATCATCGACTCCATCATCTGGGTCGCGACGATCACTGCCTTGTTGTGGCGGCGTGCGTGCAGAATGATCTTCTTCTGGATGCCCACCAGCTCGGCGTCGCCGATTTCCACGCCCAGGTCACCACGGGCAACCATCACCGCGTCGGAGGCCTTGATCAGGCCGTCGAGGGTTTCGTCGTCGGCCACGGCTTCGGCGCGTTCGATCTTCGCCACCAGCCAGGCAGTGCCGCCGGCTTCGTCGCGCAGTTGACGGGCGTATTCCATATCGGCGGCGTCACGGGGGAAGGAAACCGCGAGGTAGTCGACTTCCATTTCCGCGGCGAGCTTGATGTCGGCCTTGTCTTTTTCAGTCAGGGCCGGAGCGGTCAGGCCGCCACCGCGACGGTTGATGCCTTTGTGATCGGACAGCGGGCCGCCGATGGTCACGGTGCAGTGCAGTTCGGTGGCCGTGGCGGTATCGACGCGCATTACCACGCGACCGTCGTCGAGCAGCAGCTCATCGCCCACGCCGCAGTCCTTGACCAGGTCCGGGTAGTCGATGCCGACCACTTGCTGGTTGCCTTCGGTCAGAGGATGGCTGGTGGAGAAGGTGAATTGATCACCGATCTTCAGCTCGATCTTCTTGTTGGCGAATTTGGCGATACGGATTTTCGGGCCTTGCAGGTCACCCAGCAGGGCGACGAAGCGGCCGTGCTTGGCAGCGAGGTCACGCACCAGCTTCGCGCGAGCCTTGTGCTCGTCGGGAGTGCCGTGGGAGAAGTTCAGGCGGGCGACGTCCAGGCCAGCCAGAATCAGCTGTTCGAGAACTTCCGGCGAGTTACTGGCCGGGCCTAGGGTGGCGACGATTTTGGTACGACGGACGGACATGCAAAGACTCCTGAGTTCAAGCGCTGAGTGAGGCTACTATGCTCCGAAGTTGTAGTCATTGTTCGTTTGCACTACTTATTTCTTTCTTTATTGAACCCTGCAACTTTGCGTCCCGGCAGCCTGAAGATTTCCGGCCATGGGTCGATACAGCGTTCAAGACAGGAGATTTCCCCATGCGTTTCGTTCTCATTGCCGCCCTTGCCATCAGCGCCCTCAGCGTCACGGGATGCACCCGTTGGTCGATGAACCATCATTTGAACAATGCCTACAGCGCCTACGACCGGGGCAATTGCGAGCAGGTGATGCTCGAGTTGTCCAAGGTCGAACGCGACAGCCGCGCGCGGCCTTACGTGTGGCCGGAAGTGTCGATGATGCGCGGCCTGTGCCTGGAGCGGCAGAAGATGTACATCGATGCGGTTCAAACCTATCAGTTCATCATGGCGTCCTACCCTCAGAGCGAATATGCCTACCGCGCCCGTGCCCGCATCGAAACCCTGCAGAGCCTGGGTCACTACCCGATGCGCAGTGCGGCGGCTGTTAAACCTACGCAGTTCTGATGGCGATAACCCTCCAGTCGCTGGCTCACCGGCGGTGCTGAGCTATAGTCCAATGAACCGGTTTTAGAGCCTTGTCCTCTGAACCGGGGCAACACCTGTGACCGGCACAAGCAGGACTCTGCGCTACAAGGACTGGCGCACCGGAAGCGGGGAGAGCGGGCAAAGACTCATGCATACCCGTTCCGAAGCAGTAGTGCGGCTCTGCTTAAGAGCCTTGCATAGCGAAATTGCACATGTTCACTGACCGCCGAATCGAGCGGCATCAACTGCCGTACTTCCTCAAAGTGTTCAATGGCATCACCGGCAAACCCATCGGCTACCTGGGCAATGTCTCCGAAGACGGGCTGATGCTGATCAGCCAGTTGCCGATGATGATCGGCGCGGACTTCAACCTGCGCCTGAAAATTCCCGCCAGCGAAGGTGGCCAGCGAATCATCGACCTGCAGGCCTGTTGCCTGTGGTGCCACGAAGACGCGACCCCCCAACATTACGACGCCGGGTTCAGCCTGCAACGGGCGCCACCGGAATATGGGCAATTGGTGGAGGCGTTGAAGCAGTACTTCAGTTTTCTGCCGTTGCCGGCTTCGGCCTGAGATCAATGGGAACTCGGCTGTGAGTGATTGCTCAGGCTCAGAGTCCGGTTCTTTTCCAGCCCAGGTACCGAGTCACCAGCTCTGCCCCCAACTCACCGGGCCGCGCATCCATCACCAACACTCCATGAGCGTTCAAGCGCTCATGGAGTTCGGCGCGTGCATTGAGGTAGTCCACGGTCCCGCAATAGGCCAGCGCTTCGGACAAGGTCTGCACCGGTGACTGACGCAGGGTATCGAGCACGTCTTCGCGCAGGCTCGCGACCAGCACCTGATGCTGCCGGCTCAGGCGGTGGACGGCCGGAAGCAGTTCATCGTCGTCCTCTTCGCGCAGATTGGTAACCAGCACCACCAGTGCCCGGCGTTTTTGCCGTGCCAGCAGTTGCGTGGCCGCGGCTTGATAGTCGGCGCTGCGTTGGCTGCTGCTCAAGTCATAGACGGTGTTGAGCAGGGTGTTGAGATGACTGGTGCCTTTTACCGGCGCGAGGTAGCGCGGCTGTTCGCTGGCAAAGGTACTCAGGCCCACCGCGTCGCCCTGACGTAGCGCCACGTAGCTAAGCAACAGACAGGCGTTGAGGGCGTGATCGAAGTGCGACAGCTCATCATCCTGGCTGCGCATGTGCCGGCCGCAGTCGAGCATGAAAATGATCTGCTGATCGCGTTCGTCCTGATACTCCCGGGCAATCGGCGTGCGCTGGCGGGCGGTGGCTTTCCAGTCGATCTGGCGCAGGCTGTCACCCTCGCGAAACTCGCGCAATTGATGGAATTCCAGGCCCAGGCCCCGCCGTTGTTTCTGGCGGACGCCAAGCTGGCTGAGCCAGTTGTCCACCGCCAGCAATTGCCCTCCATACAAGCGGGCGAAATCGGGATAGACGCGGGTGGCGTCGGGCAGTTCGAGCAAGCGTCTGTCCGACCAGAGCCCCAAGGGACTCGGCAGGCCGACTTCGCAGCGTTCGAAGCTGAAGTGACCGCGCTTGAGCGGGCGCAGGCGATAACCGGCCAGGCTGTGCTGGCCGGGTTGCAGCTCGACCGTCAGCGGCAGGTGTTCGAAGCTCAGGCCAGGTGGCACATGATCGAAGACCTGTACCTTCAGCGGTTGCGTAAAGTCGTGTTCGACCGTCAGTTGCACCTCGCCCCATCGACCCAGGGCCAGGCTGCCGGGTATCTGGCGTTTCAGCCGGGGCGAAGGCAAGCGCTTGAGGCGAATGGCATCGAGGATGGCCAGGGCCAGCAGCGCCAGGAGCAACCCCCAGTTGATCGCCATGAGATTCGCCGGAACCGCGAACTGCAATGCCCGCAATGCGCCCGACACAATGGTGCAAGCCAGCAGGATCAATAGCCAGGCGAGCATCAGGCGCGAGGGTTTCACAGGCGCGGCGCCGGCACTTGGTCGAGCATCTGCTGGAGCACCTGATCGACATCCAGGCCCTCGATGTCCAGCTCCGGCGCGATGCGCACCCGATGGCGCAGCACGGCCAGGGCACAGCCTTTGATGTCATCCGGAATCACGAACTCACCGCCGCGCAACAGCGCTCGGGCCCGGGCACATCGCACCAGCGCGATGGATGCGCGTGGGCCGGCGCCGAGGGTCAAGCCGGGCCAATTGCGGGTGGAGCGGGCCAGGCGCACGGCGTAATCGAGCACCTGGTCATCCAGGGCCAGGTCGCTGGCGATGCGTTGCAGGGCCAGTACATCCCTGGCCTGGAGCAACGTGCGCATCGGCTGGACATCAAGCATGTCGGCCCGGGTCGAGCGGCAGACCTGACGCACCATGTCCAGCTCTTGCCCGGCGTCGGGGTAATCCATGCGCACTTTGAGCATGAAACGGTCCAGTTCAGCCTCCGGCAAGGGGTAAGTGCCTTCCTGTTCGATCGGGTTTTGCGTGGCGAGCACCATGAACGGTTGCGCAATCGGCAATGGCTGGCCTTCGAGGGTGACTTGCCGTTCCTGCATGGCTTCGAGCAGCGCGGCCTGGGTTTTCGCCGGGGCACGGTTGATCTCGTCCGCCAGTAGCAGGTTGGTGAACAATGGCCCCTTGCGCAGTTTGAATTGCTCGGTCTGCAGGTCATACACGGCATGCCCGGTGACGTCGCTGGGCATCAGGTCCGGAGTGAACTGGATGCGCGCGAATTCACCGCCGAAGCAGCGGGCGAGGGCGCGCACCAACAGGGTCTTGCCCAAGCCCGGTACGCCTTCGAGTAGCACGTGGCCACCGGCGATCAGCGCGGTCAGGACGTCGTCGATCACACGGTCCTGGCCAATCACTGCTTTTTGCAGTTCCTTGCGTACGGCCTGGGCAAGATGGCCGGCACGCTGGCGCTGTTGAGCGGCATGGCTCGGTGCGTCGGGCTCGATCGATTGACTCATAGGGCGTTCCTCAAGGTTTGCAGGTGGGCGACCTGACGGCTGAATTCAACGCTGGAAAGCCGTTGTTTCGGCCGCGGGCTCATGGCCTGGCTGATGGCGCGTGTGGGTTGGCCGGTCAGGCGCGCGAGCACCAGCCATTGTTCGGCAACACCGAGCTGTTCAAAACCGGGGTGGCGACGCCGCACACGCCGCAGGATGTCTTGCTGCAAGGCTTGCAGCAGGCCGGCCTGACCGTTGCGGCGCAACAGGAAGTCGGCACTGGCGCGCAGATGCTCCTGCAGTTGTCGGCGCGCTTTCGGCGCCGGTTCCAGCAATGGACCCTGACGCACGCCAAAGTGCCAGAAACCCAGGCCGATCAAGGCGAACAGCGCGACAAGCGCCTGGGGGAAATAACGCAGCAGCAAGGTCAGCAGGCTGTCGTGATCGGTGTTGAATATTAGTGTCACGCGGGTGTCGGCGGTCAGGTACCAGAGCAGCCAGGCGTTATCGTACCGGTCGATGGCCGGGGTTTTCCACAGGTCGGCATCGGTGACCACGATGATCGAACCGAGCCCGTGGTCGAGTTGCATCATGTGGGTGGCCCTGGCGCTGTTGGCCCAGGCCAGGGCGAGGTTTTTCGGGTCTTCGAGATGGAACGCGGTATCGAAACCGGCATAGGCCGGGGCGTCGTCGTCTTCCAGGTAGAGCTTGGTCAGTGGCGGGTACGGATCGTCACCGACACCCGGCGGTGGGGCCTTGAGGTCTTTGCTCAGGGACTGGTGCAGTTGCACCTTGTCGAGCAGCAGGTCATTGCTGTGGCCGAGCTTTTCATCCCACAGCGACTCGGCGACGAACAGAAGGCGCCCGCCGGCCCGGGTCCAGTTCATCAACTGGTCGATCTGCCTTGGACTCATGTTGCCCCGTTCCCCGAGCAACAGCAGGCTGTGTTGGCGAGGGTCGAGGCTGGGCAGGATGTCGAGGCCATTGGCGTGGTCGACGCTCAGGCCTTGTTTACGCAGGAACAACTCTGCCGCCAGATAAGGGTTGGCATTGGCTTCGGGGGAGGGGCCGTGGTCGATTTCGGTCTGGTAGGGGGTAGCCTTGAGGTACAGATAAACGCTCAGTGCAGCCAGCAACACGGCAACCAACGCACCGGCTATCGAGCCCCAGCGCCGGCTCAACGGGCAGTCTCCGGGCCGAACAGAACACGCCAGCCATTACACAGTTCCTGCTGCACCTGAGCGGGCGGCAGGCGATGCCCGTAGGCCATGTTTTGCCAGTGCCCGGTCAGGTTTTGGCTGTAGGCCAGCAAGGCCGGCTGTTGCAGTAGTTCGACACGCCGAAGCACCTGGCCTTCGGTGTCGGCGGACTTGAGCGCGATGTTGAAGTCGTGCAACAGACGGCTGAGCAGGGCGCGATAAAGCAAACCAAGCGCTTCGCGTGGATGAGTCTGCCAAAGACTTTCGGCGTGGGCGGCGATGTCGCTGGGCAGGGACTCGGGCTTGAGGTCCAGGCCGAACGCCTGCGGCGGTAACGGTCCCGTGGCTTTGTTGACGGGGATCGGTCGGCGGCTGACGAAGGCCTGTAACCAGTCGCGATAGCGCCAGATCAACAGGCCGCCGGCCCCAATGACGATGCCCCACAGCACGATTTCAATCAGGGTCGCCAATGCCCCGAAGCCTTGTCCCTCGAACAGCTTCAGCAGGGTCTTCAACCATTTCGGTGTCTTGCCATCGTCCGTGGCGCCAGCACTCGATTGCTCTTCGCCAAAGCGGTAGCGCGTGACCGACTCCCGGTTCTTGAAGGGCGGCTGTTCGAGGATCGCCTTGATGCTGTCCCTGGAGGCCTGGCTGGTCAGGGGCTGATCCAGCAGGCGCGGGCTGTCGGGTGAGAGGGCCGGCTCCGTGGCCCATGCGGTGTGGGTGGTCGGCATCAGCACAATCACGGCCATCAACAGGACAGCGCTTGCACCGACCAGACGCTGGCGCATTCGACGGAACACCAGTTCGATATCCCAGGCCTCCAGCACGGTGCGTCGGTTGAGGTACAGGCTGAAACCGCAGGCGACATAGATCGGTTCCCAGACCACCAGCACCAGCGCATAAAAGGCGTTGGTCAGGTGTTCCAGCCAGCGCCAGTCCTGGGTGGCCGCCGAGATCAGCGACTGCCAGCTCCAGTCGAGCGCGACCTGTTGTGGCAGCAATAGATAGAACAACACCATCAAGCCGGTCCACAACGTGCCTTCCAGGTGCGCGCCGACGATTGTCAGCCAGCGTGCGGCGCCGGCATCTCGCTGCAACAGCACCTGTATCCGTTGTTGCCGTTGCTGCCCATCCAGTCCTTCGAGTTGCATCACCGGCATCAGGAAACTGCGGGGCAAGCTCAGGCGTCGCCAGGTCAGGCTGGCCAGCAATTGCGGTTTGAGCAGGCGTGGCCATTGGTGCAGGGCCTGCTTGAGCGTAGGCGTTTCACCGAACATGGCTTTGGACAGGATGTACAAGGGCAGGCGTTCGAACGCCGGCTTCAGCCACCAGAAAATGAACACCGCTAGAGTGGGCGAATCCCAGAGCCCCCAACTGAGCAGCGCGAAAACCGGCAAAGTAACCAGGGCCCAGCTGGTCATCAACAGGCGTCGATGGCGTTGGCTCAGGAGCACCCCAAGATCCATGGCTTCCCAGTTCGAACGTGGGCGAATCACCACCGTGGCGTCACTCAGGCGCATGGCGGTGACGTCCGGCGAACACGAGATAAACCACCACCAGCAGCCAGAGCGCCGCGCCGACCAGGTACTTGGTCTGGTGCGAAGGGCCGGTCTTCGACGACCAATAGGCTTCGATAAAGGCCGCGATCAACAGAAATAGCATGGCCCCGCAGATCAGCAGCACGCTCTTGCCCGCTGCCAATTGCAAGGCCTCGGCGCGTGGCAGGCGCCTGGGGGCGACCAAGGCCCAGCCCAGCTTCAGACCGGCGGCACCGGCCAGGGCGATGGCGCTGAGTTCGAAGGCGCCATGGCCGATCACGAATGACCAGAAGGTTTGCCCATAGCCGACGTAGGTCAGATGCCCGGCCACCGCCCCGATCATCAGGCCGTTGTAAATCAGGAAAAACACACTGCCCAAACCAAACAGCAAACCGCTGGCGAAGGTCTGAAAGGCAATGCCGATGTTGTGCATGATGTAGTAGCCGAACATCGCCCAGTCCTCACTGGCGGCTCGCCCCGCCGTGCGCCCGAGGTGACCGGCAACGGGGTCGTACATGCTTTGCATCTCGCTGACCTGCGCGGCGGGGATCAGGTTGTAGACCAGCTCGGGGTACAGGTACACCAACAGCGCGAAGCCGGCCAGGCTGCCAAAGAACATCAGGCTGGCGGCGAGGACAAAACGCCATTGTTCGCGCACCAGTCGCGGAAAGTCAGCCATGATGAACGCCAGCACATTGGCCCCCAAACGGCTGCGATGACGGTAAAGCTGTTGGTGTCCGCGCAGCACTTGTTGCTGCAGGGAGTCGATCAGAAAACTGCTGTAGCCACGCTCCCGTGCCAGTGCCAGGTGTTGGCAGAGACGTCGGTAGTCCTTCGGGAAACTGCTGGCGTCGGTGCTCTTGCCGTCCCGTTCCAACTGCTCGAGCAGGTGGGCGAAATGCTCCCATTCGGCCTTGTGCCGGCTTTCAAAAAGGCTTTGCTTCATGTCGGCCCCAACAAGCCGCGGGCGATGCCGTTGAGCTCGGTCACCGCCTGTGGGGGCTGGACTTTCAAGGGTTGGGCGAGAATCGAAGCCAGTTCTTTGACCCGGGCTGCGGAGAGTTCACCCTGGCGCTCGGCAAACCCGAGAATGGCCCGTTGTTCGGTGAGTGTCAGGACAAAGGCCGGGCGACGCGACTGGGCTTCGGGGAGCTGGGGGCGGGTGTGCGGTCGTTCGCGGTAGATCACCAGGGTCCCGGCGGCGATATCGCCGAGGCGCTTGAAGTGGGGGTGTTGCAGGCAACTGACGGCCCCGAGGAAGTAACCGAATGGCAGCAGGTCGACAACGCGCAACAGGTTGCGCAGCAGCGACGCCGACCAGCCGACCGGGGTGCCATCGTCGTGCACCACCCGCAAGCCCATCCATTGTTTGCCCGGCGAGCGGCCGTGGTTCAGCACCTCGAACAGCACCATGTACCACCAACTCACCACGAACAGCAGGATCGAGCCGAGCCCGGCCCCCAGTTTGCCGAGCATCGCCAGCACAATGAACAGCACGCCCAGGACCAGGCCGCGCAAACCAAGATCGATGGAGAATGCCAGCGCACGGACCATCAACCCGGCCGGCCGCAGTGGCAGATCGATGCCTTCCGGCGTTTCGACCTGGTACCGCGTATCCAGTGGCGGTGACAGCGGCGCATTCCGTGGCTGTGCTGTTGTCTCGAGCATGGGCAACCTGACGATGTGGCCTTATTCGGGATAGTGTATCCATTCGATGCTAGCAGCCTATTCGAGGGGCGGGGGCGGGAGGAAACGACATAACTATGTATTGCATGGTGAGCCGCGCAAGGTGTTTGAATGACAAGACTACTGGCCGGGGCGGGAGGTGAACGCCTAGACTTTGCCGATCTTCAGTTCAGGAATCGCCCGTGACCTCCATCTTCTGGTACGACTACGAAACCACTGGCATCAACCCCCGTTGCGACCGTCCGTTGCAAATGGCCGGCTTGCGCACTGACTTCGATCTCAATGAAATCGATGAGCCGGTCAATCTTTACTGCCAGCCCAGTGATGACATCCTGCCGCATCCGGCTGCCTGCACGATCACGGGGATCACCCCCGGGCAACTGCAGGCGCAAGGCTTGAGCGAAGCCGATTTCATGACCCGTGTGCATGCCCAGCTCTCGGCGCCCGGTACCTGTGGCGCGGGGTATAACACCCTGCGTTTCGATGACGAGATGACCCGCTACAGCCTGTACCGAAACTTTTTCGACCCCTATGCTCGGGAGTGGCAGGGCGGTAACAGTCGTTGGGACCTGATCGATGTGGTGCGCGCCGCTTATGCCCTGCGCCCCGATGGCCTGGTCTGGCCGACCGATGACGAGGGGCGGGTCACGCTCAAGCTCGAACGCCTGACCGCTGCCAATGGCATCGATCATGGCAATGCCCACGAAGCGCTGTCGGATGTTCGCGCGACAATCGCCCTGGCGCGCCTGATACGGGAAAAACAACCGAAGTTGTACGACTGGCTGTTTCAACTGCGCAGCAAACAGAAAGTCATGGACCAGATACGCCTGCTGCAACCTTTGGTACATGTTTCCGGACGTTTTTCGGCCGCGCGCAGCTATGTGGGTGTGGTGTTGCCGCTGGCCTGGCACCCGCGCAACAAGAACGCCCTGATTGTCTGTGATCTGCACCTCGATCCCCAGGGCCTGCTCGACCTGGATGCCGAAAGTTTGCGCCAGCGCTTGTATACCCGCCGCGACGAGCTGGCCGAGGGCGAGTTGCCGGTGCCATTGAAGCTGATTCACATCAACAAGTGCCCGGTAGTGGCTCCGTTGTCGGTACTTCGCCAGGAAGATCAGCAGCGTCTGGGGTTGGATATGGCGCTGTATCAGCAGAGGGTGTCGCAGCTCAATGACGCCCGGAAAGTTTGGCAGGATAAAATCCTGGCGATTTATGCGCGCGAAGATTTTTCCCAGAGCCAGGATCCGGAGCAACAGTTATATGATGGATTTATCGGTGATCGGGATCGACGATTGTGTGAACAAGTCAGGACCGTTGACCCGATGCAATTGGCACAAGAGCAGTGGCCTTTCGATGACGAACGTTTGCCTGAATTGCTGTTTCGATATCGCGCACGCAACTTTCCCGACACGTTGAATTCCGAAGAGCAAGAACGCTGGCGAATATTCTGTCAGAAACGTTTGTCAGACCCAGAATGGGGTGCGCCAAATACCCTTGATAGTTTTGTGGACGCCGCGGCCCAATTGAGCGTTAGTGCTACTGCGTTTCAGCAGGGGGTGCTCGGTGAGTGGCAGGATTATGTCCAGGGACTGCGCAAGCGTTTGAGTCTTTGAAATCGAACATGCCGGGGCTTAAACACCGCGCATAAAAAACGCCAGCATTTGCTGGCGTTATTTTTTGTCACGGATCCATCTGCGACAAGCTCTGAGGCTTAGCCCAGCAGGGTAGCCCAGCCTTCCACCACGTCACCGCCCCACTTGGCTTTCCACTCTTTCAGAGTCTTGTGGTTGCCACCTTTGGTTTCGATGACTTCACCGTTGTGCGGGTTTTTGTATTGTTTAACTTTGCGAGCACGCTTGGTGCCAGTAGTTTTCACTGCACCGCCGCGTGGTGCCTTGGTTTTGGATTCTGGATCCAGCAGCGCGATGATGTCACGCAGGGACTTGGAGTATTCGCCCATCAGGGTGCGCAGTTTGCCTTCGAATTCCAGCTCGGTTTGCAGTTTGTCGTCTTGGGACAGGTTCTTCAAACGGGCTTGCAGCTCTTTGATAGCTTCTTCGGTGGCGCGATATTCGTTGATCAAGGACATGGTGACTACCTTATGTTGTACGCTGGATGGCAGGTGACAGTGCGGCAATAATAGTCACCGTGTTTCATCAAGTAAACATTTAAGGCAAGTTTATTTAATTTAATTGCCGGGGTTTTGGCTCGCATTGGTAATGCAGTTTTTAGTGTGGTCCCGGTCTGTCAGATATACATAAATTAACAATTGCTCGGCGACGCAAGAGCATCTGTGCAAGCAGGCACTGCGGGTGTCCGCCCTGGCGCACTGACCTTCCGGCAGGGCGAAACGTCAACAATACTGCAGTTTTGCTGCGCAATCGCTAGAATGGCGGCCTTTGCGAAGTTCTGGAGTTTCCCCCTCATGCGCACTTTTCGTCTGGTGATTTCTTGCCCGGACCGTGTTGGCATCGTTGCCAAAGTCAGTAACTTTCTGGCATCACACAACGGCTGGATCACTGAAGCGAGCCATCACTCGGACAATCTCAGTGGCTGGTTCTTCATGCGTCACGAAATCCGTGCCGACTCCCTGCCATTTGGTATCGAAGCGTTTCGTGAAGCCTTTGCCCCGATCGCCGAAGAGTTCTCGATGGACTGGCGCATCACCGATACCGAGCAAAAGAAGCGCGTGGTCCTGATGGCCAGCCGCGAGTCGCACTGTCTGGCCGACTTGCTGCACCGCTGGCACAGCGATGAGCTGGACTGCGAAATTTCCTGTGTGATTTCCAACCATGATGACTTGCGCAGCATGGTGGAGTGGCACGGTATTCCGTACTACCACGTCCCGGTCAATCCGCAGGACAAGCAGCCAGCCTTCGCCGAGGTTTCGCGCCTGGTCAAGCAGCACGACGCCGAAGTGGTGGTGCTTGCCCGCTACATGCAGATCCTGCCGCCCGAGTTGTGCAGCGAATACGCGCACAAGGTCATCAACATTCACCACAGCTTCCTGCCGTCGTTCGTTGGTGCCAAGCCGTACCACCAGGCCTCCCTGCGTGGCGTGAAGCTGATCGGCGCGACCTGCCACTATGTGACCGAAGAGCTGGATGCCGGCCCGATCATCGAGCAGGACGTGGTACGCGTCAGCCACAGCGACAGCATCGAAGACATGGTGCGTTTCGGCCGTGATGTCGAAAAAATGGTGCTGGCCCGTGGCTTGCGTTATCACCTGGAAGACCGGGTGCTGGTGCACGGCAACAAGACTGTCGTCTTCTGACAGATGTACGTCACAGTTGAAACTCGAAGGGCCTGGGCGTTCAATCGCTTCAGGCCCTTCGCCGTTACTGCACCGAGGACATGACCATGGCCGATCCACTGGACAAAGCCACCTCCAAGGCTCCCGCCACGCTGGGCGAGGGTTGCCTGAGCCGCTACGACCCGGATGACATGGGGCCTGAAACCGGTACGGAGTTTCCTGACGCCGCGCAGCTGTGGGAGCAGATGCAGCAAGAGCCCGAGGACAAACCTAAGCCTGCCTGAGTTTCATCAACTTCATCAGCAGTGGCCGACCCAGCATCAGCAAAAATACCGGCCCACCGACCAGTAAATAGAAGTAATAGGTCACCGCCCGCCAAATCAGAATCGCCGCGGCTGCCGTGGATTTCCCGACCATGGGCGCCAGCAGCGCAGCGGACGTCAGTTCGGCCGCCCCGGCTCCGCCCGGCAGCAGGCTGAATTGACCGGCGCTCAGGGCAAGCATCTGGACCAGAAAACTCCAGGCCCACTGCAAGTCCGCGCCGAGCCCTCGTAGCGCCAGGTACAGCACGCTGTAGCGCAGGACCCAGTGCATGCAGGTCAGGGCGAATACCTTGATCAAGGTCCGCACGGGCAACTTCAACGTGTCGGTAAACGCCGCCAGAAACTGCAGGAGTTTGCGCGCCCAGCGCATTCGCGTGGCCGCCTTGACATTGAGTCGGGCGAGCCAACGGCCACTCAGGCGAATCAATAAGCGGTGATAGCGGGCCACCATGACGCAACTGATCAGGCCGCCGAACAGCGAAACGGTGCTGACCATCAGCATCCATTCCATGCGCTGGCTGAGGTGCTGGAACAGGGCGTAAATCAGAATCCCGCTCAGGGCACAGAGGAAAAACAGCAAGTCGCTCAGTTGATCCATGGCAAACACTGCACTGCCCCTGGCGGGACGCACGCCGCGACGCGCCAGTAAGGCCATGATCGTCAGAGGTCCGCCACTGCCGCCGGGCGTGGCGCAGTAGGCGAATTCGGCGGCCATCACCACGCCGAGGCTCCTGAGTCGGCCGACCTTGTCGCACTGATCCCCCAGCAACAGGCGCAAACGCAGAGTGTTCACTCCCCAGCACAGCAGGATCATGCCGAACATGATCAGCAACCACGGCAGCGGAAATGCGCTCAGCCGAGACCAGGTTTCGCTGCCGCCCAACAATAATGGAATCAGCACTGCCGCGAGCAAACCGACGAACAACAGCAGTGCGCGACTCATGCGGCAAGGCCCATTCGGTCGTTTTGCAGCGCCAGCCAGCGGGCCTTGGTCATCGGAACTCTTCCGATGTCGAGCAGGTGCTCCAGGGTTTGTAGCCAGTATCGGCGTGAGAACTCATGGCGCATGTCCACCGGGTGCAGGCCCAGGCGAATCACCGGGGCGTGCTGCCAACGCTGTTCTCGCCAGTCGCTGACGAGCTTCGAAACACCCCGGCGCAAGGCGCTGCGCGCGCTCCAGACCAGCCCCGGCGCCTCTATCGCGATGAAATCCGGTAGCCGGTATAAATGTTGCGAGTCGCTGGTGTAACTCAACGGCAATTGGCGCAACGCCTGGCGAGTGCCCTGGCTCATCAGCCAGGCCGGGGCGACGAACCCCTCGAGCGGCCAGTCATGGCGGTGGAACATATCGATACCCGAACGCAACCGGGCGAGGGCGTCTTCCTGCGACAAACGGTAAAACTCGCCTTCGTGGGTGTAGACCCGACGCATGAACCAGTCGCGGGGATTGATGGTCATCGGCCCGTCGTCACAATGGAAATAGCCATGCAGTGCCAGTTCGTCGCCCCGGGCGACCCTGGCACTGAGCTGGCGACAAAATTGCGGATGGGCGTCCAGATTGTTGTGTTTGTGCAAATCCGGGACCACCAGCCAGGTGATCGGCACGTCACCCAAGGCGTCGACGGTTTCGACGAACGGCTGGTAATCGGCCCAGGTGGGCGGTGCCACGTCGTGCAGTACCAGCAGTAAAGCGGGACAGTTCATGGACTCAACCATTGGCTGCCTGCGGCCATTGGCTGCCGAGCACGGCGTGGTAGTGGCGCAGCAGGCTGTTGACCACCGTATCCCAGGCGTAATGCCGTTCGACATGCAATCGCGCTTGCCGGCCCAGGGTTACGCTGCCCGAGCCGAACAGTTCTCGAACGGCGGTGGCCATCGCGGCGGGATTGTTCGGCGCACAGAGCAGGCCGCAGTCCTCGGTGACGATTTCCTCGAAGGCCCCGGCCGCCACGGCTACCACTGGAATGCCGCTGGCCATGGCCTCCAGAATGACCAGGCCGAAGGTTTCCTGATCGCCGGCGTGGAGCAATGCGTCGGCGCTGGCCATCAGGCGGGCCACCTGCGCCGCCGGGCAGAACTCGTCGATCACCGTCACGTTGGACGGCACGGCCGTGGGCATCGACGAGCCAACCAGCAACAGGTGATAGCGTCGGCCCAGGCGTTTCATGCAGTCGAGCAGCACCGGCAGGTTTTTTTCCTTGGACCCGCGCCCGGCGAAGATCAAGAGGCGGGTGTTTTCGTCCAGGCCCAGCTCGGCCCGCAGCCCGGGGTCTCTGGCATCGGGATTGAAGGTTTGCAGGTCGACGCCGAGCGGCTGCACGAAGACATTCCTGACCCCAAGCCCGATGAGCTTGTCGGCCATGACCCGGCTGGGCGCCAGGACCCGGTCGAAGTTGCCATAGAGCTTGCTGACATAGGCCTCGACGTTGTTGGTCACCCAGCTTCCCATGCGGTTGCTGACCAGCAGCGGCAGGTCCGAGTGATAGAAGCCGATGACCGGCACATCGAGTTGGCGCCGCGCATCCAGCGCCGCCCATGCGGTGAGATAGGGGTCGCCGACTTCGATCAGATCGGGTTGCAAGTCTTGCAGCACATTGCGCCAGGGCGCCAGACGCAGAGGAAAGCGATAACCCTTGCCGAAGGGCAGGGCAGGGGCGGGAACCGTGAAGATGCCATCCTGCTCGCCCAAGGACGATCCGGGGATCAGCAAACTGTGGCGAATGCCTGGCTTGATGCCCAGGCGACGATGCTTTGCATCCAGATAAGTGCGCACGCCTCCACTGGCGGGGGCGTAGAACATGGTGATGTCCGCGATATGCACGATGAACGATCCTCCGGTCCTGTTACTCCTTTGGTTGACCTATATGAAGGATAGATGTTCGGTCGGGGTTTGTTGCAAGGCGCTGGATGAAGGCTGTTGTGGCGAGGGAGCTTGCTCCCGCACGGCTGCGAAGCAGTCGTCAAATCAGCCGATGTGTTTTTGTTGACACACCTTGGATACCGATTTTGGGGGCGCTTCGCGGCCCAGCGGGAGCAAGCTCCCTCGCCACATGGGGTTGCTGCATCAGATACGGAAACTGCCTACCAACTGCTTCAACCGTGCCGCTTGCTGCTCAAGGTCCGAGCACGCGCGCAATGTCGATTGCAGGTTCTCCACGCCTTCCTGGTTCAGTGTGTTGATCTCGGTGATGTCGACGTTGATCGACTCCACCACGGCGGTCTGTTCCTCCGTCGCGGTAGCCACCGACTGGTTCATGCCGTCGATTTCACCGATACGCAGCGTCACGCTGTTCAGGCGTTCGCCCGCGAGGTTGGCGATTTCCACGCTGTCCTGACTGTGGCGCTGGCTGTCGCTCATGGTGCTGACCGATTCCCGGGCGCCGACCTGCAACTCCTCGATCATGGTTTGCACCTGTTGCGCCGATTCCTGTGTGCGATGTGCCAGGTTGCGCACTTCGTCCGCCACCACGGCAAATCCACGACCGGCTTCACCGGCGCGGGCGGCTTCAATGGCGGCGTTGAGTGCCAGCAAATTGGTTTGCTGGGAAATGCTGGTGATCACTTCGAGAATCTGCCCGATGTTCACCGTTTTGCTGTTCAGCGATTCGATGTTGGAGCTCGATGCACTGAGCATGCTCGACAGTTGATTCATCGCCGCGATGCTGCGCTCCACCACTTGCTGGCCGTCTTCGGCCAGGTTGCGGGCATCGCTGGCCTGGCTCGAAGCCTGAGCGGCGTTACGGGCAATTTCCTGGGCGGCGGCACCGAGCTGGTTGATCGCGGCCGCGACGCTGCTGGTGCGCGAGGCTTGCTGGTCGGAGTTGAACATCGACGAGTTGGAAGCGGCCACTACGCGCAATGCCACTTCGTTGACTTGCCCGGTGGCTGAGGACACTTCGCGGATCGAGCCGTGAATGCGCTCGACGAAACGGTTGAACGCGGTGCCGAGTGTGCCGAATTCGTCATTGTTCTGGATGGTCAGGCGCTTGGTCAGGTCGCCTTCGCCGTCGGCGATGTCGGCCATGGCACGGGTCATGACGTGCAGCGGCTGGATCAGGATGCGAATCAGCATGCCGAGCAGGGCGATGATGATGGCCACGGCAATAATGGTCGCAACCACAGCCGAGGCGCGGAATTCGCTGAGCATCGAGTAGGCTTTTTCTTTGTCGACCGACACACCGATGTACCAGTTGACCGATGACAAGCCTTTGATCGGGGTGAAGGTCACGATGCGGGTTTTGCCATCGACCTGGATTTCGCTCATTGCGCTGCTGATAGCCGGCGTGTCTTGCGGGTAGACATCCTTGAGCGCCTTCATCGCCAGCGCTTTGTCGGGATGTACGAGGATCTTGCCATCGGAGCTGACCAGGAAGGCATAACCCATGCCGTCGAAATCCAGCGTGCCAAGGCTGTCGGCGATCACTTGCAGGCTCAGGTCGCCACCGACCACGCCGATGTTCTGGCCGTCCTTGATGACGCTGTCGACAATGGAGATCACCAGTTGGCCGGAAGCCAGATCAATATAAGGCTCGGTCAATGCCGAACCGCTGCTGCCTTGCGCGCTTTTGTACCAAGGGCGTGCACGTGGATCATAGCCATCGGGCATCTTGCTGTCCGGGCGAATGATGAACGAGCCATCCTTGTTGCCGAGGTAGGCGCCCATGAAGGTCGAGGTCACGGCTTTTTGTACAAGCAGGCTGGAAACGTTGTCGGCATCGGGGTTGAGCGCAACAGTTTGTGACAGGTTTTCAATCAACAGGCTGCGCCCGTTCAACCAGGTCTGGATATTGTTGGCGGTTACCGCGCCCATTTCCTGCAGATAATTTTCCAGGTTTTCGCGAATGGCATTGCGCTGCAAATAGTCGTTGTACAGCGTGAATGAGGCGAAGGCGGCAATCACAATGAGGGCGGCGGCAAGCAGGATTTTATGGCTGAAACGCAGATTTTTGTTCATGGCTTGGGGTTCCGCTAAGGTCTTAATGTCCAGCGCGTGCTTTTATAAAGGGACGCACGACGGGCAAGGTTGAAAGCAAGTGAATTTTCCGACTCTCCTTAGGGAAATTTCCGACCAGATCGTGTCTGACTGCTTTGTCGTTATCTCTATCGGCCGTGCAGGACCAAAGATTAATCATGGGTGACCAAATGCCTGACTCATTGCAACTCGTTATCGGCGCAGATCTCGAAGGGCAGCCGATTGCCCAGGCCATGCGCCTGGCGAACCGCCACGGATTGATCGCGGGCGCGACCGGCACCGGCAAGACCGTCACTTTGCAACGAATGGCCGAAGCCTTCAGCAATGCCGGCGTAGCGGTGTTCGCCGCCGACATCAAGGGTGACCTGTGCGGCCTTGGCGCCGCCGGCAACCCCCAGGGCAAGATCGCTGAGCGGATTGCCGGGATGCCCTGGCTCAACCACAAGCCTCAGGCTTATCCGGTGACGTTGTGGGACATACACGGTCAGTCCGGTCATCCTTTACGCACAACCTTGAGTGAAATGGGGCCGCTGCTGCTGGGCAGCCTGCTGGAGTTGACCGACAGTCAGCAATCGGCACTCTACGCCGCGTTCAAGGTGGCGGACCGCGAAGGCCTGTTGTTGCTCGATCTCAAGGACCTGAAGGCGTTGCTCAATCACCTGCGGGACAACCCCCAGTTGCTGGGCGACGATGCGGCATTGATGACCACCGGCTCCAGCCAGGCATTGCTGCGACGTCTGGCGACCCTGGAGCAACAGGGCGCCGAAGCCCTGTTCGGCGAGCCGGCGCTGCAACTCGAAGACATCCTGCAACCCACGGCGGATGGCCGTGGGCGCATTCATTTGCTGGACGCCAGCCGCCTGGTGCATGAGGCGCCGAAAGTCTATGCGACGTTCCTGCTGTGGCTGTTGGCCGAACTGTTCGAGCAACTGCCGGAGCGTGGCGATGCCGAAAAACCCTTGCTGGCATTGTTCTTCGACGAAGCTCACTTGTTGTTCAACGGTACGCCCCAGGCATTGCGTGATCGTCTGGAACAGGTTGTAAGGCTGATTCGTTCGAAAGGCGTGGGCGTGTATTTCGTCACCCAGTCGCCGGGTGACCTGCCGGATGATGTGCTGGCGCAGTTGGGTTTGCGCGTCCAGCACGGACTGCGTGCGTTCACGGCCAAGGAGCAGAAGTCCCTGCGCGCGGTGGCCGAAGGATTCCGGCCGAATCCTGCGTTCGACGCGTTGTCGGTGTTGACCGAGCTCGGGATCGGTGAGGCGCTGGTCGGCACCCTGCAGGAAAAGGGCACGCCGGAAATGGTCCAGCGGGTGTTGGTGGCTCCACCGCAATCGCGGATCGGGCCTTTGACTGAAACCGAGCGCACGATGTTGATCGCAGGCTCACCGTTCAAAGGGCGTTATGACCAACCGATCGATCGCGAATCAGCCTATGAGGTGCTGGTGGGACGCAAGGGACTGGCACCAGAGCCCGAAGCGGAGCAGGGCAAACAGGAACCGAGTTTCACCGAACAGGCCGGAGAGTTCCTCGGCACAGCGGCTGGGAAGGCGCTGAAATCGGCGATGCAACAGGCGGCGAACCAGATTGGCCGACAGTTGGTGCGCGGCTTGATGGGCTCGTTGCTGGGCAGCAAAAAACGCCGCTGAAAGCAAAGGATCGCAGCCTTCGGCAGCTCCTACGGGTTGCTCGCAAATTTAAATGTAGGAGCTGCCGGAGGCTGCGATCTTTTGATCTTGTCTTTAACCTTTGGTTTTGGCATGCGCCGCCAGTCGCTCCAGCGCTGCCCGCAGATTCGGGTCGCTGATCCCGTCGGCCGTGGCCTGAATGGTCGCTGCCGCGTCGTTGGACAAGTCCATGGTATGCCCGGCCGCACCTTGCTGAATGGTCGGCGGTTGAACTTTGAACAGGATCCGGGTCAGATTGGCAAACTCGTCGAACATTTGCAGTTGCCGTTGCAGGCGCTTCTGCTGGTAGCGCAGGCGGGTTGCCCAATGACCGTCGGTGACAATCAGCAACAAACTGCCTTCGCGCCAGGAAGCCACGTGGCAATGCTCGCGAGCGGCGGGTTGCAATTGGCTTTCGAGCAAGCGTTGCAGGTGACCCAGGCGTTGAGCGTGGCCGAGAATGGCCTTCAGCGGCTTGGCTTCGCGTAGTAGAACGGCAGGTACTTTGGCCGTAAGTGGGCGAAATGCCATGATCAGACACCTGAAGTAACAGAGGCGCCATGGTAGCAGAAAGCGCCGGATGCACCCGCCCATTGCTTTTGTGGGCGCTTTACCCATTAAATCAACAACTAACTTCTGTCTTGAACGGCTTGAAGTTGAGCAAAACGCCCTTATTTTATGTGAGCCCCGTCAAAGCGCTGTGCCAGCATCGTGGAATATCGCCACTTTCCTCTCCATCGTTTCCGGGTAGAATGCTCGTTCGCATGCGGCCATGAGGGCTGCACGGGCGACTCACGGGGCCGCCCTCCATCCCTTTAGTGTGGAAGATCCTGCCGATATGTTTGCGCCTTTGTTAAAGAAACTTTTTGGAAGCAAGAACGAGCGTGAAGTCAAGCGCATGCTCAAGACGGTGCAACTCGTCAATGCCTTCGAAGAGCAAATGGTGGCCCTTTCGGACGATCAATTGCGTGCCAAGACAAGCGAGTTCAAGGCCCGCATCGCCAAAGGGGAATCCCTCGACAATCTGCTGCCAGAAGCCTTTGCGGTCGCCCGCGAAGCCGGCAAGCGTGTCATGGGCATGCGCCACTTCGATGTCCAGCTGATCGGCGGCATGACCTTGCATGAAGGCATGATCGCGGAAATGCGTACCGGTGAAGGCAAGACCCTGGTGGCAACACTGGGCGTTTACCTCAACGCGCTGTCCGGCAACGGCGTGCACGTTGTGACGGTGAACGACTACCTGGCCCGCCGTGACGCCAACTGGATGCGCCCGCTGTATGAATTCCTCGGCCTGACGGTCGGCGTTGTCACGCCGTTCCAGCCGCCGGAAGAGAAGCGCGCTGCCTACGCCGCCGACATCACCTACGGCACCAACAACGAATTCGGTTTCGATTACCTGCGCGACAACATGGCGTTCAGCATGGAAGAAAAATTCCAGCGCGAACTCAATTTTGCCGTGATCGACGAAGTCGACTCCATCCTCATCGACGAAGCCCGTACGCCGCTGATCATCTCCGGTCAGGCCGAAGACAGCTCCAAGCTGTACATAGAGGTCAACAAGCTGATCCCGCAGCTCAAGCTGCACGTTGAAGAAGTCGAAGGCGAGGTCACCCAGGCCGGTCACTACACCGTCGACGAGAAGACCCGTCAGGTCGAACTCAACGAAGCCGGTCACCAGTACGTCGAAGAAACGCTGACCCGCATCGGCCTGCTGGCTGAAGGCGAGAGCCTGTACTCGGCGCACAACCTGAGCCTGCTGACTCACGTCTACGCCGGCCTGCGCGCGCACAAGCTGTTCCATCGCAACGTCGAATACATCGTGCAGGACGGTCAGGTCGTGCTGGTCGACGAGCACACCGGCCGGACCATGCCGGGCCGCCGCTTGTCCGAAGGCCTGCACCAGGCCATCGAAGCCAAGGAAAACCTGAACATCCAGGCCGAAAGCCAGACACTGGCGTCGACCACCTTCCAGAACTACTTCCGTCTGTACAACAAGCTGTCCGGCATGACCGGTACGGCCGACACCGAAGCGTTCGAGTTCCACCAGATCTATGGCCTGCAGGTCATGGTGATTCCACCGAACAAGCCGCTGGCCCGTAAAGACTACAACGACCTGGTGTTCCTGACCGCCGACGAGAAATACGCGGCAATCGTGGCCGACATCAAGGAAAGCATGGCCGCGGGCCGTCCGGTTCTGGTCGGTACCGCCACCATCGAAACCTCCGAGCACATGTCCAGCCTGCTCGTGAAGGAAGGCATCGAACACAAGGTCCTGAACGCAAAGTTCCACGAAAAGGAAGCCGAGATCATTGCCCAGGCCGGTCGTCCGGGCGCACTGACCATCGCCACCAACATGGCCGGTCGTGGTACCGACATCCTGTTGGGCGGTAACTGGGAAGTGGAAGTGGCTTCCCTGGAAAACCCGACCCCTGAGCAGATTGCCCAGATCAAGGCCGACTGGCAGAAGCGGCACCAGCAAGTGCTCGAATCGGGCGGTTTGCAGGTGATTGCCTCCGAGCGTCACGAATCGCGCCGTATCGACAACCAGCTGCGTGGTCGTGCCGGTCGTCAGGGTGACGCCGGTTCCAGCCGTTTCTACCTGTCGCTGGAAGACAGCCTGATGCGCATCTTCGCCTCTGACCGGGTGAAGAACTTCATGAAGGCCCTGGGCATGCAGCCTGGCGAAGCGATCGAGCACCGCATGGTGACCAACGCCATCGAAAAGGCCCAGCGCAAGGTTGAAGGCCGCAACTTCGACATTCGCAAGCAGCTGCTCGAGTTCGACGACGTCAACAACGAACAGCGTAAAGTGATCTATCACATGCGTAACACGTTGCTGGCCGCCGACAACATCGGTGAGACCATCGCTGACTTCCGTCAGGACGTGCTCGACGCCACCGTCAGTGCGCACATTCCTCCGCAGTCGCTGCCTGAACAGTGGGACGTGGCTGGTCTGGAAGCTGCATTGCAGAGCGATTTCGGTGTGACGCTGCCGATCCAGCAATGGCTCGACGAAGACGATCACCTGTACGAAGAAACCCTGCGCGAGAAACTGATGCAGGAACTGATCGCGGCGTACAACGAGAAAGAAGACCAGGCGGGCGCCGAAGCGCTGCGCAGCTTCGAGAAGCAAATCGTTCTGCGCGTGCTGGACGACCTGTGGAAAGACCACCTGTCGACCATGGATCACCTGCGTCACGGTATCCACTTGCGTGGTTATGCCCAGAAGAACCCGAAGCAGGAATACAAGCGCGAGTCGTTCACCCTGTTCTCCGAATTGCTGGATTCGATCAAGCGCGATTCGATCCGTGTGCTGTCCCACGTTCAGGTTCGCCGCGAAGACCCGATCGAAGAAGAGCAGCGTCTGCGTCAGGAAGCCGAGGCATTGGCCGCTCGCATGCAGTTCCTGCATGAAGAGGCGCCAGGCCTTGAACAGCCGGAAGTGTTGGGCGAAGAGGTCGATGTTGCCCTCGCGGCCGCGCCGGTTCGCAACGAGCAGAAACTGGGTCGCAACGAGTTGTGCTACTGCGGTTCGGGCAAGAAGTTCAAGCATTGCCACGGGCAGATCCAGTAAAACCCGTTTCAAACGCTGAAATACCCGCGCCGCGACCGGCTTCTGCCGTCGCGGCGTTTTACCATTCGAACCACCGTTCTGCTGAAACGGTGCTGACATCATTTATAAAGGAGCGCATTCATGGCTGTTGGTCTTGGTCCTTTGCCAACGTTGCACCCGGTTGCCGGTTTTGAACTCGGTATCGCCTCGGCCGGCATCAAGCGCCCGGGGCGCAAGGATGTTGTGGTCATGCGCTGTGTTGAAGGCTCCACGGTTGCTGGCGTGTTCACCCTGAACGCCTTTTGCGCCGCGCCGGTGATCCTGGCCAAGCAACGCGTGCAAGGCCCTGTGCGTTACCTGCTGACCAACACCGGCAATGCCAACGCTGGTACCGGCGAGCCAGGCCTGGCCGCCGCCGAGCGCACTTGCGCCAAGCTGGCCGAACTGACCGGTGTCGACGCCAGCCAGGTGCTGCCGTATTCCACCGGTGTGATCGGCGAGCCGTTGCCGGTCGAGAAAATCGAAGGCGCGCTGCAAGCGGCCCTCGACGACCTGTCGATCCATAACTGGGAAGCCGCCGCCACCGGCATCATGACCACCGACACCCTGCCAAAAGGTGCCAGTCGTCAGTTCCAGCACGACGGCGTGACCATCACCGTAACCGGCATCAGCAAAGGCGCCGGCATGATTCGCCCGAACATGGCGACCATGCTCGGCTACATCGCCACCGACGCCAAAGTCTCCCGCGATGTGCTGCAAAACCTGATGCTCGATGGCGCCAACAAGTCGTTCAACCGCATCACCATCGATGGCGATACCTCGACCAACGACTGCTGCATGCTGATTGCCACCGGTCAGGCGGCACTGCCGGAAATCACCCGTGCCGAAGGCGAACTGTTCGCCAAGCTCAAGCAAGCGGTGTTCGAAGTGTGCATGGACGTGGCCCAGGCCATCGTTCGCGACGGTGAAGGCGCGACCAAGTTCGTCACTGTTGAAGTCAACGGTGGCGGCAATCACCAGGAGTGCCTGGACGTCGGTTACACCGTGGCTCATTCGCCGCTGATCAAGACCGCGTTGTTCGCTTCCGACCCGAACTGGGGCCGTATCCTGGCGGCTGTAGGCCGTGCCGGAGTGCCGAACCTGGACGTGAGCAAGATCGACGTGTTCCTCGGCGACGTGTGCATCGCCAGCCGTGGCGCGCGCGCGGCGACCTACACCGAAGCCCAGGGCGCGGCGGTGATGCAGCAGGAAGAAATCACCATCCGTATCGAGTTGGGTCGTGGCGATTGCAGCGAAACCATCTGGACCACCGACCTGTCCCACGAATACGTGAAGATCAACGCCGAGTACCGTACTTAATACACGGTTCAAGACCGAGTCGTCCCATTCGCGAGCAAGCCCGCTCCCACAAGAGATCTTCAGTGAACACAAAGTGTGCGTACTGCCCGATCAACTGTGGGAGCGGGCTTGCTCGCGAAGGCTGACGACCAGACGCTAGATATTCTGGCTTGTTACCCTGACGAGAAGGCACCCCGAACATGAGCCTGCACCTGATCATCGGCGACAAACTGCATTCCTCCTGGTCCCTGCGTGGCGCCCTGGCCCTCGATCTGACTGGCGCTTCCTACACCGAAGAACTCATCAAGCTGAACCAGCCGGACACCCGTGAGCGTCTGCTCAAGCATTCGCCAACCTGTAAAGTCCCGCTGCTGAAAACCGGACACGGCACCATCGCCGACTCCCTGGCGATTGCCGAATACCTGGCAGAACAGTTTCCCGACGCGAACCTGTGGCCCAAAGACATTGCCGCCCGTGCCCAGGCGCGTTCGGCGTGCGCGCAGATGCACAGTGGCTTTTTCGCCATGCGCGGCAACATGCCGTTCGACCTGAGCCATGACGCAGCGCTATCGCCGGTCCCGGCCGATGTCCAGGCGGACATCGAACGCATGTCTGCGTTGTGGGCCGAGTGTCGTGCCGCTGCGACCGAGAGCGGTCCGTACCTGTTTGGCCGCATCACGTTGGCCGACGCTTTTTTTGCACCCATCGCCGTGCGCCTGCGCACCTATCGGGTGAAACTGTCCGCGGCTGACGAAGCCTATGTTGAAACCCTCTACCAATGGCCAGCGTTCAAGGCCTGGCAGAAGGCCGGACTGGAGGAGTCGTAAAGGTGAAACGAGTCCATGTCGCCGCCGCCGTCATCCGTGATGGCAGTGGCCAAATCCTGATCGCCCGTCGTGCGGATTCACAGCACCAGGGTGGCTTGTGGGAATTTCCCGGGGGCAAGGTCGAGGCCGACGAGTCGGTCGAAACCGCACTGGCCCGCGAACTTCATGAGGAACTGGGCATCGTGGTCGGCGCGGCGCGCCCGCTCATTCAGGTCCGGCACGATTACCCGGACAAGCAGGTGTTGCTGGATGTCTGGGAAGTCTCGGCGTTTACCGGCGAGCCCCACGGCGCCGAAGGCCAACCGCTGGCCTGGGTGTCGCCCCGGGATCTGTCGGATTACGAGTTTCCGGCGGCCAATCAGCCGATCGTCGCGGCCGCGAAATTGCCCGCTCAGTACCTGATTACCCCGGAAGACCTGGAAACCCCGGCGTTGCTGCGCGGCATCCAGAAGGCCATTGCTGGCGGCATCAAGCTGATCCAGTTGCGCGCACCGAACGGTTACGACCCGAAATACCGGGACCTGGCCGTGGATGCGGTGGGGCTGTGTGCCGGCAAGGCGCAATTGATGATCAAGGGGCCGTTCGAATGGCTGGGCGACTTCCCGTCCGCCGGTTGGCACATTACCTCGGCGCAGCTGCGCAAATACGCAGCGGCTGGCCGACCGCTACCGGCATCGCGCTGGCTGGCGGCGTCGTGCCATAACGCTGAAGAGCTGGCGCTGGCCGAGCAGATGGGGGTGGACTTCGTGACCCTGTCGCCGGTACAGCCGACCCAGACTCACCCTGGCGCCGAGCCGTTGGGTTGGGAGCAGGCGTCGAGCTTGATCGAGGGCTTCAGCAAGCCGGTGTTCCTGCTTGGTGGGGTTGGCCCGGCTGAGGTCGAGAAAGCCTGGGCGACGGGTGCGCAGGGTGTGGCGGGAATACGGGCGTTTTGGCCTGATTCCCAGTGATGCAAATGGCCTCATCGCGAGCAAGCTCGCTCCCATAGTGGATTTGCGGCGATCACAAAACCTGTGGGAGCGAGCTTGCTCGCGATGAGGGCTTGGCAGGCGCCGGCTAAACCTCAGGTTTCGCCGCAGGCTGCCAAAGAATCTCCGCCACTCCCTGACGCTTGGCAATCAGCCGCGCCATCACAAACAACAAATCCGACAACCGATTGATGTACGCAAGGCCAACCCCGGCCAATGGCTCAATCGCATTGAGCTGCTGACAGCGCCGCTCTGTGCTGCGCGCCAGGCTACGGCAGACATGAGCCTGGGCAATCAGCGTCGAGCCACCGGGCAAGATGAAGTTTTCCAGGGGCCCCAACTCTTCATTCCACACATCGATCGCCGCTTCCAGTCGTTCGATTTCCGCTGCATTCAACGCCTGGTACACCGGCATCGCCAGTTCGCCACCCAGATCAAATAACCGATGCTGGCAGGGGGCCAATACCTCGATCACTTCGTTCAAGCCTGGAAACTCACCCGTTTGCGCCGCCAGCCCGGCCAGCAACACGCCCACCTGACTGTTCAGCGTATCGACTTCGCCAATGGCCTCGATCCGCGGGTGATCCTTGGGTACGCGACGACCGTCGCCCAGCCCGGTCTCGCCTTTGTCGCCAGTGCGGGTGTAAATCTTCGACAAACGAAAGCCCATGGTTACCTCGATAGCAGATTGAGTTCTTGCGAGACAGGTGGGGTACTCGCCAGGGGCAGGCGCAAGGTGAAGCAGGTGCCTTGGCCAAGAGTCGATTGCACTTCCATCTGCCCCTTGTGGTTATTGGTGATGATGAAGTACGACACCGACAGGCCAAGCCCGGTGCCCTGGCCGATTTCCTTGGTGGTGAAGAACGGCTCGAAGGTCCGTTTGCGCACGTTTTCGCTCATGCCGATCCCGTTGTCCTCGACCTGGATTTCCGCCCATGGCGGATTCAGCCTGGTGCGCAGAATGATCCGCCCCGGTTCGCTGTCGTCTTCACGCTGATGGATGGCTTGTGCGGCGTTCTTCAACAGGTTGAGCAGCACTTGCTCCAGTTCGTTGGCGGTGCCGGGGACCGGTCCCAGGGCCGGATCGAACTGGCGAATGATGGCCTGGCCCTTGAAGTCGAAGCCGATCGCCAGGTCGAAGTCGTTACCGGCGATCTCTACCGCCTGGTCGATCAGGGCAGGCAGATCGCACGGGGCCATCTGGCGGGTGCTGCGACGGCTGAAGCTGAGCATGTGGGTGACGATTTTCGCCGCCCGGGCACCGGCCTGCTGGATGCCGTCGAGTAACTGTGGCACTTCGCGGATTTTCAGGTACTGGTTGACCGTCGCCAGTTCGATGCCGGCCTGTTCGGCCACTTCGAGGTTCTTCGGCAAATCGGACGACAGGCGTCGGCGAATGTTTTGCACGTTGTGCAGGATTGCGCCCAGCGGGTTGTTGATCTCGTGGGCCATGCCGGCGGCCAGGCCACCCACCGACAGCATTTTCTCCGACTGCACCATCATCTCTTCCAGGGACAGGCGCTGGGTGATGTCGTCGATCCGGATCACCACGCCACGCCCGGCACCGCCCATCAACGGATAGAAAGTCAGGGCGTAGTGGCGGGGCTCGTCATCCTTGAGCCAGGTGACACGCTCGATCTTGGCCACCGTATGCTGCTCGACCGTTTGCTTGAGTTGCGGCAGGAACGGCTTGAGCGGTTCGAAGGCGAGGAAGATAGGCTGGTTCAGGGCTTCATCGAGGCGCGTGCCGGACAGGGCGCTGGCCTCCTGGTTCCATTGCGTCACGTAGAGTTGTTCGTCGAGGGCGATCAGTGCCGATGGCATGGAGTCGATGATGCTGTTGAGGTAGTTCTGGAAACCGGTGAGCTTTTTCTCGATCTTGCTGCGCACCTGGACTTCGAGCTCCAGTTTGCGGTTGGTATGGCGGGTTTCTTCCGCCAGACCCTGGGCCTGGTCATAGGCTGCCTGGGAGTCGTCCCTGGCCCGCTTGAGTTGCTGCTCCCTGGCCTCGATCCGCGAGAGCATGGTGTTGAACGCTTCGGCGAGGCTGCCGATTTCATCGTGGTTTCCGCGCGAAGCACGCAGTGCGTAGTTCTCTTCGCGGGTGACCTGCCGGGACAACTCTTCGAGCTGGTGGATCGGCCGGGTAATCAGGCGCTTGATCTGGCGGGCAATGATCAGCCACAGCAATACGCTGAAGATCAGAATCCCCAGGCTGGCCGTCAGGGTCCCGGTGTAGAACGCCACTGGCAGTTCGCTCGAAGCTACCAACAGCAGGTGTCCTGGTGCCGCGCCAGTGCGGGGCAGGGGGATGACTTGGTTGGTACGAAACTCGGTGGCCTGCCAGTCTTCGATATGCCGGAAACGCTTCGGTAGCTCCAGGTTGTCGCCATGCTGCAATTGCGCCAGTCGCTCACCCTTTCCGTCATACAGGGCTGCCGCGCGCAAGGGCGAATAGCTGTTGAGTTCATTCAGCAGGCGCTCGGCGCTTTGGGGGGACGCCAGGGCTTCGGAGGCCAGGCTCGGGTTGGATACCAGCCGGCCGATGGTCTGCAGGGCCTGGGGCGCCATGCTTTCCTGGGAGATGTAGTAGGCGGCGCTGATAAAGGTCAGGTTGGCAACCAGCAGGACGGTGACCATCAGTACCAGCAGGGCGGCCAGCAGTTTCTGGCCGACGGGCAGGTTTTCAAGGCGCTGGCGCAATGGCATCGGATTCATCGCAGACAAGGAACAAGTGGCCAGCGTAGCCGCTGCTCAGTCGCTGGGCAATCCAAGGCGTTGCAGGCGAGCGATCAACCTTGCCTCAAGTTGATTGAGGTGAGGCAGGTTCAGTTGATGGCGCCCGGCCACTTTGCAGGCATAACCGAGCAGGTAGCTGATTTCCGTGCGGCGCTGGCTCGTGACGTCCTGATGCATCGAGGAGTAGTTGGCGGCGGTGGCGTGAATCACCCGTTCGACTTCCTGCTGCAGGTTTTCGGCCGCTGCCGGCTGACCACAACGCTCGAGCAACTCCACCAGTTCACCGCACAGGGTGGCGACCTCACATTGATGTTGCTGCAAGCCGCCATTACGGCAATCGTGTAGCACCGTCAGCGGATTGATCGCACAGTTGAGGGCGAGTTTGCGCCACAGCCGGGTCAGGATCTCGGTGCTCCACTCGTGGGGGATGCCGGCAGCGCTCAGGTCATCGAGCCAGATCGGTGCCACCGGATGGCTCGCATCCCCCAGCCAGGTGAAGCCATGTCCGGCAAACACCACGCGCCAATCACCATCGCGGAAGGCGCCTTCGGTGCTCGAGGCATAGATGCAGCGTGCCTGGGGAACCTGGGCGGCGACCGCGTCCTGGCTGCCCAGGCCATTTTGCAGCAGGATCAGTTCGGCGCCTGGGGCCAGGCGTGGCGCCAATCGAGCCACCGCACTTTCGGTATCGTAGGCTTTACACGCCACCAGCAGGCGGTGGATCGGTTGGGGGTTGTCGGCTGTCTCTGCGGGCACGGCATAGTGTTGCGCCTCGCCGTGTTCCACCAGTGTCAATCCACCGGCCACCTCATAGGCCTGCAGTCTCGCGGTGTCCCGCAGGATCAGCCGGACCGGCATTCCAGCCCGTGTCAGGCGTGTCGCCCATAAAGTGCCGAGGCTGCCGGCGCCCAGTACATGCCAGGTGGTGGACATCAGCTTTTTGCTCTGTTTAAGGCGTGCATCGGCAGCTCGCAGTGAATGATGGGAAAGACCCGTTATAATCAGCGCGGATTTTAACCGCAAGCCAGGCGTGCTCCATCAGTGCGCCTTTAATTTTGGAGAGATTACATGCCGTCGTTCGACGTGGTATCCGAACTGGACAAACACGAAGTCACCAACGCGGTCGAGAACGCCGTCAAGGAACTCGATCGTCGTTATGACCTGAAAGGCAAAGGCAGCTTCGAGTTCAAGGAAAAAGACCTGACCGTCAACCTGACCGCCGAAGCGGATTTTCAGCTCGAAGCGATGATTGAGATCCTCAAGCTGGCGCTGGTCAAGCGCAAAATCGACGTGCAGTGCCTTGAAGTCAAGGACGCGTTCGCGTCGGGCAAGCTGATGAAGCAGGAAGCCGTCCTCAAGGAAGGCATTGACAAGGAGCTGGCGAAGAAAATCGTCGCTCATGTCAAAGACGCCAAGCTCAAGGTCCAGGCGGCCATTCAGGGTGAGCAGGTTCGCATCACCGGCAAAAAGCGTGATGACCTGCAAGAAGCCATTGCAGCGCTGCGGGCCAAGGAATTCGGTATGCCGCTGCAGTTCAACAACTTCCGCGACTGAGCCTCGAACCGGGAACCTCTTGGCGTTTGCGACGTCGGAGGCCAAGCAGCGGCAGAAACGATTGAGCCCGTCGCGGTTCGGTCTTTCTGCCGCTTTTTTTACGCATGCCGGGTAGCCGGAAAACAGGAGAGTGTAGATGGACTTAAATGCCGAGGTAGACAATCTGGTCAAGGTATCCCAAACCTGGATCCCGATGATCATGGAGTACGGCAGCCGTGTACTGCTGGCGGTTATCACCCTGGCCATCGGCTGGTGGTTGATCAACAAGGTCACGAAAAAGCTCGGCGGCCTGATTGCATTGCGTAATGCCGATCTGGCGCTGCAAGGCTTTATCAGCAGCCTGGCGAATATCATTCTCAAGATTCTGCTGATCGTCAGCGTGGCCTCGATGATCGGTGTGGAAACCACTTCGTTTGTGGCAGCGATTGGTGCGGCAGGCCTGGCCATTGGCCTGGCCTTGCAGGGCAGCCTGGCGAACTTCGCCGGTGGCGTGCTGATTTTGCTGTTCCGTCCGTTTCGCATCGGTGACTGGATCGAGGCTCAGGGTATCGCCGGTACTGTCGACAGCATCCAGATTTTCCATACCGTGCTGCGTACTGGTGACAACAAGACCATCATCGTACCTAACGGCAATCTGTCGAATGGCATCATCACCAACACAAACCGTCAGCCGACCCGCAAGGTCGTGTTTGATGTAGGCGTTGATTATGAAGCGGACCTGCAGAAAGCCCGTGAAGTTTTGCTGGAATTGGCCAAGGACCCGCGAGTATTGGCAGATCCGGAACCACAGGCCGTTGTTTCTACCCTGGGTGACAGTGCGATCACACTTTCGCTTCGTGTCTGGGTAAAGACTGCCGATTACTGGGACGTGATGTTCATGTTCAACGAACTATCCCGGGATCGTCTGCGAGAGGCCGGTATCGATATTCCATTTCCACAGCGGGTTATTCGTGTGGTTCAGGAATCTGCGGTGCAGTGACCGGTCTTGCCATACACGGCTGACTTTTCGGTCGGGCATGGATAGCGATTGTTCAATAATTGAACAGTTTGCATGGACAACAAAAAAGGCCCATCCGAAGATGGGCCTTTTTTTTGTTACCGCAAACTAACTGGATGCGATTACAAAACCGACAGCGGGTAGTCGACGATGAAGCGGAACTCTTTCACGTCGCCTTCACCTTCGTCAGCGTTAGCGAAGTGCCATGCTTGACGAATACGGAAGGACAGGTCTTTTGCCGGGCCAGTCTGAACAACGTACTTGGCTTCGAAGTTGGTTTCGTTGTGCTTGCCGTCTTCGCCGTACAGGCCAGCGTAAGGGCTGCCTACAGGAGTTTTGGTGCCGTCGATGTCCCAACCTTTAACGTAACGGGTCATGAAGCTCAGACCTGGAACGCCGTACTCAGCCATTTTCAGGTCGTAACGAACCTGGGCAGACTTCTCGCCAGGGGCGTTGAAGTCAGAGTACTGGATGGAGTTGGCGAGGAAGATCGAGTCGCCGCCGCGGTTGTTCTTGCCCACGCCGATGTAGTCGAACGGAGTGTCACCGTTAACCTTCTGGAAGGCCAGGGTGATGGTGTGTGCTTTCATGAACGAGAAAGCGGCTGCCAGGGAGTAAGCGGTGTTGCTGATCTCGCCCGCTTTGGCGTCACCGGTATCTTTGGTGTTGTAGATGTTACCGTCCAGGTTCAGCGACTCATCGCCACCCAGCGGAATGGTGTAGTTCAGGTTGGCGTAGTACTGGTTCCAGATGTCTTCCAGCTTGGCGCCATACAGCGATGCCGACAGGTTGTCGGTGATGCCGTATTTACCACCGAAGTAGTCGATGCTGTTGGCTTCTACGCCAGCGTAGGTTGCATACAGGCCGCCGTCACGGGCGTTGCGGTCCTGGCTGGTCGCCGAGTAGAAGTGACCGGCTTCGAGGTCAAGGTCTTTGACTTCGCTGCTCTGCAGCTGGATGCCGCTGGCAGTTTGAGGAAGGATGCGGGAACCGCCAACTGCAAACACTGGAGCAGTGCTTGGCTGCATGTCGCCGACTTTCAGCTCGGTCTTGGATACGCGGAATTTAACTGCGCCGCCTGCTTTGCCCTGGCTGTCGTTGACTTCGCCATCGGCGTCGCGGCTCATGTTGCCGGTGCCGCCGGTGCCATCACCGCCGTCCAGTTTGATTGCCAGGTAACCGAATGCATCAACACCAACACCGATCAGGCCTTGGGTGTAACCGGAGCTGAAATTGCCCCAGATGCCTTGGGTCCAGTCTTTCTGGTCGTTGCGGCCATCTTTGTTATCACGGTTGAAGTAGTAGTTGCGAACCAGCAAGTTCAGCGTGCTGTCTTCAACAATACCTTTGGCTTCAGCCTGGTCACTTACGAAAGGGGCGGCCGTAGCCAATTGGGTACTGGCGGCTGCTGCAACTGCCAGTGCGATCATGCTCCACTTCATCACGCGCATCGTGATTTGCTCCTTTGGTTTTAGAAGAGTACTGCCGTCCCACCTGTTTTATTATCTGGGCGGCTCTTTCTTTTTGTGTCGGCGCAAACTTATATCACGCCGACAATGTTGGCGATACTTGCGCATCTAACCTTTCGCCTTCTTTACGACCCTGTCGCAAACAGCATGGTAGATGTCGCAAATTTCCAGCTCCGACGCAACAGGGCGGACAACTTTAATGCTGTTTTCTGCGCCTTGTCGTCGCTAAAAAGAGTCCTGGTGAAACGTTTGAATCTCCATCGGGCTACCTTGCCACTATTTTTTTTTGCCTGAGGGGCTCCGCTTCCCGCGGGTGCCACTCCGGCGATATTGGGTATGAATGCAACAAGCGTGCACAAAATCGTGTTTTGTTACGCTTTTTTTCTAATTGACTGCCAAGTGCTGTAAAAACCTCATGAAACCGGGGGGTTCAAGCGCTTTCGGTTTGGGCTTGACGCCTTGCCTTACATCATGTTGCACCCTTCTGGTCGACAGCCTGGCAACCGGAAATGTTACCGGTTCACCCCGCCACTGAGTAAATGGCGGATGTCGAAGCACCCAGCGTAGACCCACTGTGCGGTTTTGGTGCAAAAAATTTTAGCCTTGTATTGAATTCACCTCTTTCGAGCCCTTGGCTGAAGCGAACTTTTCCTTGTTGCTCAGTCATTTCGGCGTGTTTTGCCTGTCGTTCGGTTCTGTAATGGTGCACGGTGGAAAAAATAGTCCTGTCCGGGGGCGGCTATCAGTTTTTGCTGGCGCTCGTGGCCTCGAGGCAAGGTTCGCCGTGAAGCCTGCGTCGTTCGCAGGTATGCTGCCATCCGGTCGCTTGGTGCGCTGTCCCGTCAGGATGGGCGCTAAGCTGAAAAATGATGCCCCGGCGGGAGAACGCGCAGTGTTCGCTTTAGATCCACGACTTCAACAAGACACGTTACCGATCGGGGACTTTCCGCTCTGCCGGTTGTTGCTGTCCAACGATTCGAACTATCCCTGGTTCATCCTGGTACCTCGTCGTGAGGCTATCAGCGAGATATTTCAGTTGGATGTCGCAGACCAGCAACAGCTTTGGCAGGAAACCACTGCGCTGTCGCAAGGACTCAAGGACGCGTTCGATGCGGACAAGTTGAATGTGGCGGCGCTGGGCAATGTCGTCAGTCAGTTGCACATGCATGTAATCGTGCGCAAGCGCGAAGATGCCGCCTGGCCGGCGCCGGTTTGGGGTAAACATCCGGCAAAACCTTACGGTTCGGAGCAGATCGCCGCGATTCGCGAGCGTTTGCGCTTGATTTTGACCGATGATTTTACGTTTCTGGAGGGCTGAATCATGAGCCTGGAAGAACGCGTTACCGAGCTTGAAAGCCGTCTGGCGTTTCAGGATGACACCATCCAGGCGTTGAACGATGTGCTGGTGGCGCAGCAGCGGGTGGTGGAGCGCCTGCAGTTGCAAATGGCCGCGCTGCTCAAGCGACAGGAGGAAATGGTCGGGCAGTTCGAGTCATTTGAAGAAGAAGCGCCTCCGCCGCACTATTAAGCAAGTCACAGGCATGAAAAAACCGCGGACAGCTCGGCTGTGCGCGGTTTTTTTTAGCCTTGAGTCAGCGGCGCGGCAGTGCGGCGATCACATCTTCGGCTTGCAGGCCTTTGTCACGATTCATGACGGAGAACTCCACGCGCTGGCCTTCGACCAGGACACGGTGGCCTTCACCGCGAATGGCCCGGAAGTGGACGAAGATATCGTCGCCGGAGTCGCGGGAGATGAAGCCGAAGCCTTTGGATGTGTTGAACCACTTGACGGTGCCGGTATCACGGTTGCTCATGTCGTAGCTTGGCGAGGCAGCGGCTGGTGACGACTTGTAAAAGCTGATGCCGAGGTGCAGGGCAACGGCGATCAGGGTTGCGACCAGGCTGAACAGTACGGCGGGTTGACCGGCGATGACGGGCATCGGTGCGATCAGCGTCAGGGTTTGTAGGACCACGCTCAGCACCAGCAGGGCGCTGACCAGGTTTTGCAGTTGGTGACGCGGGCCTTTGTTCCAGTAAGGGATGACTGGTGCAAGCGTAAGGTTGAGCAGGCCGAAAAAGGCCAGGTACAGTGCGTCGGGTTGTTGCAGGTAAGGTAAGGCTTCGGATTGCAGGCTAGGGATGAAGGACAGCAGCAAGGCCGCTGCGCCTATCAACAGATGGACGATTTTCAACATTTTGATTAACTCACGTTAAGACAGCTCACAAGGAAGAGCTGATGGCGCACGGTTCGCTTCAAGATAATAAAGAGGCGTTGGACACGTACCCGGTATCAGCCTATGCGCCGTGCCCGGAAAAAATAGGCACTGGCGACACACTGTCTATTTAACAGCAAAGCCGCAGGCTACTCAAATCAGGGCGTCCGGCGGCTCTTTTCGGGGCGAATTGACGCAGGTTGCCCCAAGTTACGGGGTAGCGGTACCTTCCTGCGACCGACTTGCTGACCTCGCGGATGCCGGTGCATGAAAAGCGGCGTGGATGCTCCGCGATCTTCTTTGCTGGACCATTCCATAGGGTGTTTCTGAAGGGCGCATCGCTTCGTTGCGTGGGAAAATGTCTGGAGTAGGACGCTCTCCAGGGTCTGCCAAAAGTTGTTGGCTTATCCTACGTCGAGGGTCATAAAGTCGGCTGGAAAATACCTTTGCACCTGAGTTTTTATAAGTCGACACACAGTTGCGCTTTAAAGAAACCAGATGGCAAAGGAGTGTCAGCGTTATGGTTTATGAAAGGCAAGAAGAGGGGCGATACGGTTCGCACAAGGATGTAAGGGTTGATCCGTTTGTTCGCGAGTTCGATATGGGGCTGGCCCAGCCCTTCTCCCGCTCCGTACGATTGAATGGCTTCGCCACCTGTTTGCGGCTCGAGCAGGTTTATTGGGATATTTTGGGGGCGATGGCCCGGGTCAATGGTTGCTCGGTCAATAACCTGTTGTCTCATGTGGATCGCGAAGTTCACTTGCGTCATGGCGGGGTAAGGAACTTCAGTGGATTGGTGCGGGTTGTCTGCGTCGTACACAGTCTCAAGGAAGGGGGGGGCATCGCCATGGCCTAGTCTGGACGGCGAAAACAGCAGAGTGTCGGTCCGTGCAGTCTTACGGCTGCACAGGCCGCATTTAATGGATATAATCCCGCTCTTTGCCGCAAAACCCTGCGTGTGCGGTAGCAATCTGATCGCCGAGACAACCTCCATGCCGATGTACGATTATCAATGTGCTTCCTGTGGTCATCAGTTGGAAGCCATTCAAAAGATCAGCGATGCACCGCTGGTCGACTGCCCTGTCTGTCAGGCGCCAGAGCTTAAAAAGTTGCTGTCCATGCCGGGCTTCCGCCTCAGCGGCACGGGTTGGTACGAAACCGATTTCAAGACCGGTTCCAAGAAGAACCTGGCCGGCGGCGACAAAGCTGACTAAGGCCCGGCCCCTGAGTTGTGACCTGAGTTGAACGACACGCGTGGGCTCTTGCATCATCCCATAGTGGATGTGCCCAAGGCCTCCAACCGAATTTCGAATTACGAGAAGTGAAACCACGACCATGATGCGCAGCCATTATTGCGGCCAACTGAACGAAAGCCTGGACGGCCAGGAAATTACCCTTTGCGGATGGGTCCACCGTCGCCGTGACCACGGTGGGGTGATTTTCCTCGATATCCGTGATCGTGATGGTCTGGCCCAGGTCGTGTTCGATCCGGATCGCGCTGAAACCTTCGCTGCTGCCGATCGCGTGCGCAGCGAGTACGTCGTGAAGATCACCGGCAAGGTTCGCCTGCGTCCGGCCGGGGCGACCAACGCCAACATGGCGTCGGGCATGATCGAAGTCCTGGGTTACGAGCTGGAAGTGCTGAACGAATCGGAAACCCCGCCGTTCCCGCTGAACGAGTTCTCCGACGTCGGTGAAGAAACCCGCCTGCGCTATCGCTTCCTCGACCTGCGTCGCCCGGAAATGGCCGAGAAGCTGCGTCTGCGTTCACGCATGACCACCAGCATCCGCCGCTTCCTGGACGAGAACGGCTTCCTCGACGTCGAGACGCCGATCCTGACCCGTGCCACCCCGGAAGGCGCGCGCGACTACCTGGTGCCGAGCCGTACTCACGCAGGTTCATTCTTTGCCTTGCCGCAATCGCCACAGCTGTTCAAACAGCTGCTGATGGTGGCCGGCTTCGACCGTTACTACCAGATCGCCAAGTGCTTCCGTGACGAAGACCTGCGGGCCGACCGCCAGCCGGAATTCACCCAGATCGACATCGAGACCAGCTTCCTCGATGAAAAAGAGATCATGGGCCTGACCGAGCAAATGATCCGCAACCTGTTCAAGGAAGTGCTGGGCCTGGAGTTCGGCGAGTTCCCGCACATGACCTTCGAAGAAGCCATGCGCCGTTACGGTTCCGACAAGCCAGACCTGCGTAACCCGCTGGAACTGGTGGACGTTGCCGATCAGCTCAAGGAAGTCGACTTCAAGGTGTTCAGCGGCCCGGCCAACGACCCGAAATGCCGCATCGCCGCCCTGCGCGTGCCTGGCGGCGCGAGCATGCCGCGCAAGCAGATCGACGACTACACCAAGTTTGTCGGCATCTACGGTGCCAAGGGCCTGGCGTACATCAAGGTCAACGAGCGCGCCAATGGCGTTGACGGTCTGCAATCGCCGATCGTGAAGAACATCCCTGAAGCCAACCTCAACGTGATCCTGGATCGTGTTGGTGCAGTTGATGGCGATATCGTGTTCTTCGGCGCCGACAAGGCCAAGATCGTCAGCGAAGCGTTGGGCGCATTGCGCATCAAGCTCGGCCACGACCTGAGCCTGCTGACCTGCGAATGGGCTCCGATGTGGGTCGTTGACTTCCCGATGTTCGAAGAGAACGACGACGGCAGCTTCAGCGCCTTGCACCACCCGTTCACCGCGCCGAAGTGCTCCCCGGCGGAGCTGGAAGCCAACCCGGCGGGCGCTTTGTCCCGTGCCTACGACATGGTGTTGAACGGCACCGAGCTGGGTGGCGGTTCGATTCGTATCCACCGCAAAGAGATGCAACAAGCGGTCTTCCGCCTGCTGGGCATCAACGAAGCGGAGCAGGAGGAGAAATTCGGCTTCCTGCTCGACGCCCTGAAGTACGGCGCGCCGCCGCACGGTGGCTTGGCCTTCGGTCTGGACCGTCTGGTGATGCTGATGACCGGCGCCCAGTCGATCCGTGAAGTGATCGCCTTCCCGAAAACCCAGAGCGCGGCAGATGTCATGACTCAGGCACCGGGCCAGGTGGATGCCAAGGCATTGCGCGAATTGCATATTCGTCTGCGCGAAACGCCTAAGGCCGAGTAAGGCCGACCTGAAGGGCGCATCTGTGGATGCGCCCTTTCTGTATAGATAGAGCTGTTCAAGATTTTTGTTTGCCGGCCGGCGCAATGCGGCGTAGCGGGCAATGTTTCAAAGAGAATTCGGAGCGAGTTATGGCAGGTCATTCCAAGTGGGCGAACATCAAGCACCGCAAAGAACGTCAGGATGCCAAAAAAGGCAAGATTTTCACCAAGTGGATTCGTGAGCTGACCGTTGCTGCTCGCCAGGGTGGCGGTGATCCAGGTTCCAATCCGCGTCTGCGCCTGGCGTTGGACAAGGCTCTTGGCGCGAACATGAGTCGCGACATCATCGACCGGGCAGTTGCCCGTGGTGCCGGTGCCGCCGATACCGACGACATGGTCGAGCTGACCTACGAAGGTTATGGTCCGGGTGGTGTCGCGGTGATGGTCGAATGCATGACCGACAACCGTAATCGCACTGCAGCCGCTGTTCGTCACGCGTTCAGCAAATGTGGCGGCAACCTGGGGACTGACGGTTCGGTGGCCTATCTGTTCGAGCGCAAGGGGCAGATCTCCTTCGCTGCCGGCGTTGACGAAGACGCACTGATGGAAGCCGCCATGGAAGCCGACGCCGATGACGTGGTGACCAACGAAGACGGTTCGATCGATGTGTTCACCTCGTTTGCCGGGTTCTATTCCGTGCGTAACGCACTGGAAGCGGCGGGTTTCAAAGGTGACGACGCGGAAATCGTCATGTTGCCGACCACCAGCGCCGAACTCGATCTGGAAGGCGCCGAGAAAGTCCTCAAGCTGATCGACATGCTCGAAGACCTGGACGACGTGCAAAACGTCTACTCTAACGCGGAAATTCCGGAGTCGGTGGCCGCGCAGCTCGGTTGAGGCATCGATAAAGATCGCAGTTTTCACCAGCCTCTGTAGGAGCTGGCGAAGCCTGCGATCTTTTGATTTTTGGCTTTTTATTTAAATGATCGCAGCCTTTGGCAGCTCCTACACGGTTATCCTCCGTTAACCGCGATCTCTTTCTGCAGGCGTTATGACTTTAATTCTTGGTATCGACCCCGGTTCGCGCATCACCGGTTACGGTGTGGTTCGTGATACCGGTCGCGGCTGTGAGTACGTCGCCTCCGGTTGTATCCGCACCGGTGCCGGCGAGCTGCATGAGCGACTGCAGATTGTCTATCGCGGGGTGCGGGAGATCATTCAGACGTACCATCCGGTGACCATGGGGATCGAAAAGGTGTTCATGGCCCGTAACGCCGATTCCGCCCTGAAACTGGGGCAGGCCCGTGGCGCAGCGATTGTGGCAGGCGCCGAGGAAAACCTGGAAATTGCCGAGTACTCCGCAACCCAGGTCAAACAAGCGGTGGTTGGCACTGGTGCTGCTAATAAAGAGCAAGTGCAGATGATGGTCATGCACATGCTGAAATTGACCAGCAAACCCCAGATCGATGCCTCGGACGCCCTGGCCATTGCCATCTGCCACGCTCACACCCGTTCCAGTCTGCTGCCCCATGGGCTGGGAGCTGCACGCAGTCGTGGCGGGCGCCTGCGTCTCTGATAGCATCAGCAATCATTTTCATGGAGTGAGGGCGTTCCGCCTGGGTTGTCGGCGATGCTCCCTTGCTCTATCAGTCGCTGGCCAAGAGCTGGCCAACGCTCAAGGATTTGTAACGTGATTGGACGTTTGCGCGGCACCCTGGCTGAGAAGCAGCCTCCTCATCTGATTCTGGATGTAAATGGCCTGGGCTATGAACTTGAAGTGCCCATGACGACCCTTTACCGCTTGCCGTCGGTCGGTGAGCCGCTAACCTTGCATACCCATTTGGTCGTGCGCGAAGACGCACAGTTACTCTATGGTTTTGTCGGCAAGCGTGAGCGCGACTTTTTTCGCGAATTGATCCGCCTCAACGGCGTCGGGCCGAAACTGGCACTGGCGTTGATGTCGAGCCTGGAAGTCGACGAACTGGTTCGTTGCGTACAGTCCCAGGACACTTCGGCGCTGACAAAGGTCCCGGGCGTCGGCAAGAAAACCGCCGAACGCTTGCTGGTGGAACTCAAGGATCGCTTCAAGGCCTGGGAAACCGTACCGGCCATGTTCGCCCTGGTGCCGAACCAGCCGGATGGACCGGCCCCGGTGAACACTGCCGAGACTGACGCCGTCAGCGCCTTGATTTCCCTGGGCTACAAACCCCAGGAAGCGAGCAAGGCGGTGTCTGCGATCAAGGAGAAAGATTTGAGCAGTGAAGACATGATCCGTCGCGCCTTGAAGGGAATGATCTAAGTGATTGAAGCTGATCGTCTGATCGCTGCCACGCACAGCCCGCGTGAGCGCGAAGAAGTCCAGGACCGCGCCATTCGCCCGGTCAGCCTGGCCGAATACATTGGCCAGCCGACCGTTCGCGAGCAGATGGAGTTGTTCATTCAGGCCGCTCGCGGTCGTAACGAATCCCTGGATCACACGCTGATCTTCGGGCCGCCCGGCCTGGGCAAGACCACCCTCGCCAACATCATCGCCCAGGAAATGGGGGTGTCGATCAAGAGCACCTCGGGGCCGGTGCTGGAGCGCCCTGGTGACCTGGCGGCGTTGTTGACCAACCTTGAACCTCACGATGTGCTGTTTATCGACGAAATCCATCGCCTGTCGCCCATCGTCGAAGAGGTGCTGTACCCGGCCATGGAGGATTTCCAGCTCGACATCATGATCGGTGAGGGGCCGGCCGCGCGTTCGATCAAGCTGGACCTGCCACCGTTCACCCTGGTCGGCGCAACGACGCGGGCGGGGATGCTCACCAACCCGTTGCGTGACCGTTTCGGCATCGTTCAGCGTCTTGAGTTCTACAATACCGCCGACCTGTCGACGATTGTCAGTCGTTCGGCGAGCATCCTCGGTTTGCCGCTGGACCCGGAAGGCGCCTTCGAAATCGCCCGCCGTGCCCGTGGCACGCCGCGCATCGCCAACAGGCTGCTGCGCCGGGTGCGTGATTTCGCCGAAGTTCGCGCCAAGGGGCATATCACCAAGCCGATTGCCGACCTGGCGCTGAACCTGCTGGACGTCGACGAGCGTGGCTTCGATCACCAGGACCGGCGTCTGTTGCTGACCATGATCGAGAAATTCGACGGCGGGCCAGTAGGGGTCGACAGCCTGGCCGCAGCCATCAGCGAAGAGCGTCACACCATCGAAGACGTGCTGGAGCCTTACCTGATCCAGCAGGGTTACATCATGCGTACGCCTCGGGGGCGGGTGGTGACGCGGCATGCTTACCTGCATTTCGGTTTAAACATTCCGTCACGATTGGGCGAAATGCCCGTGGTAGACGAGTTTCTCAATGCCGCTGACGATTAATTAACATTGCGTGCTGATTTTTTCGGGCAATGTAGGGTCCCAGGACCGTACTTTCACGAGAAAGCCGCAGAACAATGAAAAACAGTTGCCATGCCGGATTGGCAACCTGAGGAGTAAGCACTAGAGTATGCGCGCGCAAAACGGGCTTGAGCCTTTCGCACATCGTTGTCGCGTTTATTACGAGGACACCGATGCGGGCGGCATCGTGTATTACGTTAATTACCTCAAGTTTATGGAACGGGCTCGAACCGAGCGGCTACGAGATCTGGGCTTTGCCCAATCGCAGCTTGTCGGGGAGGACCTGTTGTTCGTCGTGCATTCCAGCGAAGCGCGCTACCACGCGCCGGCGCGACTGGATGACGAACTGCTGGTAAGCGCCGAGGTAATCGAATTGAACCGTGCCAGCCTGCGCTTCAAACAGCAGGTCAGGCGGGCAACGGATAATGCACTGCTCTGCGAAGGGCAGTTTCTGGTGGCCTGTGTGCGCACTGAAAGTTTGAAACCCCGGGCCATTCCCGAAGCTCTACGAGCGGCCTTTGCCGACGTGAGCGGCGCGGGTACACACTCAAAGCAGGAGATAAAGCGTGGAAGCTAACGTCGTCGACCATTCCTCCATGTGGAGCCTGGTCAGCAATGCCAGTATCGTGGTGCAACTGGTAATGCTGATCCTGGTAGCCGCATCGGTGACCTCGTGGATCATGATCTTTCAGCGCAGCAACCTGCTGCGCGCCGGTCGACGTGCCCTGGAGAGCTTTGAAGAGCGCTTCTGGTCGGGTATCGACCTGTCCAAGCTGTACCGTCAGGCCGGCAGCAATCCGGACCCTGATTCGGGTGTCGAGCAAATCTTCCGTGCCGGTTTCAAGGAATTCTCCCGTCTGCGCCAGCAGTCAGGCGTTGACCCGGAAGCGGTCATGGAAGGTGTGGCCCGTGCCATGCGCGTTGCCATTTCCCGCGAAGAAGAAAAGCTCGAGCAGAGCCTGCCTTTCCTGGCCACCGTTGGTTCCGTCAGCCCGTACATCGGTCTGTTCGGTACCGTCTGGGGGATCATGAACTCCTTCCGTGGCCTGGCCACCGCCCAGCAAGCGACCCTGGCCACTGTGGCCCCGGGTATCGCCGAAGCACTGATCGCCACCGCGATCGGTCTGTTCGCTGCCATTCCAGCCGTTATCGCTTACAACCGTTTTGCTGCTCGCAGCGAAACCCTGCTGGGCCGCTACTACACCTTCGCCGACGAGTTCCAGGCGATCCTGCACCGCAAAGTGCACACCAGCGAAGAATAAGCAGGTAATTTCCAATGGCTTTAATCGCTCGAGCTCGCAAAAAGCGCAAGCCGGTCGCCGAGATGAACGTGGTGCCTTACATCGACGTGATGTTGGTGCTGCTGGTCATCTTCATGGTGACCGCTCCGATGCTCAATCAGGGCGTGAAAGTTGATCTGCCCAAGGTTTCCAGTGAAGCCTTGCCGCAGGACAACAACACCCAGGTCCTGACCATTTCCATCAAATCCGACAAGACCTACTACTGGAACCTTGGCAGCGAAGTCGACACCGAAAAGCAGCAGGATCGGGCCATGACCCTGCCGCAGATGACTGACGCGGTGACCAAGATCATTCGTGTCGGCAACGAAGGCGGCAAGCGTACCCAGGTCTTCATTCGCGGCGACAAATCCGTCGATTACGGCTCCGTCATGGGCGCGATGGGCGGGTTGCAGAAAGCCGGGGTCGGTAATGTTGGCTTGATTACCGAGGCGCCCTGATGCAGCAACAGCGAGAGCCGTCCGCCTCGGAAAGCTACTTCTGGCCTAGTGTCTGGGCGATTGGCTTGCACGTGCTGGTGTTCGGCATGCTGTTCGTCAGTTTTGCCTTTACCCCGGAACTGCCGCCTGCCAAGCCGATTGTCCAGGCGACCTTGTACCAGCTGAAATCGAAAAGTCGGGCGACCACCCAGACCAATCAGAAGATTGCCGGTGAAGCGCAGAAATCCGCTGCGCGTCAGACCGAAGTCGAGCAGATGGAACAGAAAAAGGTCGAGCAGGAAGCGGTGAAGGCTGCGGAACAAAAGAAAGAAGAGGCGGCTCAAAAGGCCGAAGAAGCCAAGAAGGCCGACGAGGCGAAGAAAGCGGACGAGGCGAAAAAGGCTGACGAAGCCAAGAAAGCCGACGATGCGAAGAAAACCGCGGAAGCCAAGAAGGCAGAAGAGAAACAATTGGCTGATATAGCCAAGAAGAAAGCCGAAGAAGAAGCCAAGAAAGCCGCGGAAGAAGAGGCCAAGAAAGCGGCCGCTGAAGAAGCCAAGAAAAAGATCGTCGAAGACGCGAAGAAGAAAGCCGCGGAAGACGCCAAGAAGAAAGCTGAAGCTGAAGAGGCGAAGAAGAAAGTCGCCGAGGAAGCGAAGAAGAAAGCTGCCGCCGATGCTGCGAAGAAGAAATCGCAGGATGCGGCGCGTAAATCCGCCGAAGACAAAAAGGCCCAGGCCCTGGCAGATTTGCTTTCCGATACGCCGCAGCGTCAGCAGGCCTTGGCCGATGAGCAGGGCGACGAAGTCGCCGGCAGTTTCGATGACCTGATTCGTGCGCGTGCAGCGGAAGGCTGGGCTCGTCCACCTTCGGCACGCAAAGGCATGACGGTCGTGTTGCAAATCGGCATGTTGCCGGACGGTACGGTGACTTCGGTCAGCGTCTCCAAGTCCAGTGGCGACGGTCCGTTTGACGCATCGGCTGTTGCAGCAGTGAAGAATATTGGACGTTTGACAGAAATGCAGGGAATGAAGCCGAGTGATTTCGCTCCGTATCGTTCATTCAAGATGACATTCACACCTGAGGATCTAGCCTTGTGAGAAACCTTCTTCGAGGAATGCTGGTCGTTATCTGCTGCATGGCAGGGATGGCGATGGCAGATGAGAAAAACATTCTGGTTACCAGCGGCAGCGATCGGGCGACCCCGATCGCAGTCGTGCCGTTCGGCTTCCAGGGCGGTAGCGTGCTGCCGGACGACATGGCGGAAATCATCGGTAATGACCTGCGCAACTCGGGTTACTACTCGCCGCTTCCAAAGCAGAACATGATCAGCCAGCCGAGCCAGGCCAGCGAAATCATCTTCCGTGACTTCAAGGCCCTGGGTGCCCAGTACGTCATGGTCGGCAGCATTGTGCCGGCGGGCGGTCGCCTGCAGGTGCAATACGCACTGTTCAACGTGGCCACCGAGCAGCAAGTGCTGACCGGCAGCGTGTCCGGCGGCGTCGATCAGCTGCGCGACATGGCGCACTACATCTCCGACCAGTCGTTCGAAAAACTCACGGGTATCAAGGGTGCCTTCTCGACTCGCCTGCTGTACGTAACGGCCGAGCGTTTCTCCGAGAACAACACTCGCTACACTCTGCAACGTTCGGACTATGACGGTGCTCGCGCCGTGACCCTGCTGCAGTCGCGCGAGCCGATCCTGTCGCCGCGTTTCGCACCGGATGGCAAGCGCATCGCTTATGTCTCCTTCGAGCAGAAGCGCCCACGCATCTTCATGCAGAACATCGACACCGGTCGTCGTGAGCAGATCACCAACTTCGAAGGCCTGAACGGTGCGCCAGCCTGGTCGCCGGATGGCAATCGCCTGGCGTTCGTGCTGTCCAAAGACGGCAACCCGGACATCTATGTGATGAACCTGGGTTCGCGTCAGATCAGCCGCGTTACCAACGGTCCCGGCATCAACACCGAACCGTTCTGGGGCAAGGATGGCTCGACTATCTACTTCACGTCCGACCGCGGCGGCAAACCGCAGATCTACAAGACCAGTGCCGGTGGTGGCGGTGCCGAACGCGTGACTTTCGTCGGTAACTACAATGCCAACCCTAAACTGTCAGCCGATGAAAAGACGCTTGTCATGATTCACCGTCAGGATGGTTTCACCAATTTCAAGGTGGCAGCCCAGGATTTGCAGCGAGGTAGTGTAAAAATCCTCACTGATAGCACTCTGGACGAGTCGCCTACTGTCGCGCCCAACGGCACCATGGTAATCTACGCCACCCGCCAGCAGGGCCGGGGAGTCTTGATGCTCGTGTCCATCAATGGACGCGTAAGGCTCCCGCTTCCTACCGCACAAGGCGAAGTCAGAGAACCTTCCTGGTCCCCTTACCTGAACTGACGCGGCGCTATACGTTGTACTTAACACACTGGGGTTCATTAGGAGTTTCACGATGGAAATGCTGAAGTTTGGTAAATTTGCTGCGCTGGCACTGGCCATGGCTGTAGCTGTAGGTTGCTCGTCCAAAGGCGGCGACAATGCCGGTGAAGGCGCGGTAGATCCAAACGCTGGTTACGGCGCAAACACTGGTGCAGTTGACGGCTCCCTGAGCGAAGAAGCTGCACTGCGCGCTATCACCACTTTCTACTTCGAATACGACAGTTCGGACCTGAAGCCAGAAGCCATGCGCGCTCTGGACGTTCACGCCAAAGACCTGAAAGCAAACGGCGCTCGCGTTGTTCTGGAAGGCAACACCGACGAACGTGGTACTCGTGAGTACAACATGGCACTGGGCGAGCGTCGTGCGAAAGCCGTTCAGCGCTACCTGGTACTGCAAGGTGTTTCCCCAGCTCAGCTGGAACTGGTTTCCTACGGCGAAGAGCGTCCAGTTGCTACCGGCAACGACGAGCAGTCCTGGGCTCAAAACCGTCGCGTCGAACTGCGTAAGTAATTCGTCATGCGAACGTGCCGTCGTGCTGTAACTGTCCTGGCTCTCAGCCTCGCGCCGCTAGCGGTGTGGGCTGCGGTTCCTGTGGTCGATAATGACTCCGGCTATAACACTAGCGGGAGCAGTTATCCGCCTGCAGGTTACGGTACGAACGGCGCCTATGCCGGGGGAGGGGTTTCGGCCCCTGTCTCGGCACAGGGCGAGCTGTTCAACCAACTGCAATCAATGCAGCAACAGATCGAGCGCCAGCAAGGTGCGATCGAGGTTCTGCAAAATGATGTAGCGCGCATGAAGCAGGAAAACCTGGAGCGATACCAGGATCTTGATCGGCGCATAGGAACCGGCGTTGCACCAGCCGCGACTCCTGAAAATTCTTCCACCGGTGGTGATATGAATGCCGCTGGTGCAGCAGCAGGTGCGGCAGCAGGCGCAGCCGCCGCTCAAGCACCTGCCGCGGGTAGCGAGCCGGCGGATCCGGCGAAGGAAAAGCTCTATTACGATGCTGCCTTCGACCTGATCAAGGCGAAGGATTTCGACAAGGCCAGCCAGGCTTTTGCCGCTTTCCTGCGCAAATACCCGAACAGCCAGTACGCGGGCAACGCCCAATACTGGTTGGGCGAAGTGAACCTGGCCAAAGGCGATCTGCAAGGCGCGGGTCAGGCATTTGCCAAGGTTTCGCAGCTGTATCCCAAGCACGCCAAAGTGCCGGACTCGCTGTACAAGCTTGCTGATGTAGAGCGTCGCCTGGGTCATACCGACCGGGTCAAAGGCATTCTGCAGCAGGTGGTGTCCCAATATCCGGGCACTTCCGCCGCTCAGCTGGCCCAGCGCGATCTGCAAAAAATGTAAGCCTGCTTGACCCGTTTCAAAGAAACCCGCGCTTGTCGCGGGTTTTTTCGTTAGAATTCACGCCCTTTTTATGAAACACGCTTTTAGGGGCCTGCGCTTTGCCGGGGTTCCTTCAAGTGCCTGACGGAGGCGGACAGCCTGTTTAGCTGTTACGCCCGTGGCGACTATGCAAGACACATTGAGAATCACCGAAGTTTTCTACTCGTTGCAGGGTGAAACGCGGACTGCCGGCCTGCCCACTGTTTTTGTGCGCCTGACCGGTTGCCCCCTGCGTTGCCAATACTGCGACAGCGCCTACGCGTTCACCGGCGGAACCATTCGCACCCTCGACGACATCCTCGAGCAGGTTGCAGGGTTTCGCCCGCGTTATGTCTGCGTCACGGGCGGCGAGCCCCTGGCACAGCCAAACGCCATTCCCTTGCTCAAGCGCTTGTGTGACGCCGGTTACGAAGTGTCACTGGAAACCAGTGGCTCCATCGATATCTCGGCAGTAGATTCCCGGGTCAGTCGCGTTGTCGACCTGAAAACCCCGGGTTCGAAGGAAGCACACCGCAATCGCTATGAAAACATTGAGCTGCTCACGCCCAACGATCAGGTGAAGTTTGTCATCTGCTCGCGAGAGGACTATGACTGGTCCGTTTCCAAGCTGATCCAGTACGGTCTCAACCTGCGTGCCGGTGAAGTCCTGTTCTCCCCAAGTCACCATGATCTCAATGCCCGGGATCTGGCGGATTGGGTGGTGGCGGACAACCTGCCAGTGCGTTTGCAACTGCAGCTGCATAAATATCTATGGAATGACGAGCCGGGGCGCTGAAATGACTGAACAACTCAATACTGCTGAAAAACGTGCGGTCATCCTGCTGTCCGGTGGCCTGGATTCGGCGACCGTCGTGGCCATGGCCCTTGCCGAAGGCTATAGCTGCTACACCATGAGCTTCGACTACGGTCAGCGCTCTCACGCCGAACTGTACGCCGCCGAGCGTGTGGCACGGGACTTGGGTGTGGTCGAGCACAAGGTGATCGGCCTGAACCTGAACGGCATGGGTGGCTCGGCGCTGACTGACCGCAGCATCGATATTCCGGAAGAGTTGGGTGAGGGCATTCCGGTGACTTACGTGCCTGCGCGTAACACGGTGTTCCTGTCCCTGGCCCTGGGCTGGGCAGAAGTGCTCGGCGCACGGGACATCTTCATCGGCGTCAATGCGGTGGATTACTCCGGTTACCCAGACTGCCGTCCCGAGTTCATCGAGTCGTTCGAGCGCATGGCCAACCTGGCAACCAAAGCCGGCGTGGAAGGCAATGGCTTCCGCATCCAGGCACCGCTGCAAAACCTCAGCAAGGCGCAGATCGTCCAGGCCGGCGTGAAGCTTGGCGTGAACTACGGACTGACCGTTTCCTGCTATCAGGCCGACGATAACGGTCGTGCATGTGGCAAGTGCGACAGCTGCCGACTGCGTGCAGAAGGCTTTGCGGCGGCCGGAATCAGCGATCCAACCCCTTATTTTTGATTTATTTCAAAATAGGTGTTGAATAGTCCTTAAAAATCAGTATTATACGCGCCACCACACAGCGGGTCGTTAGCTCAGTTGGTAGAGCAGTTGGCTTTTAACCAATTGGTCGTAGGTTCGAATCCCACACGACCCACCATTTTTGGCGGTTTAGAAAATCCGGAAGGCCCACGCAAGTGAGGATTTCCGGGTTTTTTTTTGCCTGCGATTCCTGTCCGCTTCGTTGCAGGCTGCTACGCATCACGCAGGTCAGAATCACCTTTTGCATCCGTCGGATATTCTGTAGCCTTGCGCAGCTTCAACGCTGTCCGTGCCTGATGAATACTCACTTTCCCGGCGGTACCCTGAAGGGTACGGAGCCGGGTGTATACTCGACTTTCGCGCGAATGCGCCTGCAGGTCTTGCGAACATGACGCAAATTTCCGAACGCCTTCTGGTTCAAGCCCACCTCGACGCCAAACAGCCCAAGCCGCTGACCGCCGATGAAGAGGCTTATTACCGTGCCGCCATCGCTGCCGAGCTCAAGGCTCAGGACGCGGTGCTGGTGGCCCACTTCTATTGTGACCCTGTCATTCAGGCGCTGGCCGAAGAGACGGGCGGTTGTGTCTCCGACTCGCTTGAAATGGCCCGTTTCGGCAATGCCCATCCGGCCAAGACCGTGGTCGTCGCCGGCGTGAAGTTCATGGGTGAAACCGCCAAGATCCTCAACCCGGAAAAACGCGTGCTGATGCCGACGCTTGAAGCGACCTGTTCGCTCGACCTGGGTTGCCCGGTGGACGAATTTTCCGCGTTCTGCGATCAACACCCGGAGCGCACGGTGGTGGTGTACGCCAACACTTCCGCTGCGGTAAAGGCCCGAGCGGATTGGGTGGTGACTTCAAGCTGTGCGCTGGAAATCGTCGAAAGCCTGATGGACAACGGCGAGACCATCATCTGGGCCCCGGACAAGCACCTGGGGACCTACATCCAGCGCCAGACCGGTGCCGACATGCTGCTATGGGACGGTGCCTGCATCGTTCACGAAGAGTTCAAATCCAAGCAGCTTGAAGACATGAAGGCGCTGTACCCGGATGCTGCGATTCTGGTGCACCCGGAGTCGCCGACCTCGGTGATCGAATTGGCGGACGCCGTGGGTTCCACCAGTCAGTTGATCGCGGCGGCACAGAGCCTGCCGAACAAGACACTCATCGTCGCGACCGACCGTGGCATCTTCTACAAGATGCAGCAGCTGTGCCCGGACAAGGTCTTTATCGAGGCCCCAACGGCGGGTAACGGCGCCGCATGCCGCAGTTGTGCGCATTGCCCGTGGATGGCCATGAACACCCTTGAGCGCACGCTCAGGGCGTTGAAGGAAGGGTCGAACGAGATCTTTGTCGACCCGGCGCTGATTCCGCAAGCTATTCGCCCGCTCAAGCGCATGCTTGATTTCACCCAGGCGGCACGGATGAAGCTGGCCGGTAACGCTTAAAGGCCAGAAAGCAAAAGATCGCAGCCTTCGGCAGCTCCTACAGGGTTTTGCATTCCCTTGTAGGAGCTGCCGCAGGCTGCGATCTTTTTTATGGGCGTTACTTTTGTTTCTTTGGAATACGTACGAGCCGGGTATTGGAGTAGATGTCATGCCAGCTGCGTTTCTGCTTGTCGAACAGCGACCAGAAGAATCCCAGGCCAACACACAGCAGTGAAGCAATCGACACCAAAAAGCGCAGCAGCGCCTGCAAAAGGCTGATGGACGAGCCATCGGCATTCTGCACGCGAATGCACCAGACCTGCATGCCCAGGGTCTGACCGGACCAGGTCCAGAATTTGGCGAAGAAGCCGAACAATACGAATAAAAGAACTGTGGAGAGCAGGGGATCGCCGTCCAGCGCACCCGCTTCGGTCAGGATGCGCATCCTTTCTTCGCCGATGATCGCCATCTGGATCATCTTGTAGATGCCGCTGGTGACGATCAGCAGGGCTGTGCACAGCAGGAAATCATAGAACATGGCTGCCAGGCGACGACCCAGGCCAGCGGCGGGGAACTCGCCCTGGGGGGTAAGCAGGTGTTTCGACATGGCAGGCTCTCGGCAAAAAAAGAAGCCATTTTACGGATTTATGCACACAAAAAAGCCCCTGATGTCAGCATCAGGGGCTTTTTCGTTACAGAAGATTAGGCTTCTGCTTGTACTTCGTCAGCCTGCATGCCTTTCTGGCCCTGCACAGCGATGAAAGTCACTTTCTGGCCTTCTTTCAGGCTTTTGAAGCCGTTGCCCTGGATGGCGCGGAAATGCACGAACAGATCCGGACCGCTTTCAGGAGTGATAAAACCAAAACCTTTCTCGTCGTTAAACCACTTGACGGTACCGCTCTGACGTTGGGACATTTCTTATTTCCTTTGACGCAAAAAATTAATGACAGTCTCCTTCTCATGAAAGAGTACTGGGGCTGGTTGCAGGAGAGTAAGAAGACGTCGAACGGGATGTAGCTAACTTGTAGGCTACTGCCCAGGTCACGATTCCAAGCGACCCATGCAAACACAGTGAACAAACTCTACGCCAACTACGGGAGAAAAAACAAGCCCCGTGAAGGCCCCGGATTTCCTCAGGTTGCTGGCAAAGTCAGTCCACTAGTGGGGCCTTATTCTCTAACCTCGTTCAATTGTTTTCGATCGTTATAAGCAAAGTTCATAATCGAAGCTTAGAGCCAAACATTGCACTATTTTATGGCGGTTGCGTTACACATTAGTGCACAGTTAACGCAACCGCGTTACTTATAGGAACAGTCAATCAACCACGATAGTAGCGTTGTGGAACAAATGGCATTTTGCTTACAAGCAAAGGCACCTTTTTCCCACGAACGATTGCCCAGACCGGTGTGTCCAGTGCGATGTAGGCGCTGTCGACATAACCCATGGCCAGCGGCCCACCCAGGGTCGGCCCGAAACCACCGCTGCAGACGCTGCCGATGATGTCGCCGGCTTCGTTGACGATCTCGGCGCCTTCACGCACGGGTGTACGTTCCTGTGGTAGCAGACCTACACGTTTGCGGTTCACGCCTGCCTGTTGCTGGGCAAATACGGTTTCGGCGCCAGGGAAGCCGCCGGCCCGTGCGCCATCAGCGCGACGTGGCTTGGAGATCGCCCACAGCAGGCTTGCCTCGATCGGGGTGGTGTCGGTGTTCATGTCATGGCCGTACAGGCACAGGCCGGCTTCCAGGCGCAGGGAGTCACGAGCGCCAAGGCCGATGGCGGCCACTTCCGGTTCGGCCAGCAGGGCACGAGCCAGGGCTTCGGCGTTGGCGGCGGGTACGGAAATTTCATAGCCGTCTTCACCGGTGTAACCCGAACGGCTGACAAAGCAGTCCACGCCCAGCAGCTTCACGCGGGCGAACTGCATGAAGGTCATCTTTGCCACTTCCGGCGCCAGACGCGCCAGTACAGTGACTGCCGCCGGGCCTTGCAGGGCGAGCAGGGCACGCTCTTCGAACAGCGGCTCGATGCTGCACTGGTCGCCGATGTGCTTGCGAAGGTGGGCCAGGTCCTGATCCTTGCAGGCGGCGTTGACCACCAGGAACAGTTCGTCGTTACCCAGGTTGGCGACCATCAGGTCGTCGAGGATGCCGCCGGTCTCGTTAGTGAACATGGCGTAACGCTGCATGCCCACTGGCAGGTCGATGATGTCCACCGGCACCAGGCTTTCCAGGGCTTTGGCGGCATTGTCGCCGGTCAGGCGGATCTGGCCCATGTGCGAGACATCGAACAGCCCGGCCTGGTCGCGGGTGTGCTGGTGTTCTTTCATCACGCCCAGCGGGTACTGCACGGGCATGTCGTAGCCGGCGAAGGGCACCATGCGGGCGCCGAGTTCAATGTGCAGTGCGTGCAACGGAGTTTTCAACAGTTGTTCGGTGGACATATTCAGCTCCTGAAGAAGGGTGCAGATGAGCGCGCATCAGCACTCGATAATGTTGACCGCCAAACCGCCACGGGCGGTTTCCTTGTATTTGCTTTTCATGTCGGCGCCGGTCTGGCGCATGGTGCGGATGACCTTGTCGAGGGAGACGAAGTGTTGTCCGTCGCCGCGCAGAGCCATGCGCACGGCATTGATGGCCTTGACCGAACCCATGGCGTTGCGCTCGATGCAAGGCACTTGCACCAGCCCGCCAATCGGGTCGCAGGTCAGTCCGAGGTTGTGTTCCATGCCGATTTCCGCGGCGTTTTCCACTTGTTGCACAGTGCCGCCAAGCACTTCGCACAAGGCACCGGCGGCCATCGAGCAGGCGACGCCGACTTCACCCTGACAGCCGACTTCGGCGCCGGAGATGGAGGCGTTTTCCTTATACAGAATGCCGATGGCCGCGGCGGTCAGCAGGAATCGCACCACGCCGTCGTCATTGGCGCCGGGGATAAAGCGCATGTAGTAGTGCAATACCGCTGGAATGATCCCCGCCGCACCATTGGTGGGCGCCGTTACGACGCGCCCGCCGTTGGCGTTCTCCTCGTTGACCGCCAGGGCGTAGAGGTTGACCCAATCGAGCACCGACAGCGGGTCGCGCAACGACGATTCCGGGTTCTTGCACAACTGCCGATGCAGCGCGGCGGCCCGGCGCTTGACCTTCAAACCGCCGGGCAGGATGCCTTCATTGCGGCATCCGGCGGCGACGCAGTCCTGCATCACTTGCCAGATTTTCAGCAGGCCGGCGCGGGTTTCCGCTTCCGGGCGCCAGGCGCTTTCGTTGGTCAGCATCACCTGGCTGATCGACAGCCCGTATTTGACGCAATGACCGAGAAGATCCTTGGCACTCTTGAACGGAAAGGTCAGGGGGGTGGCGTCTTCGACGATGCGGTCGGCGCCGGCGGCGTCCTCATCGACCACAAAACCGCCGCCGACCGAGTAGTACTCGCGGCTGCGGATCTGCAGGCCCGCTGCGTCGAAGGCGCGAAAAATCATGCCGTTGGGGTGATAGGGCAACGGTTTGCGAATCATCGCCAGGTGTTCTTTCTCGTTGAACGCAATGCTGTGTTCACCGAGCAGGTTCAAGCGGCCGTTGCTGCGAATCTCTTGCAGGCGCGCAGCGACGGTTTCTGTATCCACGGTGTCCGGGTGTTCGCCTTCCAGGCCCAGCAGCACAGCCTTGTCACTGCCGTGGCCTTTGCCGGTGGCACCGAGCGAGCCGTACAGCTCGACTTTGACGCAGGTGGTGGCCGTCAGCAGCCCTTCACGGCGCAAGCCTTCGACGAAACGCGCAGCGGCGCGCATCGGGCCGACGGTGTGGGAGCTGGAGGGGCCGATGCCAATCTTGAACAGGTCGAACACGCTTAACGACATGGTGGTTCTCCGGTTTCTTGTTATAGGCGTATCACGGGAGATGCTTTGCGTAGGAGCTGCCGCAGGCTGCGATCTTTTGATCCTGTTTTTTCAAGATCAAGATCAAAAGATCGCAGCCTGCGGCAGCTCCTACAGGAGGTTTGCGGTGTTCTTGAGTGGGGCGGATCAATCCGCCCCCTCATTCGTTTAAGCGTAGCTTTCGATCGACGGGCAGGCGCAGACCAGATTGCGGTCGCCAAACACGTTGTCGACGCGACCGACCGGTGGCCAGTACTTGCCTTCGATCAGCGACGCAACCGGGTACACCGCTTGCTCACGGCTGTACGGGTGCGACCACTCGCCCACCAGCTCCTTGGCGGTGTGCGGCGCGTTTTTCAGCGGGTTGTCGTCCTTGTCCAGGGTGCCGTTTTCCACTGCGCGGATTTCTTCGCGGATGCGGATCATGGCGTCGCAGAAGCGGTCCAGTTCTTCCTTGGATTCACTTTCGGTCGGTTCGATCATCAACGTGCCGGCCACCGGGAACGACATGGTCGGTGCGTGGAAGCCGAAGTCGATCAGGCGCTTGGCGACGTCATCGACGCTGATGCCGCTGCTGTCTTTCAGTGGACGCAGGTCGAGGATGCACTCGTGCGCCACCAGGCCATTGCTGCCGGTATACAGAACCGGGTAGTGCTCTTCGAGGCGACGGGAGATGTAGTTGGCATTGAGGATCGCCAGCTGCGAAGCACGCTTGAGGCCCGCGCCACCCATCATACGAATGTACATCCAGGTGATCGGCAGAATGCTCGCGCTGCCGAACGGTGCCGCGCAAACGGCGCCTTCCTTGCGCTCCATCTGTGCGTGGCCCGGCAGAAATGGTGCCAGGTGCGATTTCACACCGATCGGGCCGACGCCCGGGCCGCCACCACCGTGGGGGATGCAGAAGGTCTTGTGCAGGTTCAGGTGCGAAACGTCGCCGCCGAACTTGCCCGGGGCGCAGAGGCCGACCATGGCGTTCATGTTGGCGCCGTCAATGTACACCTGGCCGCCGTTGTCATGAACGATGCCGCAGATTTCGCGGATGCCTTCTTCGAACACGCCGTGGGTGGACGGGTAGGTGATCATCAGTGCGGCGAGATGTTCGCGGTGCTCGATCGCCTTGGCGCGCAGGTCTTCGATGTCGACGTTGCCACGGGCATCGCAGGCGGTGACGACGACACGCATGCCGGCCATCTGTGCGGTGGCCGGGTTGGTGCCGTGGGCCGACGACGGGATCAGGCAGATGTCGCGACGGTCTTCGCCACGGCTCTGGTGGTAGGCACGGATCGCCAGCAGACCGGCGTATTCACCCTGGGAGCCGGCGTTCGGTTGCAAGGATACCGAGTCGTAGCCGGTTGCAGCGCAAAGCATTGCTTCCAGTTCGTCGGTCAGTTGCTGGTAGCCGGCGCTTTGCTCGGCCGGGGCGAACGGGTGCAGGGCGCCGAACTCGGCCCAGGTTACCGGGATCATTTCGCTGGCAGCGTTGAGTTTCATGGTGCACGAACCCAGCGGGATCATGGTGCGGTCCAGCGCCAGGTCCTTGTCCGCCAGTTTGCGCAGGTAGCGCATCAGCTCGGTTTCCGAGTGATAGCGGTTGAACACCGGGTGGCTGAGGATCGGCGACTGACGCACCAGCGCGGCCGGAATGGTGCTGGTGACCGAGGCGGCGAGGGCGGTGAAGTCCGGCAGGGCCTTGCCGTCGGACAGCAGGCTCCACAGGGTTTCAACGTCGGCCTGGGTAGTGGTTTCGTCCAGGGACAGGCCCAGGCGTTCGCCATCGACCACGCGCAGGTTGATGCGCTGGGCGTGTGCCTTGTCGTGCAGGGCGGTGGTTTGCGCACCGGTCTTCACGGTCAGGGTGTCGAAGAAGCTCGCTTGCTCGACGTTCAGGCCCAATGCGCTCAAGCCTTTGGCCAGGATTGCGGTCAGGTGATGCACGCGATTGGCGATCTGCGTCAGGCCTTTCGGACCGTGGTACACGGCGTACATGCTGGCGATGTTGGCCAACAGCACTTGCGCGGTGCAGATGTTCGACGTGGCTTTCTCGCGACGGATGTGTTGCTCGCGGGTCTGCATGGCCAGGCGCAGGGCCGGGTTGCCGAAACGGTCTACGGAAACACCGACCAGGCGACCCGGCATGTCACGCTTGAATGCGTCCTTGGTGGAGAAGTAAGCCGCGTGCGGGCCACCGAAGCCCAGCGGCACGCCGAAGCGTTGTGCACTGCCGATGGCCACATCGGCGCCGAATTCGCCCGGCGCGGCCAGCACGGTCAGGGCCAGCAGGTCGGCAGCCACGGCAACGAGGGCGTTGGCGGCGTGGAAGCGTTCGGTCAGCTCGCGGTAATCGAACACGTCACCGTTGCTCGCCGGGTATTGCAGCAGCGCGCCGAAGAAAGGCGTTACGTCAGTCAGTTCGAGTTCGTCGCCAACCACCACGTCGATGCCCAAAGGCTCGGCACGGGTGCGCAGTACGTCGAGGGTTTGCGGGTGGCAATGCACGGAGGCGAAGAAGGCGTGGCTGCCCTTGTTCTTGCTCAGGCGCTTGCAGAAGGTCATGGCTTCGGCCGCGGCGGTGGCTTCGTCCAGCAACGAGGCGTTGGCGATCGGCAGGCCGGTGAGGTCGCTGATCAGTGTCTGGAAGTTCAGCAGCGCTTCGAGACGGCCTTGGGAGATTTCTGGCTGATACGGGGTGTAGGCGGTGTACCAGGCCGGGTTTTCCAGCAAGTTGCGCAGGATCGGCGACGGCGTGTGGGTGCCGTAGTAACCCTGGCCGATGAAGGTCTTGAACAACTGGTTTTTAGTCGCGATGGACTTGATCAAGGCCAGGGCATCGGCTTCGCTCAAGCCGTCTTCCAGGCCGAGGACACTGGTGCCCTTGATGCTGTCGGGAATCACGCTGGCGCTCAGGGCTTCCAGGGAGTCGAAACCGAGGCTGTTGAGCATGGCTTGCTCGTCACCGGCGCGCGGGCCGATGTGACGTGCGATGAATTCGTTGGCGGTACTTATGTTTACAACGGCAGGATTAATCTGGGTCATGTCAGTGCTCCTCAGGCTTCGGCTTGGGCTTTGATAAGACGGTCGTAGGCGTCCTGATCCAGCAGTTGGGCGACTGCCGAGGCGTCGCTTGGCTGGAAGCGGAAGAACCAGCCTTCGCCCAGCGGATCTTCGTTGACCAGTTCAGGGCTGCTGTCCAGCGCCGGGTTCACTTCCAGCACTTCGCCGTCCAGCGGCATGTACACGCCGCTGGCAGCCTTTACCGATTCCACGGTGGCGGCTTCGGCGCCTTTGTCGTAGGACTGCAGCTCAGGCAGTTGAACGAAAACCACGTCGCCCAGGGCGTTCTGTGCGAAAGCGGTGATGCCGACCGTGACGCTGCCGTCAGCTTCGGTGCGCAGCCATTCGTGATCTTCAGTAAAACGCAACTCGCTCATGGAAACTCCTAAGGGGCCAGACTCGTCTGGTGGACGCGATTGAATGCTTGGGCAATGCCCGGTTTATGTGGGAGTACATAGCAAGAACGCGGCCAACGTTATTTTTATTGTTATTGATCAATGATTTAGGTGGTTTCGACAAAGGCTGAAAATCAATCGTTGTAGCGAAATCGATACGGCATATGTCAATGATAAAAGCCGAGGTGGATCAAAGCCTTGCACAGCCGTGATCGGAGAGGGGTGTAGCGATATCGTTCCGCTGTAGCGCTTTCAGTACAGGTGGAGGTCGTTTTTAAACAGGTGAAGAAGTTTTCGAAGTGACAATCCGTTCCGTAGGAGCTGCCGCAGGCTGCGATCTTGTCGCAGGCACCATAAGATCAAAGTCAAAAGATCGCAGCCTGCGGCAGCTCCTACACAGGTTGGTGTACACAGCCCACCATCTGTCGACGCAAGGCTTCAAGTCTTGTTGGGAATCCCGTACTTGCGCAACCGATGGGCAATCGCCGTGTGGGAAGTTTGCAGGCGGGTCGCGAGTTGCCGGGTCGAGGGATAGCTGGCGTAGAGTTTTTCCAGCAGGGTTTTCTCGAACTCGTCCATGGCCTGTTCCAGGCTGTCGACGTCATGGTCGCCCTGGCGGGCCACCGAGGTGCCGGCGATGTCGAGGTCGCCGATGTCCACCAGGCTGCTTTCGCAAATCGCCGCGGCGCGGAAGATCACGTTCTGCAATTGCCGCACGTTGCCCGGCCAGCGGTTGCCCAGCAGCGCCGGGTAAGTGCCCGGCGCCAGGCGACAGGTCGGGCGCTGGATCTGCGCACAGGCCTGCTGCATGAAGTAGCGGGCCAGCAGCAGGATGTCCTGGCCGCGCTCGCGCAGGGGCGGCACTTCGACGTTGAGGACGTTGAGGCGGTAGAACAGGTCTTCGCGGAACAGCCCTTCGCTGACCATCTTCTCCAGGTCGCGGTGGGTGGCGCTGAGGATCCGTACGTTGACCTTGACCTCACGGTCGCCGCCGACCCGGCGAAAACTGCCGTCGTTGAGGAAACGCAGCAGTTTGGCCTGCAAGTACGGCGACATCTCGCCGATCTCGTCGAGAAACACCGTGCCCTGGTTGGCCAGTTCCATCAGCCCCGGCTTACCACCCCGTTGTGCGCCGGTGAAGGCGCCGGGGGCGTAGCCAAACAGTTCACTTTCGGCGAGGTTCTCTGGCAATGCCGCGCAGTTCAACGCCAGAAAGGGGGAGCTGTGCCGGGCGCTGATGGCGTGGCAGGCGCGGGCCACCAGCTCCTTGCCGGTGCCGGTTTCGCCCTGGATCAGCAGCGGTGCATCGAGGGCCGCCACCCGCTGGGCGCGCGCCTTGAGGGTGCGGATCACCGGGGACTCGCCGAGCAAGGCATCGAAACCTTCGGCGTGGTCATGGTGCAGCGCGGAAAGGCGTTCGCCGATGCGGTTCGGTTGGTACAGGGTCAGCAGGGCGCCGGCGTCGGTGATCGGCGTGGCGTCGAGCAACAGGGTCTGGCCGTTGACGGTAATTTCCCGCAGCGGCAGGCGAAAGCCGTGTTCGAGCAGGGCGTCGAGCAACGCCGGGTCGGCAAACAGGTCGCCCACGCTTTCACCGTCCGGTTCGCGACCGTACAGGGCGATCAGGGCCGGGTTGGCCAGCAGCACCTTGCCGTCGCTGTCCAGTGCCAGCACCGGGTCGGTCATGGCTGCCAGCAAGGCGTCGAGCTGCAAGTGCCGGCGCTGGCCGGGCAGGATGTCGACCACCGTCACCGCTTGCACGCCACGCACGCTGAACAGGGCATCGCGCAGTTCCTCGAGGACTTGCGGGCTCAGGGTCGGGGCGTCGATATAGACATTGGGCGGGACCATTTCCACCGCATCCAGGTTCAGATTGCGCCCGCCGAGCAGGGCCAGGACTTCCTGGGTGATACCGACGCGGTCGATGAAGCTGACGTGGATACGCATGGGGCGGTCTTGGGGTCTGCAGTGCGAAGGGTGGCAAGTATGCCTTGGAGGAGGGGGCAGGTGAAATGTCGATGGGGTATGGCTTGAAAAGATCGCAGCCTTCGGCAGCTCCTACGCCGAACGCATTCCCCTGTAGGAGCTGCCGAAGGCTGCGATCTTTTGATCTTCCAAACGTTATTCCAGGTGCTCGGGTTTGACCGGGTCGCCCGATTTCATGTTCAACTGCACCCGCACGTCTTCAAACATTGCGTCGTAATGTTTGTGGATCGAACCGATGTTGCTATGGGTTTTCGGGATGCCATGCTTCTCGGCAATCTTGGTGACGTTGCTGGCGAAGTTGTAGGCCATGTCCTTGGGCAGGAAGAACGTCTCGCTCATGTCCTTGCCCTGGATGTTGCCGTGCATCTTGAACTGCATCCCCTTGCCTTCCTTGGGATCCTGGGCGATTTCATAGTCGATGCAGATGTTGTAGCTGACGTCATCCTTGTTCAGCGCGTGTCGCTCGATGTGCAGGTGACCCGGCTCGAACGTTGCCATTGTTGACTCTCCTTCAAAAGATCTTGAATCAGGGCAAGCCTCAGGCCTGCCCCGCAGTTTCGTTTACTGATAGCTGATGCCCGGTGTCGCCGTACTGATGCGCGTGCCGGCCTTGCCCTGGACGATCGCTTCGATGTCCGCGAGGGAACCGATCACTGCGACTTTCCCAGTATGGCGTGCGAATTCGCAGGCTGCCTGCACCTTCGGTCCCATGGAGCCGGCGGCGAAGCCGAGTTTTTCCATTTCGTCGGGGTGGGCCTGGGCGATGGCTTTCTGCGTGGGTTTGCCAAAGTCGATGAAGGCGGCGTTGACGTCGGTGGCGATCACCAGCAGATCGGCTTCAAGCTGTTCGGCCAGCAGCGCCGAGCACAGATCCTTGTCGATGACCGCTTCGACGCCCTCGAGTTTGCCGGGCGAGGTATACATGGTCGGAATGCCGCCACCGCCGGCGCAGATCACGATGCTGCTTTTTTCCAGCAGCCATTTGATCGGGCGGATTTCGAAGATGCGCTTCGGTTTCGGGCTGGCGACCACGCGACGGTATTTGTCGCCGTCCGGGGCAATGGCCCAGCCTTTCTCGGCGGCCAGTGCTTCGGCCTCATCCTTGGTATAGACAGGGCCGATGGGTTTGGTGGGGTTCTTGAAGGCCGGGTCATTGGCATCGACTTCGACCTGGGTCAGCAAGGTCGCGAAGGGCACTTCGAAGTCCAGCAGGTTGCCCAGTTCCTGTTCGATGATGTAGCCGATCATGCCTTCGGTTTCGGCACCGAGCACGTCCAGCGGGTAGGGCGAAACCGAGGTGTAGGCCGCCGCCTGCAAAGACAGCAGGCCGACCTGAGGGCCATTGCCGTGGGCGATGACCAATTGGTTGCCGGGATGGATCTTGGCGATCTGTTCGGTGGCGATCCGGATGTTGGCGCGCTGGTTGTCAGCGGTCATGGGTTCGCCCCGGCGGAGCAGGGCATTACCGCCCAGAGCAACGACGATACGCATGGTGCAGTCCTTCTAGAGTAGGAGCTGCCGAAGGCTGCGATCTTTTGATCTTGCTACTGATCTTCAAAGATCAAAAGATCGCAGCCTTCGGCAGCTCCTACGGGTCAGTGAGCGATCAAGAGGACATGATCAGCCGTTATAGATCCGCCAGCGTCGACACCAGAATCGCCTTGATGGTGTGCATGCGGTTTTCCGCTTGCTCGAAGGCGATGCAGGCCGGCGACTCGAACACGTCATCGGTCACTTCGATGCCGTTGTTCAGGAACGGGTACTGCTCGGCAATCTGCTTGCCGATCTTGGTGTCGCTGTTGTGGAACGCCGGCAGGCAGTGCATGAACTTGGTGCGCGGATTGCCGGTGGCTTTCATCAGTTCGGCGTTGACCTGATACGGCAGCAGTTGCTGGATGCGCTCGGCCCAGGCTTCGACCGGCTCGCCCATCGACACCCAGACGTCGGTGTGGATGAAGTCCACGCCCTTGACCGCGGCTTTCGGGTCTTCGGTGAGGGTGATGCGCGCGCCGCTTTCTTCGGCGTACTGTTTGCAGCGAGCCACCAGGTCGTCCGCCGGCCACAGGGCTTTTGGCGCGCAGATGCGCACGTCCATGCCGAGCTTGGCGCCGATCAGCAGCAGGGAGTTGCCCATGTTGTTGCGCGCGTCGCCCAGGTAGACGTAGCTGATCTCGTGGATCGGCTTGTCGGCGTGCTCGCGCATGGTCAGCACGTCGGCGATCATTTGTGTCGGGTGATACTCGTCGGTCAGGCCGTTGAACACCGGTACGCCGGCGAACTTGGCCAGCTCCTCGACGATTTCCTGTTTGAAGCCACGGTACTCGATAGCGTCGTACATGCGCCCGAGTACGCGGGCGGTGTCCTTCATGCTTTCCTTGTGGCCGATCTGCGAGGAGTTCGGGTCGATGTAGGTGACGTTGGCGCCCTGGTCATAGGCTGCAACTTCGAACGCGCAGCGGGTGCGGGTCGAGGTTTTTTCGAAGATCAGCGCGATGTTGTTGCCCTTGAGATGCTGCTGTTCGGTGCCGGTGTACTTGGCACGCTTGAGGTCGCGGGACAGGTCGAGCAGGTAACGCAATTCGCGAGGGGTGTGGTGTTCCAGGCTCAGCAGATTGCGGTTATGGATATTGAACGCCATTTTGGATCTCCTAAGGTGTCGGTTATCCCCTTGGCCTGCGCATGCCCTTGGGTAGAGGGCCGCGCGGGCCAAGGTAATAGGTTAGTAGTCAATCGGGTCGCGGATGATCGGGCAGGTCATGCAATGGCCGCCGCCCCGTCCCCGGCCGAGTTCGCCGGCGCTGATGGTGATCACTTCCACACCGGCCTTGCGCATCAGGGTGTTGGTGTAGGTATTGCGGTCGTAGCCGATGACCACGCCCGGTTCCACGGCCACTACGTTGTTGCCGTCGTCCCATTGCTCGCGTTCGGCGGCGAAACTGTTGCCGCCGGTTTCCACCACGCGCAACGCCTTGAGGTTCAGGGCCTGGGCCACGGTGTCGAGGAAGTTGGTTTCTTCTCGGCGGATGTCGATGCCACCGGCCTTGCTTTCATCGGGACGCAGGGTGAAGGCGACAATCTGGTTCACCACTTCCGGGAAGATCGTGACGAGGTCGCGATCGCAGAAGCTGAACACGGTGTCCAGGTGCATCGCCGCGCGGGATTTCGGCAGGCCGGCAACGATCACTTTCTCGACCGCCTTGTTTTTGAACAGGTTCACCGCCAGTTGGGCAATGGCCTGGCGCGACGAACGCTCTCCCATGCCGATCAACACCACGCCGTTGCCGATCGGCATCACGTCGCCACCCTCAAGGGTGGAGTTGCCGTGGTCCTTGTCCGGGTCGCCGTACCAGATCTGGAAGTCGGCGTTGGTGAACTCGGGGTGGAACTTGTAGATGGCGGTGGTCAGCAGGGTTTCCTGACGGCGCGCCGGCCAGTACATCGGGTTGAGGGTGACGCCGCCGTAGATCCAGCAGGTGGTATCGCGGGTGAACTGGGTGTTGGGCAGCGGCGGCAGGATGAAGCTGGAGTGGCCGAGGAAGTCGCGGAACATCTCGATGGCCTTGCCGCCGAAACTGGTGGGCAAATCGTCACCCGATACGCCGCCGATCAGGAACTCGGCGATGTGACGTGGCTCCAGGCTGCGCAGCCACGAAGCGGTTTCGTTGATCAGGCCCAGGCCCACCGAGTTGGCGGTGATCTTGCGTTCCAGAATCCAGTCCAGGGCTTCGGGAATGGCGACGATGTCGGTCAGCAGGTTGTGCATTTCCAGTACATCGACGTTGCGTTCGCGCATCTTGGTAACGAAGTCGAAGTGGTCGCGCTTGGCCTGGGCCACCCACAGCACATCGTCGAACAGCAGTTCATCGCAGTTGTTCGGGGTCAGCCGCTGATGGGCCAGGCCTGGGGAGCAAACCATGACTTTGCGCAGTTTGCCGGCTTCGGAATGGACGCCGTACTTAACTTTTTCCGTGGTCATTACAGTGATCCTCCAGATGACAAAACAGGGTTGTGCTTCTAGAAACAGGAGTTAAAGGGTCAGGAAGCCGTCATAGAGGCCGTAGGCCGCCACCACGGCGCCGACGACCACCGCAGCGAAAATCAGCTTCTCGACGTTGGTGAAAACCGGTTTGTTGATTTCCAGCTTGGCCTTTGCAAAAAGGATCACGCCGGGGGCGTAGAGCAGGGCGGACAGCAACAGGTATTTGGTGCCGCCGGCGTACAGCAGCCAGATCGCGTAGATCAGGGCCACGGCACCGATGATGAGATCCTTCTGCCGCTCGCCCGCCGCGCCTTCGTAGCTTTCGCCACGCACCGCCAACAGCAACGCATAGGCCGCCGACCACAGGTACGGCACCAGGATCATCGAGGTGGCGAGGTAGATCAGCGACAGGTAAGTGCTGGCCGAGAACAGCGTGATGATCAGGAAAACCTGGACCATGGCGTTGGTCAGCCACAGGGCATTGACCGGTACATGGTTGGCGTTTTCCTTGCGCAAAAACGCCGGCATGGTGTGGTCCTTGGCGGCGGCGAACATGATCTCCGCGCACAGCAGCACCCACGACAGCAGCGCCCCCAGCAACGAGATGATCAAACCGACACTGATCAGCACCGCGCCCCAGTGACCGACCACGTGTTCCAGCACGGCGGCCATTGACGGGTTCTGCAGTTTGGCCAGTTCCGGCTGGGTCATGATCCCCAGCGACAGCACATTCACCAGGACCAAAAACAGCAGCACGGTGACGAAGCCGATCACGGTGGCTTTACCCACGTCGCTGCGTTTTTCCGCCCGGGCCGAAAAGATGCTCGCGCCTTCGATGCCGATGAACACCCACACAGTGACCAGCATCATCTTGCGCACCTGGTCCATCACGCTGCCCAGGTCCGGGTTCTTCAGGCCCCAGATGTCAGCGGTGAAGATGTCCAGTTTGAAGGCGAACAAGGCGATCAGCATGAACAGTAGCAGCGGCACGATCTTGGCGACGGTGGTCACCAGGTTGATGAACGCTGCTTCCTTTATTCCTCGCAGTACGAGGAAATGCACGGCCCAGAGCAGCACCGAGGCACCGATCACGGCAGCAGGGGTATTCCCCTCCCCAAATAGCGGAAAGAAATAGCCGAGCGTGCTGAACAACAAGACGAAGTAACCGACGTTGCCCAGCCAGGCACTGATCCAGTACCCCCAGGCGGACGAGAAGCCCATGTAGTCGCCGAAACCGGCCTTGGCGTAGGCGTAGACCCCGCCATCAAGATCGGGTTTGCGATTGGCCAGGGTCTGGAACACGAATGCCAGGGTGAGCATGCCAACGGCAGTGATCGCCCAACCGATCAGAATGGCGCCGACATCCGCGCTGGCGGCCATGTTTTGTGGCAGGGAAAAGATCCCACCACCAATCATCGAACCCACGACTAACGCGACCAGCGCGCCGAGTTTGAGTTTTCCGGGAGCTTCAGACATTGCATGACTCCAATGCAGGAGAAGAGAAACAACAGACTAATTCCGTTGAATATCAAATCAGCTGACTTAGATCACAAAATGAGAGCTTTTCCAGTTTTTAGCGAAGTGCCATCATTTGCAGGGCGGCTGTCTGTAATGCTTGTTCTAGAGCCTTTTGTGGATTATTTAAGTACTTTTAGAATTTGTTTCGAATTATGACGCTAGTTGGTTTTTCAAAAATCGCAACTTTTCCTCGCGGGTTTTTTGTACAAAATTGATGTATTGGAAAAACCTATACAACAAATGATTATATCGGCGCCTCTAATAGCCGTTTTGTGCAAGTAAAAGACCTATGTTGGCGTTATCCAATAAACGTTATTACTCTTCAACAGTTTAATTGACGCCCGTTATGTGACGATCTCGCGGCAGTTGTCGCCCCTCAGAAAAATGGAGATGCAACGATGGCGCAATCACCGAACAAGCTTCGCCTGAGCGCCTTGATCGCGTTGGTGGTGGGTTCGATGATCGGTGGCGGGATCTTTTCCCTGCCGCAAAACATGGCGGCCAGGGCCGATGCCGGGGCGATCCTGATCGGTTGGGCAATCACCGCCGTCGGCATGCTGACCCTGGCGTTCGTGTTCCAGACCCTGGCCAATCGCAAGCCGGAACTGGACTCCGGGGTGTACGCCTATGCCAAGGCCGGGTTTGGCGACTACATGGGCTTTTCTTCGGCCTGGGGCTACTGGATCAGCGCCTGGCTGGGCAACGTCGGTTACTTCGTCTTGTTGTTCAGCACGCTCGGTTATTTCGTTCCGGTCTTTGGTGAAGGCAACACGCCGATTGCCATCGTCTGCGCTTCGGTGCTGCTCTGGACCGTGCATTTTGTGGTGATGCGCGGGATCAAGGAGGCGGCGTTCATCAACCAGGTGACCACGGTGGCGAAGATCGTGCCGCTGATCATGTTCATTGTGATCGCCGCCGTGGCGTTCAAGGCGGACATCTTTACCCTCGATATCTGGGGACGCAACAATCCGGAATTCGGCAGTGTGATGGATCAGGTTCGACACATGATGCTGGTCACCGTGTTCGTTTTCATCGGTATCGAGGGCGCCAGTGTCTATTCGGCCCGGGCAGAGAAACGCTCCGACGTGGGCCGCGCGACGGTGATCGGGTTCATTGGGGTATTGGCGCTGCTGGTGCTGGTGAACGTGCTGTCGCTGGGGATCATGACCCAGCCGCAACTGGCGAAACTGCAGAACCCCTCGCTGGCGGCGGTGCTTGAACATATCGTCGGCCCTTGGGGGGCGTTGCTGATCAGCGTTGGCCTGGCGATTTCGCTATTGGGGGCCTTGTTGTCCTGGGCGCTGCTGTGCGCCGAAATCCTGTTCGCCACGGCGAAAGACAAGACCATGCCGGCATTCCTGACCAAGGAAAACGCCAACCGTGTGCCGGTCAATGCGATGTGGCTGACCAACTCGATGATCCAGTTGTTCCTGCTGATCACGCTGTTTTCCGCCGGCACCTACACCAGCCTGATTTATCTGGCGTCCTCGATGATTCTGGTGCCGTACCTGTGGTCGGCGGCCTATGCGGTGTTGTTGTGCGCACGGGGTGAAACCTACCAACAGGCACCCGCCGAACGGATCAAGGACCTGCTGATCGGTGGCATCGCCCTGGGCTACGCGGTGTGGCTGCTGTATGCCGGCGGCCTGAAGTATTTGCTGCTGTCGGCGTTGCTGTATGCGCCGGGTGTGATCCTGTTCGCCAAGGCTCGTAACGAGCAGGGCAAGCCGCTGTTCACGGTGGTCGAGAAAGGCATTTTCACCTGTGTCATCGGGGGGGCGGGGTTGGCGGCTTATGGGTTGTACAGCGGGGTGCTCAGCCTGTGAGGGTGTTGCTGGAATACCAGCCGCCCTTTGACTGGCCGGCGTTGCTGGGGTTCTTGTCGGCGCGGGCGATCGTGGGTCTGGAAAGGGTGGTCGAGGGTGTCTACTCGCGCAGCATCGACTTGCATGGCGTACACGGTACGTTTTCGATCCAGCCTGCCGCATCCGATGCGCTTGAGCTGACCCTGGACTTTCCGGATGCTGGTGCCGTGCCCGAGATCGTTGCGCGAGTGCGGCGAATGTTCGACCTGGATGCCGAGCTGTCCACGATTCACCGGCACCTGGCGGTTGATCCGCTGATGGCGCGGTTGATTGCCGAACGCCCGGGCCTGCGCGTACCGGGAGCGTGGGATGGGCTGGAACTGGCGATCCGCGCGGTACTGGGGCAGCAGATTACGGTGGTGGCGGCGATCCGGTTGGCGGGCAAACTGGTAGCGCGGTACGGCACACCGTTAAATTCAGCATTGCCGGGAGTGACCCATGTTTTTCCCCAGGCCAGGGTTTTGGCAGACGCAGATCTGGCGACGCTGGGCATGCCGAAAAGCCGAGGCCGGACCTTGTCGGGGGTGGCTCAGGCATTGCTCGATGATCCGCGATTGTTTGAGCCCGGCCGGGAAGGGGGCATAGCGCGGTTGCTGGCCTTGCACGGGATTGGTGACTGGACGGCGCAATACATTGCCTTGCGTCAGTTGCGGGAGATGGACGGGTTTCCCAATGGTGATGTGGGGTTGATCAATGCGATGGCGGCACTGGAGGGTGGGCCGGTGACAGCGAAGCAGTTGCTGTTGCGGGCTGAAGGGTGGCGGCCTTATCGAGGGTATGCGGCGCAGGTGTTGTGGACTTCCTTGAGTCGGGTGGACTGAGCTGATCTGGTTTTTGTGTTGCTGTTTCTGGCGCCATCGTCGGAACGCCGCCCGGAGCAAGCTCGCTCCGGGCGGCGTTCCGACGATGGCTATCTAAAACTCACTACCACTGCGCGCAATGTGAACCCAATTCGGTTGCCGATAGCGCCCATTGCAACGGTGTCCCAGTCATCTTCAATGGGGCGTGCAACCGATGCGCTGGCCCCCACGGAGTCTGCTCCACCGTCACCCCCTGATCCTGCTCATCTTCCGCACGTAACGCTTCAATCGTCCCCGGCCCATGCTCGATCAACAACCTCGCCGTACGCGCCAACGACAATCGCGCCGAACCCCCGATACCGTCATTCAACCGCTGCGCCAACAACCTGATCGCACTGGCCGCCATCAAGTACCCGGTGGCGTGATCGAGGGCTTGCACCGGCAGTGGCGTCGGCTTGTCCGCCTGCTTCCAGCGCATGCCCGCTTCGGCAATGCCACTGCTCATCTGCACCAGGCTGTCGAAGCCCCGTCGGTTTTGCCAAGGGCCGCTCCAGCCATAGGCGTTGAGGCAAACATCGATCAGGTCGGGGTTCAGTTGCCGGCGTTCATCCATGCCCAGACCAAGTCGCTCCAGCGCATCGGCGCGATAGCCGTGGAGCAGAATGTCGGCGTCCTTGAGCAGACACTCGAATACAGCGCGATCGGAGCTGTCGTTCAGATCAAGACGCGCGCAACGTTTTCCCAAGGTGACCTCCGGTACCACCCCGGGCTCGTTCCAGGTCGGCGGATCGATGCGCAAGACATCGGCGCCCAGGCCTGCCAGAAAGCGACTGGCGATGGGACCTGCCAGTACTCGGGTCAAGTCCAGCACCTTGATGCCGGCCAGCGGGCGAGCCACTGAACCAGTCCAGGGTTTGCGGCTCTGGATTGGATGGTTGGCGAACAGAACCAAGGGTTCGGCATTCACTGCCTGGCCTTGAGGATGGACCTGCCATTGTTCCCAGGTGCGCATTTCGGCAGCGCAACCACCGGCATTGACCACCGCCTGCTCCAGCTCGCTGTTCGCCCATCGAGCCACTTTGTCGGCCATCGCTGCGCGGTCGATACAGTGGCCGAGCACGCTTTCGGCAGCGGCGCGGTGATGGGGTGCGTTGGTGTGCAGGCGAATCCAGCCATCGCGGGTGGCGTAGTCACCGGCCACCGGGTCCCACAACGGCGGAATGCTCCAGCCAAGCGGACGAATCGAGGTTGCGAACCAGAATGATGCGAGGCGTCGGTCGACCTCAAGGTCGGGCAGGTGCCCGGTTTGCTGGTGCAGCAGTTCGCTGACGGCCTGGCCTGCGGCAGCGATGCCGGCGCAGGCCAGATCCGTAACGGCAAACGCCGAGGGCAGGGCGCCGCTGGACGTGAATGGAATCGGGGTGTGAGGCAAACCGAGTGCGGCTTGAACGGACGTGAGCATATCAGTCATTGAAGGCCCCTCCGGAGCGAGAGCCCGATCTTAGATCAAATCAGGTGACAAGCCAGATGAAACCTGTGGGAGCAAGCCCGCTCCCACATTTATCGGTGGTGCTTCCTAAACGCGGAACTGATCCATCAACTTCATCTGGTGGGTGGTCAGGGCGTTGAGTTGGCTGCTGATCTGCGCCGACTCGGTGGCCTGGCCGGTCAGGGTTTCGGTGACGGTGCGGATCGCCGAGACATTGCGGTTGACCTCTTCGGCGACGGCGCTTTGCTGTTCGGCGGCGCTGGCGATTTGCAGGTTCATGTCGCTGATCACGGTGACCGCGTCGCTGATCTTGCCCAAGGCCTGGACCGCCTGCTGGATCTGTCCGGCGTTGCTGTGGGCCTGGGTCTGGCTTGAGTGCATGGTGGCGACCACGCCGCGGGTGCCGGACTGGATGCGTTCGATCACCAGGCGAATTTCTTCCACCGAGTCCTGGGTACGCTTGGCCAGGTTGCGCACTTCATCGGCGACCACCGCGAATCCCCGGCCGCTTTCACCGGCACGGGCGGCTTCGATGGCGGCGTTGAGCGCCAGCAGGTTGGTTTGTTCGGCGATACTGCGAATCACCTCCAGCACCGAACCGATCTGCTCGCTGTTGACCGCGAGGGCTTCGACTTCGGTCACGGCCTTGCTGACCTCTTCGGCCAGTTGATTGATGTCGCGGGTGCTGCGTTCGATGATCGACATGCCGTCGCGGGCCGACTGGTCGGCACCCTTCGCCGCGTTGGCCGCGTTCGAGGCGCTGTTGGCGACGTCGTGGGCGGTGGCGCTCATTTCGTTGGATGCGGTGGCGACCTGGTCGATTTCGCGGAATTGCACCTGCATGCCTTCACTGGTCTGGCGGGCGATTTCCGAAGACTGGTCGGCGGTGCCTCGGGCATCGGTGATGCTTTGCTTGATCTGCGCGATGGTCGGTTGCAGCTTGTCGAGGAAGCGGTTGAACCAGCTCACCAGTTCGCCCAGTTCGTCCTTCTTGCTGTAGTGCAGGCGCTGGGTCAGGTCGCCGTCGCCGCTGGCAATCGCCTTGAGCATGTCGGCCACGCTGTTGATCGGGCGGGTCACGCCGGACGCGGTGAGCCACATCAGCAACAGCCCGAGCAGACCGGCAATCACTGCCACCGACAGCGCCTTGAGCGTGCCGCTTTGCTGGGCATCGTCGAGTACCGCTTGCAGCTTCACCGAGTCGGCCAGCAGCACTTGCCGGGGCAGGTCGATCACCACGGCCCAGGCCTTGGCGTCGGCAATCGGGCTGACCGGGTACACCGCGCGGATCAACTCGCCTTGCTGGAGAATCTTCGGCGCGCCATTGCCGAGCAATTGCAGGATGTCCTTGCCATCGCCGCCCAGGGTGTCGCCGATGTTCTTGCCGACTTTGCCGGCATCGACACTGTAGGCGGCCAGCACGCCAGTGCCGGAAACGATCAGCATGTGCCCGGCACTGTTGAACAGGTCGCGCTGGGAGTCGACCGCCGCCGCTTGCAGGGCGTCGAGGGCGATGTCGATACCGACCACGCCGATGGACTTGCCATCCACCAGCAGCGGTACGGAAATGGTGGTCATCAACATTTCCTTGTTGCCGACCGTATCGGCATAGGGGTCGAGCAGGCAGATGCGCTTGCTGTCCCGCGGACAGGTGTACCAGACGTTGTACGGCGTACCGCTGAGGTTCAGGGTAGTCTTGGTCATGTCCTCTTCGACCATGATCGTGTTGAGGGCATCACCCCCGGCGCGGCTCCAGTACGTGGCGAAACGTCCGATCTCGTTGGATTGGCGGGCGGCGTCATTGACGAACTCGCTGTCCTTGCCATCCAGGCCGTTGGGTTCGAACGCCAGCCAGATCCCCAGCACCTTGCTGTTGCGCTCGAACGCGGTTTTCAGGCTCTGGTTCAACTCTTCACGCAGGGCGCCGGGTTCGAGGGCGCGCTTGGCGGCCAGGTTGCGCATGTCCTGGATCTGGTCCGCGAGAGCGGTCACCACCGTCAGGGTTTCACCGAAGGTCTTCTGCACCCGCACGGCTTGCTCGGCGGCCTTGGCCTGGAGCAGGTCCTGCACACTGGCGGTGAGCATCCTGCTGCTGGAATCGCTGACCAGGTCATCGTTCTGATTGGTCTGATAGATGTTCATGCCCACTATCAAGGCGACTACGCCCAGCAGGCACAGACCGGACAGCAGGACGATTTTCAGGCGGATGGACAGTGAGTCGAACATAGGGCGAGCTCGCGAATGGATGAAGTGTTGGCTGTGGGCCGTCGCGGCTCACTCGCTAAATCCATTTAGCGCCGATCAATGCACATCGGCGTGGCGATGAGGTTACATGAGGGGCATCCCGACGAACGGTAATGGTTGAACGTTTGCGCAGGAAAATGTGCCGAAAATGGGGGTGAAAAGAGGAAAAAAGCGCGGGAGCGTTCAGGGTGGTTACGCCAAGGATTCCGGCTTCGAGCCGCCCTGAGTGAAACTCACGAAATACATATGTACCGCTTCTCATTAAGGGCAGACCGCTTAAATACGCGGGCCACCTCGGTGGAACGATTGCGGAAGTTTTCGGATCCGGCATCTGACAGAAAATAATGAGAAGGACTTCATGTGTATGACTTGTTTTAAAGGGATAGGGTTTCGCTCGGTAGCATTGTTTTGGGGGATGTTATTGGCGGCAGGGACGGCACCTGCGATGTCTTTTCTGAACTCGGCCGCAGTTTCGGGTATCGCGTCCCAAATAACCCCGGCGGCCACGGTACTGCCGGACAAACTGAACACCCTCAAGGAAAGTCTGGCTGACGAAGCGGATGTGAAACATTACAGCTTCGTGGCTGTGCGGGGCCAAGATGTGTTGATCCATGCGGGTGACACGAAAGGCGGGCCATTGATGTTGGAATACAATCGCAACGGACGCTGGGCTGCTATTCCTTGGGGGGCACCTTTCACTGTGTCTGGCCTGAAGCCGAATGAGGAAGTTCAGGTTCGCATCTCGAAAAAGCCGTCTGCTCCCTTCGTAGCGGGTGATATCTACAAGCTCGAGTTTGGCTCAGCGCCTTACTACACCGACAGTCGTGTCCAGGGCGATACCGGTGATCTGCGGCACTACTGGGCGACTACGCAGGCCTACCGAGTCTTGAATTGGTCGGTCCGGTTGAGTGATTCGACAGGACAGCCGGTCGAAGGTGCTACCGCCACTTTGAAGTTGGACAAAGGGACGGATAAGACCCCATACGACCTTGTAACGGATGTTACCGGTAATGCCATGGGTGTCGTTCAGTTGGGCGGGTGTTATGGGCAGCTGAAGTCTGAGCCTTTCTGGACCAGCAGTGGCAAGTATCGATATAAGTGGGAAGTTGAATATAACCTGGGACATTGGTTGATCCAGATTCAAGGCAAAGAGGCGTCGGGGGTGGGAGGACACAACGTACCGAATGTTTCATTCGCACATATATGTTATCAGAATATGTTGCGTAACTAAGCCTGTCAGGTCCCCGGCAAAGCGCACATATATGTTCGCTTTGCCGGGTTTTATCGAACGATCAGGCCTCGATGTGCAGGCCCTGTTTTTTCTCGATCGGATTCTTCTCGGCCTTTTTATGCAATTGATCCAGCCAGGAGTCTGGACTTTCCAAGTCCAGCGCACCTTTATTCAGCAGTAATCCATAGTCAATCATCTTGTGGAAGTTGCTCAGGTCCAGTTTTACCTTGCCCTCAAACTGTGGCTTATCCAGCTGAGTCAACTCGATTACGGCCTTGGCGTGCTTGAGGGTCAGGGGTTGCAAGCCTTTGGCCTCGTTCAACAGGGTATTCAATATTTCCTCATCCCTGGCAGTCAGGGTGTCGGGGGGCGAAGTGACTTTCAACTGCCCGTCTTCGGCCACGGTGAAGCCCATTACGTTATGGGCCAGACCAGACCATTTGCTTTGCAGGTCTTTTTTGAAGTCGGAGTAAATCCCTTCCATTCTTTTGAGCACCAGATCTGCCTGGAATGCATGATGTCTAATCATTGAATTTCTAAAGCTTTCTATCAGAGGGGGGAGGTCATAGAACCCGCTAAGTGATTCGAGCGAATTCAAAAAATCATCCACCTCATTCAGTTTTTCGCTGCTGAGATTTCTAGCTACACCTTGAGGCGCTCGGAGTTTCTCGATGGTCAACCTTAACCTGTCATCCATTACCGAAATGTCGAATTTCTCAGGCTGGGCTTTTTCCGTGTTCGCTTTCAATGTTTGCGGATACGGAACTTGAAAAGATGCAGCGGCACTTACATTCATGTCAGCTTCTCGTCGTGGGGTTTCATAGTGCTTAACGGCCAACCCCGGAAATGGATGACCTGATAAACACGTAGGAGAAATCCGAACAGGAAGTAGGTACTTTCAAGTGCGCTGTTGTTGGCAACTACAGGGCGACTTGAAGAGGCTTCAGGTGACTTGCGGCAGTGATTCCGGCCGTGACCAGATCCACAGGTTGCCCAGCCCCATCCCGGCAATCGCCAGGTAAATCGGCCAGCCGTGATCGAGCATCACCAGCATCAGACCGGCACACAACAGCATGCTGACCGTGGCGCTGACTTTTGCCCGACGCGCGATGATCTTGCCGTTGCGCCAGTTATGGAGGATAGGGCCGAACAGCCGGTGGTTTTCCAGCCAGGCGCTCAGGCGCGGCGAACTGCGGGTCGCGGCCCAGGCGGCCAGCAGGATGAACTCGGTGGTTGGCAGGCCGGGTATGACGATGGCGATCAGGCCGATGCCCAGGCTGACATAGGCCAGCAGGCCGAAGAGGACGCGGGAGAGTTTTGAAGAGGCAGGCATGGGTTCAAGGCAACACGTGAGGCGAATCGAAATCCTGAAGACTTGCTTCGTCCAATGTGGGAGCGGCGGTGCGGCGATCCGACTTGCTCGCGAAGGCGGTCTGACATTCAAAAAACATGTCGACTGATACTCCGCTTTCGTCGGAACGCCGCCCGGAGCAAGCCCGCTCCCACAGGGACAGCGGTGTGTCAGGCGACTTCCGGCGCGCTGGCGTAAGCCTGCTCCAGCAACACGGTAAACCGGTTGAACGCGTCGATGGCGCCTTTTTCCACTTCGGCTTCTTCCTGGGTGCTGAATGCCAGGCCGTCCAGGGTCTGGACGAAGCGCTTCCAACCTTCAGCGCGGCCACCGGCCGGTTCGCCGAGGTGGCGGGCGCCGAAGGTTTCGCTCAGGCCAAGGCCCACGGCACGCTTGATCAGGAACGCCGCACCGAGCTTCGAGCCTTCCGAAACAAAGATCCAGCCCAGGGCTTCGGCCTTGGTCGGGTTCTTCAGTGCACCGGCCACAGGTGTCGGCACGTCGGTGTCCAGGTCCGCGAGGTCGGCCCTGGCGGCATCGGCACGGCAGCGGGCCGGCAGATCCGGGACGATGGCGGTCAGTTCGGCATCGTTGTACAGCGACACCAGTTCCGACTGGAACAGGTACTGCGCTACCACGAAGCGGGCGAAATTGGCCGGGGTTTCAAACGGGGAGTGGGCCTTGACCAGGGCATCGAGCTTGCTGTGCGGCTCGTTGGTGATCTGGTTCAAACGCTGTGAGCGCAGGTTGGGGCGTTGTTCGGTGGCCTGGGTAGTCATGGCAATTCCTTGGAGAAAGAAGAGGCGCTTGGTAACGAGACGAACAGCAAGGCGCCTGACAGTAAAAAAACCTCACCGGGCGGCTAGATGAAACCGCCCAGCGGGATGTGCGGATCAGATATCCCAGATCAGGTTGACCGCAAAGTTGCGACCCGGCTGGGTCAGGCGATCGAGGTTGGCCGGTTGGGTCACCGAGGCCTCGCCGACGCTGTCGTAGCCGCGCACGTCATCCCACAGCCAGTATTTCTTGTCGGTGAGGTTGTAGACGCCGCCGCTGACGGTCACGTCGTCGGTCACTTTGTAGAACGCGCTCAGGTCCAGAATGCCGAAACCGGGGGTCTTGAACTGGGTGCTGGTGCCGTCCGGGGTCTTGAAGCTGGTGCTGTCGACGCGATCCTTCTTCTTCACCAGGGTCCAGCTGAGCAAACCGCCGTAGGTGTCCTGGTCGTAGCCGAGGCCGAATACACCGGTCAGCGGGTTGACGCTGTTGAGCGGCTCGCCGTTGTCGTCATTGCGACCGTAGGCATAGGCCACCGAGCCCTGGGTGTAGAGGCCTTGCGGCGCGCCGAAGGCGTCGAGGTTCAGGCGGCCCTTGACCTCGGCCCCCTTGATGGTGGCGTGCTTGATGTTGTTGCTCTGGAACGTGGTCTCGGTGTAGCCCGGAGTGATGGCGTTCTCGTTAATGAAGTCGCGGTACTTGTTGTAGAACACCGCCACATCAAACGAGCCCTGCTCGAAGTTGCCGCGCAAACCCGTTTCGTAGCTTTTGCTCTTTTCCGGTTCGAGGTCCGGATTAGGCGCGACCCGATAGCCGCCGGCGATGTTTTCGAAACGACCATACAACGCCTTGGCGGTCGGGGTGCGGAAGCCTTCGGCGTATTGGCCGTACCAGGTGTAGTGATCGTTGAAGCTGTAGGTGGTGCCGAATTTCGGCGACAGGCGATGCCAGGTCTTGGTCTCGTCGCTCACCGTGCCGTTGCCGCTCTGGTCGGCGGTGGCCAGGAACTCGTCGGTGATATGCGGCTTGAGCTGGGTGTAGTCGTAGCGTGCACCGGGCAGGAAGGTCCAGTTGCCCCAGCTGATCTGATCCTGGGCGAACAGGGCGTAGCTATTGATGGTCGGGTCCGGGAAGTCACTGGCGGGTGTCAGCGTGTCGCTGGTGCTAGGGGCGCCAATGACACGGCAGGCACCGGCCACGGTCAGGCAGGTGCCGGTACCGGTACGCAGGCCGGTGACTTTGTCCTGCTTGATGGTGGTGCCATAGGTGACGAAGTGATCGGTATCGGCGATGGCAAACGACTTGTCAGCCTGGGCATCGAATACCCATTGGCGATCCTTGTAAGTCGTATCACGGTTACGCAGCACGGTCCGCGACGGCGGCGCGTAGATCTCTTCGGTGCTCTGGTCGGTCTTGGCGATCTGGTAGTTCAGCGTCCACTTGATGTTGTCAGCCAGAGTGCTGTCCAGACCGAAGCTGTGTTCCAGGCCAAAGCGTTCGCGGGTGATCGTGTCGTTACCGGTACGGGACTTGTAGTAGCCGAACCCGCGTCCGGCATTGAACGGGCCACCCACTGCGCTCAATTGATTGGTGTCGCGGTCGTCCTTGTAATGCTCGTAGGTCAGGCCAAAACGCGCGTCGTCGGCGTAATTCCAGCCCAGTTTGGCCAGCACGCTGGTGGTGCGCGCGTCCTGGGGGTTGGCCTCCGTGCGGTTCAGGCCAGTGCCGCCGGTATCGCCATAGGACTCTGTTTCATGGCCGTTGCGTTGACTCAGATGCAAAAGGCCATCGAACTCGCCGGTGCGGCCGGCGACGGTGCCGGAAGTCAGCCAGCTGTCGTCGGCGGAGCTGTAGCCGGTTTTCAGGCGCGCGCCGACATCCTTGCCTGGCTTGATGATGTCGTCCGGGTCCAGCGTGTAGTAGCTGACCGCACCGCCAATGGCGCTGCTGCCATACAGCACCGACGCCGGGCCCCGGAGGATTTCCACACGCTTGACGATTTCCGGATCGACATAGTTGCGGTTGGTCTGGGCATAGGGGCCGTTGAAGAAACCGTCGGGTACCTGCACGCCATCGACCTGGGTCAGCACGCGGTCGCCATCGATGCCGCGAATGTTGTAACCCGTGATGCCGGCGCGTTGGCCTGAACCACCCACCGAAACACCGGGCTCGTAACGCACCAGTTCCTTGATGGTGTTGACGTTGTTTCGGTCCAGATCTTCGCGAGTGTAGACAGAGACCGTGCTCGGTACGCTGTTCACATCCTGCTCGTTACGGGTGGCGCTGATGGTCACCTGTTGCAGGTTGAGCGTACTGCTGCCACTGCGCTTTTCCAGGACGATGCTGTTGTTGCCCAGTTTGCGATAGCCCAGGTTGGTCCCCACCAACAGGCGATCCAGGGCGTTCTCCGGCGACAGGGAACCGCGGACTCCCGGCGAGGCCACACCTTGTGCCAGCTCCGACGACACGCCGACCTGCCAGCCCGTCACGGCGGTAAAGGCATTGAGTGCCGACACCAGTGATTGCTGGGGAATGGCGAATGCGTAGTCGCCCATTTTGCGGGTCGACTGCTCGGTAGTGGTGGCGGCCATGAGCGGTGCGGTACCGGCCATCAGGATGGCGGCGGTCAGCAGCGACAGCACGCGGGAAGGTGTAGGGGCTTGGCGGGTAAGGCGAGGGGACATCGATAGCGCTCCGTGTCGCACGAATCTTTATAGGTGCTGATTGGCAGGGTTAGATGCGAATCAATTGCATTGGCTATAACGAGACGTACGGGGTTTGGCTATCGAGTAAAAATAATTCTCATTCAGTTCAGGATGACCAGCGCCGGGAATTCCTGGAGCCGGGCCGAGGTGATATGGGCCAGGGAGCGAACCACGTCCAGCGGCTGATCGAGGCGGTAGTTGCCCGTCACGGTGACATCGGCCAACTGCTCGTTGTTGTTGATGATCCAGCCCGGGTAGTAGCGGCGAAGTTCTGCCAGCACCTGGTTCAACGGGCAGTTTTCGAACACCAGACGTCCCTGGACCCACGCCAGGTCGGTGGCGGCATCCAGCTTGGCCGGGCGGTCGAAGCCGTTGGGGCCGATGCGAATGCTTTCCCCGGCGGACAAGCGCACCCGGGCGTCATTGCGGGTGGCGCGCAAGTCGACATCGCCGCGCTGTACCCGCACCTGTGCCACGCCGTCGAGGTAACGCACGGCAAACGCGGTATCGCGAACGCTGGCCGTGACCGGTCCGGCATCGATTTCCAGGGGTTGGCCGCGATTGGCCTGCACTTCGAAAAACGCTTCGCCCTGATACAGGCGGGCAACACGTTGCTGGTCGTTGATGGTGCTTGAAAACGCCGAATTGGTATTGAGCAGGACCCTGGAGCCGTCCTCCAATTGCAGGCGCTGGCGCTCGCCGACCACGGTCAGGTGATCGGCCTGCAGGCGCATCGGCAAACTGCTGAAACTGAACAGCCCGAGCAGCAGCACGGCGGCGGTGGCCAGTGGTTTCCAGTGCGGACGCAGACGGGCAATGGCAGTGACTTTCGCGGGGCGCGCAGCCAGGCTTTGCGCGCACTGCGCCACTTGTGGGCCGTCCCAGATCGCCTGGGCCTTGGCGAACACCTGGGCATTCAACGGATCGGCGTCAAGCCATGCATGGAATTGGCGGGTCTGCTCCTCGTCGGGACTGTCGAGCACGATCAGCCAGTCCAGGGCCTGGTCCATCGCGCTTGCGGGGTCCTGCGCCGATGAAGGCTCTGGGGAACGGTGGTTGTCCGTCACGGTGTTTCCTCGGCAGTGTCAGTGCACGGCTGTTTTTTTAGTGAAGCGTAGAAAGTGGACCAAGGGTAGCAAAGCCCGATGATCAGCGCAGTCGGTCCAGATAAGCGCAGGGCCTTGGCGCTCAGTTGGCGTTCATGCGATCGGCAACCCCGATGCAGATCGACATGATCAGTTTGAGTTCTTTCTGCACAGTACTGAGGGACACGTTCAGCTCCTCGGCGATTTCCTGGTAGCTGTGCCCGTGCAGGCGGCTGAGGATGAAAATTCGCTGTTGGCGGGCGCTGAGTTGACCGAGGCTCACGTTCAGGCGCTCCAGCAATTGTTCGGCATGGGCGGCGTCTTCGGCGCTGCTGGTGGGGGCGGCGATGCTGTGCACCAACTCCTGCGGCACGTCATCGACCATGGTGCGCGAATGGATGCGCCGCGCGCGCAAATGGTCCAGCGCCAGGTTGCGTGCCGTCTGGAAGACAAAGGGCTCAAGATGATCGATGGCCCGTTCGCTCAATGCACGGGTCACCCGCAGGTAGGTTTCCTGCAAGAGGTCTTCAGCAGTGCTGTGATTGTTGACCATCCGTTCCAGCGTGCGCAGCAGGGAGGTGCGCTGGGTGAGGAAAACGTGGTTGAAGCGCGACTGACTCACGGGAGAACCTGATCCATTTCGAGTAGATGATAATGCTTATCATCTACTCGAGTGGTCAAGTCCTGATTTGTGAAGCTTTATGCGCGGCCCTGCAAGTAGGTGGCGTAATCGGGAATCCGATGGGGGTGCGCCTGATCCATCAGCGGGCTGCTGAGCAGGTAGTCTGCGCTGCATTCGTTGCACGCCACCGGGATGTTCCACACCGCCGCGACCCGCAGCAACGCCTTGATGTCCGGGTCGTGGGGCTGGGGTTCGAACGGGTCCCAGAAAAACACCAGCATGTCGACCCGCTGCTCGGCGATTTGCGCGCCGAGCTGTTGGTCGCCGCCCAACGGCCCGCTGATCATGCTTTGCACCGGCAGGTCGAGGCGTTGTTGCAACAACAACCCCGTGGTGCCGGTGGCGACCAGATCATGCCGGGCCAGCCTGTCTTTTTGCCGTTCGGCCCAGTCCAGCAAGAACACCTTGCAGTGGTCATGGGCGACCAGGGCGATACGCTTGCGCGCCGCCATGGTCTTTTGCGTAAAGCTGATGCCGATCATGGGGGGCTCCAGGACATGAATACGATGCTGTGCATTGCACACATCTGTAGGAGCTGCCGGAGGCTGCGATCTTTTGATCTTGTTCTTAAAAAGCAAAATCAAAAGATCGCAGCCTCCGGCAGCTCCTACAGTCGTAAGCTTCGCTTACTCGGCGTTGCACAGCGCCAGGCAGTTATCGAGCATGCGGTTGGAGAAACCCCATTCGTTGTCGTACCAGGCCAGTACCTTGAGCAGCTTGCCGCTGGACTTGGTGTGGTTGGCATCAAAGATCGACGACAGCGGGTTGTGGTTGAAGTCGCTGGAAACCAGCGGCAGGGTGTTATAGCCAAGGATCTTAGAGTGCTGGCTGGCTTGCTTGAGCAGCGCGTTGACTTCCTCTGCGCTGGCTTCTTTTTTCAGTTGCACGGTAAGGTCCACCAGCGACACGTTGATCACCGGGACGCGCACCGCCATGCCGGTCAGTTTGCCTGCCAGTTCCGGCAGCACCAGGCCGACCGCTTCGGCGGCACCGGTCTTGCTCGGGATCATGTTCTGGGTGGCCGAACGGGCACGGTACGGGTCAGTGTGGTAGACGTCGGTCAGGTTCTGGTCGTTGGTGTAGGCGTGAATGGTGGTCATCAGACCGCTTTCGATGCCCAACTCGCGATGCAACACCTGGGCCACCGGAGCCAGGCAGTTGGTGGTGCACGACGCGTTGGAAATGATCTGGTGCGATTGGCGCAGAATGTCGTGGTTCACCCCGTAAACGACGGTGGCGTCGGCGCCTTTGGCCGGGGCCGAGATGATCACTTTGCGCGCGCCCGCCGTAATATGCGCGGCGGCCTTGGCCCGGTCGGTGAACAGACCGGTGCATTCGAACACTACATCAATCTTTTCCGCGGCCCAGGGCAGGTCGGCCGGGTTGCGGATGGCACTGACCGAAATGCGGTCGCCGTTGACCGTCAGGCTCTCCTGGTCATGCTGGACATCGGCATCGAACGTGCCGTGAACGGTGTCGTACTTGAGCAGATGAGCATTGATCGCGCTGTCGCCCAGGTCGTTGATGGCGACGATCTGCAGATCCTGACGGTAGCCCTGGGTATAGAGTGCTCGCAGGACATTACGGCCGATGCGGCCAAAACCATTGATTGCGATTCGAAGAGTCATAGTGCGGCGCTACCGTCGTTTTGTTGTTGGAATTACAAGATTATTCGCAAAAAAATAGAAAACAAGCCTTTTTAATGGCAATATTTTGTTCAATCTACAACGAGTGACCTGAATCAACTGGTCCAACCGATCAAGAAAACCGTCTGTCATCCCATCGACACCGGACTTTGATCAGCATAGACAATCAGGTCGCCACATCCGTTAGCCTGGAGTTCTACACATGCATCCCCGCGTCCTTGAGGTCACCGAACGGCTTATCGCCCGCAGCCGCGCCACGCGTGAGGCTTACCTTGCATTGATTCGCGGTGCGGCCAGCGACGGTCCGATGCGCGGCAAGCTGCAATGCGCCAACTTCGCCCACGGCGTGGCCGGATGCGGCAGCGACGACAAGCACAGCCTGCGGATGATGAACTCCGCCAACATTGCGATTGTTTCGTCATATAACGACATGCTCTCGGCGCACCAGCCGTACGAAGTCTTTCCGGAGATGATCAAAAAGGCTCTGCGCGAGATCGGCTCCGTCGGCCAGTTCGCCGGCGGCACCCCGGCCATGTGCGATGGCGTGACCCAGGGCGAGCCGGGCATGGAACTGAGCCTGCCGAGCCGCGAAGTGATCGCGTTGTCCACGGCCGTGGCGCTGTCCCACAACATGTTCGACGGCGCACTGCTGCTCGGCATCTGCGACAAGATCGTGCCGGGCCTGATGATGGGCGCGCTGCGCTTTGGCCATCTGCCGATGATTTTCGTGCCGGGTGGGCCGATGGTCTCGGGCATTTCCAACAAGCAGAAAGCCGACGTGCGCCAGAAGTACGCCGAAGGCAAGGCAACTCGCGAAGAGTTGCTGGAATCGGAAATGAAGTCCTACCACAGCCCTGGCACTTGCACCTTCTACGGCACCGCCAACACCAACCAGTTGCTGATGGAAGTCATGGGCCTGCACCTGCCGGGCGCGTCCTTCGTCAACCCGAACACGCCGTTGCGCGATGCCTTGACCCGCGAAGCGGCGCATCAGGTCACGCGTTTGACCAAGCAGAACGGTGACTACATCCCGATCGGTGAAATCGTCGATGAGCGTTCGCTGGTCAACTCGATTGTCGCGCTGCACGCCACCGGCGGCTCGACCAACCACACCCTGCACATGCCGGCCATCGCCATGGCAGCGGGCATTCAATTGACCTGGCAGGACATGGCCGACCTCTCCGAAGTCGTGCCGACCCTCAGCCACGTCTACCCGAACGGTAAAGCCGACATCAACCACTTCCAGGCCGCGGGGGGCATGTCGTTCCTGATCCGTGAGCTGCTGGAAGCCGGGTTGCTCCATGAAAACGTCAATACCGTGATGGGCCATGGCCTGAGCCGGTACACCCAGGAGCCGTTCCTCGACAATGGCCAACTGGTCTGGCGCGAAGGCGTGACCGACAGCCTCGATGAAAGCATCCTGCGTCCGGTCGCCCGTGCATTCTCGGCCGAAGGTGGCTTGCGGGTGATGGAAGGCAACCTCGGTCGTGGCGTGATGAAAGTCTCCGCCGTGGCCGTGGAAAATCAGATCGTCGAAGCGCCAGCCATGGTGTTCCAGGATCAGCAGGACCTGGCCGATGCGTTCAAGGCCGGTTTGCTGGAGAAGGATTTTGTCGCGGTGATGCGCTTCCAGGGCCCGCGCTCCAACGGCATGCCGGAGCTGCACAAGATGACGCCGTTCCTCGGCGTGCTGCAGGATCGCGGCTTCAAAGTCGCGCTGGTGACCGACGGGCGCATGTCCGGTGCGTCGGGGAAAATCCCGGCGGCCATTCATGTCAGCCCCGAAGCTTATGTCGGTGGCGCTTTGGCGCGGGTGCAAGAGGGCGATATCATCCGCGTCGATGGCGTCAAAGGCACCCTGGAGCTTATGGTGGACGCCGAAGAATTCGCAGCGCGCACGCCGGCCAAAGGCCTGTTGGGCAACAACATCGGCACCGGTCGCGAGCTGTTCGGTTTCATGCGCATGGCCTTCAGCTCGGCGGAGCAGGGCGCCAGCGCCTTCACTTCTGCCCTGGAGACGCTTAATTGAAACTGGCTTTGGTCGGTGACATCGGTGGGACCAACGCACGTTTCGCGTTGTGGAAAAACCAGCAACTGGAATCGGTCCAGGTGCTGGCAACGGCAGATTTCCCCAGCCCTATCGATGCGATCAGCTTCTATTTGAATGGCCTGGGGCTGGCGCCGGGTGCGATCGGTTCGGTGTGCCTGTCGGTGGCAGGCCCGGTGAGCGGTGATGAATTCAAATTCACCAACAATCACTGGCGCCTGAGCCGCAAGGGCTTTTGCCAGACCTTGCAGGTGGATCAGCTGTTGCTGGTCAACGACTTCTCGGCCATGGCCCTGGGCATGACCCGTTTGCAGCCCGGCGAATTCCGCGTGGTCTGCGCGGGCACGCCCGAGCCGTTGCGCCCGGCGGTGGTGATTGGCCCGGGCACCGGCCTGGGCGTCGGCACCTTGCTCGATCTGGGCGAGGGCCGTTTTGCCGCATTGCCGGGGGAGGGTGGTCACGTCGATCTGCCATTGAGCAGTGCACGTGAAACCCAGCTCTGGCAGCACATCTTCAACGAAATCGGCCATGTCAGTGCGGAAACAGCCCTGAGCGGTGGCGGCTTGCCCCGTGTCTATCGGGCGATCTGTGCGGTGGACGGGCACACGCCTGTGCTCGATACGCCGGAAGCGATTACTGCTGCCGGGCTGGCGGGCGACCCGATTGCCGTGGAAGTGCTTGAGCAGTTCTGCTGCTGGCTCGGTCGCGTGGCCGGCAACAACGTGCTGACCACCGGTGGACGCGGTGGCGTGTACATCGTGGGCGGGGTGATTCCGCGGTTTGCCGATTTCTTCCTCGAAAGCGGTTTCGCCCGCTGCTTCGCCGACAAGGGTTGCATGAGCGATTACTTCAAGGGGATTCCGGTGTGGCTGGTGACGGCGCCGTATTCGGGATTGATGGGTGCGGGTGTGGCTTTGGAGCAATCTCTCCCAGCCTGAAATACGATCAAAATGTGGGAGCGGGCTTGCTCGCGAAAGCAGTGTGTCAGTCAACCAATATGTTGAATGTTACGACGCCTTCGCGAGCAAGCCCGCTCCCACAGTTGTTTCTGTGGTGTTTGTAAAATCAGTGCTTAAGGCATAATCCGCCCAATTCAAACAACAAGGACGCCTTCCTGTGAGCTCAGTCAACAAGTCGATTTTGTTGGTCGATGACGATCAAGAGATACGCGAGTTGCTGGATACCTACCTGACCCGCGCCGGATTTCAGGTCCGTACCACGCCCGACGGTGCCGGCTTTCGCCAGGCGCTGAACGAGGCGCCGAGTGATCTGGTGATCCTTGATGTGATGTTACCCGACGAAGACGGCTTCAGCCTGTGCCGCTGGATTCGCCAGCATCCGCGTCAGGCGCAGGTGCCAATCATCATGCTCACCGCCAGTTCCGATGAAGCCGATCGCGTCATCGGCCTGGAACTGGGTGCCGACGATTACCTCGGCAAGCCCTTCAGCCCACGGGAATTGCAGGCGCGGATCAAGGCGTTGCTGCGCCGCGCGCAGTTCGGTCAGGAGCGCAGTGGCGGTGAGGTGCTGGCCTTCGATGACTGGCGGCTGGACATGGTCAGCCATCGGCTGTTCCACATCGACGGCGAAGAGGTGATTCTCTCGGGCGCCGACTTTGCGCTGCTGAAGTTGTTTCTCGATCACCCGCAGGAAATCCTCGACCGCGACACCATCGGCAACGCCACCCGTGGCCGTGATCTGATGCCCCTGGATCGCATCGTCGACATGGCGGTCAGCCGATTGCGCCAGCGCCTGCGTGACACCGAGAAACCGCCACGGCTGATCCGCACCGTGCGTGGCAGCGGTTACCAACTGGCAGCCAACGTGGTTGCCAGCAATGGTCACTGAGACTTTACGCAAGCTCGCCGACAAGGTGCCGATGCCGCGTTCGCTGCTCGGGCGGATGTTGCTGTTGACCCTGCTGGCGGTGTTGTTCGCCCAAGCACTGTCGAGTGTGATCTGGGTGTCGCAACTGCGTGCCACGCAACTCGAGGGCCTGGTCACCAGCGCCCGCAGCCTGGCCCATTCAATGACCGCCAGCGTCAGTTATTTCCGTTCGTTGCCGGTGGCGTTTCGCCCCTTGGTGCTCGATCAGTTGCGCAGCATGGGCGGCACCCGGTTCGTGGTGACGCTCAACGACAAGCCGCTGGGCATGGAAGTGTTACCCATTACTCCACGCAAAGAGGCGGTGCTCAAGGCGGTGGACGAAGTGCTGCGCCAGTCTCTCGGCCAGGACACCGACATCTCGGTGACTTTCGTCAGCCCGCAAGACCTGCGCATCTTCAATGGCGGCCTCAAGCTTGATGAGTTGCCACGCTCCTGGGCGCACTACGCGCTGACCCTGGAGCCGGTGAATCCGCCGGTGCTGGTCACACAGATCCAGATGGCGCCGGGCGAATGGCTGTACATCGCCTCGCTGTTGCCCGAGCCCTACACCAGCCTTGAAGAGCAGGGCCTGCCGGCGCAGCAGGTGTGGTTCATTGTCCTGACCAGCAGCTTTTTGCTGTTGTTCATCGGCCTGCTGGTGCACTGGCAGAGTCGTCCGCTCAAGCGCCTGGCGCGGGCGGCGCGGGACCTGTCGCTGGGGGCCGATGTGGAACCGGTGGCCGAGGGCGGTGGCAGCGAAGTGGTCGAGGTCGGGCGCGCCTTCAACACCATGCGCGAGCGCATCAGTCGTTACCTGACCGAGCGCAGCCAGTTGTTCAGCGCCATTTCCCACGACCTGCGCACGCCGATCACCCGCTTGCGCCTGCGGGTTGAATTGCTCGAGGACGAAACACTGCAAGCCAAGTTCGGGCGCGATCTGGATGAGCTCGAATTGCTGGTCAAGGGTGCGCTGCAATGCGTGAAAGACACCGACATCCACGAGAACATCGAGCCGGTGGACCTCAACCATGTGCTCGATTGCCTGGTGGAACCCTATCTCGCGCCGAACGGCAACGGCCGCGTTACCCAGCAGGGGCGGGCGCTGGCGTCCTATCCGGGCAAGCCGCTGGCGCTCAAGCGCTGCATCGGCAACCTGATCGACAATGCGTTGAAGTACGGGCAGAACGCGCACCTGCACATCGATGACGATGAAAGCGCGTTCATCCTGCATGTCGATGATGAGGGGCCTGGCGTGCCGGAGCAGCGCCTGGAGCAGGTGTTCGAACCGCACTTCCGCCTGGCCGGGCAGCAGCAGGGTTATGGCTTGGGGCTGGGGATTGCCCGCAACATTGCCCATAGCCATGGCGGTGAGGTCAGCTTGCAGAATTTGCGTGAGGGCGGGTTGCGGGTGACCCTGCAGTTACCCCGCTCGATGGATTGAAAGTCAAAAGATCGCAGCCTTCGGCAGCTCCTACATGGATCCCTGTAGGAGCTGCCGAAGGCTGCGATCTTTTGATCTTGCTATGCAATTGTCACAGCCTGGTGACATAACCCACCCCCTTCGTTACAAGCCCGCCTTCGTCCGTTGTTTATGCTGCCCCTCAGTCATAACAACAAAAAAGGTACGCCATGGACACCTTCCAACCGGCCTTCAGCAGTTGGCTGAATGCACCTGCCCATCAGCAATGGCTCGCCACCGAAGGCTTGCGCCTGCTGGCCTTTGCCAAGGCTTCGAAACTGCCTGAAGGCTTCGGCAACCTCGATGAAAAAGGCCGTCTCCCAGCTGATGCGCAAGCCCACACCATGAACACCGCGCGCATGACCCATAGCTTTGCCATGGCCCATATTCAGGGCTTGCCGGGTTTTGCCGAGCTGGTGGATCACGGTGTTGCCGCCCTGCGCGGACCATTGCGTGATGCGCTGCATGGCGGCTGGTTCGCGACTGCCGAACACCGCGACGGCAATACCGGCAAGAATGCCTACCTGCACGCTTTCGTCGCGCTGGCCGCCAGTTCTGCGGTGGTCGCGCAGCGTCCCGGTGCGCAAGCCTTGCTCGATGACTCGGTCGATATCATCGACACTTATTTCTGGTGCGAAGAAGAAGGCGCGATGCGCGAGTCTTTCAGGCGCGACTGGAGCGAAGAGGAGGCGTACCGGGGCGCCAACAGCAACATGCACGCCACCGAGGCCTTCCTCGCCCTGGCCGATGTCACCGATGACAACCGCTGGCTGAGCCGCGCCCAACGGATTGTCGAACGAGTGATCCATGGCCACGCCGCCGCCAACGATTACCTGGTGATCGAGCATTTCGACCGCACCTGGCAGCCACTGCGGGACTACAACCACGACAATCCGGCCGACGGCTTCCGCCCTTACGGCACCACGCCTGGCCATGGTTTCGAGTGGGCGCGGCTGTTGCTGCACCTCGAAGCTTCGCGGGTGAGAGCGGGGATGCTCACGCCGGGCTGGCTGGTCACCGATGCGCAAAAACTGTTCGAGCACAATTGCCTCCACGGCTGGGATATCGATGGCGCGCCGGGCATCGTCTACACCCTGGACTGGGACAACAAAGCGGTGGTCCGCCATCGCCTGCACTGGACCCATTGCGAAGCCAGCGCCGCCGCCAGTGCCTTGCTCAAGCGCACCGGCGATGAACAATACGAACACTGGTACCGACTGTTCTGGGAATTCTCTGACAGTCATTTCATCGACCGCGAAGGCGGCAGCTGGCATCACGAACTCGATCCGCTGAACCGCCCGAGTGCCGATATCTGGCCCGGCAAGCCTGACCTTTACCACGCCTGGCAAGCCGTGCTGATTCCGCGCCTGGCGTTGGCGCCAAGCATGGCTACGGCGCTGGCGCAGTTGTCCCAGAGCGGTTCTATGTAACCATGCGGTGACATTCGCGCATCCCTTCGTTACCTGCGAAGGGATATACCCTGTTTAGAATCCTATGCAGCGCAAGCAACAGACTTGCATGCATAACAACAAGAAAGGTGCTCCTAGATGAATGCGATTTCTCGCCTCGCTACTGTCATTTCTCTCGCTTCCCTGTCTGCACTTCCCCTCAGTGTCCTGGCCGCCGAATCCAAAGGTTCCGTTGAAGTCGTTCACTGGTGGACTTCCGGTGGTGAAAAAGCAGCGGTCGATGTCCTGAAGGCTCAAGTCGAAAAAGACGGCTTCACCTGGAAGGACGGCGCAGTCGCCGGCGGTGGCGGTTCCACGGCCATGACCGTACTCAAGAGTCGCGCCGTAGCCGGCAACCCGCCGGGCGTTGCACAGATCAAGGGCCCGGACATCCAGGAGTGGGGCAGCACCGGCCTGCTCAGCACCGACGCGTTGAAAGAAGTATCCAAGTCCGAAAACTGGGATGGCCTGCTGTCGAAGAAAGTCTCCGACACCGTGAAGTACGAAGGTGACTACGTCGCCGTGCCGGTGAACATCCACCGCGTCAACTGGCTGTGGATCAACCCGCAGGTGTTCAAGAAAGCCGGGATCGAAAAAGCCCCGACCACCCTCGAAGAATTCTATGCCGCCGGCGACAAGCTCAAGGCCGCCGGCTTCATCGCGCTCGCCCACGGCGGTCAGCCTTGGCAGGACAGCACCGTGTTCGAAGACATCGTGCTCTCGGTCATGGGTGCTGACGGCTACAAGAAAGCCCTGGTGGACCTGGACCAGAAAACCCTGTCCGGCCCGGAGATGACCAAGTCGTTCGCCGAGCTGAAAAAGATCACCGGCTACATGGACCCGAACCGCGCCGGTCGTGACTGGAACATCGCCGCCGCCGACGTCATCAACGGCAAGGCCGGCATGCAGATGATGGGCGACTGGGCGAAAAGCGAGTGGACGGCGGCGAAGAAAGTCGCGGGCAAGGACTACCTGTGCGTAGCGTTCCCGGGCACTGAAAAAGCCTTCACCTACAACATCGACTCCCTGGCGGTGTTCAAGCTCAAGGCCGATCGCAAGGGCGACATCGCTGCCCAGCAAGACCTGGCCAAGGTCGCCTTGGGTACCGATTTCCAGAAAGTCTTCAGCATGAACAAGGGCTCGATCCCGGTGCGTAACGACATGCTGAACGAAATGGACAAGCTCGGCTTCGACGAGTGCGCCCAGAAGTCGGCCAAGGACTTCATCGCGGACGACAAGACCGGCGGCCTGCAACCGAGCATGGCGCACAACATGGCCACTTCCCTGGCGGTGCAAGGCGCGATCTTCGACGTGGTCACCAACTTCATGAACGACAAGGATGCTGACCCGGCCAAGGCCAGCGCCCAACTGGCCTCGGCTGTCAAAGCTGCCCAGTAATTCCCTGGCATCCCCCCTGTAGGAGCTGCCGCAGGCTGCGATCTTTTGATTTTGTTTTTTAAAATCAAGATCAAAAGATCGCAGCCTGCGGCAGCTCCTACAAGGGATCGCACTCCGATCCTTACATCTAAACCTGGATTATCCCGATGAGCTCTGTGGCGGTTTTCAGCAAAGCCTCACCGTTCGATGCGCTGCAACGCTGGCTACCCAAGTTGGTACTCGCGCCGAGCATGCTGATCGTGTTGGTTGGTTTCTACGGTTACATCATCTGGACGTTCATTCTGTCCTTCACCAACTCCAGCTTCATGCCGAGCTACAAGTGGGTCGGCCTGCAGCAATACATGCGCTTGATGGACAACGACCGCTGGTGGGTCGCGAGCAAGAACCTCGCGCTGTTCGGCGGCATGTTCATCGGCATCAGCCTGGTGCTGGGCGTGTTCCTCGCGGTGCTGCTGGACCAGCGCATTCGCAAGGAAGGCTTCATCCGCACCGTCTACCTGTACCCGATGGCGCTGTCGATGATCGTCACCGGTACCGCGTGGAAATGGCTGCTCAACCCAGGCCTGGGCCTGGACAAGATGCTGCGTGACTGGGGCTGGGAGGGCTTTCGTCTCGACTGGCTGGTGGATCAGGATCGCGTCGTTTACTGCCTGGTGATCGCCGCCGTGTGGCAAGCCTCCGGGTTTGTCATGGCGATGTTCCTTGCCGGTCTGCGCGGTGTCGATCAATCGATCATCCGTGCCGCGCAAGTCGACGGTGCGAGCCTGCCGACCATCTACCTGAAGATCGTCCTGCCGAGCCTGCGCCCGGTGTTCTTCAGTGCCTTCATGATCCTGGCGCACATCGCGATCAAGAGCTTCGACCTGGTCGCGGCGATGACCGCGGGCGGTCCGGGTTACTCCTCCGACCTGCCGGCAATGTTCATGTATTCCTTCACCTTCAGCCGTGGCCAGATGGGCATCGGTTCGGCCAGCGCCATGCTGATGCTCGGTGCCGTGCTGACCATCCTCGTGCCGTACCTGTACTCCGAGCTGCGAGGCAAACGCCATGACTAATCAACTCGGCAAACCAGCATTGAGCTTCAGCCGCATCGCGATCTACGCCACCCTGCTGTTGGCAGCGGCGGTGTACCTGATTCCGTTGGTGGTGATGCTGCTGACCAGTTTCAAATCCCCGGAAGACATCCGTACCGGCAACCTGTTGAGCTGGCCGACCGTGATCGACGGCATCGGCTGGATCAAGGCCTGGGACGTGGTCGGTGGCTACTTCTGGAACTCGGTGAAGATCACCGTGCCAGCGGTGCTGATTTCCACGTTTATTGGTGCGATGAATGGCTACGTGCTGTCGATGTGGCGCTTCCGTGGTTCACAGCTGTTCTTCGGCCTGCTGCTGTTCGGCTGCTTCCTGCCGTTCCAGACCGTGCTGCTGCCGGCCTCGTTCACTCTCGGCAAGTTCGGCCTGGCCAACACCACCACCGGCCTGGTGCTGGTGCACGTGGTCTACGGCCTGGCGTTCACCACGCTGTTCTTCCGCAACTACTACGTGAGCATTCCGGATGCGCTGGTCAAGGCCGCAAGGCTCGATGGCGCGGGCTTCTTCACGATCTTCCTGAAGATCCTGCTGCCGATGTCGATCCCGATCGTGATGGTCTGCCTGATCTGGCAGTTCACCCAGATCTGGAACGACTTCCTGTTCGGCGTGGTGTTCGCCAGTGGCGACGCCCAGCCAATTACCGTGGCCCTGAACAACCTGGTCAACACCAGCACCGGGGCCAAGGAATACAACGTTGATATGGCCGCCGCGATGATCGCCGGGCTGCCGACACTGCTGGTCTACATATTCGCTGGCAAGTATTTCCTGCGTGGGCTGACGTCCGGCGCGGTCAAGGGGTAGAAACATGGCAACTCTCGAATTACGCAACGTCAACAAGACCTACGGCCCCGGCTTGCCGGACACCCTGAAAAACATCGAACTGAAGATCGATGACGGTGAGTTCCTGATCCTGGTCGGCCCGTCGGGCTGCGGCAAGTCGACCTTGATGAACTGCATCGCCGGCCTGGAAACCATCAGCGGCGGCGCGATCCTGGTGGACGATGCCGATATCAGCGGCATGAGCCCCAAGGATCGCGACATTGCCATGGTGTTCCAGTCCTACGCGCTGTACCCGACCATGAGCGTGCGCGACAACATCGCCTTCGGCCTGAAGATCCGCAAAATGCCGATCGCCGAAATCGACGAAGAAGTCGCTCGGGTTTCCAAGCTGTTGCAGATCGAACACCTGCTCAGCCGCAAGCCCGGCCAGCTCTCCGGCGGCCAGCAACAGCGCGTGGCGATGGGCCGTGCCCTGGCGCGGCGGCCGAAGATCTATCTGTTCGACGAGCCGCTGTCCAACCTCGACGCCAAGCTGCGGGTCGAGATGCGCACCGAAATGAAACTGATGCACCAGCGCCTGAAAACCACCACGGTCTACGTGACCCACGACCAGATCGAAGCCATGACCCTGGGCGACAAAGTGGCGGTGATGAAGGACGGGATCATCCAGCAGTTCGGTACGCCGAAGGACATCTACAACAACCCGGCCAACCTGTTCGTGGCGAGCTTCATCGGTTCGCCGCCGATGAACTTCATCCCACTGCGCCTGCAGCGCAAGGACGGTCGCCTGCTGGCGCTGCTCGACAGCGGCCAGGCCCGTTGCGAGCTGCCGCTGGGCATGCAGGACGCCGGTCTTGAGGACCGCGAAGTGATCCTCGGCATGCGCCCTGAGCAGATCATCCTGGCCAATGGCGAAGCGAATGGCTTGCCGACCATTCGCGCCGAAGTCCAGGTCACCGAACCGACCGGGCCGGACACCTTGGTCTTCGTCAACCTCAACGACACCAAGGTCTGCTGCCGCCTGGCACCGGATGTGGCGCCAGCGGTGGGCGAGACCCTGACCCTGCAATTCGATCCGGCGAAAGTGCTGCTGTTCGATGCGAAAACGGGTGAGCGACTGGGGGTCGCTGGCGTAGCGAAAACCGAATCACACGCTGCCAACGTCGCACAGTTCAAAGGCCGCTGAAGATCAAGAAATGTGGGAGCGGGCTTGCTCGCGAAAGCGGTGGATCAGTCGGCATCTGCGTTGAATGGCACACCGCATTCGCGAGCAAGCCCGCTCCTACAGGGGAATCCGTGGTGCGCGGCCTGTCGCGCATCGCAACTGATGTAACCGCGTTAAAGAAGAAAAGTTAATAACAATAAAACGAGGAAGTAGGGATGAAGATGAAGAACAAGGCCCGGTTGATCTGCCAGGTTTCAGCAGCGGCAGCACTGGTTCTGGCCGGCAATGCGATGGCCGATGAAGCGTTCAGCTCAGACTCCAAATGGATGACGGGCGACTGGGGTGGCGAGCGTACCAAGCTGATCGAGCAGGGTATCGACATCAAGATGGACTACGTTGGTGAAGTCGGTGGCAACCTGCATGGCGGGTTCAACGATGACAAGACCGCGCGCTATGCCGACCAGTTTGGCCTGGGCGCGGCGCTGGACCTGGAGAAACTGTTCGGCTGGGATAACACCCAGGCCAAGATCCAGCTCACCAACCGTAACGGTGAAAACATCTCCAACGACCGTATTGGCGATCCACGTGCCGGCACCTTGAGTTCCTCCCAGGAAGTCTATGGTCGCGGCCACATGGTCCGTCTGACCCAGCTGTGGATTCAGCACCAGTTCTTCGACAACAAGCTGGACGTCAAGGCCGGTTACTTCGGTGAAGGTGAAGACTTCAACACCTTCCCGTGCGAATTCCAGAACCTGGCGTTCTGCGGATCCCAGGTCGGTAACTGGGCCACCAACATCTGGTACAACTGGCCGGTCAGCCAGGCGGCGATCCGCGTGAAGTACAACATCAATGACGAGCTCTACGCTCAGATTGGTGCGTACAACCAGAACCCGACGCAACTGGAACACGGTAACGGTTTCAAACTCAGCGGCAGTGGCACTGAGGGCACCGTGTTGCCGGTCGAACTGGTCTGGTCGCCGAGGGTCAACAACCTGCCGGGCGAGTACCGTGTCGGTTACTACAAAAGCACAGCCCCGGCAGACGACGTTCTCGAAGACGACAACGGCCAGAACGCAGCGACTAGCGGCAACCCTTATCGCGTCCACGATAGCAAGCACGGCTACTGGTTCGTCGCGCAGCAGCAACTCACCAGCCACAATGGCGATGCTTCCCGTGGTCTGAACATCGCGGCCAACGCCACGTTCCACGACAAGGACACCAACTTCATCGACAACTACCAGTCGCTGATGTTCGTGTACAAGGGCCCGTTCGACGCGCGTCCGAAGGATGACGTGGGCATCGGTTTCGCCCGTATCCATGTCAACGATGATGTGAAGAAAAACGCCGAGCTGACCAACGTGGCCAACGGTGTTTCGGAATACGACAATCCGCTGTTCTCGCCGATTCGTGAAACCGAATACAACTACGAGATCAACTACGGCTTCCACGTGACCAACTGGCTGACCGTACGTCCCAACCTGCAATACGTCACGCACCCGGGTGGTGTGGATGAAGTCGACAACGCGCTGGTGGCCGGCCTGAAAATTCAGTCGGTGTTCTAACGCGTCTGCGATAAGCTTCTCTCCATGTGCGCATATTTGCGGACAGCCATGGCTGTCCGCTTTTTTTTGCGGGCCGCGCACCCCGGTGACAGTTGATTTCAGGACCGTGGCACATGCTTGAGCATCCGCTACAACGCTTCTTCAAATCCTTGCGCGAACGTCCGGTGTTCGCGTGGGAGCGCTATCAGACGCGCGACGTGCTGGTGATCGACCATCCGCTGTGTCAGGCGGTGTTCAGCCGTCAGGGCGCGCAGTTGCTGCACTTCCAGCCCAAGGGCCAGAAACCCTGGCTGTGGTGCGCGGCAAAGTGGCCGCAGGTCGGCGCCATTCGTGGCGGCGTGCCGGTGTGTTGGCCCTGGTATGGCCGGCATCCGAGCGAGAACGCCTGGCCGTCCCATGGCTGGGCGCGGTTGCTCGACTGGAAGCTGCTCAACAGCAACAGTGACGACGATGGCGTGCGATTGCACTGGCAACTGAAGCTGTGCGACTGGCAGGTGGACCTGCACGCGCACCTGGGTGAACGCATGGAACTGCGCCTGAGCACCGAGCATCAGGACGACATGCCGTGCCAGTTGAGCCAGGCTTTGCACGCTTACTGGCGTATTGGCGATGTCAGTGAGATAGCGCTGTCTGGGCTCGAAGGCGCGCAGGGTTACGACCAGCTGAGCCGGCAGGTTTGTCAGCAGGAAGGCGAGTTACGCGTGGACGGCGGATGCCAGCGGGTGTTCCAGCACGACGGCGAATTGCAGTTGAACGACCATGCCTGGGACCGGGCGTTGTGCATCGATACCGGGGATACGGCCGACACCGTGGTGTGGCATCCCGGTTCACGTCCGCTGCTCGGCGTGACCTGGAACGAGATATCCGAATTTGTCTGTGTGGAAGCGGCGAGTGGAGGCACCGACAGCCTGTGCCTGAAACCGGGGGAGCGGGCGCATTTGAGTTTGCAGGCGCGGGTGGGGGGGTGTAAAGAAGATCAAAAGATCGCAGCCTTCGGCAGCTCCTACACAAGCGCGTATACCTGTAGGAGCTGACGAGTGAAACGAGGCTGCGATCTTTTGCGCGAAGCGTCCTAATTAAACTCGTCACCCACCGGATACCGGCTGGCGTTCAAGCTCTCCTTGATCTTGCGCAAATGCGGCTGGAAATCCACCCCGCGACGCAAGGTCATGCCGGTGGCGAGCACGTCGAGCACGGTCAGCTGGATGATCCGCGACGTCATCGGCATGTAGATGTCGGTGTCTTCCGGCAGCGGGATATTCAGGCTCAGGGTACTGGCCTTGGCCAGTGGTGAGTTCTCGGCGGTTAGCCCAAGCACCGAGGCGCCGTTTTCCCGGGCGATGCGCGCCACTTCCACCAGTTCGCGGGTGCGGCCGGTGTAGGAAATGATCACGAACAACTCGCCGGTATGGGCCACCGAGGCAATCATGCGCTGCATCAGCACATCCGCGTGGGCCGTGACGGCGAGGTTGAAACGGAAGAACTTGTGCTGCGCATCCAGTGCCACCGGGGCCGAGGCGCCGAGGCCGAAGAAGTGGATTTGCCGCGCCTGGATCAGCAGGTCGACGGCACGGCTGATCAGGTTCGGGTCCAGTGCCTGGCAGGCGCTGTCCAGGGAGGCGATGGCGCTGCCGAAGATCTTCTGGGTGTAGGCCTCCGGATTGTCATCGGCCTCCACCGCGCGGCTGACATAGGCGGCGCCACTGGCCAGGCTCTGGGCCAGTTGCAGTTTGAGCTCGGGGTAGCCGCTGACGCCGAACGAACGGCAGAAACGGTTGACCGTCGGTTCGCTGACCGAAGCGGCCTGGGCGAGGGCGGCGATGCTGAAGCGGGTGGCCTGCTGCGGGTTGAGCAGGATCACCTCGGCGACTTTGCGTTCGGCCTTGTTCAGCTCTTCAAGGCGATTCTGGATTTGCTCCAGTAAATTTCGCACGCGGTCCATATAAGTTTCCTTGATTCACCGGCACCGATAAGCGCGCGGCTAATGCAAAAAGGGCCTTTGGTGAGGCCCGTAACGGTGGCCTATCCTACTGATGGCTCCGACCGACCACCACTCGGAATCTGTATTTTGCGAAAATGTTGTGGTTATTACTACATTTTCCCTTGAGTGATGCCTTGAAAAAAGGTATTTGTAGCTTAACTTGATAAAAGAACAAACATCATGCTCTCGATTACGGTTGAACCGTGCACCTTTGCCTTGTTCGGCGCTCTTGGCGATCTTGCCCTGCGCAAGCTGTTTCCTGCCCTCTATCAACTCGATGGTGCAGGCCTCCTGCACGAGGATACGCGGATCATCGCGCTGGCCCGTGAGCCGGGCAGCGAGCAGGAACACCTGGCGTTCATCACCTCCGAGCTGCGCCGCTATGTGGGCGCCAAAGAGCTGGACGAAGCCGTGGTCGAGCGTTTTCTGGCGCGCCTGAGCTACCTGCACGTCGACTTCCTCAATCCCGATGATTATGTGGCCCTGGCCGAATCCGCCGGCAGTTCGCAGCGGGTCATCGCCTACTTTGCGACCCCGGCCGCCGTGTACGGCGCAATTTGCGAGAACCTGGCCAAGGTCGGCCTGGCGGAAAACACCCGCGTGGTGTTGGAAAAACCCATCGGTTCGGACCTGGAATCCTCGCGCAAGGTCAACGACGCCGTGGCACAGTTCTTCCCGGAGAACCGCACCTATCGCATCGACCACTATCTGGGTAAAGAGACCGTCCAGAACCTGATCGCCTTGCGTTTCGCCAACAGTCTGTTCGAAACCCAGTGGAACCAGAACTACATCTCCCACGTGGAAATCACTGTGGCCGAGAAGGTCGGTATTGAAGGCCGCTGGGGTTACTTCGACAAGGCCGGCCAGCTGCGGGACATGATCCAGAACCACCTGCTGCAACTGCTCTGCCTGATCGCCATGGACCCGCCGGCCGACCTGTCCGCCGACAGCATCCGCGACGAGAAGGTCAAAGTGCTCAAGGCCCTGGCGCCGATCAGCCCGGAAGGCCTGACCACCCAGGTGGTGCGCGGCCAATACATCGCTGGCTACAGCGAAGGCAAAGCGGTGCCGGGGTACCTGGAAGAACCCAATTCCAACACCCAGAGCGACACCGAAACCTTTGTCGCCCTGCGTGCCGACATCCGCAACTGGCGCTGGGCCGGCGTGCCGTTTTACCTGCGTACCGGCAAGCGCATGCCGCAGAAGCTGTCGCAGATCGTCATCCATTTCAAGGAACCGTCGCACTACATCTTCGCTCCCGAGCAGCGCCTGCAAATCAGCAACAAGCTGATTATCCGCCTGCAGCCGGACGAAGGCATTTCCTTGCGTGTCATGACCAAAGACCAAGGCCTGGACAAGGGCATGCAGCTGCGCAGCGGTCCGTTGCAGCTGAATTTTTCCGACACCTGGAGCAGCGCACGGATTCCCGATGCCTACGAGCGGTTGTTGCTGGAAGTGATGCGCGGCAATCAGAACCTGTTTGTCCGTAAAGATGAAATCGAAGCCGCGTGGAAGTGGTGTGACCAGTTGATCGCCGGGTGGAAAAAATCCGGTGATGCGCCCAAGCCGTACGCGGCCGGGTCCTGGGGGCCGATGAGCTCCATTGCTCTGATCACGCGGGACGGGAGGTCGTGGTATGGCGATATCTGATTTGAAACTGCCCCAGGGCGTCAGCGCCCATGGGTTCAAGAGCCCGGTGCTGCTGGCTGAAAGCCTGGCACTGAACGTGGCGAAACAACTGAGCGACGCAATCGAAACCCAGGGCACTGCGACCCTGGTGGTGTCCGGTGGCCGCAGCCCGGTGGCGTTTTTCCAGCACCTGGCCAAGCAGACGCTGGACTGGTCGAACGTGGTGATCAGCCTGGCCGACGAGCGCTGGGTACCGGTGGAGCACGCCGACAGCAACGCCGGCCTGATCAAGCGCTTTCTGTTGCAAGGCCCGGCGGCCAAGGCGCAGTTCCTGAGCCTGTACAGCGCCAGTGCCAACCTGGAACAGGCGGCCGAGCAGGCCGACCGCTTGCTGTCGGAGTTGCCGGTGATCGACGTGCTGATTCTCGGCATGGGCGATGACGGCCACACCGCGTCGCTGTTTCCCAACAGCCCGAACCTTGCCGAGGCATTGCAGGCCGATGGCGTTCGTCGCTGCTGGCCAATGCTGGCGCCGACCGTGCCGCATCAGCGCCTGACCATGAGCCGTGCGCTGCTGGCCTCGGCCAAACACAAGGTTCTATCGATTTCCGGTCAGTCCAAGCTGACCACCCTGAGTACCGCACTGGCCGGTGATGATGTCGCCGCAATGCCGATTCGCGCGTTTCTGCAACCCACGTTAGAGATTTACTGGTGCCCATGAGCCAAGGAACAGCCGCTATGACAAACCCATCCCCGACCGTTTCCATGGCGGATAAAGTTGCCCTGATCGACAGCATCTGTGCGAAAGCGCGGATCCTGCCGGTGATCACCATCGCCCGCGAGCAAGACGTTCTGCCGCTGGCCGACGCCCTTGCGGCCGGTGGCCTGACAGCCCTGGAAGTGACCCTGCGTTCGCAATTGGGCCTCAAGGCCATCCAGATTCTGCGCGAGCAGCGTCCGGAGCTGGTGACCGGTGCCGGCACCGTGCTGGATCGCCACATGCTGGCGGCGGCGGAAGCGGCCGGCTCGCAATTCATCGTCACCCCGGGCATCACCCGTGACCTGCTGGAAGCCAGCGTCGCCAGCCCGATTCCACTGTTGCCAGGCATCAGCAATGCCTCGGGCATCATGGAAGGCTACGGCCTGGGTTATCGCCGCTTCAAGCTGTTCCCGGCGGAAGTCAGCGGCGGCGTCGCGGCCATCAAGGCTTTGGGCGGTCCGTTCGGCGAAGTGAAATTCTGCCCGACCGGCGGCGTCGGACCTGCCAACATCAAGAGCTACATGGCGTTGAAAAACGTCATGTGCGTGGGCGGTAGCTGGATGCTTGATCCGGAGTGGATCAAGAACGGCGACTGGGCCCGCATTCAGGAGTGCACCGCCGAGGCTTTGGCGCTGCTGGACTGATCGCTTCACCCTACACCTCGTTGTGTGTTCTACGGCTTTACGGTGCGCTTGGTCGGTGCACCGTTTTTTTTTGCCTGAAGAAAGTTGCCTGGATCGACTCATATCCCCACAGGGACAAGGACATCCTGCGATACATAGTTACCGCATAACGAAAATTGACCGGTGCTAGCCTGCGTTCATCTTATGGAAGAGAGAACGTCATGGACGCCAACACCTCAGTTGCACCCCCGGCACCGGTCTGCCTGCTGTCTCCCGAGCAGATTGCCGGCCCGTATTTCCGCAACCCCAAACTGATCCGCAGGAACATCAGCGAAGGCGCCGAAGGCGTTCCGTTGGTATTGCGGTTGACCATTGTCGATGCCATGACCGGTGAGCCGGTCCCCGATGCGTTGGTGGACATCTGGCACTGCAATGCCCGCGGTGCCTATTCGGGCTGGAGCAAGATCAACCCGGACGTCGAGGTCGATACCGGAGACATCGGCGCCGTGCCGCGCACCGATGACGATACCTACCTGCGCGGCGGGCAGTTCACCGACAAGTCGGGCATCGTGCGCTTCACCACGATCTATCCGGGTTTTTACGCCGGCCGCGCCTTGCACATTCACGTCGCCGTGCGCATCACGGCCGGCAACAACTATCTGCAAGAACGGCATGTCGCCTGGGTCGGGCAGCTTTACCTGCCTGAGGTGGCCTCGCGCTCGGTACTCGGCAGTCGCCCGTACAGCGGCCGAACGGTGCCGGTCCTGGCCAACGACCAGGACTTTATCTATACAACCATGGGCGGTGAAAAATCGACCTTGAGCGTGCACACCCTGGGGCGGGATTCGGCTGAAGACGGCTACTTCGGGCAGATGACCATCGGCATCGACACGTTCGCCGTGTCGACACAGATCAGGCCCGAGGACTTTGACAAATACACCGTCTGACGTCAGCCCAGTTCGGTCAGTGCCCTGGCCAGCACATCCATGTCAGATGCGGTGGTGGTAAGCCCCGGTGTAATGCGGATGCACGGACCGCATGCGGCGCCACTGCGGGCCACGGTGAACAGGTTGTATTCATTGAGCAGGCGCTCGACCATGAGTTGCTGGTCGGCATGCCGGGTAAAACGCATCGAAGTGATGCCGCAATACAGGCGCGGATCATCCGGTGTCAGGACTTCGACACCCGGCAACTGCCGCGCCGCCGCGACCCAGCGGTTGCGCAGATAGTTAAGCCGCGCGCCCTTGGCCGCGGCACCCCCCATCGCCCAATGTTCTTCAAGCACCAGCGGTAGAGTCATCAGCGCCGGGATATTGGGGGTGCTGTACGAGGTACGGGCGCGAATGTCAGTGGGCGGAAAATGCATCTCGCCCATGTCCGGATCGATGTCGGCCAGGCGTTCGGGGGCGATGTAGATAAAACCCAGGGTCAGCGGTGCGCCGATCCACTTGTGCAGATTGAAGCCGGCGAAGGCGATACCGAGCTCGGTCAGGTCGAATTCAAGCTGGCCGAGGGCATGGGCACCGTCGAGGATGACGTCGATGCCATGCTCCTTCGCAGCCGCTGCAATCGCCTGCACCGGCATCACCAGGCCCGTGCGATGGGTGACGTGGGTCAGGGCCATCAGCTTGAGCCGCGGATACCGCGCGAAGGCTTGCCGATAGGTATCGAGCAGGCTGTCGAAGGTGGCCGGGTGTGCGTGTTCGATCTCGATCACTTCAACGCCGCGACTACGCGCCAGCCAGCGCATGGCGCCTTTGACCGTGTCGTATTCCAGATCGCAAATCAGTACCTGATCGCCGGGCTGCAGCCGGTTGTAGTTGCGGATCAGTGACTGCAAACCTTCCGAGGCGTTACGGGTCAGGGCGATGCTGTCGGCGGGGACGCCAATCAACCTGGCCAGTTGCGCACGGATCTTCAGGCTGTCGCCTTGTTCGAAACGCTGGCGCACGTACACCGAATTGCTGCGGTTGATCAGCTCGATGTTGCGCTGGTATTCCTCGACCACCGTGCGCGACATGCGTGCGAAGTAACCGTTCTCCAGGTTGAGCGGGCCGGGTTCGACATCGTAGCGGTCGGCAAAGGTTTGCCAGAAGGCTTCATCACGGGCGCGGCGGGTGTTGTCGGGCATGGGGGACTCGGTAGGTGTTCAGTGGCGCGGGGCAGGTTTGCCGTGTTTGGCGCGCAGCGGTTCGAGCAAGTCCGACAAACCGTTGTGGTCGATCTCCTGCATCAGGGCCAGCAGGCCACCCAGCTCGCCATGGGGAAAGCCTTCCCGGGCGAACCAGTTCAGGTAAGGGCCGGGCAGGTCGGCAATGATTCGACCCTTGTACTTGCCAAAGGGCATTTCGCGGGTGATCAGCAGTTCGAGCTTTTCAGGATTCATCAATCGGTCGTCTTGATTCAGTCAGTCTGGAAAATACAGGCATTCTGCATGCAGGCCAAATGACAGATCATGCAAATAAAACGGATACAGATTTTCTGATAATGGCTAACTGTTTGAAAAATAATGAATAAGTAAACAGTTCCAGACTGGCATGCAGGGTGCACGACTCATTGCATCTTTCATCAACCGCGAGGAACTGAAAATGACCGACATGAATAAAGAAGCGATTTCTGTACTCAACGACCTGATTGAAACCAGCAAGGACGGTCAGGCCGGGTTCAAGACTTGCGCTGAAGACATCAAGCACCCTGAACTCAAGAGCCTGTTCATCAAGCGTTCGGCCGATTGTGCGACAGCCGCTGCGGAATTGCAGTCTGCCGTACGCTCGATGGGTGGCGATCCGGAAACCTCCACCAGTGTCAGCGGTGACCTGCATCGTCGTTGGGTCGACGTGAAGTCGATGTTCACCGGCAAGGGCGAGGAGGCTGTACTCAATGAAGCCGAGCGCGGTGAAGACCATGCGCTGAAGGCTTACCGGGACGCCATGGAGAAAATCAACAAGCACAACCTGGTGGGCATTCGCGATCTGGTTGAGCGTCAGTACCACGGCGCGCAACGAAATCACGATCAGGTAAAAGCCCTGCGTAACCAGGCGCGTGCACGTTCGTAATGCTTACTAAAAACGCCAGCAAGGCTGGCGTTTTTTTTCAAGATCAAAAGATCGCAGCCTTCGGCAGCTCCTACGGGATTTTGTGTTCACCTGTAGGAGCTGCCGCAGGCTGCGATCTTTTTAGCGATCAGCCGATGCTGATGGCCGGCAGTTCCGTCAACGTCACGCTCTGTTGCTTGCGTGGCGCGAGGATCTCCGCCTCGCCATCGACCACCAGTTCATCTCGCTGGTTGAACACGCGAGTGGCAATGCGCACGCGAAACTTCGGCAGTTTTTCGAGGATCTCCAGGCGCACGGTCAGGGTGTCGCCGATCTTCACCGGCTTCTGAAAGCTCATTTGCTGGCCGATATAGATGGTCCCCGGCCCAGGCAATTCGCAGGCGACCGCAGCGCTGATCAACGCACCGCTGAACATGCCGTGGGCGATGCGCTCCTTGAACATGGTGCTGGCGGCGTAATCGGCATCCAGGTGTACCGGGTTGTGGTCGCCGGACATCGCAGCGAACAACTGGATGTCGCGCTCTTCGACCGTCTTGCTGAAACTGGCGGTCTGGCCGACTTCGAGGGCTTCGTAAGGGGTGTTGGTAACCTGGGTCATCTGTCTCAATTCCTGTGACGAATTAAAAAATCCACAAAAAAACTATTCGGACCGGTGCGGCCGGGGAGCGCTCAAGGCCTGTGCGATCCAGTTCAGCACATCGGCGATGATTTCATCGCGATTGCTCTCATTGAACAGTTCGTGCCGCGCCTGCGGGTAAACGGTCAGTTGCAGGTGCTGGCTGCCGGCCGCCCGCAACGCGTCGGCCAGATCCTTGAGACGTTTGCCTTCGCTCACCGGATCACATTCGCCGCCAATCACCAGCAACGGCAGGCCCGGGTCGATCTGCGCGAGATTGGACGCTTTGCTGATTTGCTGCAAGCCGCCGAGCAAATCGATCCACAGTTGATTGGTGCAGCGAAAGCCGCAGAGCGGGTCTTTGACGTACAGATCGACCTGCGCCGGATCACGGCTGAGCCAGTCGAACGGCGTGCGTACCGGTTTGAATTTGTTGTTGAACGAGCCGAACGACAGCCATTCGATCAAGGCGCTGCGTCCTTTGCGGCCCTGGCGCAGGCGTTCGAGACGGGCGATCTGCCTTGCCGCACGATAAAGCGCCACAGGCTGGAAGTTCGAGCCGCTGAGAATTGCCCCATGCAGGCTGGCACTGTGGTGCAGCAGATAGGCCTGGGCGATGTAACTGCCCATACTGTGACCGAGCAGCACGATCGGGACGCCAGGGTGCTGCTGGCCGATGTGCTGGTTGAGGCTGGCCAGGTCGCTCACGACCTTGCACCAGCCATCGTCATCGGCGAAATGTCCGAGTGTCCCGTTTTCGGCAGTTTTGCCATGTCCCCGCAGGTCAGGGGCACACACGCCATAGCCCTGCTCACAGAGTTTTTCCGCCAGGGGACCATAGCGACCGCTGTGTTCGGCCATGCCGTGGGCCAGCAGAATCATTGCCTTGAGGCTGCCGTCGGGGAGCCACTGGTTGACGAAGAGGCGGCTGTGGTCGCTCGTGGTCAGCCAGAAAGTGTCATGGATCATGGCGGTTCCTTTGCATGAGGCTGCTTGGTCTGAAACAGCTCGTTGCAGTTTATAGCGCATCCTTGGCCGGGCGTCTGATCAGCCTACGCCACGGCGAGTAGATTCATACGGTCAATGACGGCCGTGGGCATATTTGCCTGCTACGTCATAACTGCTAGTGTCCGTGAAGCTCCGCTTTTTGCATTTTTTTTGAAAAGTGACAGAGAAGTGGCCCCGGATAGATTCAGGTAAAGAGGACAACAACAATGCAACCTGATTTCTGGAATGACAAACGCCCGGCCGGCGTCCCCCTGGATATCGATCTGGGAGCCTACAAGTCGGTAATCGAGGTGTTCGAGCGTTCCTGCAAGAAGTTTGCTGACCGCCCTGCGTTCAGCAATATGGGCGTGACCCTGACCTACGCCGAACTGGAACGCCAGAGCGCAGCCTTCGCCGGCTACCTGCAAGCCCACACAGACCTGGTACCGGGTGACCGCATTGCGGTGCAGATGCCCAACGTCCTGCATTACCCGATTGCCGTGTTCGGAGCCTTGCGCTCCGGATTGATCGTGGTCAACACCAACCCGCTGTACACCGCGCGGGAAATGCGTCATCAGTTCAAGGATTCAGGTGCCCGGGCGCTGGTGTACCTGAACATGTTCGGCCAGAAAGTCCAGGAAGTGCTGCCCGACACCGATATCCAGTTCCTGATCGAAGCGAAGATGGGCGACCTGATGCCCACCGCCAAGGGGTGGCTGGTCAACACGGTGGTGAGCAAGGTCAAGAAGATGGTCCCGGACTACTCTTTGCCCCAGGCCGTTTCCTTCAAGAGTGCGCTGCGCATGGGCCGTGGCCTGGGTATCAAGCCACTGAAGGTCGGCCTCGACGACATCGCCGTGCTGCAATACACCGGCGGCACCACGGGCCTGGCCAAGGGCGCGATGCTGACCCACGGCAACCTGGTGGCGAACATGCAACAGGCACGGGCCTGCCTCAGTCAGTCGGCCAGCGACGGGCAACCGCTGCTGCGCGAAGGCCAGGAGGTGATGATCGCGCCGCTGCCGCTGTACCACATCTATGCCTTCACAGCGAACTGCATGTGCATGATGGTGACCGGCAACCACAACGTGCTGATCACCAATCCGCGGGACATCGCCGGCTTCATCAAGGAACTGAAGAACTGGCGGTTCTCGGCGTTGCTGGGGCTGAACACACTGTTCGTCGCGCTGATGGATCATCCGGACTTCAAGACCCTGGACTTCTCCAGCCTCAAGCTCACCAACTCCGGTGGCACTGCGCTGGTCAAGGCCACCGCCGAGCGTTGGGAGCAACTGACCGGTTGCCGCATCACCGAAGGTTACGGCCTGACCGAAACTTCCCCGGTGGCCTGCACCAACCCCTATGGCGACCAGTCGCGGATCGGCACGGTCGGCCTGCCAGTGCCGGGCACCACGCTGAAAGTCATCAATGATGACGGTGTCGAGCAACCTTTGGGCGAACGCGGCGAGTTGTGCATCAAGGGCCCGCAGATCATGAAGGGCTACTGGCAGAAACCCGATGCCACGGCCGAAGTGCTGGATGCCGAGGGCTGGTTCAAGTCCGGTGACATTGCGGTGATCGACCCGGACGGTTTCGTGCGCATCGTTGACCGCAAGAAGGACATGATCATTGTCTCGGGCTTCAACGTGTACCCGAACGAGATCGAAGACGTGGTGATGGCTCACCCGAATGTCGCCAACTGTGCGGTCATCGGTGTGCCCGACGAGCGGTCGGGGGAGGCGGTGAAGTTGTTCGTGGTGGCCCGTGAAGCAGGGGTCAGCCTTGAAGAGCTGAAGGCTTACTGCAAGGAAAACTTCACGGCGTACAAAGTCCCGAAGCACATCGTGCTGCGTGAGTCGCTGCCGATGACGCCGGTGGGCAAGATTTTGCGGCGGGAGTTGCGTGATATCGCGTAGCAGGTCGTAGGGACCGGCGCGGCTCCAAAAGATCGCAGCCTTCGGCAGCTCCTACAGGGAACGCATTTCTTTGTAGGAGCTGTCGAAGTCTGCGATCTTTTGCTTTGAGCCCCGGTTTTAGCGGGCTACAGGGCTTTATAGGTTTTTTGCTCTAAAATGACTGCTTGCAAGTCTTGAGTCACAATTGTGACCGTAGAGGCCGCTTTTGGCTCTAGTCGACCCTTGGCAAAGCTGCTACTCTCGGCGCGCTTTGTGACTTCTCGGCCTTCTATCAGCCAGATTCACCAATGACCAAACACCAATAATAATCGCATCAAATGCGGTGCTGAATTCGCGTTGCTGAGGAGTGGGCTTCCATGATCGAAGACTTTTGGAAGGATAAGTACCCAGCTGGGATTGCTTCCGACATCAATCCAGACGAGTATCCGAATATTCAGGCAGTGTTGAAGCAATCCTGCCAACGCTTCGCCAACAAGCCGGCATTCAGCAACCTGGGCAAGACACTCACCTACGGTGAACTGTACGAATTGTCCGGTGCGTTTGCCGCTTATCTGCAACAGCATACCGATTTGCAGCCTGGCGATCGAATCGCCGTGCAACTGCCCAACGTGTTGCAGTACCCGGTAGCCGTCTTCGGTGCAATCCGCGCCGGGCTGATCGTGGTCAACACCAACCCGCTCTACACCGCGCGGGAAATGGAACACCAATTCAACGACTCCGGTGCCAAGGCCCTGGTCTGCCTGGCCAACATGGCGCACCTGGCGGAAACCGTGGTGCCGAAAACCGGCGTCAAGCACGTGATCGTCACCGAAGTCGCCGACCTGTTGCCACCGCTCAAGCGTCTGCTGATCAACAGCGTCATCAAGTACGTGAAGAAGATGGTGCCGGCCTATCACTTGCCCAAGGCCGTCAAGTTCAACGACGTGCTCAGCAAAGGCATGGGCCAGCCAGTGGCGGAAGCCAGTCCGGCCAGTGGCGATGTCGCGGTACTGCAATACACCGGCGGCACTACCGGCGTGGCCAAGGGCGCGATGCTGACCCACCGCAACCTGGTGGCGAACATGCTGCAGTGCAAGGCGCTGATGGGCTCCAACCTCAATGAAGGTTGCGAGATCCTGATCACGCCACTGCCGCTGTACCACATCTATGCCTTCACCTTTCATTGCATGGCGATGATGCTGATCGGCAACCACAACATCCTGATCAGCAACCCGCGCGACCTGCCGGCGATGGTCAAGGAACTGTCAAAGTGGAAGTTCAGCGGCTTCGTCGGCCTGAACACGCTCTTCGTGGCCCTGTGCAACAACGAAGGCTTCCGCAAGCTGGATTTCTCCGCGCTGAAAGTCACCTTGTCGGGCGGTATGGCCCTGCAACTGGCCGCGGCCGAACGCTGGAAAGCGGTGACCGGTTGCGCTATCTGCGAAGGCTACGGCATGACCGAAACCAGCCCGGTGGCGACGGTGAACCCGATCCAGCACATCCAGATCGGCACCATCGGCATTCCAGTGCCGTCGACCCTGTGCAAAGTCATCAACGATGCCGGTGTCGAGCAGCCGCTGGGCGAAATCGGCGAGCTGTGCGTGAAGGGGCCGCAAGTCATGAAGGGTTACTGGCAGCGCCAGGAAGCCACGGATGAAATCCTCGACAGCGAAGGCTGGTTGAAGACCGGTGACATCGCCCTGATCCAGCCCGATGGCTACATGCGCATTGTCGATCGCAAGAAAGACATGATCCTGGTGTCCGGCTTCAACGTGTACCCGAACGAACTCGAAGACGTGCTGGCGACACTGCCGGGCGTGCTGCAATGCGCGGCCATCGGTGTACCGGACGAGAAGTCGGGCGAAGCGATCAAGATTTTCATCGTCGCCAAGCCGGGCGTTACCCTGACCAAGGAACAGGTGATGGAGCACATGCGCGCCAACGTCACCGGCTACAAGGTCCCGCGCTCCGTGGAGTTCCGCGATGCACTGCCGACCACCAACGTCGGCAAGATCCTGCGTCGTGAATTGCGCGATGAAGAGCTGAAGAAGATCAACGCGAAGAAAGCCACCGCGTAATCAACAAAAAGCCCCGCAGATGCGGGGCTTTTTTTGGATGCCTGATAAGTCATTGGTGCCTGTCAGGCCGTCTTCGTCGGAACGCCGCCCGGAGCAAGCTTTTAGCTTTTTGGGTTACTGGCGAAACGGTGCAAAGTTGACGTTGGTGCCCGCCGGGCGCATGTCCTGCAGGAAGGAGTCCTTGTCGGCGCTCAGTTCCAGGCTCAATGCCGCCTTGCGCTTGCCTTCATTGCGCACCACCAGGCCTTCGAGCTTCTCGCGCAGGAACACTGTCGGCACTTTCAGGTGCAGCAGTTCGTCGGTGGCCGGCGTGTGCATCAGCAGGTGAATCCACTCGTACTGACCGATTGCAAGGCGCGTCACCGGGAGGTCGAACCACCAGATGTTGCGGTTACGGTTCAGTTCGGCGAAGTGGCAGTTGTTGACGCCAAGCACAGCACCGCCGAGTTCCTGGTTTCTGCGGGCAATGGCCTGCTTTTTATCGAGTTTCATAACGTTCCTACGGGATTGGATCTTCAGCGCCAAGGCCTGAATGTGTTGCGCATTCTCAGGGGTTGGCCCGCAAACATAAAGCGCAACCTGCATTGAACGATGAAATGTCGTGGTGAAATAAATGAAACTCCCCGCAAAAGCCCTCGGTCAACCTTGTGTAACGACTTTCCTGCATTGAAATGTCTTAAATGAAAAGAAGACGCGGCCATCTTCAGATGGCCGTTTTTGTGTCAGCCTGAACTTGCACGCTGAATTTGTTTCAAAGTCGCCAACTGGGCTACCTTGATGAAAGAAAACAGCCCCTGAGTCGCCACGACTTCAACCCCAATCCGTATGCGGCGAATGGAGACGCGAATGATTTTTCCGGACATGAGAGGCTTGCCCCTGCACCGTGTGATGATGCGCACGGTCACCGAGTTCATGGCCGACGAGATGTCGACCTATGCCTCGGCGCTGGCCTATCAAATGCTCTTTTCGCTGTTTCCGTTCATTCTGTTCCTGATCGCCCTGATCGGCTTCCTGCATCTGCCCGACTTTTTCTCCTGGCTGCGCCTGCAATCGGAACTCGTATTGCCGCCCCAGGCGCTGGAGCAGGTCAACCCGGTAATTGACCAGCTTCAGCAGTCCAAGGGGGGGCTGCTGTCGGTGGGTATCGTGATTGCGCTGTACACCGCCTCCGCCGGCGTGCGGCTGATGATGAGCGCGATGAACGCTGCCTACGACGTGGTTGAAGGGCGCCCGCTGTGGAAACGCTTTCCGTTGTCGATCATCTACACCGTCGGCATTGCCGGCATGCTGCTGATCGCCGCCGCGCTGATGGTGCTCGGGCCACAGGTGATGAGCTGGATCGCTGCGCAGGTCGGCCTTGAGTACTTCATCGTCACCCTCTGGACCATCGCGCGCTGGCCGGTGATCGTGATCCTGCTGATGGTCGCGGTGGCGTTGATCTACTACGTCATGCCGGACGTCAAACAGGAATTCCGCTTCATCACCCCAGGCTCAGTGCTGGCGGTGGTGGTATGGATCATCGCGTCCCTGGGCTTCGGTTTGTACGTCAAGGAGTTCGCCAACTACAACGCCATGTATGGCAGTATCGGTGCGATCATCGTGCTGTTGCTGTACTTCTACATTTCCGCCGCAGTGCTGCTGCTGGGCGCGGAAATGAATGCCGTGATCGAGCACATGTCGCGAGAGGGCAAGGACCCTGGCGAAAAAGTGGCTGGCGAGCATGGTCCCATCCATGAGGAAAAGCACCATGTATCGGGGTTGGGCCGCGATCACTCACACAAACCGACCATTGATGAAACCTGATCATGATTCGTGAAATTCTGAAAATGGGCGATGAGCGCCTGCTGCGCATTGCCCCGCCAGTGCCGGTCGAAATGTTCGACAGCCCCGAGCTGTGGCAACTGATCGATGACATGTTCCAGACCATGGAAAGCGTGGGGGGCGTTGGCCTGGCGGCTCCGCAGATCGGCGTCGACCTGCAACTGGTGATCTTCGGCTTCGAGCACAGCGAGCGTTATCCGGATGCCGAGGCCGTGCCGCAGACGATCCTGATCAACCCGTTGATTACACCGCTGAGCCCGGTCCTGGAAGAGGGCTTCGAAGGCTGCCTGTCCGTGCCTGGCCTGCGTGGCGCGGTGCAGCGTTATCAGCAGATTCGCTACGAAGGCGTCGACCCCAAGGGTGAACCCATCGTGCGCTTTGCCTCGGGGTTTCATGCACGGGTGGTGCAGCATGAGTGCGATCACCTGATCGGCCGACTGTACCCGTCGCGCATTACCGACTTCAGCAAGTTTGGCTTCACCGAGGTGATGTTCCCGGACCTGGATCCCAACGCGGACGATTAAATCGCCGCAAAACCCTGTGGGAGCGGGCTTGCTCGCGAAGAGGTCCGGTCAGTCAACATTGTTGGCGACTGATACACCGCCTTCGCGAGCAAGCCCGCTCCCACATTTTTGATCCCGGTTACTTCGGCGCCAACCCCATCGCAATCATCGGCTTGCTGCGCGCATAGCGGCTCAACCGTTCAACCATCGCGTATGGCATCGGCGGATCGAACGTAAACCCGCGTCGCTCATAAAACCCCCGCAAGTCCGGATGGCAGAACAGCCATACCGGCAGTTCGCACTCCTTCACCGCGGCCGCAATCAACCCGGCGGCAAGCCCTTGCTCGCGACAGGCCGGATCGACCAGCAATCCGGTCAGCCAATGCCCGCCGGACACCGGACGCAAACACAGCACGGCAACAATCCGGTCACGTCGGGCCACCCACAACTGCGCGTCGCGCACCGCTTTCATCGATGACTGGTGAGCGCGATAGAACTTGTTCATCAATGGCCATAACGGCTCGTCGAGCAGGGCGTATTGGGTGTCGGGCATGGTCTTTGGCTGTCGGTGTGCAAAGCGGGCGATTATAAAAGAACGCGCGCGCCGGGATAGGTGTATACCTGATCTCACATCCCCATGAGTGGAGTACGCATCATGTCCAAAGGTATGGATTCAAAGAAAGCGGCGAAAAAGAAACCAGCGAAAACCGCCATTGAAAAGCGCGCGGACAAGAAAGCCAAGAAGGTCGGCGTGTTCGGTCACTGATCCCGCATTGATTGATCGCTCCCATGCAACATGGGAGCGATCCTCCTGAAAATAATCTGCAAGATTTCCCAAGGTCATTGCACAGAAGGGGACTGGTCCCCGATCTGAGCAACGCCATGCCCCATTACTTTGATAGCGCCCACCAAGCAGAAATCGAAACCCTGCGCCGTCGCTTCACCGCCCGCACCGAATGGCCGACCTGGTTGCTGTTGATCAGTGTGTATGGCGTCTGGTTTGGCATCGTATTGAACAGCCATCGATTGGGTTTGTGGTGGAGCACGCTGTTGCTGATTCCATTGCTGGTGCTGTGGTTATCCGTGCAACACGAACTGCTGCACGGCCATCCCACGCGCTGGCCAACCCTGAACAAAATCCTGGGCTACGCGCCATTTGCCGTCTGGTATCCGTACACCTTGTACCGCGATAGCCATTTGCTGCATCACCGCGACGAGGACCTGACGATTCCCGGTCGAGATCCGGAAAGCCGTTACCTGAGCGCCGGGCAGTGGCAGGGTAGTTCACCGCTGGTGCGCAGCCTGTGCTGGCTGAACAAAACCGTGCTCGGCCGCTTTGCCCTGGGTGCACCGCTGGCCTTGCTGGCGCTGGCCCGGGAAGAGCTGCAACGCCTGAGAGCGGGCGAGCGACAGGCCTGGCTGATGTGGTTGAGTCACGGCTTGATGACCGGGTTGATGTTGCTGTTTATCGCAAGCTTCAGTGTATTGCCGGTTTGGCATTACCTGTTTTTGATCAGTGTGCCGGCGCTGTCGATCGCCATGATTCGTTCCTACTATGAACATCGGCCTCATGCCGCGCCGGAGCAACGCACGGTGCTCAATGAAGCGGCGTGGCCGTGGCGCTGGCTGTTCCTCAACCTCAATTTTCATCTGGTGCATCACGAGTTGCCGGGGTTGCCCTGGTACGACTTGCCCCACGCTTACCGGGCCCGCCGCGAGCAATGGCTGGCGCGCAGTGGTGGATTCCTGGTGCAGGGTTATGGGCAGTTGTGGCGTGAGCATGGAGTGAAGGCCATCGACAGCCCGAGGCATCCGTTTTACTGATTTTTTTGTTGGACACCTTCCCTCTGTGGGAACGGGCTTGCTCGCGAATACGGTGTGCCAGCCCACTTAAATGCTGGATGTCCAATCGCCTTCGCGAGCAAGCCCGCTCCCACAGGGGATTTTCATTGCATGGGACTATTTCGATGACCCAACACATTGCCGAACTGCTGATGTACACCGCCCCCGACCCCATCCATCAGGCCAACGCACGCTGGCTGGCGCGAATCTTCGAGCATCTGGGCGGCACCCGCCGTGATACCGAAGGCCTGTCCCTGATGCAGATGTGGTTGTCGCCGCACTTGCTGCTGACACAAACCTGTGGTTATCCGCTGATGACGGCATTGCGCGGCAAGGTCCGGGTGCTGGGGCGGCCTCGTTATGAACTGCCGGACAGCAGCGGCGGTAATCATTGCAGCCTGATTCTGGGGCGCCTTGATGATGCACGGCGAACCCTGGCGGATTTTCGCGGCAGCCGAGGCGTGATCAATGGCCTGGACTCCAACAGCGGCATGAACCTGCTGCGCCACCGGTTGGCGCCACTGCAACGTGACGGGCGTTTTTTTGCCCGGGTCGGAATCAGCGGCAGCCATCGAGAAAGCCTGCGCTGGTTGCGCGAAGATCTTGCCGATCTGGCGGCCATCGACAGCGTTACCTTTGCCTATCTGGCACGCCATGCCGCAGAGGAAGTGGCTGGATTGCGGGTGATCGCCCGCAGTGCGTTCAGTCCCGCCTTACCGTTCATTACTGCCGCGACGGTCAGCGATGAACTGGCTGAAGAGCTGCTGAAGCTGATGAACCTGGCGTTGCGCGAACTGCCAGAGGTTGCCGAAACCCTCGGTTTGCCAGAGGTGCTGCCGGCCAACGAAAGCGACTATCAGGTTGTGCTCGACTATCAGCGTGAGGCTGAGACGTTGGGGTATGGGGATTTGCGATAGAGGCTTGTCAGGAGTTATTTTTAATTCCATAAGTGAATATAAAGATAAGTTTTAAATATTATTAATGAATAAGGCTCCTTGCTAGGATTCGCCTCACCGGACCACCGGACATTCAGCGACCCCTAACCCAGGAGCCCCTATGTCCGGCGCCGATATTCTTCATCGCAAGTACGTGGACGGATTGTTCCGCGCCCACTACCACTGGCTCTGCACGCGACTGCGTCAGTCCCTGAACGATGCCGCCGCTGTCGAAGACATTGTCGGCGAAACCTTCGTGCAACTGCTCCAGGCCCCAAGCCTGACGGCAATCCGTGAACCCCGTGCCTTGCTCACCACCATCGCCCGGCGCCTGCTTTATCAGCGTTGGCGTCGAGGTGACCTGGAGCGCCAGTACCTTCAGCAACTGCAACAGGCCGAGCCGGTCCACGCCGAATCGCCGGAGGCACTGGCTCAGTTGTCCCAGACCCTGACCCGTGTGGAGCGCAGTCTTCAGCGGCTGCCAGGCAAAGTCCGCTCGACCTTCCTGCTGTCGCGGATCGACGGCCTGACCTATCCGCAAATTGCCGCTGCGCTGGGCATCTCCCTGCGTTCAGTCAGCGACTACATGACCCGTTCCCAGGCCCTGTGCGACCGGCACAGCGCCAACCAATCCCTGAACCGTCCCCTCCAGAACAAGAGGTCCGCATGAGATCGATCAAAACCCTGCTCGGCAGTTCGCTGCTGGCCCTGAGCCTGTTGTCCCACCCCGCATCGGCCACGGAAAAAACGGCACCTATCCACTTTGGCGACATCACTTGGGAAAGCGGCAGCCTCATCACCGAAATCCTGCGCCTGATCGTTGAAAAAGGTTACGGCTACCCGACCGACACGCTGCCGGGCAGCACCGTCAGCCTTGAAGCGGCGCTGGCGAAAAACGATATCCAGGTCATCGGTGAAGAGTGGGCAGGGCGCAGCCCCGCCTGGGTCAAGGCGGCGGCGGAGGGCAAGGTGTTTGGCCTCGGCGATACGGTCAAGGGCGCCACCGAAGGGTGGTGGGTGCCGGAGTACGTGATCAAGGGCGATCCCGAGCGCGGCATCAAGCCGTTGGCCCCGGAGTTGAAGTCCGTTGCTGACCTGGCGAAATACAAAGACGTATTCCGCGACCCTGAAGACCCGAGCCGCGGACGCTTCCTCAACAGCCCGACCGGCTGGACTTCGGAAATCGTCAACAGCCAGAAACTCAAGGCCTATGACCTGACCGCCAGCTACGTCAACTTCCGCACCGGTTCCGGTGCAGCTCTGGACGCAGAAGTAGCGTCGTCGATCCGCCGAGGCAAACCAGTGCTCTTCTACTACTGGTCGCCGACACCGCTGCTGGGGCGCTTCAAACTGGTGAAACTCGACGAGCCACCGTTCGACGCCGAAGCCTGGAAAACCCTGGCCGACGCCAACAACCCGAACCCCAAAGGCACGCGCTCGATGCCGGCCAGCCTGGCCATTGGCGTGTCGGCACCGTTCAAGGCGCAGTATCCGGATCTGGTGACGTTTTTCGAAAAGGTCGACCTGCCGATTGATCTGTTGAACCAGACCCTGGGCCAGATGAGTGAAAAACGGCAGAAACCCCGTGAAGTCGCCGAAGCGTTTTTGCGTGAGCAGCCGCAGGTGTGGAAGGGCTGGGTGCCGGGGGAGGTGGCCACCAGGGTGAGTGCCAGCTTGTAGTGCTTTCTGACGTTTCTGCAGTGTTTGAGCTGCCGTCTTCGCGAGCAAGTCTTACGCCAATTTGCTGGCCTGTGCCGTTCTCATGCTCGACGGGCGGCAACCCCCAACAAGCAGCTGAATCGTTTTTGTCCTCAATGCTGGCCGACTAGTGGCCTTGCAAGCCCAAGGTTGCTGTCTATGATCAGCTGTAACTAACCATATCGGCCGTGATGGGGCGGTTGATGGCTTGGCGAAAGAGTGCGCAATCGAACGCACCAACACTTGGTGACAGGGAGTTATCCGTTAAATGGAATTTGTTGTGAACCTGTTAGGGCTGGCCCGCATGCGGGCTATCAAGAGAAGGATGTCTTGATGAGCGTGTCGCTGTAAGGACCCTCCGATTGATCATCAATTATCACCTGACTAGTCCTTCTTTTTTGGAGGGATGCGTGTGCCTGTTCCGTGGAACGTAGTGGTGGATGTGAAAGACCTGCAACTTTCATCAATCAAAAACCGCGCTGAAGGTGATACAACCATGTTCAACCTACATCACAAGGCTGACCTGCTGGAAATCGAACGCTTCAGCTGTGCGCTGACTGAGGCCAATGCCAAGTTGGCGGCGATCAGTCGTTCGATGGCGATGATTGAGTTCACCCCGGATGGCACCGTCATCGATGCCAACGAAAACTTTTGCAATGCCATGGGCTACACCGCCGACGAAGTGCGCGGCAAGCATCACCGGGTCTTTTGCGAGGAGCAGTATTACCGCAGCGACGAGTACACCAGGTTGTGGCGTGACCTGGCGCGGGGCGAGCCGCTGAGCGGGACCTTTTTGCGCTTGCACAAGAGTGGCCGGGAGATCTGGCTCGAAGCCAGCTATATGCCGGTGCTGGGCCCCGACCGGCAGGTGAAAAGTGTGATCAAGGTCGCCACCGACATCACCGCACGGATCAACAAGGAACACGAAAACGAAAGCAGGCTCGCCGCGATCGGTCGTTCAATGGCTGTGATCGAGTTCACGCCCGAAGGCAAGGTCATCAGCGCCAACGAGAACTTCCTGAAAACCATGCAGTACTCGCTCAATGAAGTGGTGGGGCAGCATCACAGCCTGTTCTGCCACCGTGCCGAATCCGAGTCCCAGGGTTACCGGAATTTCTGGGCTTCGCTTAACCGTGGCGAATATCACTCCCACCGTTTCGAACGCAGGAACAAGCAGGGTCAGACGGTATTCCTGGAGGCGTCCTACAACCCGTTGTTCGACGCCAAGGGGCGGTTATACAAAGTGGTCAAGTTCGCCAGCGATATCACCCACCAGATGACCACCCTGCAAACCGCCGCAGAATCGGCCCACAGCACTTCGGTGCAAAACGACGTCTGCGCGCGCAAGGGTTCCGAAGTGGTGCAGCAGACGGTGCAGATCATCCAGGACATTTCCCGGGACTTGAATGAGGCGGCACTGAGCATCGACGCCGTGAGCAAACAGTCCGACATCATCGGCACCATCGTGCAGACCATTCGCGGCATTGCCGATCAGACCAACCTGCTGGCGCTCAACGCGGCAATCGAAGCGGCCCGCGCCGGTGAGCACGGGCGCGGGTTTGCGGTGGTGGCCGATGAAGTGCGCAGCCTCGCGGCGCGCACCAGTCAGGCGACGCTGGAGATTGTCGAGGTGGTGCGCAAGAACCACGATTTGTCGCTCAGCGCGGTGTCGAGCATGCAATCGAGCCTGAGTCGAACCGGGCTCGGCGTTGAATTGGCGAATGAGGCAGGGGAGGTGATTCTGGAAATCCAACAGGGTTCGCGGCATGTGGTGGATGCGATCAGTCAGTTCAATTCGACATTGCAATTGAACTAGTCGCGGCAAATGAAAAAGGGTCCCGGTAGAGGGACCCTTTTTTATTGTGTGTGGCGGCAACCTGTGGCCATTCAGGGTAAGCCGTTGCAGCAATGCTTCAGGAAACCGGGGTGTTGCGCCAGGCGTTTGAAATATTCATCGACGGCGGGGTAGTCGGGCCGGTCGATCGGCGTCATCAGCCAGCGGTTGACCGACAAACCGATGACAACGTCGGCCAGGGTAAAGCGTGGCCCGGCGACATACGCCTTGGTGGTCGCGAGTTGATGCTCGAGGATGCCCATTTTCTGGTTCCAGCCGCGGATGCCGACTTCCAGGCGATGGGCGTCCTGGAACTCCGGGTCCTTGCGCACCAGCGCCATGAACGCATAGCTCCAGGACGGATTGAGCTCGGTGGCTTGCCAGTCCATCCACTGCTCAACCCGGGCGCGTGCCGCCGGTTCGACGGGCAGCAGATCGTGCTGGTGTTGGTGTTTGCCGGCCAGATAGCGGCAGATGGTATTGGATTCCCACAACACGCCGGCCTCATCGATGATCACCGGCACCTGTGCGTTGGGATTGAAGCGCAGGAACTCGGGGCTGTGGGTGGATGCAAAACCACTGCCCCAGTCCTCGCGTTCGTAGGTTATGCCCAGCTCCTCACAGGTCCACAGCACTTTTCGGACGTTGATGGACGAGGCTTTGCCGAGAATCTTCAGGGTGTGTTCCATTTGAGCTGCTCCATCGCGAAAGGCGTATATGCAATTGTAGGAGCTGCCGAAGGCTGCGATCTTTTGATCTTGATTTTTAGAGATCGCAGCTTTCGGCAGCTCCTACACTTGGCGAGACGGGAAACTATGTACTCTCGCGCACCTTCAACTCAAACCCCATGTCCTGCACCGGCTTGGCCACGGTGTTGCCGGCCATCAGCGTCAGCATCTGCTCCGCCGCGCGGCGGCCGATGGCTTCGCGTGGGGTGTTGATGCTGCTCAGGCGCGGAACCATGTGTTCGGACATGGGCAAGTCGTTGAAGCCGAGGATCGCCACTTGTTCCGGGATCTTGATCCCGCAGCGCATGGCTTCAAGCAGGGCGCCTTGGGCCAGGTCATCGTTGCCGAAGAAGATCGCATCGACATCCGGATGACTGGCCAGCAGTTGCAGGAACAACTCGCCGCCGAGGCCGACGGAGGAGGAGCGGGGCGTCAGCACTTCCAGGTCCGGGTCATACCGACCGGCCTTTTGCAGGGCCTTGCGGAAACCTTCGCCGCGCAGCAAGGTGCGCTGGTCCAGCTGCGCGCCGATGTACGCCAGGCGCTTGCGGCCGCGGGACAGCAAGTGTTCGGCCGCCGTTTCGCCGGCGGCCAGTTGCGAAAAACCAACGCAATTGAGCCCGGCGGCGCTGTCCAGTTCCATCATGTACACGCACGGGATGTTGCTGGCTTCGATCATCCGCCGCGAACTTTCAGTGCGGTCGAAACCCGTCAGCAACAAGCCGCGGGGTTGATAGGCCATGTAGTTGCGCAGCAGGTTTTCTTCTTCATCGCGCGAATAATGGAAGTTGCCGATCAGCACTTCGAAGCCCTTGGGGCGCAAAATCTGATGAATGGCTTCCAGGGTATCGATGAACAGCAAATTGGATAATGAAGGCACCAACACCACCACCGAATGGCTCTGGGCCGAGGCCAGGGCGCGGGCGGCGGGGTTGACCACATAGTTGAGTTCCAGCGCCGCTTTCTGCACCTTTTCCACCAGTTCGGTGGCCACGGTGCTGACGCCACGCAAGGCACGGGAGGCGGTGATCGGGCTGACGCCGGCCAGTCGGGCAACTTCGTTCAGGGTAGGGCGGCCAGTGGTGCGGGTATTTTTATCGTTCTTGGTTGTGTTCATCGACGGCTTGCCAAACAAAATTCAAGGCACTAAGGTAGCGCTGTCTCGATGCAGCTGCAAATGCGTGAGCAAGGGTTCGCCTGATCCTTGCTTTTTGGTGTCGGGACCTAACCTGCTGCAACCCATAAAATGACAAGAAAGGCGTCGGCAACTTCTGCTTTTGGTCTAGTGTCATAACTGGCAAAGGTAGCGCTGTCTGCGCGCTGAGGTGTTACATGAATCATCCCATCACCGCCCTGGTCATCATGGGCGTTGCCGGTTGCGGCAAGACGTGCGTCAGCGAGGCCCTGTGCCATTTGAGCGGCGCCACTGCCATTGAAGGCGACTCTTTTCACCCTGCCGCCAATATCGAAAAGATGAGCGCGGGTATTCCCCTGAACGATGAAGACCGTGCCGGCTGGCTCGACAGCCTGTGCGATGAACTGCGCCGTGTCGACGCCAAGGGCCAGCGCCCGGTGCTGACCTGTTCGGCGCTCAAGCATATCTATCGCGAACGTCTGCGCAGTGCCTTGCCGGGCCTGGGCTTCGTGTTCCTTGAGTTGACTCCCGAAGTCGCCGCCGACCGTGTCTCCCATCGGCCAGGCCACTTCATGCCGTCGACCCTGATCGACAGCCAGTTCGCCACCCTCGAATCGCCCGTCGGCGAGCCATTGACCCTGGCGCTGGATGCTTCGACCCATAGCGTCGAGCAACTGGCGGCGCAGGCTCATGCCTGGTGGCAGGCGAACGGCCTGAAGCAGGCGGTATGACTGTGTTTGCAAAGACAGCGCTGTCCTCACGACTTCTGATCAACCCGCTTTAATAACAACAACAACCAGGAGACACCCCTAATGTTTGGCATGTCCCACGAGACGTTCCTGCTGCTCGATGCAGTGGTCACGGTGATCGGGCTTATCGTCCTGATCACCAAGTTCAAGTTGCACCCATTCCTCGCACTGATCATCGCCGCAGCCTTCCTCGGGCTGACCTCCGGCATGCCGATCGGCACGATCATCAAGGCGTTCCAGGACGGCTTCGGTGGCGTGCTTGGTTTTGTCGGCATCATCCTCGCGCTGGGCACGATGCTCGGCAAAATGATGGCCGAATCAGGCGGTGCGGATCAGATTGCGCAGACATTGATCCGCGCCTTCGGCAAGGACAAGGTGCAGTGGGCGATGATGTTCGCCGCGTTCCTGGTCGGCATTCCGCTGTTCTTCGAAATCGGCTTCGTGTTGCTGATTCCGCTGGTGTTCATCGTGGCCCGCCGCACCGGCGTGTCGATCATCAAGATCGGTATCCCGCTGCTGGCTGGTCTGTCCGCGGTGCACGGCCTGGTGCCACCGCACCCGGGCCCGTTGCTGGCCATCGGCGTGTTCGGTGCCGACATCGGCAAGACCATTCTGTACGGCCTGATCGTTGCGCTGCCAACCGCCATCATTGCCGGCCCGATCTTCGGTACGTTCATTGCCAAGCACATTCCCGGTCATCCGAACCAGGAGCTGGTGGATCAACTGGCGCGCGAAACCGATTCGGCTGAACTGCCGAGCTTCGGCATCACGCTGGTGACCGTGCTGCTGCCGGTGTTCCTGATGTTGCTCAAGACGTTTGCCGACGTGGTGCTGCCCGATGGCAACATCTTCCGCGCTTTCATGGACCTGATCGGTCACCCGATTTCGGCATTGCTGCTGGCATTGCTGCTGTCGCTGTATACCTTCGGCTACAAGCAGGGCATCGGTTCCAGCCAAATGATGAAATGGCTGGATGCGAGCCTCGCGCCGACCGCCGCGATCATCCTGATCATCGGTGCCGGTGGCGGCTTCAAGCAGATGCTGGTGACCAGCGGCGTGGGTGACGTGATCGGCCACATGGCGGTGAACGCACAGATCTCGCCGATCCTGCTGGCCTGGCTGGTGGCGGCGGTGATCCGTATCGCCACCGGTTCGGCGACCGTGGCGACCATCACTGGCGCCGGCATCGTGGTGCCGGTGGTGGGGATGATCCCGGGTGTGAACCGTGAACTGCTGGTGCTGGCCACCGGTGCAGGCTCCCTGATCCTGTCCCACGTCAATGACGCCGGTTTCTGGCTGGTCAAGCAGTACTTCAACATGACCGTGGCCGAAACCTTCAAGACCTGGACCGCGATGGAAACCATCCTCTCCGTGGTTGGCCTGGGCTTTATCCTGTTGTTGTCGCTGTTCGTCTAAGCGAATCGACAGACACAAAAAAACCGCAGCGATGCGGTTTTTTTGTGGGTGACCTGTAGGAGCTGCCGAGTGTAACGAGGCTGCGATCTTTTGACTCTACACGGCAAGATCAAAAGATCGCAGCCTGCGGCAGCTCCTACAGGTCATCGTGTTACTTAGTGACTAGGCCATCCGCTCTGAACATCCCGCGAATCCCGCGTACGGCCTGACGAATCCGGTCCTGGTTTTCGATCAGCGCAAAGCGCACGTGATCATCGCCATACTCACCAAACCCGACGCCCGGCGAGACACACACCTTGGCTTCGGCCAGCAGTTTCTTGGCGAATTCCAGTGAGCCCAGGTGCGCATACGCCTCGGGAATCTTGGCCCAGACGTACATCGAGGCTTTCGGGTTTTCCACCATCCAGCCCAGTTCATGCAGGCCCTTGACCAGCACGTTGCGCCGCTGCCGATACTGCTCGGCGATGTCGCGCACGCATTGCTGATCGCCTTCAAGCGCAGCGATGGCCGCCACTTGCAGCGGGGTGAAGGTGCCGTAGTCGTGGTAGCTCTTGATCCGCGCCAGGGCGTTGACCAGTTCCGGGTTGCCGACCATGAAGCCAATGCGCCAGCCGGCCATGTTGTAGCTCTTGGACAGGGTGAAAAACTCCACCGCAATGTCCTTGGCACCGGGTACCTGCATGATCGACGGGGCTTTCCAGCCGTCATAGACGATGTCGGCGTAGGCCAGGTCGTGCACCACCAGTACGTCGTACTGCTTGGCGAGGGCGATCACCCGCTCGAAGAAATCCAGCTCCACGCACTGGGCGGTAGGGTTGGACGGGAAGCCGAGGATCATCATCTTCGGCTTGGGGATCGAACCGCGAATGGCCCGCTCCAGTTCAGCGAAGAAATCCACGCCCGGCACCAGCGGCACCGACCGCACCTGGGCGCCGGCAATCACGGCACCGTAGATGTGAATCGGGTAGCTCGGGTTCGGCACCAGCACGGTGTCGCCCTGGTCGAGGGTAGCCAGCATCAGGTGCGCCAGGCCTTCCTTGGAACCGATAGTGACAATGGCTTCGCTTTCCGGGTCGATGTCGACCTCGTAACGGTCCTTGTACCAGTTGGAAATCGCCCGGCGCAGGCGCGGAATGCCCTTGGAGGTGGAGTAACCGTGGGTGTCTTCGCGCTGGGCGACCTGCACAAGTTTTTCGACGATGTGCGGCGGCGTGGCGCCGTCGGGGTTGCCCATGCTCAAGTCGATGATGTCTTCGCCACGACGACGGGCGGCCATCTTCAGCTCGGCGGTGATGTTGAAAACGTAAGGGGGGAGTCGATCTATGCGCGCAAAGCGGCGCGGCGAACCTTGTTCGGCCATTGTTGCCTCGGATAACGTAAGCGCCCGGAACCGTCCGAGCGACGTAGGTCAGTGGTGACCTGTGGCGGAATGTACGGGCAGCTGTGGCAGACTGTCCAGCCTGTATGTAAACAAATTTGTCCGAAGGATAGGGTTGATGGAATTTACCAGCGGCTTCTTGCTGAGCCTTTCGCTGTGCCTGGATATCGGCGTGGCCAACATCGCAATGATCACCCTGGCCATGCAGCGCGGCTATTTCCAGGGCTTTGCCCTGGGGTTGGGGACCTGTGTCGGCGACCTGATCTACGCAGTACTGGCACTGGCCGGCATGACCGTGTTGCTGCAATACGAAACCGTGCGCTGGGTGTTGTGGATCGGTGGCTCGGCGCTGCTGGTGTACTTCGCGGCCAAGATGATCTATTCGGCGATTCACCACGAAGCGCTGCTGGCCGAGACGGCAGAGGTCGGGAACAACTCCCACCGCAAGGAATTTTTCCGCGGCATTTTCCTGGCCATGTCCTCACCCAGCGCGATCCTCTGGTTCGCGGCAGTTGGCGGTACCCTGATCGCCCGTTCCGGTGGCGGTGGCCCGCTCAGCTCGGCACTGTTTCTCGGCGGTTTCCTCTGTGCCGGGCTGCTCTGGTCGGCCGGCTTGTGCTTTGCCGCGAGCCATGGCGGCAAGTTGCTGGGGGACAAGTTGCTGCGTTATTCCTACATGGCATCGGCGGCGATCTTCTGTTATTTCGCGGTCTACGTGATCCTATCGGGTTACAACGAGTTTGTTGGCGCCGCTGCCGTCGAGCAATTGCACGCACTGTAATTGGGCGAATCGGGTTTGGCTTCTATACTCCCAGCCGAACCCATTTTTATGCGTCAGGAGTCGAGCCATGGATGAGCAAACACGCGTCGAAGTGACGGAACCACGCGTTGAACACGGACACTTCCTGCTGATCGCAGGGCTTGGCGGACGGTTTACCCAAGAGACCACTAAAGACATTCCCGATCTCTGGGAAAAGCTCGAGCCCCACATTGGGAACATTCCGGGCCAAAAAGGCGAAGTGACCTACGGCGTCTGCTGCAATTTCGACGGCAAGGGCGGCTTCGATTACGTCGCCGGAGTCGAGATCAGCAAGCTCGACGACTTGCCGGAAACCTACCGCTGGGTAGAAGTTCAGCCACAACAGTACGTGGTATTTGAACACAAGGGATCGCTGGACACCCTGCCGCAAACCTTCCAGTACATCCATGGCACTTGGCTGCCGCAGTCCGGCCACGAGCTATTGGCGGCCCCGGAGTTCGAGCGCTACAGCGAAGACTTCAACCCCAAGCTCAACACCGGCAAGCTGGAAATCTGGCTGCCGATCAAGGCATGACACCTGCACGAGAGGCGGATCGGCCGATTCGTCTCTCGATGTCCCACAGCGGCTGATTTATCATCCCCAGCCTTTCCCATGCTGATTCCGAGCTGCCATGAACACCGTCATCCGCAACGTCACTCCCGCCGATCTGGACCGCTGCTTTGCCATCGAAACCCTTGCCTATGAAGGTGACGAGGCCGCGACCCGCGAGAAGATCGCCACCCGCATCGCGACCTGGCCCGAGGGCTTTATCGTTGCGGAAGTGGACGGGGTAGTCGCCGGATTCATCAATTCCGGTGCGGCGTTCCAGGTGGAAATGTCGGACGAAGCGTTCAAGGAACTGATCGGTCACGACCCGGCCGGACCGCACGTGGTGATCATGTCGGTGGTAGTGCGCCCGGATTATCAGGGGCGAGGCTTGGCCAAGCGACTGATGGGCGAGTTCATCGAGCGCATGCGTGGGATGGGCAAGGTCACCATCAACCTGATGTGCAAGGAGCGGCACATTCCGTTGTATGCCGGTTTCGGCTTTGCCTATATCAAGCCTTCGGCGTCCGACCATGGCGGCATGGCGTGGCATGAGATGGTGCTGACGTTGTAAGCCACATTGTAGATCCCCTGTGGGAGCGGGCTTGCTCGCGAAGAGGCCGGTACATTCGACATCTCTATTGACTGACACACCGCTTTCGCGAGCAAGCCCGCTCCCACAGGGTCGGTGTTGTGTCAGCAATATCAGTAGTGACTATCGAGCCGTCAAAACACCAACCCCATCCGCCGCTCATAGCCGATCCGGCCCTTGTACGCCTCGCCGCTGTCGACAAAGCCAAACCTGGCATACAGAGCGATGGCGGCTTCGTTATCGGCATCCACCGACAACTCTAGCCCCCTGATTTCCGGCCAGGCCAGGCGCGCAGCCTCGGGCAGCGCCTGCAGGCAGGCCTTGCCGTAGCCCTTGCCCTGGGCGCGTTGATCGACTTGCAGCGCATGCAGGGTGGCACTGTGTTCATCGGCCCAGGCCGGCAACACCGGCGGGCGCTTGAGCAGCAGGAACGCGATGGGCACATCCTCGGCCAGCAGGGCGAAGCCCTTGACGCCAGGCCCGGGCCTGGACAGCAGCGTGTGCAAGGCGCCGTGGATGTCACCCGAGAACTTGATTTGCTCCGGATGCACTTCGATGGCCTCGACCTGTTGGCGCTGCAGCGTGTTCAGGCTTTCATAAGGCACGAGTCGGGCTGTCACTGGCGTGTCCTGTTTCCAACTGAAAATGAGTCTCGGATTCTAGCGAGTCTGGCGTTATGGATTATTTTTATTTCTTCTGTCGATTCGCCGGATCGCCAGACGACTAAGGGTGTCTTCCAATAAAAACCACGGAGAACCACCATGAACTCGCAAACCCAGATCCAGAACCTGATCGAAACCTATCGTCAGGCCGTAATGGCCAAGGACGTGGATAAAGTCATGACCCTGTATGCCGACGACATCGTCTCCTTCGACGCGGTCAAGGCCCTGCAATTCAAGGGCAAGGAGGCGTACCGCGCGCATTGGGAGGACTGCATGAAAATGTGCCCCGGCCCGCATATTTTCGAGTTCCAGGACATCCGTATCGAGGCATCCCAGGAGATCGCCTTCGCCCATTGGCTGGCCCATTGCGGCGGCACCAACGACAAGGGCGAGACCCAGTCCTGCTGGATGCGCGGCAGTGCGTGCTATCGCCAGGAAGACGGGTTGTGGCAGATCGTCCATGAGCACTGGTCGGCGCCGTTCGACATGATGAGCGGCACCGTCCTGTTCGACCTGAAACCCTGATCGATGTTATTTGTCGGGGCGCCGCGCCAAATGGCCGATCCACGGCCATAGTTGATCCGTTCGAGTCAGGAGACGTTCATGAAGTATTTATGCCTGGTCTACAGCGATGAGCGCCTGCTGCATTCGCTGCCGGAAAGCCCGAAGGACGAGGAGTGCATGGCCTATGCCGAGTCGATCCAGGGTAGCGGCCGGATGGTCGCCGCCGAGGCGCTGGAATCGGTGCAGACCGCCACCACCGTGCGCATGCGCAACGGCAAGATGTCGATCACCGATGGGCCATTCGCTGAAACCAAGGAGCAGTTGGCCGGTTTTTATCTGATCGATGCCAAGGACCTCAACGAAGCCATCCAGGTCGCCGGGAACATTCCGGCGGCCCGGGTCGGCAGTGTCGAAGTGCGCCCCGTTCGGCAGTTGAATCCTTAAGATGCCGGGGCTGCCGGTTCAGGCGCAGGTCGAGCGGGTCTATCGCGAAGACTCGCGGCGCATTCTTGCGACCCTGATTCGCTTGCTGGGGGATTTCGACCTCGCCGAAGAGGCCTTGCACGAGGCGTTTTTCATCGCGGTCGAACGTTGGCAGCGTGACGGCGTGCCGGACAATCCGCGGGCCTGGCTGGTGTCCACCGGGCGCTTCAAGGCCATTGATGCCTTGCGCCGGCGCGCGCGTTTTGCTGCGTCGCAGCCTTTGCTGATCGCGCAACTGGAGGCGCTGGAACAGGCCGACTGGAGTGATGAAGACGTGGAAGACGATCGCCTGCGGCTGATCTTCACTTGCTGCCACCCGGCCCTGGCGGCCGACGCACAAGTGCCACTGACGCTGCGGGAGGTCTGCGACCTGACCACGGAGGAAATCGCCCGGGCCTTTCTCTCGGCCCCGGCCACCATCGCCCAGCGCATCGTGCGCGCCAAGGCGAAGATCCGCGACGCGAAAATCCCTTATCAAGTGCCGACACTCGCTGAGCTGCCCGAGCGCCTGGACAGCGTATTGCGGGTGATTTACCTGGTGTTCAACGAGGGATACTCGGCGTCCATCGGGGCCGAACTGATCCGCGAGGATTTGACCCGCGAAGCGATCCGTCTCGGCCGGTTGCTGGTGGAGCTGCTGCCGGAGCCTGAGGTGATGGGCTTGCTGGCGTTGATGTTGCTGCACGAGTCGCGCCGCCCGGCCAGGACCTCGGTCAGCGGCGAGCTGATTGTGCTGGACGAACAGGACCGTTCGCTGTGGGACGCCGGGTTGATCAGTGAAGGCTGCACGCTGGTCGAACAGGCGCTGACCATGGGGCGATTCGGACCCTATTGCCTGCAAGCGGCGATCGCGGCGGTACACGCCGAAGCCCCGACGGCGGGGGAAACCGATTGGCCGCAGATTGTCGGTCTGTATGACGTCTTGCTGCGAGCGGTGCCGTCGCCGGTGATCGAGTTGAATCGTGCCGCGGCGATATCGCAACGCGATGGTCCACTGGCGGGGCTGACCTTGGTCGACGCCATCCTGGAGCGGGGAGAACTGCTCGACTACCATCTGGCGCATTCGGCGCGGGCGCAGTTCTGTCGGCAATTGGGCCGCAAGCAAGAGGCGCGGGCTGCGTGGGAGCGGGCGCTGGCGTTGACCCGACAAGAGCCGGAGCGGCGGTTTATCGAAGAGCGGCTCAAGGCACTGGATTGATGTGTCCTTGCTGGCCTCTTCGCGATCCGACTTGCTCGCGAATGGCCGCGCCGCTATTCCAGCATCTTGCCCAACAACCAGCTACCCGCCGGCCCCGGCGGATTCAGCCGCGACCACAACGCATCCACCGACACCATTTTCGGCCAGCCGCGCACCACCAGTTCCCGCAGCGTGTCGGGCCCGAACCGCTCGACCAGCCAGCGGGGCAGCGGCGCCCAGCCGAATCCGCCCTGGGCCATTTCCAGCAGCATCAGATAACTCGGCGCCGACCAGACGCGGCCCTTCGCCCGACTTTCATAGGGATTGATGATGGTGGCCAGACGCAGTTCGCGGTGTAGCTGCAGTACGTCCCGGTCGACGTAGTCCAGCGTCGCCAACGGATGAGTCGGGGACACGAACAAGGCGATTTCCGTGCGCTCGTCCACCGTTGAACTGACCAGGTCCGGCGGGTAGCTGTCCTGCATTTCGGCGAAGGCAATTTGCGCCCGACCGCTTTGCACCAGGGACATCAGGTCATCGCATTCGGCAATCAGGCATTCGAGTTCCAGGTCCGGGTAACGCTGCTCGAAGGCACTGAGCGCGGCTTCGAAGCGGTCCGACTGATAGGTATCGGACAGCGCCACCGTCAGCTTCGCTTCCACCCCTTGGGACAGTTGGCTGGCGGCTATTTCCAGGCGACTGGTGGCGGCCAGGATCTCTTCGGCCCGTTGCAGCATGACGTGCCCGGCCGGGGTCAGCCCGGGCTTGCGGCTGCTGCGGTCGAACAGGGTCAGGTTCAGGTCGATTTCCAGGCTGGCCACCGCCGCGCTGATGGTCGATTGACTGCGGCCCAATTTACGCGCCGCGGCGGAAAACGAGCCTTGGGTCGCGGCTTCGACAAACGCCAGCAACACTTCGTGAGAGGCCATGAACTATCGCCCTGATCGATGGTTATTGGTTATGAAGTATCGGCTGGAAGACGGATCATGGCAATCATCGTCACCCAAGGGAGTTCGGCCATGAGCGCCAACAAATCCATTACTGAACGTATTTTCCAGGCCATCGGCTTCGAACTGCTGGCCATCCTGATCTGTACCCCGTTGCTGGCCTGGATCATGGACAAACCGATGTTGGACATGGGCGCTGTGACCATCGCCATGGCTGCCCTGGCCCTGGCCTGGAACGTGGTGTTCAACGGTATGTTCGACCGGATGCTCAAGCGCTTTTCCATCGTCCACAACGCCTGGGTCCGTGTGGTGCATGCGCTGTTGTTCGAAGGCGGTCTGGTCGCCCTCGGCGTGCCGCTGATCGCCTGGTGGCTGAATGTCAGCCTGTGGCAGGCGTTCGTGCTGGATATCGGTGTGTTGCTGTTCTTCCTGCCGTACACCTACGTCTACCACTGGGCGTATGACGTGGTTCGGGAGCGGATGCTGGTGACTCGCGAGGTTTGCTGAGTCGTGTTTTTGCGGCGAGGGGGCGGGTCAGAGGTCTGAGACCTGCCCTTGTGGGAGCGAGCAAGCTCGCTCCCACAGGTATTGCATCAGATTCCAGGTCTTTGGATCAGACGTGGAAGTAACCCACGCACGAATCGAACGGCAGGCGCTTGAGTTCGATCTTGTTCAGGTCGAGCACTTCACGCAGGGCCTTGGTTTCGCCCGGGAAGTTGCGGTAGGCGACTTCGTCGAGCACCACGATCGCGCCTTTGGGCATGTACGGCAGGAAGGTTTCCAGCGCGACTTTGGTCGACTCGTACAGGTCGGTGTCGAGGATCAGCATGGCCACGACCAGGTCCGGACGAGTCTTGACCCACTCCGGTACGGTCTTGACGATGTCGCCCTTGACCAGCTCGCAACGCGGAATGCGGTTGACCGGGCGCAACAGGTCGTTGGCGTCGATCATGTCCTGGATCAGCGACTGGTCGGTGTCGGCGAACATGGTCTCGTTGACGTCGGCCGGGTCTTCTTTCTTGTCGATGCTCTGGAAGCCTTCGAAGGTGTCGAAACCCACGATCGAGCGGTTGATCGCATACGGCTCGAGAATCATCGACAGGTGCATGTAGAGCATCAGCGAGTTGCCCTTGTACACGCCGCACTCAATGATCGCGCCCGGTACTTCGGCGACTTTCTTGAACAGTTCCATACGCGACAATGCGGCGGTCACGCCAATGCGGTTGGCGAAGACGAACGGCGCGTCGGCCACGTATTCGGCATCGACCCGTTTCAGGACGTTGGTACGGGTTTCGTTGTACTGGGCTTCGGCGGGCGTGATGCGACGCTTGGTCATTGCGGGATTCCTCGGAAATTCGAAAAGTCGTGGACGTGGAAGTAGTCTTTGAAACCGGCGCCGACATCCGGGCAGGCGCTGTCGACGTTGATCGCGCCGCGCTGCTGCTTGAGGTCGTCGAGGTGCATCAGGCGAAAGTCCACGCTGAAGCGGGTTTGTTGCGTGTAATTGGGCACGGTGCCGTGCAGGTGCGAACCCGAGAACACCAGCATCTCGGCGGTGTTGCCGGCAATGCGCAGCTCAGAGGCGTTGTTGATCGCTTCAGTGGGTACCGGGTGCTGGCGCGCCTCTTCCTTGACGTTGTCCTTGGCGCGCTGGCGTTGCACGTCGATCCAGTCGGACAGGCTCCACTGCGCCGAGGTGTTTTTCACCGGGACGTCGAAGTAGGCCGGGTTGATCATCATGGTCTGCTCGGGCTGGATCGTGTAGACCGGCATCCAGGTATTGATCTGGCAGTCGACACCGCCGTACCAGGTATCGCGATGGGGCTTGTAGGCGTAGCTGACGCCAGCGTGCAGGTAGTCGTAGTTGGGCACGACACGGATGCGCGGTACGTCGAAAATGAATTCCTGCGCAGCGCCACCGATTTCGTCGGTGAAGCTGCGGATCAGCTCCTTGGCGCGCAGGCTGTTGGTGAACTGACCCTTGAGGCGAGTCACCAGCACCACGAACTCTTCCACCGGCATCAGCGTGTGCAGCGCCTGGTGGTTGGTCTCGCCATCGAAGGCGGCGGTGATGCTTTCCTGGGCAAAGGCACAGAGTTCCTTTGCCGCTTTCAGTTCGGTGTTGAGGAAGATGTCGCCAGCGTAGATCGCACTTCTGAAATCAGTGTGTTTGTGCAACTGATTGATGAATAAGTTCACGGTTCTCACCCAGGAATACTTTGGCTCTCTTAAGAGTCGGCAACACGCGGACAAACTGAAGTGCCAACTTTGAACGAAAGCACAATGCCTTTGCCCGCCGCGGTGCGTTCAATAATCCTGCTGCTTGCGAAACGCCCAGCGCCCGGCGATCACGGTAAAGGTTGCGACCAGTGCCACCAGGATCCAGAAACCCTGCGGGTCGCCGGCCAGGGGAATGCCGCCGACGTTCATGCCGAAGAAACCGGCGATGATATTGATCGGCAGCGCCAGCACTGTCACCACCGTCAGGGTGAACAGCGTGCGGTTGGTCTGTTCGTTGATGTTGGCGGCGATCTCTTCCTGCAACAGCTTGATCCGCTCACCCAGTGCCGTGAGGTCGTTGATGATCAGCGCGAACTCCTCGGTGGATTTGCGCAACTCCTTCACGTCTTCCTTTTGCAGCCATTGCGGCGGCCGGTTGAGCAGGCGCAGCAACGAACCCGGTTCCAGCGCCAGCAACCGTTGCAATCGCACCAGCACCCGTCGATTGGCACCCAGCTCGGCGCGGTTGGTCGACAGCCGTGAGGACAGCAATTCATCTTCGATCTGATCCACGCTCTGACTGGTCTTGCGCACGATCTGGGTCAGCACTTCACCCTGGTCGCGGAGCAAATGCACCAGCAACTCCAGCGGGGAGCGAAAGCACTCCCGGGCCTTTACCGACGAGCGCAATTTGTCCACCGAGTGCAGCGGTTGCAGGCGGGCGCTGATGATCAATTGGCTGCGGGCGCACACCCATAGGGTCGAGACATCCGAGGAGACCATGTTGCTGAGGTTGAACACCACGTCGTTGACCACCGCCAGCAATGCGGAGTCGACATGCTCGATACGTGTCGAGCGAGAGCCTTCGTGCAGCGCTTCGAAAAACTCCTCGGGCAACTCCAGATGGCTTTTCATCCAGCGCTCGCACGCGGCGTGGGCGAGGTTCAGGTGCAGCCAGAGAAATTGCTCGTCGCTTTGCGGCTGTTGCAGGTATTGCAAGGCCTCGGCGGAATTGATTTCCCGACCGGCCTCACCGGGGCGAAAGCTGAAACCGTAAAGCAGGCCGAACAGATCCGTGTCGCGATGGCTTTGATCGATGCTGTGGTTCATGAGGACTCGCAAGGGGAGGCGCCTGTCACGTTTTTACAGGTTCACGTGAGCGGCATCATCGCAAGCGCTGATGACTTTTTTGTGACGCTCAAAAAACGCAAAAGCCGCGCGATGTTCCCATCGCGCGGCTTTTATTTGTTTCGGGATTACTTGTCCTGTTTGTTTTCCAGGACCTTGCCGTTGGAGGCATCGATGTCCACATCCCACTCGACGTTCTTGGCGTCACGCAGTTCGACTTCGTACTCGTAACCGTTGAAGTGGTTGTCCAGCTCGGTCTTGGTAATCGTTGCACCCGGGTGCAGATCCAGCGCGATCTTGTTCAGGTCTTCCAGTGGCTTGATCTTGCCGTCCTTGACCAGTTGCGGGATCTGATCGACCCGCACATCGGCCTGGGCCAGGCCGGCGGTGAGGGTCAGGGTTACAGCGGCAAACAAAGCAGTCAGGGTCTTCATGGGCTTCTTTCCTTGGGTGATCCGTTCAAGTGAGATCAGGTTAGCCTGTGTAACTTAATCCACCCTTAAAACCCCCGGCATGTCTTGCATCAATCCCTGGTGGGAGCGTGGCTTGCCCGCGAAAGCGGAGTGTCAGTCAACGTGGATGTTGAAGCTGATGGCCCTATCGCGAGCAAGCTCGCTCCCACAGGTTTTGCGCAATTGTGGATCAATACCCGTTGTTCTGTAGCACCTGCGCCACACTCGCCGCCGCCGGGCGTTTATAGAACTTCAACAACTCACTGGCGCGATTGGTGAAGATGCCGTCGACACCGGCGTCCATGACTTTGCGGTAGTCCACCGCATCGTCGATGGTGTAGACGTGTACCAGCAGGCCCTGGTCGTGGGTGTATTGGTTCATCCAGGGTTGCACCAGATCCGAGTAGCTCTGGTCGCCACCTTGGGTCAGTGCAGCGGACGGGCCGGTGCCGATGGCGCCCTGGGCCTTGGCGTAGTCGACCCATTGCTGGAATTCGGCCTTGTCCTTCGGTTGCTGTCTGGCGTAGTACGCGGCTTTATCCTGTTCGCCGGACTCGGCAAATGTCACCTTTGACTTGGGCTCGATACTGCCTTCACCGACCCACAACAGCAGGATCTTCGGCACCTTCGGCATCTCCTTTTGCAGCAGTTCGAGGCTGCTCTTCTCGAAGGTCTGCAGGACCACCTTGCCTTTGCCCTGGCCGACCGCCAGCTCGCTTTTTGCCAGTTTCGAAGTGGTCGGGCTCAGCCAGCCACGGTCCTGAAGTTTTTCCTTGAGGTCGTGTTCGATGCCGGGAAACTGCTTGGGCTCCTTGGTCTCGATATACAGGCCGGGCTTGTGCAGGCTGTTGCCCTCGGCGATGTCGATGATTTCATCGAGGGTCAGGATCTTCAGGCCCGCGAAGGCGGGACGTGCGCGATCCGGGTACGCGGCATTGAACCAGCTGCCCGCGTCCAGGGTTTTCAGTTCGGCCATGGTGAACGCATTGGCGGGGCTGTCCTTGCGCTCGGGGAATTTGCTGGCGACGTCGGTGGTGCGTTGCAGATTGTTGTCGTGCAGGGCGAACAGCACGCCATCCTTGCTGCGCTGCAGATCCAGCTCCAGGTAGTCGGCGCCCAGGTCGCGGGCAGTCCTGTAGGCGGCGGCAGTGGATTCCGGCGCATCGAACGACGCGCCACGGTGGGCGATCACCGCTGGATGCGGAATGCCCAAGCGGGTCGCCAGTACCGAGGGGCCAGGTTCGCTGGCGGCCTGTGCGTGGCCGAGACCGAGCAACAGGCTCAGTAACAGGGCGCTTTTGGTAAAGGTTGCGGGCATGGTCGAGATCCTTTCGCAATAAGTGAGCGGTCCCTTTTAACAATTCATCTTTGCAGGCGCTATCGCCAGGCCGACATAAACCTGTCTAAAGCTGATTTTCGTCAGCGCTTTTGTGCGCCCGTTTGCAGTACGCTGGGGCCCTGCAATTTCCCCGACAGAGGGAAACGCAGGCCCTGCGTGCAAACCAATGATCACCATTGCGGGGTTTACCATGCGCATCACTTCCCAGCTCATCTGCCAGGCTGCCGACCAACTCAAAGGCTTTGTCGGCCTCAACCGCAAGACCGGGCACTACATCGTGCGCTTCAGCGAAGACTCGTTTGGCATGGACGTGGCGGACGACGGCATCATCCCGACCAGCGAATTCGTCTGGGCCGCGGGACCTGAGCAAACCATGACGCTCAAACGCGAATTGATCCAGTTGTTGCTGGACCAGAACATCGATGACCGGATCAACATCACCGAGCCGTTGCGGGTGTACATGAGCCGGCGGGAAGTGCCGGAGATTTCGGCGGTTCGCAGTTTGGTTCGGGGGTGAGTTTTTGCGGTGACTGTACTGGCCCCATCGCGAGCAAGCTCGCTCCCACAGTAGATCTTTGTCGCGCACAAATGTTGTGACCGACCGGGATCAAAATGTGGGAGCGAGCTTGCTCGCGATGGCGGCCTGAAGAACTCTAAATCAGTTACTGATTGAATCCGTAAGCCCGCTCTACCCGGCACACCCGCGTATGACACCGCGCATACCAGGTCGAGCGCCCACGCTCGCGAATGGCCGCATGCTCAGGATGATGCTTCCACGCCAGAATCGCCGCTTCACTGGCCCAGTACGACACCGTAATCCCAAGCCCATCCTCGCCCCGCGCCGACTCCACTCCAAGAAACCCCGGCTGTTCACGGACCAGTTCCAGCATCCGTGCAGCCGCATCGGCGTAACCCTGGTCACCCTCGGTACGCAGTGAGGTGAAGATCACCGCGTAATAAGGCGCAGCTGGCGTATCGGCGATCATGACGAGCGCCCCGCACAGGCTTCGACAAAGGTGCCAACCAACGGCGGCAAGATGCCCTTGAGCGCCGCCCGCTCGGGCTGGAACAAGGTCGCGACAAAGAATGGATGATCACCGAGTTCGACCGCCCGCAGTCCGTGTTCAGAATCGTGGCCGACGGCGTGAAGTTCGCGCTTGAGCAACTCCTCTTCGAACTGCGGATTCATCCCATAACGACAGCGATAGCCTTCACGAATCTCGGCGTTTTCGTACGCCTGGGCAATCAACGAGCCTTCCTGTAAATGAATGGTATCGACGGCCTCCACCAGTGAGCACGCCAGCGGTGTCAGCAGCGCTCGCGCGGCATCGGGATTTGTCTCGGCGTGTTCGGCATCCGACCAGCCCAGTACATTGCGTGCATATTCCAGCACCGCGTGTTGAAAACCACCGCAGGTGCCGAGGAAAGGTCGCCGTTGTACGCGGGCAAAGCGGATCGCTTTTAATGCGCCGTCCGTGCTGCGGTAAGGGCTGGCCGGTACACACCAGAAACCGTCGAATCTGTGCAACGGTGTCTCGGCGCTGATTTCATCGGTGGCCAGCCAATGCCATTGCACGTTCAGGCCGCTGTGTTCAGCGGCCTTTTCCAGAGCTACAGGAATGGCCTGGTGGGCGGTGACTTGCGGGTCGTAGTCGCCGATCAGGGCGATGCGAATCGGGCGGGTTTCCATGTGGGGCCTCTGCACTTGTTGATTGCCGGTGCCCACTATAGATTGGCGTTCACGCACTCAATATTGGCGTTTATCCAAGTGATCAATGCAGCGACGCACTATCGACTGGACTACCCGGACCTGGCGCTGATCCTCGCCCTGGTGCGCGGCGGCTCTCTGGCCCGGGCCGCGCAACTGCTCAAGGTGGATGTCTCGACGGTGTTTCGAGCGGTGCGCCGGCTGGAGGCTGCGCTGGGCCAGCAACTGTTCGAAAAAAGCCGCGCCGGTTACCTGCCCACCACCCTGGCGCAGTCCCTGGCGGAACAGGCCGAGCGCGCTGAGCAGGCACTGGAGGCGGCGCGCATCGGTGTGGAGCAGGGCGGTGAAGTGATCAGCGGCATCGTGCGCCTGACCTGTACCGATTCGGTCCTGCAAGGTTTGCTGTTGCCGGCGCTGGCGCAGTTCATGCCGAACTATCCGGCGCTGACCCTCGAGCTCAGCACGTCCAATGATTTTGCCAACCTCAGCCGTCGGGATGCCGATATCGCCCTGCGCCTGACCCGCACGCCACCGGAGCATCTGGTGGGACGGCAACTGGCGGATATTTCCTACCGAGTGTGTGCCAGTGAGCGATACCTGCAAACGGTCAATAGCACTGACCTGGCCTCATTGACCTGGATCGCCCCGGATGACTTCCTGCCTGATCACCCGACCGTTACCTGGCGTCGCCAGGCCTTGCCGGGCGTAACGCCGGGCTATCGCTGCAACAGCATGCTGTCGGTGACCGAGTTGGTCAGGGCGGGGCTGGGTGTAGCGGCGTTACCGGACTTCTTGATCGGCGACGGTTTACAGCCGCTGAGCGAACCGCTGCACGGATACGACACTGCGCTATGGCTGCTGACCCGTCCCGACTGCCGCGCCTTGCGCTCGGTGGTTACCTTGTTCGATGAGTTGGGGCGGGCGCTGAAACTGCCGTGAAACCGTTCAAGCCTTCGGCTTATCCTTGCGCACGAACTGCTGGTGCATTTCCGTTGTGAGGTTTTCGATGCGCTCGGTGAGGGTCTTGGTCATCTCTGTGAGACGGGTGTTCTGCTCGAGCAACTCCAGCAGTTGCGCAGAGTTTTTCGCGGCCTCCGCCTGCCGCTCACTGTTGGCGGTCGCCAGCGCTTCGCGGTGCTGCGCATCGGCATCGGACTGGGCTTTGTCTCGCGCGGCCTGACGCGTCTGGGCCAACAGAATCAATGGCGCGGCATAGGCCGATTGCAGGCTGAAAGCCAGGTTGAGCAGGATGAACGGGTACGCATCGAAGTGGGTGAAACCGGAGAGGTTGAGGCACACCCAGATCACCACGATCAGCGTTTGTGCGCCGAGAAAGGTCGGTGTACCGAAGAATCGTGCAAAGGCTTCGGCGCGCAAGGCAAACTTGTCATTGCCAAAGGTCGGTGCGAGGTGGGCATGAGGGCGATGGAAACGCAGGTGATCGACGTGGGCGGCGGTTTCGTGGCTGGTGGTCATGATGCTCTCTGTCTGGCGCTGGGACTGAAGCTCACTATAGCCTCAGCGCCGGTTTCATTCTGAAACACATCGTGCCGTTCAAATCCGAGTCATCAATCCTTCTAACACCACCTTCGACCTTGTCATTTATTGCAACTGATAGCAGGCCAGAAACATGTCCAGCGCGGAATCCGCCACCGTGTGTTGCTCCTTGGCTGACAAGCTGGGTTGCCCCATGGAAATCTGCGGCCAGAATGCAAAAGACTTGAGCAGGCCATGGATCTGTTGAGCGGCGAATTCGGGAGCTACGGCTTTCAAGCGACCATCGGCCTGAGCGGCACGAATCCATACCGTCAACCCTTCTTCGCGTTCGCCCATTCGCGCCACCATATCCTGCGCCCGCTCCGGGGAATGAATCGTCGCCGCTATCGCCACCCGCGCCAGGTCGAGAAAATTGTCATCGCCCAACATTTGCAGCTTGGCCATCAGCAATCCGCGCAATTGCTCGCGCAACGGCAGGTCGGGGCTGTAGGTCGCTTCCTGTTCTGCCGTCACCCGGATCCATAACTGATTGAGGATCTCGGCGAACAACTCTTCCTTGCTGGGAAAGTGGTTGTACACCGTGCGCTTCGACACACCGGCAGTGGCAGCAATCTTGTCCATGCTGGTGATCTCGAAACCGTTTTCACGGAATTCGTTGATCGCGGCTTGAATGATCGCTTGGCGTTTTCGGTCGGTGAGGCGCTGTGGAGCTGTCATAAGTACGCTTCGGCAGGGGAGAAGGTGGGAATTACACTCAGTAGTTTACTTGTCATCGACTTTGATGCAACCTAGAAACTACACTGTACAGTGTAATGTTTTGTTAACCCTGCCCAGCAAAAATAGAACGTCCGGCTGATGCGTGCGTGCCTTGGCCATTTATCGTCCCAAAACGGAAAGTCGCGCGATGCGCGGTTTTTCTGGAGTCATTCAGTCATGGCCAATTCAAACTCCCCGGCGGACAACGCCTCCACACCTGAAGCGTCCCGACAGGCCCAAGGGCAGTATCAAAACTTCACACCGGTTCAACGTTTAAGCTTTGGCAAAACCATGGGCATCCTGTGGACCGCGCTGTTCCACAAACCGCAGAACACCCGCCCAAGCTCACCCGTGCCGGTGCAAGCGCTGACTCAAGCCGCGCTGATCGCAGCGCCCAACCACAGCGTCTATCGTCTGGGCCACTCCACGGTGCTGCTCAAGCTGCGCGACAAATTCTGGATCACCGACCCGGTCTTCGCCGAGCGCGCCTCCCCCGTGCAATGGGCCGGCCCCAAGCGTTTTCATCAGCCACCGATCAGCCTGGAACAATTGCCACCGATCGAAGCGGTGATCCTGTCCCACGACCACTATGACCACCTGGATTATCAGGCGGTGCTCAAGCTCGCGGACAAGACCAAACACTTCCTTACCCCATTGGGCGTAGGCGACACCCTGATCAAGTGGGGCATCGACGCCAGCAAAGTCCGCCAACTGGATTGGTGGCAAGGCACGGAAGTCGATGGCATCCAGTTCATCGCCACCCCGTCGCAGCACTTTTCCGGCCGTGGCCTGTTCGACAGCAACAGCACCCTGTGGGCCTCGTGGGTGATGATCGACGGCGACACACGCCTTTTCTTCAGCGGCGACAGCGGCTACTTCGACGGCTTCAAACGCATCGGCGAACAGTACGGCCCATTCGACCTGACCCTGATGGAAACCGGTGCCTATAACGTCGACTGGCCGCACGTGCACATGCAACCCGAACAAACCCTGCAAGCCCACCTCGACCTCAAGGGCCGCTGGCTACTGCCGATCCACAACGGCACCTTCGACCTGTCGATGCACGCCTGGTACGAACCCTTCGACCGCATCCTGGCCCTGGCCTGGGAGCGCAACGTATCGATCACCACACCGCAGATGGGCGAGGCGTTCAACTTGATGCATCCGCAGCGTGGTGGGGCGTGGTGGATGGCGGTGGAAGGGGAGAGTGAGCGGGTGGTGCAGAACGCGTGAAGTTGTGACCCCGGCCGGTCTGCGGACCGGCTTGGGAGTTCAACTAAATCAGTTAGCCACGCGAGTTCTTTAACTGCTCAAGGAACCCCGAGATCTTTGCCACGCTCAGGTCGCGAAACTTCCCACGAAGTATTTCGTTTAGTTCTTCGACAGATAATCCGAGCTTCTGCGCAGCATCCGTCTTACTCAGCCGGCCGCTTTCCAGCAGAAGGCCAATTTTCATAACGCAATCAGATTTGGCCCGCATATCACCAGCATCGGGAATGCCCAGTGCCTGATAAACGCAGTTATCGCCATCGTCGATTTCGTTCATCTGTTAACCCTCACTCCACCATCGCAAAATCCGCCCGCCCAACCGGATTCGGCGTCGACCCTCTCACATTCATCCCTCGACCCGGTGCAAACCCCGGGAAGAACACCAACCCTTCGGCTTCAAGCCGATAGGCCAGCGCCAGGCGCGTGACATCCCGTACCTCCTGGCGTGCCTCGAAGCGTTGAATGGCATCCACCGAGACCCGGGATTCCCGCGATAGCTCCTCCACGCTCCAGCCCAGCATCGCTCGGGCCTGGGCGCAGTGGGCCGGGGTGAATTGGAAGAGGGCGATACGTTCCAGGGTGATTTTCATCGCTTGAGAGGCCATGGTGTTCTCCGGGCTCGAGAGTGTTGGTCAAAATATACTGTGTTTTTGTACAGTTGTTTTGAGCCCGGATCAAACGCATTTTTTAATTTTTCTTTTCAGACAGACGAACGGCACTGCGCTTATTTACCCGCCAACCCCGGCGCTTCGCGCACAATAAAGTGATCCAGGTTTTCAATGTTGGCGCTGAACACCCCGAACGTTTGCTCGGGGTTTTTCTTGCTCGGCACCTGCTTCAGCTCGGGCGTTACGCCGTAAAAGAAGCAGTACAACGCCCGCCCGCTCTCGATGGCGTGCTTGATCTCCTCCAGGAACGCCTTGCGCTTGCGGTAGCTGTCGATCAGTTTCTTGCTCAGGTAGACATTGACCGAGTAGGGCTTTTTCTCGAACCAGACCTTCTTCTCGAAGTCGATGCGAAAGCTCTGGGTGTAGTCCTTGATCTCCTTGACCTTGCCCCAGTAAATCAGCCCTTTGTTGTCTTGCAGGTATTCGATCTTCTTGAAAAACGACCCGTAAGGCGCGGTGTGTTCGCCAATCTTCAGCGGCACGCGCTTGAGCAAATCCTTGTCGTCGAAGTTCGACACGAAGCACTCCACCGGATGGGCGAAGACGCTGGTCTTGTCCGGGGTCGACTCCTTGCTCGGTTGCTCGACATGACTAGCCACCTTGGGCGCCAATGGCTCATCCCGAACCACATCGGCAATCACCACCGGGCTGGACGGTTTACGCACATATTCGCGCCGAGTCAGTAACAATTCCGATGGGAAATGTTCCTCGCGACTGTCATCCGTTTCCGTCTCATCCACACCCGACGCCGGTGTCTTCAGGCTGACATAAGGACAGCCCTCGACATGCCGCGTACTCGGCAGGTTCTTGAAGTGCGGCGTGCGCACGTAATTCACGTTCTTGGCGTTGAACGTGCCTAGCTCATTGGCCGTATCGAACGCCAGGCGACAGGCATCGTTGGGGCATTGAAAGTGTTCCCTCGCGGAGTCGAAATCCATCGTCTCGTCGAAATTCAGATCCCGCACGTCGTAGATCGACAACTTGTCGTTGAGGCTGAGGCAGTAGGCGAGGTCGAATTTCATGTCGGGTTCCAAGTCCTTTAGATGAACAGCTTCCAGTGATGGCGCATTCGAAGCAATAGCTACACTGAGATCACTTCGATATCCCGGAGTTTGCACAGTCCATCAACGAGGGCGGTTCATGAGCCATTCAGATGCTTCGCCCCCTCTCCCGGAACCGGGCCGCATAGCTCGCCGCGATGAACAGACCGGTTGGCGCCGCTGGCTACCGGGGCTGGGCATACTGCGGGAATACCAACCGGAATGGTTGCGTTACGACATCGTCGCCGGCCTGGTGCTGACCACGATGCTGGTGCCCGTCGGTATCGCCTATGCGGTGGCTTCGGGCGTACCCGGCATTTATGGCCTCTACGCGACCATCGTTCCGCTGCTGTTCTATGCCTTGTTCGGCCCCAGCCGCATTCTGGTGATGGGGCCGGATTCTTCCCTGGTGGCCGTCATCCTTGCCGTGATCATTCCACTCTCCGGCGGCGACCCGCAGCGTGCCGTCGCCCTGGCGGGGATGATGGCGATCGTCTCGGGAGCGGTGTGCATCCTGGCCGGTATGGCACGCCTGGGGTTCATCACCGAGCTGCTGTCCAAACCAATCCGCTACGGCTACATGAACGGCATCGCACTGACCGTCTTGATCAGCCAGTTGCCCAAGCTGTTCGGTTTTTCGATTGAATCCGACGGCCCATTGAGAAACATCGCGGCCATCGCCTCGTCTGTGATGGAGGGAAAGGTCAACTGGACCACCTTCACGGTGGGCGGGCTCACCCTGGCGGCGATCCTGCTGCTCAAACGATGGCCGCGATTGCCGGGCATTCTGATCGCCGTGGTAGGCGCGACAGTCGCCGTGGGTGTGCTCGACCTGGCGACACGCGCCGGTGTGTCGGTCCTCGGCTCGCTCCCCCAAGGCTTGCCCGGCTTCGCCATCCCCTGGATCACCCGCGCCGACATCGTCCCGGTGCTGATCGGCGGTTGCGCCGTCGCACTCGTCTCGTTCGCCGACACCAGCGTGCTATCCCGTGTCTATGCGGCGCGGACCCGCACCTACGTCAACCCGAACCAGGAAATGGTGGGCCTGGGCATCGCCAACCTCGCAGCCGGTTTTTTCCAGGGCTTCCCGATCAGTAGCAGCTCGTCACGAACCCCCGTGGCCGAGGCGGCCGGCGCCAAAACCCAACTGACCGGCGTTGTCGGCGCACTGGCGGTTGCCTTGCTGCTGGTGGTGGCACCGGACCTGCTGCAACATCTACCGTCCAGCGCCCTGGCGGCCGTCGTGATCGCCTCGGCCATTGGCCTGATCGAGATCACCGACCTGCGTCGGATCTACCGCATCCAGCGTTGGGAATGCTGGCTATCGATTGTCTGCACCGTCGGCGTGGCCGTGTTCGGCGCGATCGAGGGCATCGGCCTGGCCATCGTGATTGCCGTCATTGAATTCCTCTGGGACGGCTGGCGCCCGTACTCCGCGGTATTGGGCCGCGCCGACGGGGTCAAGGGCTACCACGACATCAAACGCTACCCCGAAGCGCGCCTGATCCCCGGCCTGGTCCTGTTTCGCTGGGATGCGCCCTTGTTTTTCGCCAACGCCGAACTGTTCAGCGACCGCGTGCTGGACGCCGTGGCAGCATCGCCCACACCCGTGCGCTGGCTGGTGGTCGCCGCAGAACCGGTCACCAGCGTCGACGTGACCTCCGCCGACATGCTGGCCGAACTGGGCGACACGTTGCATGCGGCGGGTATCGAGTTGTGCATTGCCGAAATGAAGGATCCGGTGAAGGACAAGCTGAAGCGGTTCGGGTTGTTTGCACGGTTGGGGGAGACGGCGTTTTTTCCTACGATCGGGACGGCTGTGGATAGTTATGTGGCGAACTATTCGGTGGAATGGGTGGAAGGAAAGGTGCAGCGCTGAGCGATGACTGTCTCTGAGCGCGCCTAAAACGCTTTCTGCGAAATCAATTGTCCAACTTTTGTTAGGCCATTTTTGACAGACGGTCAGCTCGATACCTTGCCTATCGAAAATCTCAGGCTTAGGCTAGCTTAGCTAACTATATGGAGGTGCCCTATGAATGAACTGGTGCAAGTAAACATGCATGAAGCAAAGTCTCAGCTTTCCCAACTTGCTGAACGTGCATGGCATGGCGACAAAGTAGTGATCGCCAAGGCCGGCAAGCCTTATCTGGATCTATTGCCCCATGTTGATACACCTCGGGTGCGTAAGCCTGGGCGGTTGAAGGGGAAAATTCGGCTGTCTGCGGATTTTGACAAAACACCCGAAGACATCATCGATGCATTTGAGGGCAGCCTGTGAGGCGCTTGTTGTTGGATACCCATGCGTTTCTTTGGTGGCTTTCCGATGATCCGGCTCTGGGGGCCGAAGCTCGCCAGATGATGGGTGAACCGCGTAATCAGGTGCTGGTAAGCGCCGCTTCGATCTGGGAAATATCGATCAAGCAGGCCAAAGGGATGCTGGAGGCTCCAGAGGATCTCGAGGCGCTGGTTGAGGACGAGGGTTTTACCAAACTGCCGATTTCGCTATTCCATGGACAACAAGCGGGAAAGTTACCGGAGATTCATCGCGACCCGTTTGATCGGATGTTGATTGCCCAAGCACAGGCGGAAGGGCTGGAGTTGGTCACGGCGGACGGGATTATTCCGCAGTATGGGGTGCGGGTGGTTTCGGCTCGGTTGTAGGCGATTGTGTTTTTTCAAACGTGCCGCCAATCCGCTGTGGGAGCGAGCTTGCTCGCGATTCTCAAAGCCACCACAGCTCTCAGGTCGACCCCGAATCGGTGGTGATGGAGCTTGCTCCCGTTGGGCTGTAAAACACACCGAATTTATTATTCAACGAGCAATCGACCGACCTTCGTATACAGCGACAAAGTGAAAGCTTCTTTATCACTCGCAAGGTGACAACGCCGATGACAGTTTGGGCACAGCGCTACCGCATTGGTAATGCTGTCCGAGCCTTTCTGCGCCAAATGCTTTACATGATGAACTTCAAGAAACGGCAGACCATCAACTTCGAATGGTGCGATCTGGCCACAGCCTTCACAGACACCTTTCGCCAAGTCAGCCACCCATGCCCGGATCTTAGGGTCGCGGACGTAAGACGTTGTGGTAACGCTAACTTGCTGTGGGTTCGCATTACCTTTCGGTGCGACTTTTAACCCTTTCTTTTGCAGCTTGGAAGCTCGGCGGATAAGCGTGACGTGATCAGAAGTCGGATCCGACTCGCCAGCGCCAGGCACGACTTTATTGTCCAAAATGTTGCGGATCCGCTGACCAATCCTCGCACCGAAATTCTTGGCGGGCATGTAGCCTTCAATGCGTGGTAAGTCCATTTGCTCCAGCACCGCGGAAATGTTCTGCATCCGGTACTCAATAGACGAAGAACTGCGTTTGCTCAGTGGTCCGTCACGTAATAGCTGGTTTTCAATAGACTTTACGAACGTTTGGCCACTCAGTTCGCGGCCCATCATTTTCAGATAAGCATCGATTGAAGCTTCTAGCTCATCGTCACTCCAACCAGTTCTTTCTTTTGAGGTGTCCATAAAATCGCCGAGGGTTGAAAACCCTCGGACGATACTGAGTGGCCACTACGACTGTCTACGAAAATTCCTACACAAAGCGCGGACGAATCTCGCGAGTTATCCTACAAGCTCGTCACCTAACCCATCGAATGCCTCGACGACTGAAACACCTGCGCAACCTTCCGCCACCAAGACTTAACCACCGGCGTCCGCTTTTGCGTGTGATCGAGCAACAGATAAGGCATATCCCGCAGACGAATCCACCCTTCACCTTGCCAGTGCAGCATGCTTAACGTCATTTCCGGCCAATCCAACAAACTCAACATCGGCCGATCAGAATTTTCCGCTTGCTCCGCATCGCGCAAGGTTGGCACCACCTGATGGGTCAACCACTCACGCAATAACCGATTCCCTGGTACGTAGTGATAAACCAACAGCGCGTACACACCTGACTCGCTGAGCATCAGCTGTTTTTCCGGTTGCCGGAAATACTCAATCCACAAAACGCGACGCTGATCTTTATCCAGCTTGTTAACCATGCGATCACTCAGGTGGACGCCCATCAAGCGGCCGATATCGCGGGCGCAGAACCAGGGTTGGTTTTCAAGCAGAAGGGCGTGGAGAGGGAGGTTGTGACGGGTGAAGACTGTGGGATTGTGTGGATCAGCCATGGTAGGCCTCCAGAGCTGGAAGCTTGCAGATAGCGGGGCGGTTGAAGCCGATTACCTTCGTACGGAAGGAGACATTCTTAGGCATATCCTTTACCTCTGTGTGATGTCAGCTTTCTTAGGGCTGGGTGCCGGGAGCTAAGAAACCCCACACAGAGGGCCGGACATATTCCCCTTTCGGGTCTTGTATTCGCCCACTCCCGGCATAACAGAGTTTTTTGATGCGCACGGCGAAACCGTAGGCACAAAAAAGCCGCTACTGTCGGGTGCGGTCAGTCCGCTGTGTGAGGTGTTTCTTAGGCACCAGGTTGAAGGCTATTGTTTTATAAGTGATTGGTCAAGACGGAGCTTTAAGTGCGTCCAGAGATTCGTGGACGCACAATGTGGCTGTTGTCAAATTTGTTGAAAGCTGTATGTGTTTCGAATATTTGCATGAAAGAAGGAACCTACAGAGCCAGCACCAATTAAGGCGGTATAGGTGTCCTCAGGTACGTCGTAGTAGTCATATATTGAGCCATTGTTGAACTCAACTTGTAGAGTCGATGAAGCTGGGTCGTAGCCTACGCTGGCAATATTGCTAGAGTTAACCGGTGTTCTTTCCATTTACTTTTTCTCCTTCACTGTTTCCTGGTTTCGCCAGGCCGATACTAAAATTTCATAATCTTCCTGTTTACGTTGGGCGGCCCAATTTTTTGATACTTCTGGATCTTTACTATTTGGGTATCTATCGGGAGGTAATATGCTTATTCTACATCTTGTTGGTAGTTTTGCAGCCTCTCCGACGATGATGGCTTCACCAGTTCTCAGTACTGGAAGAGAGTCGATTATTCCTGCGAGTCCTTCTGACATTGCGGATTTAACGATTCCTCTATCTGTCGAGTTGTTGATTCGAAGTGCGATGATTGTTCCACATTGCGATAAAATGGTCTCATCTATTTCTGAAGGTCTTTGGCTCACAATCATTGCGCCGACGCCAAACTTTCGCCCCTCTTTCGCAATTCTTTGAACCATGTATTTTGCTAATCCAGTCTCGGATTTTGAAAGATATCTATGTGCTTCTTCCAACACTACAAGCAAAGGGCGGTTTTTCATTCCGGAGGATAGGTTTCGACCCCATAATGCCGACTCGAATAAAATGTCTAAAATAGAACCAAGTAGTAAGCTTAATCGAGTGGACGGCATTCCAGATAAATCTAAAATAGTTATGGGTTTTTCGTGTCCAAGCCACTCAGCTAAAAGCTGATCCAAGTCCTTTTCAATTTTTCCATTTCTGTCTGGATTCCAAGGTCCAGGGTTTAATAAGAATGAGTACTGCGAGTCGAGCAATCTAGACTTCATTAGCTCAAGCTGTTTTTTTATTTGTCCAGGTCCACCTTTCTGAGGTGGGCTTTTTCCTGCACCTGGTGGTATGAATTTTGGAGATACTAGTGTGTCGAATTCGCCTTTCGACGCATAAGCTGGATCTGTTTGTGCTTCATCATTCCAGTTCACAGTATCGTCATGGTAAAGGTCATACCAGATTTTTTTTATTCTGTAGGGGAGCGGAGTGAAACCAGTTATTTTTTCAGGGTCAATATTCGGAATGTTGTTAGTTGTTAGTTGTTAGTGAGAGTTTTTTCTCTTCTATTGTCTTGTCTAGATATTGCGTTTTGTAGGATTCATTTAGGTTTCCACATAGAAAGTCTATAAGGCTCTCGGGGGAGATACACCAATATGGAATGTAGAGTTTGTTTTGGCTTTCTGGTGCTACTGAAAAAACTTTGGCAATGTCTCCTAGTGCAGAGGCGTATTCACCATGAATGTCAATCAGCAGTACCCTTGATGATGGGAGTTTTATTTGGTCATTGTGTAGTACAAGTGACCTTAAGATTGAGGCCGTACTTGTTGATTTGCCTGAGCCGGTAGATCCTAATATTGCTGAATGTCTTGATACGAGTTTGTCTAAGTCAATGCTGACGTCAATCCCATCCGAGCTAGAAAGCTTACCAATTTTGAATTGGCCTTCATCTGACTTTCCAAAAATATTGAATAGGTCACGGTCTACAACAATGTGAACGTCATCACCGATGCTAGGATATTCACTTATACCTCTATCGAATTCACCACCAATGAGTTCTCCTATCAACTCAACCCGAATCCAGCGTCTTTGGGGGAGGATTTTTTGATCGATTTCTAAGTTTGATGATTCGTTTGATTCGGAAATTACACCAAATAGTTGGTTGTAACCAAGTGGGATTTTTACGAAGCTTCCGACTTGACCAATTCTGTAGTTCTTTCCTTCGAGAATAGTTATTCCTGACTCCATGCTGTCAGAAAGCTCAACGGCGATGGATGAACTAGAAACGGAACTTATATTCCCTAAAAGGGTGGGGCTACGCATCTTGTTTATTATTCTCGATTTTTTGAGGGGGGAATAAGTCAGGGGTTTGGTGAATGCTTTCTAATGGTATATCTTCAAATTTGATTCCAAATTCACCCCCAGCAGTCGCCAAAAAGCGGGTAAGTGTTTTGAAGTCGCCGAGAAGAAACTCTTCACCCTTGAAATATTCTTCTCTGATGGTCTGCCAGTTTTTGGCCGGTAATATTCCCGTTCGCCATTTTGCCTCTACCCCATTAATTATCGCGCCGTCCCTACAGAAAACGCTGACGTTGGGGCATTTCATAGCAATTTCGCGAGCGAAAGATTCCTCGGAGATTTTGTTATATTGAAAGGCAAATAATGCTGCTGACGGGTTAGCTATTAAGCTTTCGATTATTTTAGATGTTATATGAGCGTCGGCAAAAGAGAAGCCTGATGAGATTAAAAGCGTGTCTGGTTCTAAAAGAAAATTCTTGAATCTTTCAAATAAAGAGGAGAATGGTGCTGCTTGTGTCTGGTCGTATTTTATGTGCGAAGGATAAACCATGCTGGTGTTTTGCGAGTGAGGTATTCTAATTACTTCATTGCTGGGGCCTATTTCCCATCCGATTGATCCGTGCAGTTTCCATACTCTCGCCCACCTTGGTGGAAGATCATTTCGTGAAATGCTTGACGGGTCGAAAAATGCGTTTCTAGAACCGCTAAATCCATCGAAGTATGGAGTTTTAACGCGCTCTAGCGCCTGCTCTAGTAGTAGGTCATAATTTGTGGTGAATACCTCAACTCCATGCTTCCTGTTAATTCCATTAATCCAGGAGACTAGTTCGCAATATGGTGTTGGACTGACGGGTAATTCACGGTCGACTACTTTTTTAATCGAGTTGCATATGTTGTTGGTTAGTTTTATATAATCTTTGCTGTCGTAGCCATGGACTCTAGATGTCCCTATAACATCGGCCAGTGCTCTGATTTTTGATAAGACCTTCTCGAAGTTTTTGTCATCTATCGAAGACTCAATTTCATTGAAAACTGTAAGATCTTCGGGCGATAGATCTGATTTTATAGCTCGGGTTAAACCTACAACGTTTGGGATTAATGGCTCCCACGCATCTTTTCCTACATTAATGCTGACAGGAGCACCAGCCCCAAGAAGTATTCCGATTTTTTTCTTGCCATTGGTGATGATCTGGCGAAAGCCAAACATGTATTGGTCGGGATTATGCACAGACTCGTTCATGCCAGTTCCTTAGCTAAAAAAAAGCCCTGCATGAGCAGGGCTTTTTTGGCTACCCCAACAACCATGTAAGGTAGGCTCTTATTGCATGGCGTTACGCCACTGTCAATCCCAGCTCAAAGCCCCACCAGTCTGATACTCAATAACCCGAGTCTCAAAGAAATTCTTCTCTTTCTTCAAGTCCATAATCTCGCTCATCCAAGGGAACGGGTTAGTCGTCCCCGGATACTCTTCCTTCAGCCCAATCTGCGACAAACGACGGTTAGCGATGAACTTCAGGTAGTCCTCCATCATCGCCGCGTTCATGCCCAGCACCCCACGAGGCATGGTGTCACGCGCGTATTCGATCTCCAGCTGAGTGCCCTGCAGAATCATCTGCGAAGCTTCTTCCTTCATCTCGGCATCCCACAAGTGCGGGTTTTCGATTTTGATCTGGTTGATCACGTCGATGCCGAAGTTCAGGTGCATGGATTCGTCGCGCAGGATGTATTGGAACTGCTCGGCGACGCCGGTCATTTTGTTGCGGCGGCCCATGGAGAGGA